>Ga0070732_10001944_pt1 | contig 11264 bp, 11 predicted proteins | sample Coa_R1_5_FD_66449 | JGI IMG/M metagenome (GOLD analysis project Ga0070732, IMG submission 66449) | Surface soil microbial communities from Centralia Pennsylvania, which are recovering from an underground coalmine fire - Coalmine... | ecosystem: Environmental > Terrestrial > Soil > Unclassified ...
ACTTCATCGATTTGCTGCCGCGTAGCATGCAACCGCATCGAGATAATCATGATTCCTTCTCCGTGACCTCTGTGCTCTTCCCTCTGTGTGCTCTGTGTTAGGTTTTTCCTTGCGGCAAAACAAAAAACCCACTCAACTTGCGAGTGGGTCGAATTCCGCTTTTGCTGCCGTGCTTACAAAATCGCCCCTCGCTCCCTATGTGGGTGCACCCCAAAATCGAAACCAATACGAGTAGGCGTTGCGATTCATGGCGGATAGTGTATTTCGCCTGCGGCGTGGATACAACGATTATTTTTCAATTTCTACCCTGGGCTCAGAACAGCAGCACCGTAATCCGGAACAGTGCAAATCCCGCGGCGTTCCCCCTGGGCTGGCATGCGCCGACCTCTGCCCCGCGATACTTACGTTCGCGAATCTTTTGCTCCAGGGATTTCGGCAATTCGCCGATGTCCGCCGTGTCATAGCTCAGAACGAGCATCGGTCCTGGCCCTGTTGGTGCACGCTCGTCCGAGCACGACTGCCGAGCTTTTCTGCTGTCGCTGCTGACGCGCAGCCCCTCGGCGGCGAGCAGCGCCGCTACTTTTTCCTCTTGCGCCTCGATCGTCATATTCACGATCGGCATTGAAAAGTCTTGCACCGCATACAACCCACGATTATTGGCGACGACTCCGACTCCCAACGCTGTGAAGTGCGCATCCAAAATGTTGGCGCGATGGCCGGGAGAGTGCATCCATCCTCGGTGAATTGTGGAGGCGCGCGGGCCGATCGCGACGTTCTCACCGATTCGCGAGAAGCGCGCGCCGGCCTGAGCGGCACGTTCATCCACGGGAGCTTCGCCGGGAAGCTGGTGAGAGAGGCTGGCTTGCCTGGCCATCCGCAGGGCGTGCCGGCGCGCTGCTTCCGTCAAGGCGTAATTCCACTTTAACGGTTGCAGTCCCTGCGCGACGCGCTCGCGATTAGCGGAGTCGAAGAGGACCTGTTCGTCCGCCGACGGTGCCACCGATTTCTGTGCCAGCAAAGAACAGGGAAACACAAGCGGCACAAGGATCAAAGCGTGAAGCAATAATTTGGAAGGGCCTGCTGCTCGCTCAATAGCCCGCGTCGCGCGGGCGGTACCGCTCATCTTGCGCCGAACTCAGCCGCGAATCCGCACGGCGCTGAAGCTCAGGATAACGTGCCCGCCCGAAGTCGGCCGGCCAAAGCTCATCATCGGCCGGAATCGCGAGAACAGTAGCATCTGATCCAACTGCCGCCGCAAATCCACGCTCCTCGGCCCCGCAAGAATCTGATATCCCACCATCTGGCCATGCTGGTCCACGGTCACATCGACCAGCAACCCATGCGGCAGCGAAAGCTCCACATCATGCTGTTCGGGAGCCCACGACGACGGGTAATCCGAAAGAGTAATCAATTCCGCCGGCCGCAGAATATTCAATGGCACATCGTTGGGCACCGCTTGCACGGTAATCCCCGGAGCAATCAGTTGCAGCACCAGCACAAACACCAGTATCGCCGAGAAAAATCCGCCGGTAGCGGGAACGGTCATGGGGCGGAACACATTGTCCAACAGAATCTCCGCGCGGTCGCGGATTCTCTGTATACGGCTTCGCAAATCCTGTGTGGGAATCGACTGCGCCGCGGCCACGCGAATGCGCACCGCCAGGTCAGCCGGAGGCACGTTCCGCGGCACCTGCGACAGTAGCGCCGAGAGCTTGCGATACCGCTGCAACTCCTCCCGGCAGAACCCGCACGCTTCCAGATGGTCACGCACCTGCGCGCGATCGGCAGCCTGCGCCGCGTCCACGATGGCGTCATCCAAATAGCCGGCCAGCTTGGTACGAACTTTATGGCACTTCATCCGAGTTCCCCACGCGCTGCCCGCCACATCCCACCGGAATCCTGCGACTCGCCGCGCGCGCCTTGCTCATGAGACGTATTTGCCTCGCGCGCTGTTTCCCTCTCGCCATCGCTGAGCAGCGGCTCCAGCAATTCCCGCAAAGCGCGCCGCCCGCGTAGAATCCGCGACTTCACCGTACCCGCGCTGCACTCCAAAACCTCGGCGATTTCTTCGTAGCTCAACCCTTCCAGGTCGCGCAAAATCACCGCGCCGCGAAACACTTCCGGAATCTTCTGCAATGCCTGGTGCACCGCCACCTGAATTTCGCGCGCCGCCAGTTGCTGGAACGGCGTCGCTCCCAAATCCTCGATCTCGATGGCGTTGTGTCCTTCATCAGGCTCGGCGTCAATCGAAACATTTTTCTGATTGTGCCGCTTGAACCAGCGCTTGTGATTCAGCGCCTCGCGCAGCGCTATGCGATAGAGCCAAGTCTTCAGCGAACTGCCCTGCCGGAAATGGCGAATCCCGCGAAACGCTTTCAAGAACACTTCCTGTGTCCCGTCGGCCGCGTCGGAAACGTCTCCCAGCATGCTCAAAATGAGGTTGTACACAGGTCCGTGGTAGTGCGTAACCAGCCAGTCGAAGGCCGTCTCCGAGCCCGCTTGCAGCTCGTTCACCAACTCCGATTCATCGCGGCCCCAAGACAGGGCACTGGCCCAATCGGACACGGCCGGCCTTTCCGGCTCGCCCCACTCCGGCGCACGCGACGCCCGCAGCGGCTCGCGCGCCAACTCTGAGGGACTTCTCGAGCCTTCCTGCCTATGCGCTGCACCTACGACCGGGTTTGGCATTACCAAGCTGCCTCTCTACCCGGTGTCACCCTATTTCCTTAGACACCGGTTACGCCTCTTCTGTTCCATCACCTGTGGCCATTCTTGCACCGTTGTCGCCAGGCCGCAAGGTACGGCAGGCCTGGTACCAGTAGGCGCCGGCGCTGCGGTCTTCGCGCCCCGTGTGGGCTTTGCCGCCCTGTGGCGTAAGCCGCCGAAGATGCCGTCCACATGCGGTGCAGCCGGCCTCAGATTCAGATGGTAATTTACATTCGCCGGCAAACCATTACAGCGATCGCTGGTGTAGTGTTTTGAACAGTACCTAATAGAGTCCTGCGAATCTGGGGGAATGTGAGATTCTTTCGCCACATCCCAAGTTGGGAGTGAATGCGCCGCCGATTTCCCTCCAGCGCACCGTGAGGTTCCCATGGAGCAATTTCCAAATCATGCCGACCACGAGCGGCGATTAATCCGCCGTCACGAAATCAAAACGGCTCTGCGCATCCGCGCGTACAAGTCCCTGGGCCCGGGCGAAGACGCCGAATCCCTGAATGTTTCCGAATACGGCCTGTACTTCACGACCCATGCGCCGTTGCAAACTGGCGCCGTGGTGGAAGTCGCCATCTGCATGCCGCAGCAAGTCAGCGGCGAAGAGAGCGGCGAGTGGCGGTGCATCGGCCGAGTGGTGCGTGTCGAGCGAATTCAATCTGGCATTGAAACACTAGGCATTGGTGTGCGCTTTGATTGCTATGAAGTAGCCCGTGCGGAAGAACACCGGCTGGCCAAGGATGCAAAGCTGCACCTGCGCGTCACACTGCCGACTTTGCCTGAATCTGTGAGCTAAGGACCGCCAGATGCGATGCGCGCTACGAGCGGCGGAGCGGCGGACCCTCGTTGAGAACGAGCCAATACAGGCCCAGTTGGCGAACCGTTTCCGTGAATTGCTCGAAATCCACTGGCTTGCGAACATAGCTGTTGGCGCCCAGGTTATAACCCCCGATGCGATCGCGCTCTTCATCGGAAGAGGTGAGAATCACGATCGGGAGCAGCTTGGTGCGCCCGTCGGCGCGAAGACGACGCAGCACTTCAAGACCGTCGAGCTTGGGCAGCTTCAGGTCGAGCAAGATGACTTCCGGGAGAGGCGCGATAGAGTGCCCTCCCGTGTTTCCCTCTCCCAACAAATATTCGAGAGCTTGCACGCCATCGCGCGCCACCACCACCTCGTTTTTGATGTTGTTTCGCTTGAGGGCCCGCAGCGTCAGCAATTCGTCATCGGCATTGTCCTCAACCAAGAGTATGACTTTGCCTTCCATAAGCGTAGCTCCTTATCGCCTGGTTTGCGCGAGCGTGAAATAAAACGTGGCCCCGCCCCCGACCGCGCCTTTGGCCCAGATGCGCCCGCCATGACGGTGGACGATGCGCTGCACGGTAGCGAGGCCAATGCCCGTGCCGGGAAATTCGTCTTTGTCGTGGAGACGCTGGAAGGCGCCAAACAAGCGCTCGGCATGAGCGGAATCGAATCCGGCGCCATCATCGCGCACGAAAAAAATCGTTGTTCCGCTCGAAGGCGCTTGGTCGAATTGGATATGAGCCGTCTCCATTTTGGACGTAAATTTCCAGGCATTGCCAAGCAGGTTTTCCAGGACGATGTGTAAGAGATGAGGGTCGCCCATGGCGTGGAGGCGCTCCTTGATCCTAACCTCGGCATGCCGGCCGGGCTGGGCAATGGCCAGATCGCCGAGGATGGACTTGGCAATGTCGCTCAAATCGACACGCTCGTGGCGCATTTCCGACCTGGTGACCCGGGAGAGGTTCAGGATATCGTCGATGAGCAGGCCCATGCGCTGCGTGGCCGCTCGCACTCGATGGAGATAGCCCCTGCCCTGGGCGTCCAGCTTCTCGCCACAATCCTCCAGGAGAGCCAGACTGAAGCCGTCGATGGTACGCAGCGGCGCTCGCAAGTCATGCGAAACCGAATAGCTGAAAGACTCAAGTTCGTGGTTTGCCGCGATAAGTTCGACATTTGAGAGCGCCAGTTCACTCCGGTGTCTCTCCACTTCCTCGGCTTGGCGGCGCAGTGCCTCCTGGATCTGCTTGCGGTCCGTGATGTCGCGAATGGCGCAGGAGACCAACCGGCCTTCTGCCGTTTCCAGCGGAGCAAGGCTAATTTCGACCGGAAATTCCGTGCCGTCTTTGCGCAAACAGCACAGCTCCAGCCCCGCACTCCTAAGGCGAGCCTTCGGATCGCCGAAGAGTTGCGTGCGCAGGCCCGGATGTTGCTGCCGAAAATGCTGCGACATCAGCATGTCCGCGCTTTGCCGGAAAAGTTCGCGACGCGAGTAGCCGAAAACTTTCTCCGTTTGCGCGTTGACCAGCACGATCTCGTCTTTTTGGTTGACCACCACAATCGAGTCCGGTGCGAACTCCAAGAGACTCCGGAATTGTTCCTCGACTCGCGCGCGCGCGGCGATTTCTTTTTGAACGATCAGCCCGGCGGAAAAAATAAAAATGAAGCTCAGTCCGGCCAGGACCCCCATGGTCATTTTTGTCTTACTGGCGCTGGACTGCAGGGCTCCTGAGCGCTGCACCATCAGGCGGTCTTCTTCTTCTTTGATTGCGGCAAGCAGCAGATTGACTTCTTCCCTGACCTGTCTTCCAGGCCCCTCTTGTGCGCCCGAGACGGAAGTTCCCGTGCGCTGCTGGTAGCGGGCTTGGATACGCTGGTCCAGAAACTCGAGTTTTGCCGCTACCAGCCGGTCCAAGAGCTTCAGCGTGTCGTGCTGGACGGGATTGTCGCCGGTCAGACGACGCAGATCGCTGATATTGCGGCGCAGGTCGCGGACCGCTTGGCCATAGGGCGCTAAATAGGCATCGTCTCCGTGGAGGAGGTAGCCCCGTTCCGCGCTCTCGGCCTCCGCAACATTGCTGCGGACTGCGCCAAGTTTCTCCAACACGATATGTGTATGGGTGACCGAGTCACGGTCTGCCAGTTGCCGGACTAGCGCCACGTAAGCAAGCGCCGTCGCTATGAGTAGCACCGCCGACGCCACCGCCAACTCCGCGACCTTACCCCTAAATCCCTGCCGTGCTCCGGTCGAATCCATTTGTTGCAACAAGCGGCGATCTCCACCGGGCGGGTACCCGACACCGAGGCTCCGAAACGATACGCGTAGCGCGCCAACATTAAGAAATGAGAAAAGTTGAGCCAACAGGAAGGGGGGACATCCGCAGATGCGGGTGAAGCATGATTTGCGACCCGCGAAGAAAGTTTCGCGCTTCGCAGTTCCCCGCGCAATCAAGAAATCAATCCTTGCGTAAAGATAGTTAACTCAGCGTTGCGTCTCCGGTTGTGAAAACAAGGCGCAGCCCCGGACGAATTTCGCGATTGAAACAAAATGGGGAGGCACTATTTCAGAGATTCCACGTAAGCGATCAGCGCTTTCAAATCATCGGGCGGGAGATCGATCGGAGGCATGCCCCCTGCGGTCATCTTGGCCGTGAAATGTTTGAAGAGTTGCGCAAGTTGTTCCGGCGAGAACTTGGCGGAGATTCCCACTAGAGGGGGGGCCGCGGCCGTACCTACTCCTCCGTCACCGTGGCAGGCATTGCAGTTTTGCCCCTCGAAAATCGTCTTGCCTTTCGCGGCCAGCGGATCGGCTAGTGCCACATTGGCAGCCGCCAGTGAAGCCGAAGAAAGCTCCGGCTGAAACGGCTTGCGCATATATTCTTCCTCTTCGCTTCGTTGCTTGGCCAGCTGTTGCGCAACTCCCGGGTCGTGTTTATCGAGATATTGGCTACGCAGTCCGAGCCCTATCAGGGCAGCCAGCACGAACGCATAGGCCCCCATCGCCACCGGCCGCTTCCACGGGCGGCGCTCGATGCTGCGATCGAGAAAAGGCAGACCCACAACCGCCAACGCAAGAATCGTGGGAATGATCAGAATGCCAACGACCGAAGCCGCGCCATGCCAATATTTCAGCCACTGGAAAATCGGCAGGTAATACCACTCCGGCCGCGGCACGTATTGCGCGTCCGCGGGATTGGCAGGAGGGCCCAACTGCATCGGCGCGAAGAAGCACAGGAAGCCCAGCCCGATGATCAGCAGCGCAGTCAGCGAAAGGTCCATCAAGACCTGCCGGGGATAAAAGAGCTCCGGTTTCAGTTTAGGCACGTATGGATTTTCGTTGACCGGCCCGGCAGCTCCGGCTTTGCGAAACAGAAAAATGTGCGAGGCCACCAGCGCAAAGATGCATGCGGGGATCAGGAAAACGTGAGCAACAAAAAATCGCGAGATGGTCAGCGTGCCCATCTCCGTGCCGCCGCGCATCATCCGTTTCAGGCTCTCGCCAACCAGCGGTACCTCGCTGGCGGCGTTCGTCCCGACCGCGGTCGCAAAATACGATCGCTGGTCCCACGGAAGCAGATAACCCGTAAACGCCATTCCCAGAATGAGCGCAAACAACACACAGCCGGATAGCCACAGCAGCTCGCGCCTGCCCTTATACGCGCCGTAGATATACGTTTGCGAAAGGTGCAACAGCAGCACGATAACCATCGCGCTCGAGCCATAAGCGTGCAAGCTGCGCAGAAAGGAACCGGCCGTAATCGCTTTCGTGATGTAGGCAACCGTTGTATGCGCGTGATCCGCGGAGGGAACGTAATAAAGTGCCAGAAAAACGCCGGTAATCACCTGCGAAATGAAAATGAACAACAAACCGGAGCCAAATATATAAGCGAACCGCGCGCCTCCAGGAATCGGTTCATAAAGCGCGGAGCGCAGCAAAGTGTCCAGACCCGTGCGGCGGTTCAGCCACGCCCACAGTCCCGGCTGGGGCGGCGCGGCAACTTTGCTCTCGTCACTCTTCGAAGCAGGCATTCGTAACGAAGTCCTATCCTCAGCCGATGACTTCCTTGTCCGCTACCAGTTGCCGGAAATATTGGAAGCGCACCTGCAATTGGCCGTCCTGCACCGTCGTCTCCAGCGTATCCATGCCGCGCTGCGAGGGCCCGCTCACCCGAGTGCCGTCGGGACCGAACGTCGCGCCATGGCACGGACAGATGAACTGATTTTTTTCCTTGTTCCACGGCACCGTGCAACCCAAGTGCGGGCACACCGAAGTCAGAACAGAGAATTGTCCGCGGGCGTCTTTCGTAATATAAACAGCCTTTTCGGACACCGCCTTCCGCCACCCGTCCACTTGCTCGATCTGAATGGTACGCATCACCGGCTCGCTCAATGACGAAAATTCGCTCACCGCTCCCACCGGTGAACTCTTCACTTCCGTGGTGCGGCGTAGCAGCGGAAAAAGCGCGAAGCGAATGAGCGGCACGGAAAGCAGCCCGCCGACAAAAACCGACCCGACTCCCAACAAAGCGCCGAGAAACGAGCGCCTGTTTTCGACCGGCGAACCCGGCGTCGCAAGCCCGTCAGTCATCGCTTCCGAATCCCCCGCGCGTGCGCACATCGAGTTCTCCCTCGCTTGCGATTTGCAACACAATCCGCGACTTGGCGGCCTGCGCCTCCAACCCCGCCGCTCCGCTTAGTTCCCTGCTACTGTTTCGGCAGCGCCCGGATGTACGCCACCAGCGCTTTGATCGTATCCGGGGACAGCTTTTTTCCGAACGCGGGCATTTTCCCCTGCCCTTTGGTAATGAACTCCTCCAGCTCCGCATCCGTTTTTCCCTGCACTTCGGCCGACCGCAAATCCTTGGCTTTCATGGCCTTGCCCGACGCCGAAGTGCCGCTGCCATCCGCTGCATGGCACAGCACGCAGTTGGTCTTATACACCTTGGCAACATCGCCGTCCGCTTTTAAGCAGGATGGGAATGCCAAAGCCGAGAAACAAATGGCAATTCCTGTAGCAATCGGAAGAAAGAATCGTCGCATGTATTCTCCATTGTGTTGACTTTGCTGGTTTCCTTGCGAACTCAAAAATGCGCTACGGCGACTTCCTGCCCCGCAGATGCTGCGCATCTCCACTGGTCAGGAGTGTGCGGGATCATTCTAACGCTATCGCCGCCGTTTTCCGCGACTCTTCTTCGCCGCGAACAATGCTCAAAATGGAGTGCTTGTGTCCTCTAAAAGACAAATCGCGCCAGCAGAAAGATCGCGTTATTTCCCCCCGCATTGCGCCCAGCGCCATCGTAATTGGTGCCCGCGCCGTTAAATCGTGTATACCCGGTGTACTGCGCGGCCAAATCAATGTTTTGTTCCGGCCACCACGATAAATTCAGAATGTACCCGGTGCTGTGCGGATCGCCGTTGGCGTTGCCCGATACCGCCCCAGGCGGATACAGTACCGGGTCCGACGTTCCGGTGATCTTGAACAGCGCGACCGTCCCCGACAATTTCGTGCCGTAATGATATTCCAAGTTGCCTTGCAGAGTGTTGAGATGGTGGCCGGGCTGCGCGGCTCCGCCCGCATCGAAAGTGGCGCCTAGAGACGAATTCTCGCGAATATATGTACCGCGGAAAGACACCACGTCGTTCTTTAGTTGCGGAATTGTGCGATCGTATTGAAAATCGAACGCCCAGTCCGTATAGCTGTCGGTCGGTCCGGTGATCGCTCCTGGCGAGCTCTTCACGTGCATCCCGTACGTGCCCACTTCCAGATTATTGTTTGTCGTCGAAGTCTCCCAAGCCACTCGCCAATACGGCGCCAGTCCGCGAATATTGATGCCAAAAGCGTTGCCACTGGAATCCGTGCCGGTATTGGGCTGCGGTCCGCCGATGTGCTGCGACCGGTATATCGTGCCACCGATATACAAATGCTCATTCCACATCGAGTATCCGCCGAGTCCCGCAACATCCTGAGCCAGCCCGCCATTGATCAGCGCGCCCGCCGTCGGCGTTGGCGATACGTTGGACGCCGTGAATGGGAAACCCCATGCCGGTGTGCTGTTCCAAAGATCCTCGACCGTCGGATTGTTATTGAACGTCACTCCAAACGTGAACGGCTTCCCGAACAGTTCGTGGTCCTTATTCCCGTAGCGCACATCCGTGTTATCCCAGGTGAAATGATCGTCCTGCGCTGTGTAAGTCACTTGCGCAAAACTCCCCAGGTGACTCCCCCAGGCGCCGGCCAGAAACAACGAAACATCTTGCGGAAACTGAAAATTGCCGTTCTGCGTGCCCGGCTGCGGAGAACTCGTATTCGTAAACGAAGTGTCAAATACCACCGAAAGCGGAAACGCTTCGAGCAGGTGCAACGCCGCGTTGTGATCCTTTTTGTCATCGGTTACTTGCGCCTTGGTCGTAAACACGTACCCGTCCAATTTGAATTTTCGCCCGAACGGCGTCAGCTCCGGCGGCGCAAAGTGGCAAGTCGCGCAAGGCAGCCCCGTCTGTCGCGAATAGCTGGGCACGGCATGCGCTTCCGGTTTCAATGCGAAAAGCAACCACGCGATAACAAGTATGGGACCAAGGACCTTGATCGAGAAGGTGGTGCCTGCTGGAAAGACACAATTCGAAAGTCGCATTCGATTCCCCTTTAGACGAGCCACTTTCCCTGAAAATGGCCCCTCATCCTCTCAGGGAACCGTCTTACAAACTGTCCCTAAGTGGACATTCTTGGTTCGTTCGCGCGTGAATATACTAGTGGAATGCGTTCGCTTCGGTAACCGTTGTCACATATCGATGTGCGCGATATCACATCGTGTTAAGTTCAATTCCATCATGAATTTAGCGACCCACAATAGTTTGCAGGGGCGCGCTTTGGCACGTCCCAGGTCGAATAAAGCGAGGAAGCACGAAGGAAATTCAAGGACGAGAAATTAGAAGGCTATAACCCAGCGGAAACGCCACTCAGTTGACCTGATCGGGGAAAAACGTCTTGCTGTGCGCAACGGCGTCCACGGCGCGCAACAACACCGCCGCGCCTTCGCTTTTCGACACGTATCCGTTGGCGCCGGAGGATTTCGCGATGTTGATCATGTTGGGGCTTTCGTGCATGGAGAGCAGCAAAATCGCCACATTGGGTAGCAATTTGTGAATCTCGCGCGCGGCGCTGAAACCATCGAGCACCGGCATGGTAACGTCCAGGATTACCAAGTCCGGCATCAGTTGGCGGGCCTTGGCGACCGCCTCGCGACCGTTGGCAGCTTCGCCGCACACTTCCAATCCCTCGCGCGAACTGAGGATGGCGCGCACACCGGCTCGCACCGCTTCGTGGTCGTCAACAATCAGGATTCGCAAGAAAACCTTTCAAGCTGGAACGGTTCGCGCCCGGCAGAATACAACAAACCTGTATCAAGCAACATACAAGAAACACTGTAAGGTCTTTACCTGCCTCTCTTACAGCTCCCGCTATTACTTATATTTCAACTACACATACAATATCACAGAAAGCCTGAAGAAAAAGCGCAACCTTCCGCTCGGCACGGACTTCACTAAGCTGATTGGTGCGCCGCGTAGGAATCGAACCTACAACCTATGGATTAAGAGTCCATTGCTCTGCCAATTGAGCTAGCGGCGCACGGGAAAAGCAGCATAGCAGCGCCCCCGGCGCGGGGCATACTGTCCGTCTGCTGGTCCATCGTCGAGCAGCCCACAATCGGCCGAACCAGAGACAACCCCGCAATTTTACATGCCGTGCCAA
>Ga0070732_10001946_pt1 | contig 11261 bp, 11 predicted proteins | sample Coa_R1_5_FD_66449 | JGI IMG/M metagenome (GOLD analysis project Ga0070732, IMG submission 66449) | Surface soil microbial communities from Centralia Pennsylvania, which are recovering from an underground coalmine fire - Coalmine... | ecosystem: Environmental > Terrestrial > Soil > Unclassified ...
GAGGACGTCTCGCGTTTTCTCGGCCGCTACCTCACCGAGCCCAAGCCCGAGGTCGTGTTCAGGCCGGCCCGCCGCGCGACGCGCGAGCAGTTTCGGCGCCGCATCCTCCGCGACGGCGTACGGCTCGACCGGCGAGCGCAACTTCTTTACGATGACGCGCACTACTACCTGAACGGCGAGGACGCGTCGCTGCCCGCCACCGACCGCGCGGAACTGCGCCGGCTCGCCGATCGGCGTGCATTGACGCCGAAGGAGTGCGCCGCGCTATCGACGCAGATGATCGACTTGCTCCATGATTGGCACCGCCATGGATTCCTCGCCGACGCCGCCTGAAGCCGTTCCGCCTCCGCCCGGACTGCCGCGCGAGGAGCGCCTCGACGGCATCGCCGCGCTCGTTCGTGCGCAGGACGAGGCGATTGCGCTCGCGCGGCGCCACGTCAAGGTCTTCGACATCGACCTGTCGTGGGGGGGCTGGAACACGCCGGCGCGCTGTGATGCGCTGTCCTCGTATCTGCGGCGCATGCCCGGCGCCCGTCTCGACATCATCGTGCACGACACGCGCTGGATCGAATCATCGGGTGGAAGGCTCAGCGTGCTGCTCTTGCGCCACGCTCACGCGATGAAGGTTTACCGCACCGGAATCGCCGCCCGCGCGGCGATGAATCCGCTGCTGATTGTCGACGACACGCACTTCGTGCACCGGTACCACGTCGGGCGCACCGGCGGGACGTTATCGATCGGCGATCCCGAGCGCGCGAAGCCGCTCGTCGATCGCTTCGACGAGATCTGGGCGACAGGCGAGCCGGGCGTGACGGGGACGGTGCTCGGCCTCTGAATAAATGGGGTCAGAGCGAATTTCCGGGTCGCCGCCGGTGCCGACGAGCGAAGGCTACGATCCGGAAATCCGCTCTGACCCCATTTATTCGCATCGCGTCAAGGGAATGGAACGCCGATGCGCCGCCCCACTTCGCGATAATGCTCGATGACGTCGCCAAGGTCGCGCCGGAAGCGGTCCTTGTCGAGCTTCTCGCCGGTTCGCGCGTCCCACAGCCGGCAGCCGTCGGGCGTGAACTCGTCGCCGAGCACGAGCTCGCCCGCGAGGTCGTCGAGCGGGTGGCCGAACTCGAGCTTGTAGTCGACGAGGTCGATGTCGGCCGCGAAGAACAGCGGCTTCAGCACGGTATTGACGCGATGTGTGAGCGCTTTCATCTGCGCGATCTCGCCCGTGGTGGCCCACCTGAGCACGCGGATGTGGTCGTCGTTGACCAGCGGATCGTGCAGCGCGTCGCTCTTCAGGAAGAATTCGAAGATCGGCTCCGGCAGCCGCAGGCCCTCCTCGAGGCCGTAGCGCTTGGCCATCGAGCCCGCGCAGACATTGCGCACGACGCACTCGACCGGAATCATCTTCATCGCCTTGACCAGCGATTCGCGATCATTCATCAGCGAGACGAAATGCGTCGGGATGCCGGCATCCGCGAGCTTGCCCATGACGAACGCATTGATGCGGTTGTTCGTCTCGCCCTTGCCGTCGAGCTTCGCGAGCTTTGCGCCATCGAACGCCGAGACGTCGTCGCGGTAATGCATGACGAGCCGTTGCGGATCGTCGGTCGCATAAACAGTCTTCGCCTTGCCCCGGTAAAGCTGTTGCCGCTTTTCCATGGTGAATCCCTCGCTTTGGGAACCGCTACAAACCGCGCCAGGCGAAGCCGTCGTGCTGATCGGCGATGCCGATCCAGTCCGGCGCGCAGTTGAGCGTCTTCGCAAGCGCCGCGCGCGCCTTGTCCGGCGTGTTGTTCTGCTGCGACAGATGCGCGGCGACGATGTGCTGCAGCCGCGACGTATCGAGCGCCGCGAGCAGTTCGGCGGCGGCCTCGTTGTGCAGATGCCCGAGCCGGCTCGCGATGCGCTGCTTCAGCGGCCACGGATAGTCGCCCTCCTCCAGCATTTCGAGATCGTGGTTGCATTCGAGCACGAGCGCATCGCAACCGGTGAGACTCGCCTCGACATAGCGCGTCGCGATGCCGATGTCCGTCAGCACGCCGAGCCGATGGTCGCCGTCGCCGACGACGAACTGCACGGGCTCGCGCGCATCGTGGGGCACCGGGAACGGGCGCACTTCGATCATGCCGATCGCGAATGCGTCATGGCTGTCGAAGCCAAAGACGCCTTCCATGCGGGTGAAGCGTTCGCCGGCCATCTCGAGCGTGCCGAAAGTGAGCCAGACGGGCGTGCGGTAGCGCGCCGAAAACGCCGCCACGCCGCCAATGTGGTCAGCGTGCTCGTGCGTCACGAGGATCGCGCTGATCGAGTCGGGTGCGATGCCGAGCCGCAGCAGGCGCGCGACCGTGTCGCGCACCCGGAATCCGCAATCGATCAGAACGCGGGTATCACCGACTTCGACGACGAGCGCGTTGCCTTCGCTGCCGCTGCCCAGGGAAGCGAAGCGCATCAGTGGGGAAGGCGCGGGAGGTGCCGCTACTTGAGCTGGTCGCGCAGCAGCGCCAGGATGCGATCCGAGGCCTGCGAACGATCGGGTTCACCCTTGGGGTCCTGCACGCTCACGATGCTTTGCGGCGCGGTTTCGACGACCTTGATCCGGTATTGCTCGGGCTTGTCCTTCTCGTCGTCCTTCTTCCAGAACGTCAATATCTTCGACAGGAAGCCCTTCTCGCGGTCCTTCCGCGCCATGTCGGCGTCCGGATCGGCAAAGCGCACGAAGTACGTGCCGCTCGAGCGATCGCGATCGACGACGGTGAACCCGGTGCGGTCCAGTGCGAGACCGACGCGGCGCCATGCGCGGTCGAACGGATCGTCGACGATCAGCTTCGAGAGACCGTCGACCTTTTCGAGTCGCGCATGCTTGGGCGCGTTGGCCGCCGCCGCGGGCGTGACCGCCGCTTCGGCGACCGTCTCCGGCGCGCCGAAGCGAATCATCAGTCGCGACAGCATCTCCGCTTCGAGCCCCGGATTCGGCGGGACCACCGCCCAGGCGAAGCCGGCGCCCTGAACATTGTCGATCTTCGCCGTCGGCATCTGCTCCATGCCGCGATGCGAGACGTAGATTTCGACCGTGCCGGGCTCGGTGCCCCGCTCGATCCGCGAGCGGAACTTGTCGCGCTTGTAGGTCGAGTAGAACACGTCGATGTACTTGCCGATGTACTTGCGGAACAGGTCGTTCGGAACCTCCGCGCGATTTTCGGCCCAATCGGTCTCCATGACGCCGACTGCGGGTTGCTCGCTCGCGATCACGAATCCGTTGTCCGTCCAGAACTTGCGCACCGTCGACCACGCCTGGTCCGGCGTCGCCTTGACGACGAGCCAGCGCTCGGTGCCCGCGCGCGCGATGTGGGCCTCTTTGTTCGTGGGCAGCAGATCGGATTGCTTCGGCCGCTCGGCGTTCTGCGCAGCGAGCCCGGACGCCGTCGTGACCGTATAGCGATCGTCGTATTGCGGCGTCGTCAGGTCGGGCGGCAGCTCGAGCGACGGCGCGGTGCTCGCGGACTTGTAATCGATGCGCTTGCCCATCGGACTGAGCCCGAGCGATTCGCATCCGGTCATCATCAGGAGTGCAACAACTGCGAGCGCCGCAAGGCGCGCGCCGGAAATCGAAAGTACGTTCATCAGGAGTAGGCCTTCAACGCCGGCTGATCGATGCATCCCGCTTCGCGCAGCGCCGCGCGAACCACATCGTGGTATCGCGGCGACAGCGGCGTAAGCGGCAGCCGCAATTCATTGTGGATGAAACCCATCTCGGCGAGCGCCCATTTGACCGGGATCGGGTTCGCTTCGACGAAAAGCCGCGCATGCAGGTTTGCGAGCTTGCCGTTCAGCCGGCGCGCCACGGCGACATCGCCGCCAAGCGCCGCGGCGCACACCTCCGACACCTGCCTTGGCGCAACGTTCGCCGTCACCGACACGACGCCGTTGCCGCCGAGCAGCATGAACGCGAGCGCCGTGTCGTCGTTGCCCGAATAAAGTGCAAACTCGCGGGCCGCCGGCAACCGGTTGCGCAGGTCGACGAGACGAACGAGATCCGAGGTCGCATCCTTGAGTCCCGCGATTCCCGGGATCTCGACGAGTCGCAGCAGCGTGTCGTTGGCGAGATCGGCAACGGTACGGCTCGGCACGTTATACAGGATCAGCGGCAGATCGACGGTTTCGGCGATCTTCCGGAAATGCCGGTACAGCCCTTCCTGCGTGGGCTTGTTGTAGTACGGCACGACCGACAGGCATGCCGATGCGCCGGCGCTTTTCGCGAAGCGCGTCAGCGCGATCGCTTCCGCAGTCGAATTCCCCCCCGTGCCCGCAATGACCGGAATGCGGCCCGCGGCATGGTCGATCGCCGACTGGATGAGCCGGCAATGCTCGTCGACGTCGACGGTCGGCGATTCGCCCGTCGTGCCGACGATGACGATGCCTGCCGTGCGGTTCGCGACGTGGAAGTCGATCAACCGGCGAAGCGCATCGAGATCGAGCGCGCCGCCCGGCTGCATCGGCGTCACGATCGCGACGAGACTGCCTGAAAGCATGAAACGATTCCTGCAAAAGCGGGGATTCTACCCGATTCGCCCGGTGCGCAATGGCCGTGCCGGCGGCGAAGTCGCGGCGCTGCGCCGACGACGTCAGCCGGGAGCCGGAAGCGATGGCGGCCAGGCGCGCGCACGTCCGACCGCGGCGATGCGCTGCACGACCGCGACGCGCTCATGCCCGATGCGTCCCTGCTCGAACGCGACAATCGAAAGGCGATCGCGCACGCATTCGAGCAACTCGCCCTCGCGCAGCAGGAACGCGGGGTTCGACGGCCGCCCGTATGCTTCGTTGCCGGCGGCGAACGTCTCGTAGAGCAGCGCGCCGTGCGGCGTCAGCGACTCGAGCAGATGCGGAAGCGCCGCACGATGCAGATAGTTGGCGACGACGATCGCATCGAAAGCGGCGTTCGCAAACGGCCACGGATCGCCTTCGAGATCGGCGACGCGCGTCGCGACGCCGGGCACGCCGGCGAGCGACGCAAGCGCATCGGCGTCGATGTCGACCGCGAGCACGCGTGCGCCACGTTCCGCGAAAAAGCGCGCATGGCGTCCCTGGCCCGCCGCGACGTCGAGCACGCGTGCACCCGCCGGCACCAGCGCCGCGAAGCGCTGTATCCACGCGGACGGAACGAGTGATTCGATCTTTCGATGCAATGCGTGGCGCCGCTGTCGTGTGGAAAGGTCCGACCCTGTCATTCGCGCGCCGCTTCCTCGGCGAGCCAATGCAGGAACGCCGCAACGTCGTGGCGCTCCGCGGCGCGCGGTGCGGCGAGCGCGAAGTAGCTCCGCGCGGAGTCGTATTTCTTCGGAAACGGCGCGACGAGTCGCCCATCGCGCAGGTGCTCGGCGATCATCGGCAGCCGGCCAAGCGCGACGCCCTGCCCGCCCACTGCCGCCTGCACGACCTGGTCGTAGATGCGGAAGCGCAGCGCCCCCGCGGGCTTCAATCCCGGCTGGCCGTTCGACGTGAGCCAGCTTCGCCAGTCGAGCCAGGGCGTGCGACCGTCCGGATCGTCGAGATGCAACAGCACGTGCCTCGTCAGGTCGGCAGGCGCGCGCAGCGGCGAGGCACCCGACGCGATCTTCGGGCTCGCCACCGGCGTCATCCGTTCGCCGAACAGCCGCACGGCGCTCTGCGGCGCCGCCGAATCGGGCAGGTAGCGCACGGCGATGTCGACGTCGCCGCGCGCGAGATCGACGACGCGATCGTCCGCGGAGACGTAGACCTCGACGTCCGGATGGCGCGTGCGAAACGTCGCAAGGCGCGGGATCACCCACAGCGACGCGAACGAGACCGTCGTCGACAGCGTGAGCCCCGGCCCGCGCGTCGACTCGTGCAGCCGCGATGCGGCCGCGGCGACCGATTCGAGCGCCTCGGTCACGTCGCGATGAAACGCGGCGCCCGCCGGCGTCAGCGCCAGCGCGCGATGCCTGCGCTCGAAGAGCGCGATGCCGAGCGCATCCTCCAGCGCCTTGATCTGGCGCGACAGCGCCGATTGCGTGACGAAGAGCTCCTGCGCGGCGAGCGTGAACGAGAGCCTGCGCCCGGCCGCCTCGAAACCGCGCAGGAAGTCGAGCGACGGCAGCGCGCGTAGCGTCCTATGCATGCGTTCCATGCATGCCACCCATGCGAATTGAGCGTTTGAGCCGTCGTGGCATCGTCGTCACAATGACCGTCATCGACCGCCGGAGTGCCACCGGCCGCATCCGGGATGTCGAATGATCTGCGTGCATTTTACTGGAGGTTCGCATGGCCTGCTTCGAATCCGGAACCGTCATCAGCCTTCCCGCCCGCGAGGCGATCACGCTGCCGCACGTCGGCGGGGCGACGCTGCGCGTGACCCAGGGTGTCCTGTGGCTCACCGAGGAGAACGACCGGCACGACGTCGTGCTGCGGCGCGGCGACAACTGGGTCGTCGAATCGAACGGCGATACCGTCGTCGAAGCGCAGAACGATGCGGTGTTCTGCATCGTCGGACGCACGGCCGCGACGCTCGCGCTGCCGGCACGCGTGAAGCGCGCGCCCGGAATCCTCGCGAATTTCGCCGCGTCGTTGATGTTGCCGCCGCGCCAGCTCCCCTACGTCTGACCATCCGATCGGAAGGAAAGCGATGCCCCTCGTCACCGTCACGCTGCAGAAGGATCGCAGTCCCGAATTCACGTCGGCGCTTCTCGGCGCCGTTCATCGGTCGCTCGTCGCAAGCGGCGTGCCGGAGGCCGATCGCTTCCAGCGCGTGCTGACGCTCGACGAAGCGTCGTTCCGCTACGATGCGCGCTACCCTGACGTGGCCAGCGCACGCACCGGCGATTTCGTGCTGATCGAAATCGTCTGGTCGGTCGGCCGCAGCGTGAAGGTGAAGCGCAAGGTCGCCGCCGACATCGTGGCCGCACTCGCGCGCGATGCCGGACTCGATCCCGAACAGGTGATGATCGTGTTCATCGAAACGGCGTGGGAGAACTGGGCGTTCGCCGGCGGCCGCCTGTTGCACGCGACGTGACGCCGTGACGGAACGCCGTTGGTAAACTACGGCGTGGATATCGCGCGACGCCGCACAGGGGAATGAGCTCGCCCTCGACGAAGGGCGATTTCGCGCTCAATCGCAGGCTCCTCGGCATCGCCGCGCTCGCTGCCGTGATCGGCGCGTTCGCGACGCTCGCCGCGGCGGGGCTCCTCGACCTGATCCGCTTCTTCACCAACGTCTTCTTCTTTCAGAAGGCGTCGATCGCGAATACGTCGCCTGCGGACAATGCGCTCGGCGCGTGGGTCATCGTGGTGCCGGTGATCGGCGGCTTGATCGTCGGATTGCTGGCGCGCTACGGGTCGGAGCGCATCCGCGGGCACGGCATTCCGGAAGCGATCGAGGCGATCCTGTTCGGCAAGAGCCGGATGTCGGCGAAAGTCGCCGTGCTGAAACCACTGTCGTCAGGCATCGTGATCGGCAGCGGCGGGCCGTTCGGCGCCGAAGGGCCGATCATCATGACCGGCGGCGCCATCGGCTCGCTGATCGCGCAGTACTTTCACCTGACGGCCGCCGAGCGCAAGACGCTGCTGGTTGCCGGCGCAACCGCGGGGATGACCGCGGTGTTCGGAACGCCGGTCGCCGCGGTGCTGCTCGCCGTCGAACTGCTGCTGTTCGAGTTGCGGCCGCGAAGCCTGCTGCCCGTCGCCGTCGCGTGCGCCGTCGCGGGATTCGCAAGGCCGTTGCTGATGGCGCCGGCCCCGCTCTTTCCGCTGCAAACGCCGGCGCCGGGGCTGCTCGCGCTTGCGTCATGCATCGTCGCGGGACTGCTCTGCGGTGCGCTGTCGGCTGCGTTGTCGGCGTCACTCTACAAGGTCGAGGACCTGTTCGGCGCGCTGCCGCTGCACTGGAGCTGGTGGCCGGCACTTGGCGGACTCGCGGTGGGCATCGGCGGCTATTTCGAGCCGCGCGCACTCGGCGTCGGCTACGACGTGATCGGCGACCTGTTGCACGGTCACCTCGCGCTGCAGATTGCTCTCGGACTCCTGCTCGTGAAGGCGGTGATCTGGGTGATCGCGCTCGGCTCCGGAACGTCGGGCGGCGTGCTCGCGCCGCTGCTGATGATAGGCGCCGGACTCGGTGTGATGCTCGCGCCCATCCTGCCTGGCGCCGATCCGCTCCTGTGGCCGCTCGTGTGCATGGCGGCTACACTCGCCGGCGTAATGCGTGCACCGCTGACCGCAGCGATCTTCGCGTTCGGCCTGACGCGCGATGCGAACGCGCTGCTGCCGCTGCTCGCGACGTCGGCAATCTCGTACGGCTTCACGGTGTTGACGATGCGCCGCTCCATCCTCACCGAGAAGATCGCGCGGCGCGGCTACCACATCTACCGCGAATACGGCGTCGATCCGCTCGAGCGGCAATTCGTCGAGGAAGTCATGACGCGCGATGTGCAAACGATCGACGCGGAGCTGCCCGTGCGCAGCGCGCTCGCGCGGTATTTCGGGCCCGACCAGGCGCACCGCGCGTTTCCCGTCGTTCGCGACGGCGCCGTCGTGGGGGTCGTCGACCGGGCGGCGCTTGCTGCGGGTGCAAACGAGACGCACGAGCGCACGGTCGGCGAGATCTGCGCGGAAACGCCGCGCGTCGTCGCATTGCCCGACGAGACGTGCCGAATGACGGCGTCGCGGCTTGCGCTGCATGCGCTCGAGCGCATGCCCGTCGTCGCCGACGAGGAATCGATGCGGCTCGTCGGCCTCGTTGCGCGCAGCGATCTCGTCAAGCCGCGGCTCGGACACATCGAGGAAGAGCAAACGCGCGAGCGCTTGCGCCGCGCGCCGTGGCATTCCGCGGAAACGGACGACTGAAACGCGACGGCCCGAAGCGGCACTGTTCACTGCCGCAATGTCGCGCGTGAGCGTCGGCATCGCGCTGACACGATTGGCGGACCGCTCCCTGGCCCTGCGCATTTGTTGCCAGACCGGGCCCGGTCGTTCGAGCATTTCATTGCAAGGCATGCGTTGCGTCGCCGGGCATGAATTCTGCGTCGCGAACGAGGACGCAACACCAACGCGGAGACGATCATGGCATCGACGTTTGTTCCACGCGCCAACACGCGGACGGTCGACTGGGGGATGGCGGTACTCGCCGGCGTCATCGCAACGATCATGTTCTCGATCATCGAAATGGCATTCTCGTGGGCAATGCGCGGCGCATCGCCGTTGCAGCCGCTCGTCGTCTTCGGCACGGTGACACTGCACGCGCTGATGCCGTCGACGCATGTCGGCGGCGGTCCACGGACGATGATCGTCGGCGCGGCCTGCCTGCTCGCGCTCGGTGCGCTTTCCGGCATCATCCTCTCGTACGTCGTCGATCGGCTCGGTGTGCGGGCGGCAGCGCTCGTCGGGGCCGTGTTCGGCCTTGCGATGTACGCGGTGGACCTGTACGGCGTCGCGCGCATTTTCGCATCGCTTTCCGCGCTGCGCGACTGGATGAGCGCGCTTGCGTACGTGATCGAAGGCACGCTCACTGCGGCGCTCTACAAGGTGATGACGCGCGAGGAGACGGCAGCGACCACGGAGGAAACTGCGCACGACCTGCGCGATCTGCGCAACGTCCGGCTCGTGTAGCGTCAGGCCGCGGCCGGCTCCGCCGCGGCGCTTTTCTTCTCGAACACGATGCGCCCGTTCTTCTCGCGAACGCGAATCGTGTCGCCGGCGGCGAACGCGCCGGACAGGATTTCCTTCGCGAGCGGATTTTCGATTTCCTGCTGGATCGCACGCTTGAGTGGCCGCGCGCCGTAGACCGGATCGAAGCCCGCCTCCGCCAGACGCTCAAGCGCATCCTCGCCGACGTCGAGGCGGATATCGATCTTCGCCAGCCGCTGCTCGAGCCCGCGCAACTGGATGCGCGCGATGCTCGCGATCTGCTCCCGGGCGAGCGGATGGAACACGACGATCTCGTCGATCCGGTTCACGAACTCGGGCCGGAATGTGGCCTTCACCTCCGCCATCACCTCCATCTTTATGAGCTCGGGATCGGCGTCGTTGTCAGTCATCTGCTGGATCTTGTGGGACGCGAGATTCGACGTCATCACGATCACCGTGTTGCGAAAGTCGACCGTACGGCCCTGCCCGTCGGTCAGGCGGCCATCGTCGAGCACCTGCAGCAGCACGTTGAACACGTCGGGGTGCGCCTTTTCGATTTCGTCGAACAGGATCACCGAATACGGCTTGCGTCGCACCGCCTCCGTCAGGTAGCCGCCCTCTTCATAGCCGACGTAGCCCGGCGGCGCACCGATGAGGCGCGCGACCGAGTGCTTCTCCATGAACTCGGACATGTCGATGCGCACCATCGCCTGGTCGCTGTCGAACAGGAATCCGGCAAGCGCCTTCGTAAGCTCGGTCTTGCCAACGCCGGTCGGACCGAGGAACAGGAACGAGCCGTACGGACGGTTGGGATCGGAGAGCCCCGAGCGCGAGCGGCGAATCGCATCGGAGACGAGCCGCACCGCCTCGTTCTGGCCGATCACCCGCTGATGCAGCCGCTCTTCCATCTGCAGCAGCTTGTCGCGCTCCCCCTGCATCATCTTCGACACCGGAATGCCGGTCGCGCGTGAAACCACTTCCGCGATTTCCTCGGCGCCCACCTGCGTGCGAAGCAGTTGCGGCTTCTTCGACTGATCGGCGGCGAGCTTCTTGTCGGCTTTCTTGAGCCGCGCCTCGAGTTCCGGCAGCTTGCCGTACTGCAGCTCGGACACCTGCTGCCAGTCGCCCTTGCGCGTGGCTTCGTCCATCTGCAGCTTGATCTTGTCGATCTCTTCCTTGATGTGCGCGCCAGCTTCGACCTGCGCTTTCTCCGCCTGCCACACCTCGTCGAGATCGGCGTATTCGCGCTCGAGGCGTCCGATTTCTTCCTCGATCGCCGCCAGGCGCTTGCGCGATGCCTCGTCCTTTTCCTTCTTCACCGCCTCGCGCTCGATCTTGAGCTGGATGATCCGGCGATCGAGCCGGTCCATCGCCTCGGGCTTGGAGTCGATTTCCATCTTGATCCGCGCCGCCGCCTCGTCGATCAGGTCGATCGCCTTGTCGGGGAGGAAACGATCGGTGATGTAGCGATGCGAGAGCTCAGCCGCGGCGACGATCGCCGGATCGGTGATCTCGACACCGTGGTGGATTTCGTATCGCTCCTGCAGGCCGCGCAGGATTGCGATCGTCGATTCGACCGACGGCTCGTCGACGAGCACTTTCTGGAAGCGCCGCTCGAGCGCCGC
>Ga0070732_10001947_pt1 | contig 11260 bp, 12 predicted proteins | sample Coa_R1_5_FD_66449 | JGI IMG/M metagenome (GOLD analysis project Ga0070732, IMG submission 66449) | Surface soil microbial communities from Centralia Pennsylvania, which are recovering from an underground coalmine fire - Coalmine... | ecosystem: Environmental > Terrestrial > Soil > Unclassified ...
AAATATGACTATAATCAAATATGATCTAACAAATGCTGTATCACAAATTAATGGTGTTTGGGAATGGAATTATACAGAACCATCAGATGCAAGTTTTACAGACTTTTACTTTCCAAAAGGAGTAGACATGATTTGGGCTAATCATAGACCTGTCTATCTTGGTGATCACGGACTACGACAACATGGTAATGGTTTTACTTTGGACTACATTATCAATGAACCAACCACTATACAGACAGTACAATGGCAAAACAGTAATTTCACAGTAGGTATACGAACTCTTTCAGATTTGGGTCCATATTCATTTGATCAATCAGCAAAAGCATATGCATTTGACGTCAATAAACCACATTCATTTGTCACTGTAATAATGCCACAGGAACTTCTATGGGGACCATATCAAGGAAAGCTCAATGGTAATGGTACCTTAACCAATACATTTTACAATAATGGAACTCATGCATGGATTGGATTTCACCCATCCAAATCTGGTACAATTCAGTTAACAGGTACAACTGCAATTCCTGAATTTCCATTGTTTGTGCCCTTGGTCATAGGAATAACTGCCGTAATTGCATTACAGTTCAGAAACCGCTTGAATTTTAACTAGATTATTAAGAGTATTCTCAAATGAATTCTATGCAATGTGGCTGTCATTGTATAAAATGTGGAAGTACTGATTTAAAATCAGAGCAGATAGGCAAGATCGAAAGTGATGGGTATTTTGACATGCATCACACATGTAGAAAGTGTAATGCACACTTTGACCACTTGGAAGGGGATGTATTTGATTCCTGCAAAATTTGTGGTTACGGGATTAGCTGAATTGTACTAATATCTTGTTTGAATAATAGCTACGTTTTTCTCGCATGTTTTTTTGTATCTCTTTTTTCAGTGCCATATTTGCTAGCACCTTTGAAACGTCTAGCGGTACAGCAGCCCAACCATATTCACGGAGTTGTGCTACTACCTCTGAAACCGTTCTTGGTTGTTCAAAAAAAGAATCACGTGCTAGTATGTGTATTTTACTTCTTATATGATTCCTATCAATAGAAATTGGTTGAACAAATTCAGGTTCATGAATTTCAGCATCTTCAAGTGAACTTAGATAATTTGTTTTTGGTTCGGTGTTTAGTGCTTCTCTTAGGATTTCCACTTGTGCGTTTGTTCTTTGTTCTTCTGCTTGATTTCCTGCTACAAACCTAGAGAGATTGTAAATTACTTCGTCTATGCTTTTATTGTCTACATAAAAGTCCTTAGACTCTACTTCTATCTCATTTTCACCGAATTTTAGTCTAATTTTGGCCATTCGTATCAATCCATTTGAGTATTTTCATTTATTCTACTAGCTCTAAGTAGCTTAGAAAACAGATCAAAATTTTTACACAAATAATTTGGTTTTTTTTCCTCTGTGTGCTAAAAAGGAATTTTTTGACTGCGATAGTATGCAGAAGAATTCTAAGGTAATCATGATAATAGCGATTGTAGGCGCAGTTGGCGCTTTTGGATATATTCAGTATGTTTCAGTTACTCATCTTCATGTATCTATAGTAGACAGTAAGATTGTAGAGAGAAATAATGACGGTACACTTTACAACATGCAGCTTGAATTTAAGAATCCATCATTAATGATTCTAAATGTAGGAAAAACTGACTTTGTCATATCTGTTGAAGGCCAAGATCTCGGTAGCGGTACACTAGAACCGTCTACAATACCTGCCATGGGAAATACTGTTGAAAAGGCACCATTCCTAGCAGATAATGCAATTCTTGATAAATATAACAAAAATGACAATGTTCCATCTGTGAAATTAACTGGAACAACAAAATATGATTTCCTTGTTGCCTCAATTAATATTCCCTTTACATACTATCCTACTCAAGACGAAGCTAGCGCATTTATACACGGTACGTAAATCAGCAAAATATGCTGACGGTTTTTGGTTCTGTTGCATTAGATACGATAAGGACGCCTACAAAAATTCTAAAAAACGTGCTTGGGGGTGCTGCAACTTTTGCAGCAATCTCATCTAGTTTTTTTGTAAAACCTGGGCTTATTGCAGTGATAGGTCAGGACTTTCCAAAAGAATATTATAATATTTTAAACAAATTTGTTGATTTAAAAGGCGTAGTACGTGCAAATGGAAAAACATTCAGATATGATGGAAGCTATGACGAAACACTAAGTGTTAGAACTACAAATAAAACAGAGCTTAATGTTCTTGGGGGTTTTAGACCGATTGTGCCAGAAAAGTATAGAAAATCAGAATTTGTATATCTAGCAAATAATGATCCTGCACAGAATACTAAAATCATAAAAGAGTTTGACAGAATCAAATTTTCAATGTGTGATACTATTGATTTTTGGATCTCCAGTAAAAGAAACGATGTAATAAAAATGATGGGTGTAGTAGACTCTGTAGTAATAAATGACGAGGAAGCAAAGCTTCTGACAAAAACTCACAACCTCATAACATGCGCAAAAAAGATTATGGAATGGGGAACAAAATACGTAATTATTAAAAAAGGTGAACATGGTTCACTTCTTTTTTATGAGGATGTGGTTTTTCCCTCACCTGCATTTTCTATGGAAAACATTGTGGATCCTACTGGAGCAGGTGACTCGTTTGCAGGAGGCATGATTGGATACATGGCAAGTAAGAATAGTACAAAAATCTCAACTATTCGGGAAGCTGCAGTATACGGAAACATCATGGGATCATTTGCCGTAGAAAAATACGGAGTTTATGGTTTAACAAATCTAAAAAAATCACAAATTCAAAAAAGATTCAAAAAATACAGGAATATGGTTAGATTCTAACAAAGGTTATAGATATCAAATTAAAATCACACTCATGGAAGATAGACTAGAATCAATATTCAAGTTACAAAAGAATTTGGAGAAAATGATGAGCCTAGATAGGTATCCAAAGGATGTGGAAGGAAAAATCTCTGCTCTTTGTACAGCCATAGTTCATGAGGCAATAGAGTTACAAAGAACTACAAACTGGAAGTGGTGGAAAAAACCAACTAATTTTGATCAAGCTGCTGCTCGTGAAGAACTCATAGATATATGGCATTTTGTTATTCAGGCTTCTCTTGAACTAAATATGACTCCTGATGATATCTTAAATGAATATCAAAAGAAAAATAAAATTAACCAAGAACGACAAAAAAATGGTTACTAGATTCTCACTGAGGAATTAATTGAAAGATTGATTTTGGAAATACTTGTTTCGCCAATTTCATCAATAAGATTTACCTGATTTTGAAATTCAAGAATTTCTGACTTTGTTATGGTCAGTATAGGATCAGGACTTGATGAACCGATTATTCTTCCCTGAGTGTCTACACCATATTTGTAAAGATTAAGAAGCGAATGTCCCGGTCTGTGTCCAAGTGTATCTTTTCCACAAAGTAGAATTGTTTTTAAATTTTTATTTGATATTACATGTCTAACCAATGAATCAATTCCTTTGTTTTCAGAAAATAATCTTCCTACAAGTGCAACTTTTGACAATAGATTAGAATTGGCAATTTCTTTTAGCAGATTCATGCTTGAAAGAGTACAAATTGCAAGTGAAGATTTCGGATTCCCGAAAAATATTTCCTCGTTTATAGGAAGAACAATTTTGCATATTTCACCGGCTAGGTTTTCTATTAAATTCATGTTTTTATGGCTTGATGCATAACTTTTGAAATGTGATCAAGATTTTGCTTACTTACTAGCGGATGAACTGGTAAGCTTAGAACGCTAGAGGCAGCCCATTCTGTAACAACAAGCCTTTGTTTCAAATTATAAAATGGCGTTTTGTGTATAGGAGTTGAATAATATGCTGTTGCACCTATTCCCTCAGAGTTTAATTTTTTCATTATTTTGTTTCTGTTTTTAATGGCAACTGTAAAAAGGTACCAATTAACTTTCTCACCTTTTCGCTCATGAGGAATTACAATGTCCAAGTCAGACAAAAGTTCAGTAAGAATTCTAGCGTTTCTTTGTCTTTGCTTTAGAAATCCACCTAGTTTTTTTATTTGTATTTTTGCTATTGCAGCATTAATTTCAGGTAGTCTCAAGTTCAAACCAAGAATTCTTGTATCATTTCCATGTAGCATACCATGGTTCCTTATTTTGCGCAATTTGTCAAAGAGGTTTTTATCATTAGTAACTATTGCACCGCCTTCGCCTGAAGTCATTACTTTTGCTGCATACAAGCTAATGCACCCAAGTTTAGAAAATGTACCTGAGTGTTTTCCCTTGTAAGTTGTACCAAGTGACTGTGCAGCATCCTCAATTATTTCTAAATTGTGTTTGTTTGCTACTTCAGTCAGCTCATTTATGTAAGACATGTTTCCATACAAATGGACAGGAATTATTGCCTTAGATTTTTTTGTGATTTTTTTTCTCAAATCATCAGGATCCATAGTATAATTTTCTTTTAATATATCAACAAAAACAGGTTTTGCTCCAACTGATACCACAGAATTTGCCGTTGCAACAAATGTAAATGATGGAAGAAGTACCTCATCTCCTTGTTTGATATCAAGTGAATATAATGCCGCTTGTAGTGCAGCAGTACCAGAATTTACTGCCACTGCATATTTTGATTTAACATATGAAGAAAGAAGCTTCTCAAATTCTTGCACTCTTTTACCGCCGGAGTTTGCTGCAGAGGTAAGAGAATTTTCTACAAGTACAGCTCTTACTTCATTGATTTCCTCCTTGCCGATTATTGGTATGTTTATCGGGATTTTCAACTGCAGAAATTATGATTATAAATACTATAATAAACCTCTGGAATTTATTTAAAACCAATTTTTATATTTCAGATGAAAACAATTGGAGTTGAATGAAAGTGCACTTGCAGGAAAATGAAGCCGGATATAAGATATTTCTGTACATTTTCTACGCTTGTGCAGTAATAATGGCATCTATCACGGCATTTGGAATATACGCTATGTTTGAAGAGTGGGCAACTAAAGGTACGTATGTAATGGGAGAAGTTCTTGTAAAAACTGAATTTCCTACAAATCATTTTGCTAAACTAACAACGTGGTTGTTCTTTTCTACTATAGTAGGATGGTATTGCGTAACAAGAGTAGGATGGAAGAAAACTACAAGTATTCCATCATGGAGATTGTCTCTTCTTCAATTGATGTTAGTGGGATTTTCTACAATATGTCTTTATGAAGCAATTTATAATTTTGTAGTTCTTAATGCACAAATTACTGCAGGTATTGTAGCTGGAAAGGTACCGGATATAGATTCGTTAACTATTGCATATCCTGATCCAAATAGACCATGGAATCTAATCTTTGCAACAAAGATGTTCCTTGCTGGTTTTATAATAAGTTCACATGCGCTCTATCTTAGTACAAGACCAAGGAAACAACACGAACTTGATGCGTAACTTTATAGGGTTACAAAGGAAAATTTGACTCGCGTTGGATGTTACAGAAAAAATAGCACTTGTGACAAAAGATCCTACTGAGGAAGTAGTAACCAATGAAGAACTTGAAAATCTTTTCAAGACAAATTCACATCCAAAACACTACATAGGATTAGAAATTTCTGGATTTTTACATCTTGGAAGTCTCATACTAACAGGTTTTAAGATTAATGATTTTATCAAGGCAGGAGTCGAGTCCACCGTTTTTTTGGCTGATTGGCATACTTTTATCAATAACAAGCTGGGAGGAGACTGGGAAAAAATTAAAAGTGTTTCTCAATACTATGCTGATGCATTCAAGTTTTTTTGTCCTGGCGTGAAAATAGTTCAGGGTTCTGATCTTTACGATTCAAGAAAAGAATATTGGTTGGATTTGGTAAAATTTGCAAAACATATGTCGCTTGAGCGTGCTATGAGATCACTTACAATTATGGGAAGAACAGAGAAAGAAAAAATAGACTTGGGACAGCTGCTTTATCCTCCTATGCAGGCTGTTGACATTCACGCTATGGATCTTGACATTGTTCATGCAGGCATGGATCAAAGAAAAATTCACATGCTTGTAAGAGAAATTTTCCCAAAAATGAAATGGAAGGTTCCTGTAGCTGTTCACCATCACATTCTTCCAGGTTTATCAGAACCACAAACTAGTGGTGCTGAGGATTCTAGCTTTACTAAGATGAGTAAATCAAAATCAGGATCAGGAATTTTTATTCATGACTCTGATGATGAGATAAGATCAAAGTTCAAAAAAGCTTGGTGCCCAGAGGGAATCACTGAAAATAATCCACTTTTAGAGATTTTAAGGCATCTGATTTTCCATGAATTTAAGGAAGTTACTGTTGAGAGATCTTCAAAGTTTGGTGGAAATGCGACATTCACTAGTTATCAACAACTTGAAAAAGAATTTGCAGGAAAGAAATTACATCCTTTTGACCTTAAAGAAATGGTTTCCAAATATATCATAGAGATTATCAAACCCATTCGTCAGAAACTTGTTTTATCTGAAGATCTTGCTAATGCAATAAAACAAACTACCTAAGTTGTGGTCTTACTTTTTCTGAAAACAGTGAAAGCATTTCAAGAGAATTTGAAAGTCCTATAAAGTTCACAATAAAGTAACTTATACCAATGTCTATGTATTGTTTAAGATAATCAATTACATCTTCTGGGGTACCAAGTGCAATACTATCTTTTGAGCGCGTGACAAATTCTGCTATAGATTCATTTTTCTTTTTTAGTTTAGATATAATTTGTTTAACATTATCGCTGTCTTTCCCAACTAATACTCTTAACAAAACAGAATTTTCAATTTCATTATGATCACGCCTGATTTTTTTACATTGTGTTTTGAGCATCTCAATTTTATTTTGTAGAATTTCTGGTGTTCCAAATGGGTGATTATATCGTGTAGCGTGTTTTGCTACCACTGCCATGAGTTTTTGACCAGCACCCCCTACCATTATTGAGGGATGTGGTTTTTGCAATGGTTTTGGACTACAAATCGCATTTTTTATGGAATAATGTTTTCCATTAAATGTAGATTTTTCCTTTTGCCACATTTTTTTAATTATAGATATGGATTCGTCAAGTTGTTCTATCCTTGTTGAGGCCTTGTCAAAATTATATCCATATGATTTGTATTCGTATTCAAACCATCCAGCACCAATACCGAACTCTAGTCTTCCATTGCTTATTGCGTCTAAAGTAGAAGACATTTTTGCCAAAAGAGCAGGAGAGCGATAGGAGTTACAAGTTACTACTTGGCCAATTCTAATCTTTGATGTAACACTTGCTATTGCAGAAAGAAGTGTATATGCTTCAAAAAATGGCATTGTTCTTTTGTCTCCATAATATGGAATAAAATGATCATAGACATAACCTGCATTGTATCCAAGTTGCTCGGCTCTTAGTGCAACAGATTTTGAAAAAAGAAATTGATCATAAGCATTGTTGTTAGGAAATTCATCAAGCCATCCTTGTGGTAGTGTAAGAGCCACTTGGATTGATTTCATTCTAGTTTCTGCTTTTTTGTGGATCTATTATGTTGTACTTTGATGTATATCCACGAGGATTGATCATCAAGTCTTGATATTTGTATGTGGAGGAATTTCCAACTATAACAGTACTAATCATGCCAAGCTGATCTGCATGGTTTTCAAGATTTTCTAGATCTGTCAGAACTATTGTTTGTGATTCTCTAAATGCTCCTTTTACTATTGCGACTGGTGTAGTAGGAGATCTATATTTTAACAAAATTTTTCGTGTGTCCTGTAGTTGATGGATTCTTTTTTTGCTAGATGGATTGTAGATAACTATAACATAATCTCCTTGTGCTGCTGCTTCTACTCTTTTTACTATTATTTCCCATGGAACTAACAAATCGCTCATACTTACAACAGCAAAATCTGTCATAAGTGGCGAACCTACCAGTGCAGCACAGGAATTTAGTGAAGATACACCAGGTACTATCTCAACATACAAACCATTTTTTCTATCCCATCCTTCTTCTGCAAGCACTTCGTAGATGAGACCAGCCATTCCATAAATTCCCGGATCTCCACTAGAAACAAGTGAGACTATCTTTCCTGATTTGGCAAGATCAATGCATTGATGAGCTCTCTCTACCTCTTGAGTCATAGCATATCTGTGAACTTCTTTTCCAGCAATAAGATCCTCTACCAAGTTAACATATGTTTCATATCCTACAATGGTATTACTTTCTTCGATCACCTGTTTTGCTCGAAAAGTCATGTGATCGTGATGACCAGGACCTACTCCTACAATGTATAATTTTCCGGTCATGTTACAATAAACCGTTGTTTAAGGAAATTTATCCGTTTTCATAAAAAACATAGTTTCATTGAAATGGATCTATGAATGGACAATCCAGTATGTAATCAGTATCTGAAACTTTAGCAGGTTGTACTGAAATGTCTCCTGTTGATTTCATTGTAGTAATATCTTCCATGTTTTCAAGAAGTTTTGCTTGAGATAGATCGTTCCAAGAAACCAAGGATGTCTTGCATAATGGTCCATAAGTATCATAACCTGGAGATGCACTGCTAATTCCTGGTTGGAATCCAAAAGGTCCAGAACCAGTTAGGCCATTTGTAAATTGAAACAAGTCTATGAATGCAGGACTTAATGATGTAAGAGAAGGTGTATTTGTAATACCCATCATCTTAGCAGGTCCATCTGTTGTTGCATCAGTTACAATATAGTAGACTGTCCTTCCATCTGGTCCCCATGATCTATGAGCTACAAAAGTAACAACCATGTTGTTAGTATTAATATCAAGAATTTGTCCTCCTTCAAACGGTTTTTGTTCTAGATTGGTATCTGCTCTTACTGACATTTCGCCACCTGGCCACATGATTTGAGGCATATTCATGATTATTCCTATATCAGTAAGTTTTACTTTGCCTGTCATATTTGCATCAAGAATTTTTTGTTCAGAATCTAAAATTTCGGGAACATTACCAGTATTCCAAGTTACATGGGTTACAGATCTAAGTGGTGTGTAAAGATTCTGTGCCGGAGTGTTTGAAAATACATCGCCCTGAAATCCATTAGTTCCATTACCCATAATTCCATTATCAAAGAGATAGACTTTGCCTAATGATTCTTTTGGGAGGTTGCTTAGAGTTGGTGCAATTTCAACTTTCCATTTTTGCTTTTCTGATATCACAGTAGCACTTTTTTTGTCGTTAGTATCAGTTATGATATAGTATACAGGACTGCTGTTAAAGAATCCCAAATGTAGTGGAATTTTTGCAGTAACACTTGCACTTGATAATTTTAGTGAAGATTGCACTATTGCGGAATTTGCATAATGTTGCATTGCTTCAGGTGTTTGTCCTCGTATCCATCCATCAACACTGATAGTTGCAGTAAATGGAGCAGAGTCTGTAGAATGTAAACCAACTGCTGCTCCTGTAAAGTCATAAGAACCTGCATTTGTACCAGGATCCACTACGGTTTCAGCAAAAATCGTGTTTCCATCAACTGTCCATGTAGGCTGACCTTTTGCATCAGTTTTGTCTATTTGATGTAAAATTATGATTTGTACTGGTTCACTCGCAGTATATGTTAATGATCCAGTATACAAAGTTCCATTATTGGGTGATAAAATAATTGCCATCTGTTCATTGTCATGTCCTTGACCTAGATCTTGAGATGAAGTTAATGTCTGTGTAAATTGAATTTTTTTTATCACTCCCGCATTAGCGTATTGATTAGAAAGTAATGGTATAGAAAGTACAATGGCAGAAACAGCAAAAATTACAATCAAAAGAATGTATTTGTTCATAAGGTCTGAATCATTGTTTTACATAAATGCCTTTTCCAAGGCTTAATTCTCATTTTTAAACTCCTTTTATTGAAATTAATTTATTTTTGCAAGTTCAAATTCATCATGTAGTGCCTGTACTGCTGCATTACAGTCAGCGTCTTTTACTACAAATGCTAAATTAAGCTCAGAAGAACCTTGTGCAATCATAACAACATTAACTTTCTTTTTTGCAACTGCGGCAAAGACTTTTGATGCAACGCCAACAATTCCTCTCATACCAGAACCGATTAGTGCAATTATTGCGACATCAACTGTCACATCTACTTTTTTTATTATTTTTCCTAATAAATTCATTTCAAGTGCATTAACAGCTTTGTCTAGATCATTCTTTTTTACTATTATCGATATGCTTGATTCTGATGGGCTTTGTGAAATCATCATAACGTTAACTCCGGCTTTGGCAAGTGTAGAGAATATTGTAGCTGCAGTTCCAGGAGCACCAACCATGCTTCCTCCTCTAACATCTATGAGTGCAGTGTGTCGTATTGCACTAACACACTTTACTGTTTTTTGTCCATCAGCTTTTGGAGTAGCAGTTACAAATGTTCCAGGATTTTTAATATTAAATGTACTTCGTATTCGAAGTGGAATTTTTTTTGCTACTAATGGTTCTAGAGCCCTTGGATGAATGTATTTTGCACCAAAGAGTGCCATCTCCATAGCTTCGATGTATGATACCTCTTTTAGGACCTTGGCATTTTTCACAATTTTTGGATCAGTTGTCATTAAACCATCTACATCACTCATAAGCCAGACTTCATCAGCCTTGATACTAGAAGCTATAATTGTTGCAGTATAATCTGAACCTCCTCTTCCAAAAGTAGTGATGTTTCCATGCTGATCAGCTCCTGCAAATCCTCCAATGATAGGTAGTGTTTTTTTTTCCAAGAATCCATCAATTGTATGAGAAACGTGCAATCTTGTTGTATCTAGGAGGGGTTTTGCCTCTCCAAAATTCGAGTCCGTTACTATTCCTGCATCTTTTCCAGTAAGTGCTACTGCTTTGCTACCTAACTCGTTTAGAGCCGCTGCGACCAAATTGATAGACAGTCTTTCACCAAATGATATCAAATAGTCAGAAGAACGAGGAGTTACTTCTCCAAGTAAAAGCATTCCATGCAATAATTCTTGCAGTTCAGAAAGATCCGATGTCATCTTGCTGATTAGATCTTTTCTTATCTTAGGATTTTTGATGCAAGCATTTGAAATTTCCAAGTGATTATTAATTAATTTTTTTGCAAGATTATTTGCTGCATCTTTGTTTCTATTTTGAATTAAAGTTGTTATTCTTATTAGATCATCTGTGACGCCAGTAATTGCAGAAAAGACACAAACTATCTTGTGTTGTTTTGATAATGAATTAATAAAATTAGCAACATTTCTAATGTTTCCAGCAGAAGAAATTGATGTTCCACCAAACTTCAGTACTAATTTCAATTCAGTAATACCTGTCTTAATT
>Ga0070732_10001950_pt1 | contig 11256 bp, 13 predicted proteins | sample Coa_R1_5_FD_66449 | JGI IMG/M metagenome (GOLD analysis project Ga0070732, IMG submission 66449) | Surface soil microbial communities from Centralia Pennsylvania, which are recovering from an underground coalmine fire - Coalmine... | ecosystem: Environmental > Terrestrial > Soil > Unclassified ...
CGCTGCTGCAGACGTGCACCAGAACGGGATTCGCATTCGAACGGTTCAGGCTTACGGCTCAGTCTTGAAGACAGTTACCTCGGGAAGCGGCATGGTCGCGCCACAAGTGGGCCATTCACCTACAGTGGGCCCGAAAACCCATCGAATGAGATCGTCATGCTGGGAGGAAATGGGAAAGGGAGCCGCCTGTGCGATCCCGAAACGTGCAGCAACCGTACGAGAGATCTCGAAACGTGCGCGTCCCGCACCACATCGCGTATCAATGGGGCTGTTGTTGAACTTTAATACGCCCTGTTGGCCCGTGGGTCGGAAGGACGAGAATCACTCCCACGGCATTGCGGAGAGCGAGTACTGCGTCCCCCGGTGAATCAGTTCCTCTTCGCGATCCCGTTCGATCTGGAATTTGATGGTGGGTACAATCGCCGCAGCCAAGATAGTCAACAGCGCCATGGCAAACAGCAGAATCAGGAGAATATAACCCCGCTCATCCTGCCGGAAAGCACGCCCTGCCCTTCGCATTTGTGAATGAAAAGCCATCGCAGTTTGAGGGGTTCATTGTGAAATCGAGCGATAGGTAAATTGAGTAATCGAAATCGAGCATCCGGCTTAGAGAGTTATTCAGCCTGTGCGAGCTGAGTGAGCGCGGCGAAGTCGCGAACCTGCACAGCTTCGCGGCGAATGCTCACGATGCCAAGGGTTTGCCAGCGGCAAAGCAGGCGGCTCACGGTAAACAGCGTCGTCCCGGTCAATTGAGCCAGTTCAGCTCGGGAGAGGCTAATCTCACGACCTCCATTGCCATTGACAACGCGTCCGAGACGCTTGGAGAGGCGGATTAACTCGCTGCTCAAGCGCGAGCCCACTTTCTCGGTGGAGACTTCGCGAAAACGCTGCTCCATCTCCTGCAAACGTTCTTCGAGAGCGCGAACGATGTTGCGTCGAAATGCCGGGTAGCGCTCCAGAAGCTTCTCGAATGTCGCTGCTTCCCAGACGAGGGCGACGGAAGCCTGCACGGCCTGCGCTGTCGAGCAGTGATTGCAGTTTGCGCAGAGCCGGAAGGCGCCGACGAGTTCTCCCCCACCGTTGAGCCGGAGGATGACCTCATTCCCGCTCAGGCCAAGCTGTGTGATCTTGACGCAGCCAGAAAGCAGAAGCACAACTTGCTGGACGGCATCGCCCTCGGAAAAGATGGTCTGCCTGCGGGAGTAGCGCTTTTCGCGGGCGGTAGAAGTGATGCTGGCGCAGTCGGCCGCAGAGACGTCGGCAAACAACGCGAATCCCTGAAGCGGCGAAGTTCTTAAATTGAGCGAAGTGGCGGTTTCCAACTGCTGCTCCTCCTGAAAAAATGGGCCCCGGCCATTTCTGGCCGTACTTCGGATAACTTTCCGAACCCAGTGCTCTCCGACCTTAAGAGGGGAGGAGGGAGCATCTGCTGTGTTAGTTACGGTACCGGCAAAGGAACTCATTGCCGGGGCTTTTCCAGAGCTTAGAGCGCCCGTACCCTGTATGGCCATACGAGAATGCTCTCTGCGGCTGCTGGGGTCAATACCACCATGGTGGGGGGGGAGGCTTTCCGGGATTGCCGTAAGGGCCATTTCACAGCTGTGGAACTGTGACATTTTTTGCCAGAGGAAGGCTGGTTACCTGAAGTTACTACCTTGGGACCAGGATGCCCGCGTCCGTTGACAGGGACAAAGGCCAGAACTAGAGTTCCTTTCAGTCTCGACATTTCAATTAGAACGCAGTCAGGAGGGCAAGCATGCGGTCAAGGCTACTCTGGGCGGGGGTATTGGTGTGTCTAGCCACAGCTGCTTCTCTCGCGCAGGATCCGGTAAAGGTCGAACCCAAGCACTACACGCTGAACTTCGAAAATGAGAAGGTGCAAGTGGTGTCGGTGATTTACGGGCCGCATGAGAGGTCGGGGTTTCACGATCATCCCGGCGGGGTTGTAGTCAGTATCACGGAAGCGCATCTTCGCTTTACCGACGAAAGTGGCAAGACACGGGAAGTATTTGCCAAGCCTGGGGAAGTACGCTGGTATCCGCCATTCAAGCACAAAGTGGAGAACCTGGGAGACACGACATACCGTGCCGTTTACGTCGGAATAAAAGGAAAGACGTCAGCTTCGAATTCTGCCTCCGGCGAACAGATTACCGCGATGGACGAAGAGACCAAGAAGATTATCGGCGAATTTCTTCTGGCTTCCGGAAAGCCGTAAGCGTGGTTGGGTCGCGACGCGGATGATATAGTCCGGAGTCAGACGAGACTCCAGGTTCTTTAACCGCACGACATCGCCGTCCGATGAACTCCCCAGCAGACAGGTCTCGGTCCCACAGGAAAGTGGCAGTATTGCTGGGGGTGATCACTTTCCTTTCTGTTGTCTACTTCTACGAAGGCGGCGGGTGGAATCAGAACTCCCGCTTCGATCTGCTGCGCGCGATTGTCGAGCGGCACACCTTGCAGATCGACGCTTACCACGAAAATACGCAGGACAAAGCATACTTCCGGGGACACTACTACTCCGATAAAGCGCCGGGCCTTGTGTTCCTGGCGGTGCCTTTTGCGCTGGCAGCGCGGCCGGCATTACGGATTCTGGGAGTTGATCCTGAATCTCCACGAGGAGAATGGGCGCTGTCGTATTTGGTGACAGCCTGCGCGGTGGCGCTGCCGGCTGCACTAACCGGCGTCTGCCTCTTCTTTCTCGGCTTGCGATTTGGATGTGGCCAGAGCGGAGCATCTTTCGCAGCTGTCGTGATGTGTCTAGGAACTCCGATGTGGGCGTATGCGGGTTTGTTCTGGGCCCACGCGCTGGTGGGAGCTTGCCTCGCGTTCGCATTCGCAGCCGCTTTGAAGTTGCAGGAAGCGGCAAGCGCGCGAGGCGATTTTCTTTGGGCGCTGGCGGTGGGGCTGGCGGCGGGATGGGCAACGGTGACCGAATATCCAGCAGCACCCGCTTCTGCGATGGTGGCGTTTCTGGCGCTGGTGGAAGCATGGCAGCGTGGAGCGGCAGTACGCTGGCGAGTGCTGGCTGGCGTTGGGGTCGGGGCCGGGATTTGCGCGATTGTGCTGCTGAGCTATCTGCACGCGGCCTTTGGCGGGTTTCGTCCGAGCTATGCATACTATGGTCCGAATTCATTTTCTTTCATGCAGCAGCAGGGATATTTGGGATTGACGTATCCGCATCCAGATCGTCTGCTAAAACTTTTGTTCGGATGTTCGCGCGGACTGTTCTTCGCTTCTCCTGTATTGCTGGCGGCGCCTGTTGGTTTGTGGTGGCTGTGGAAGCAGAGAGTCAATCGCGCAGCAGCGCTGGCCGCGGGGGGAATCACGCTTTACTACTTTTTGTTCAACTCCTCGTTCTACTGGTGGAAATCAGGGCTGTCCTTTGGTCCACGATACGCGGGCGCGGCCATTCCACTCTTGTGCCTGGGTCTGGCGGTGAATTGGCAGCGCGGACGGGCTGGGCTTCGGCGGATATTAATCGTGCTGGCAGGTATCAGTATTTTTGTAGCGTTGATGGTGGTTTCGACAACATCGCAGTTGGCAATGCAGGATAGCTGCCCGATTCTTCGTTCGACGTTGCCTGCGTTCTGGTCGGGCCATGTAGCGATAAACCGCGATTCGATGCTGACCGTCGCGGAGGCAAGGGGTGGTTACGGAGCATTCAATCTGGGCCAGGTGCTCGGCCTACACGGCCTGGCTAGTTTAGTTCCGCTGGTGGCCATGTGGGGCCTCGCGTCGCTCGTGGGAGCGAAGCTCGGTTCAAAAGAGTAACGCGCTCTGCGTGTAAGATAATCAAATAGGCGGATCGCATGGAAATCCAGGCAGGATCGGCAGAGGTTGATCTGCTGCGCAGGGTGTATGCGGCTTTCAACCGGCGGGAGATCGATAAGGTGCTGGCGTCGATGCATCCCAATGTCGATTGGCCGAACGGCATGGAAGGGGGCCGGGTGCTCGGCACGACTGCGGTACGAGAGTACTGGCGGCGGCAGTTCGAAACTCTGAATCCGCGCGTCGATCCGGAAGGATTCACCCTCGAACCCGACGGGCGCGTGCGAGTTTCGGTGCACCAGGTCGTTCACGACAGGAGCGGGAAACTCCTGGTCGACCAGATCATCCAACATCTATACGACATCAAAGACGGCCTGATTCGAAACATGGAGATTCGGCCTTAATTCTGATTGAGGAAAGATATGGCGCACACTGTGTTCTGCGTGAAGTTCAAAAAGGAAATGCCGGGGCTGGACGAGCCTCCGTTCGATAACGAATTGGGGCAGAAGGTCTACGACAACGTCTCGCAGGAAGCCTGGCGCATGTGGACGGAGCACTGCAAGATGCTGCTGAACGAATACCGGCTGAATCCGGCGCGGCGCGAAGATCAGGAAGTGATCGTGAAGCAGTTGGAAGCGTTTTTCTTTGGCGAAGGCTCGGCCCGGCCGAAGGAATACGTGCCGCCGGCGGAAAAGTAGCGCGAATTCACGATGTGACAGCTCGTGCCGTTCGTTGTTCCGCATCTTAAACGCTGACCCGGGCTCCATTCGCCCATGTCGCCGCCAGGCGAAATTGGCGTCAATCGTGGTTTCTTTTCCCTTCTCCAGTTACTTTGGTGGTTAACCCACTGCACCAATATTGATGCAATGTTAATCAATCCGTAACATTCGACTGTTACAAGAAAGGCATGGGTCTGCATGTCTACAACACGCTGATCCTCTCCGATCTGCACCTCGGTGCGGAGACGAGTCATGCGCGGGAGGCGACCCGTGTGCTGAAGGACAATCGCTTCCAGCGGCTGATCTTGCTGGGCGATATCTTCGCTGACCTCAATTTTGCCCGCCTGACGAAAGATCATTGGAAATTCCTGGGGTACATCCGGAAGCTGTCGAATCCCAAGCGCAACATCGAAGTAGTGTGGGTCGAGGGAAATCATGACCACGGCCTGACGAACATCATGTCGCATTTGGTGGGCGTGCGAGTATACCAGCAGTATGAGTGGGAATATCGCGGACTGCGGCACATCGCAATTCACGGGCATCAGTTCGACGGATTCCAGGTGAGCCGGCTGACCTTGAGCCGGCTGGGAACTTCGCTCTATTTGCAACTGCAAAAGCTGGATTTCAAAAACAAGCCAATCGCACGTTTGATTGACCGCTTGAACACGCGCTGGCTGCGGATGTCGCCAAAAGTGGCTTCCGGAGCGCTGGCGTATGCGAAGCATCATGACGTGGATCGTATCTTCTGCGGGCACACACATGAGGCGCTGCATTTCGAGCGAGACGGCATCGATTATTACAACTCGGGAGGGTGGGTCGACTCACGGCTTACGTATTTGACGATCGACGAACAGGGGGTCCAAATCCATGAGTTCAACGAACATGCATACCGCGAACGAGCTGACGATCGTGATTCCGGCGAAGAACGAGGCGAGGCTGATTCCGCGCTTGTTGACGTCGCTGACGAATCAGGATTACTCGAAGATGTCGAGTACGAGAGTGTTGGTCGCTGATGCGAACTCGACGGACGGAACAGCAGAGATCGTCCTTAGGTTCCGTGACCGGCTGAATGTGAGCGTGATTCGCGGGGGAACGCCGTCGGTCGGGCGAAATCAGGGCGCAGCGCAGGCCGATACACCGTACATTCTTTTCTTGGACGCAGATATTGAACTGGCAGATCGGTCACTGGTACGGAAGTGCCTGGAGAAAGCGCAACGGCAGCAACTGCACTGTATGACGACCAACATTGTTTGCCGCGAAGGAAGCTGGGTGGACAAGGTTTTTTACGCCAGCCTCGACTTCTTTCAATATCTGTCGTACTTGCACCGTCCGTTTGCCACGGGGATGTTCATGCTATTCGACCGGAAGAAATTCTGGGATCTCGGCGGATTTCACCAACAGATTCTTTTTGCGGAAGACTACCGGCTGAGCCAGCAAGTGGAGCGCAAGCGCTTCGCGATTGTGCGCGGGGGTGTCTACACGACGAATCGTCGCTTCAAGAAGATGGGTCATCTGCGGGTGGGCTGGCTGTTCCTGAAGACCGCGATGAATTACTGGAACGAGAAGTACTTCCTCCGCGATCACAAATATTGGGCAGATGCCGACGGAGTTCCGCCGGCGTAAGTCTTCTTTGCACGAGTTTCGCGTTGTGGCCACAGAAACGGGATTCGGAGAACCAGCCGGGTCCCGCTTTCATTTTGTACGAATGCGACACGGATCAGAAGCGAAAGACAATGCCTGTCGATAGGCGCACATTATTTTCCGCATGATTGAAGAAACGCGTGCGCACGTAATCACCTTGGAAGCGCCAGGCCAAGGGGCGAAAGATGCGGTAATCAATTCCTCCGCCTAACGCTGTCGCCCACGATGTATCGGAGCCGAACCCGTTTGTGGTGACGTGGCCAACGCCGAATTCAGCTTCGCCGAACGGCCTGAACTTCCCAACCGGCACGGAAATGCGGGGCCCAAAGAGGGCTTCGTAGATATGCGCGTTCGCGCTCAGAGGCGGGCAAACTGCCCCAAGGGCGCAGGTCGCTGCCGGGTTGGGAAAATCCTGGGAGCCGTAGTGTCCTGTTATGTCTGCCACGATTCCGAGCACCGGAAACAACTTGCCTTCCAAGGTGGCTTGCCAGCCGTTGAGACTGCCACGATTCACCGAGAGACTGGTGTTGTAGTAGGTATAGCCAAAATATACGTTGCCGGCGGTGGGGATCTGGGCCGAAGCCAGTCCGGCAAAGAATATCAAGGCGAAAAGGGTGGTAACGCTCTTGCGCATATGCCTCCTTCGTTCTGGTCGTTAACACAGGAGTGTGCGGAGAGTTTTTAGATGAGCGAAGAAGGAATGCGGGATGGCATCCAATTGCAGAAACAAATCATGATACGGGCGTCAGAATCGCCAGACGATGCCGGTCGATGCGCGATAGTCATTTTGCGTAGCGCTGAGATAGTGACTGTGCATGTAATCCGCTTGCACACGCCAGGAAAAATTCTTGAAAGGCAGCTTGTAGTCGGCGCCCCCTCCGATGTCGTACGCGATCGGGTTGTTAATGATGCCGCTGGAATTGATATGCCGGATGCCGCCCAGGCCGTGCACAAAGGGTCTCCATCTCCCCATGTTGGTCGCAACCCGAAGACCGCCGAAGCCGTTGTATTGGGTGATGCCGCTGCGATAGAAGCCGCTGCCATCGAGAACCACCCCGAAGTGCCTATAGCGGGCGAGGGGAATGAACTCGGCGGATCCGTTCCAGCCGCGATAGCTTTGCGTGTTCACGACGTTGGTGAGCTGGCCGTAGGAAACACCTGCGTAAAGGTTTCCGTTTGGAATCAGTTGTGCCGACATCGGGATCGAGAAGGCAGCGAAGGCGACACATGCCAACACCGCAGCGGCAATTTTCGACACGAATTACTCCTCCCCGGCAACACGCCGGCAAAAAAGAGAGCTGAGATCAACGAAATCTGTTAGATGCAGTGTACCGGATGGCCCAGATGTCCCGTTCGACAAATTTTGTCGCCCGCAAACCAGACGCCTTTGATTTGTTTTGACGAAAATTTATCAGATATTCATGGTGCCAAAACCAACCCACTCGCGTCTATGTACTAGGATGCAACCTATGGATACGAGTTGGCAAACCTGGGAACCGACGGTCGCGCCGGCCGTCTTTAGACTTGAGAAGGAGCCGAAGTTGAAGCTCAGTTTAGAAACGCGGAATCGTGGGGACGTCATCGTGGTGCACTGCCAAGGGCGCATTGTGTATCGCGATGAAGCGGCAACTCTGTCGCGCGTCGTGGGCGAGGTCCTGCAACATACGGAGAAGATTGTGCTGGATTTGAGCGGAGTCAGTTCGATGGATAGCGCCGGAATCGGAGAGTTGGCGCTGCTGCACACCTGGGCGAAGGGGAAGAATGCGAACCTCAAGTGTGCCGGAGCGAATGAGCTCGTACAGACGTTGCTGGAACTGACCAATCTGGATACGGTGCTGGACGTGCATGAATCGACCGACGCAGCCCTCGAGGCGTTTCGGGAAGAGCGGGTGTGCGCGGATTGTTGATGAGTCGTTGAAGGATGCCACAACGCGTCAGGGAAGGAGCAAACGCAAGTTTGCTCCTTTTGCTTTTGGGATGTGAGGGTCGGCGCGGGAACGGATGTTGCGTCACTTCGGGCCTTGTTATCTCTGGGCGCACCGACGCGGCACTTCCGTGCCGGGCTTTCACTTTCCGTCGCTTCGCGGCTTGTGCCGTGAATGCAACGACTTGCTTGCGTGAACCTAAGAGGGCAGCTAGTTTTCGCGGTCAAAGCGATAGCGGCCTTTATGTTCGTGAGCAAAGGCTTCGACTACTTTCAGAAAAGCAGTAGCGGCGTGGGAGAGGTTCGCGTCTTTCCGGTAAATCAGGCGGAGCTTGCGTTTTAGCTGCAGTTCACGGACAGCGATGCGCACCAGTTCTCCGCGGGCGATTTCGGTTTCCACGCTGATCTCAGGCACGAAGGCGACCCCATTTCCCATCGCAACGAATTGTTTGATCGCTTGCAGCGTGGGAAGTTCAAGGTCCATGTGCAGCGGCGTTTTGTGCGTCTTGAACAGTTGAATGACTTTTTCCCGGTACGGCGACGAGACGATATGGGCCACGAACGATTCAGCTCCAAGCTGGCGGATGCTAACGCGAGGAGTAGAGGCGAGCGGGTGATTCGGCGGAACAACGAATACCAGTTCGTCAAGGTAGACCACGACCGAGTGCAGGCTCGGTTCTTGTGGCTCGTAGGAGAGCATTCCGAATTCGGTGCGATAGCGCAGAACGTCATCGGGAATGTGACTGCCGAGGGCGCGCTCGACGGTAATTCTGATCATAGGGTGCAGGCGGCGGAACTCGGCCAGCACCGGCAAGAGATAGAGGACGGTGAACTCGTTGGCGGCGATGACCAGTTTGCCCTTTTGCAGTTCGCGGAGTTCGGCAAGGGATTCGGCGGCTTCGCTGCGCAGGTTGATCAGCTTTTCGGCGTACTCGTAGAGGACTTTGCCAGCGTCGGTGAGGATGCCTTCGCGCGACGACCGGTCGAACAGGGCTTCGCCGAGTTCGTCCTCAAGCTTGCGAATCGTCTGGCTGACCGCCGACTGCGTACGGTATAGTTTTTCGGCCGCCCGGGAGAAACGCCGTTCCCGGGCAACTGTCAGGAACACCTCGAGTTGGGATAGATCCATCTGCGCGGCCTTTAATCAAAAGCTGGTGTCCATTAGCATAACTTATTATAGAGTTTAAACTTATCATAGCTGAAGAATTATAAGTTTTGCTTCTGCAAGCACAGTCGGTACCATAGAGTCTCCAGTTTTCCGTTTTGGGGAGATCCATGACCGTAGAGCGAGAACGCATCTCGGTTTTCGACACGACGTTGCGCGATGGTGAGCAATCGCCGGGCTGCAGCATGAACCAGCAGGAGAAGTTGCGCCTGGCCCACCAGCTCGACAGGCTGGGAGTGGATATCATCGAAGCCGGGTTTCCGATCGCCTCAGAAGGCGACTTCGAGTCGGTAAGGGCGATTGCGGCCGTGGTGCGGCGCCCCGTCATCGCGGGCTTGGCGCGCGCCTGTCGTCCCGACATCGAGCGGGCTTGGGAAGCGCTGCGGGATGCGGCTCGTCCGCGGATCCATGTGTTTCTTGCAACATCCGATATTCATTTGCAATACAAGCTGCGCATTACGCGGGATCAGTGTGTGGCTCAAGCTCGCGACGCGGTTCGTTTCGCGAAATCCTTGTGCCCGGATGTGGAGTTTTCTCCCGAAGACGCAACGCGGACGGACCCGGATTTTCTCTGTCGCGTGCTGGAGGCGGTTGTGGAGGCGGGAGCGACGACGCTCAACATTCCTGACACGGTCGGATATACCGTGCCGTCCGAGTTCGGAGCGTTGATTGCCATGATCCGCCGATGTGTGCCCGGGATCGAGAATGTGGTGATTTCCGCGCACTGCCACAACGATCTGGGCATGGCTGTGGCGAACGCGCTGGCGGCTGTGGCAAACGGGGCACGGCAGGTGGAGTGCACGATCAACGGCATCGGCGAGCGCGCCGGGAATGCTTCCCTGGAAGAAATTGTGATGGCGATGCGGGTGCGGCCGGATCAGTATCCGTACGACACCGGCGTGGCGAGCGAGCAGATTTTCGCGGCCAGCCAGACGTTGAGCGAGATTACCGGTGTACCGGTGCAGCCGAATAAGGCCATCACCGGGCGCAACGCGTTCGCGCACGAAGCGGGCATCCATCAGGACGGCGTGCTGAAGAACCCGCTGACCTACGAGATCATGACGCCAAGATCAGTGGGAGTGCCTGACTCGAAGCTTGTGCTAGGCAAACATTCGGGGCGGCATGCTCTCGGCATGCGCTGCGAGCAGTTGGGTTATCAGTTCGATCGTCGCGCTCTGGACGATATTTACCGACGCTTTGTACGGTTGGCGGACAAGATCAAGCATGTGGAAGATCACCATCTGCTCGAACTGATTCGCGACACCCACAAGCCGTCTACCTCTGCGACGCCACTGATTGAGCCGATCCCTGCCGCTAAAGCAGCGGCGGTGAGCGCTCCGGCGAACGAACCCGTAAAGCCGTTCCCAGCTGTACCAGCCACCAATGCGTTTGGCGTGCCCTTGCCGGTGCATGCGGATCCGCAACAAGAACCGAACCAGCAAGAGGACTACCTGTGGGGAGTGTAATCCCACCTCTGGCAAAACCCGCCAGAAGTGTGGCACCCGCGATGGTTTAGCCAGCCCAATACCCTCTCCCTCTCTTTTCCGCGTTAGACTTAATTCTTCATGCTTCTCAAACTCACGATCCTTCCTGGTGACGGTATTGGGCCTGAAGTGATTGATCAGGCGCTTCTGGTGCTGCAGGCTGTGGCGGACGCATTCGGGCACCAGGTTCAACTGCAGAAGATGCTGATTGGCGGGGCAGCGCTGAGCGCAGTGAACGATCCGCTTCCGGCCGATACACTCGATGCGTGCCTTCATTCGGCGGCGGTACTGCTAGGTGCAGTAGGAAGCCCAGCGTTCGATCACAATCCGGGGCATCTGCGGCCTGAGGCCGGATTGCTGCGCTTGCGGCGGGAGCTGGGAGCTTATGCGAATCTGCGGCCGGCGGTCTTTTTCCCAGCGCTTGAGGACTGTTCGCCGCTGCGCGCGGAACTGGTGCGCGGTACTGACATCATGATCGTGCGGGAGTTGCTGGGGGGAGCGTATTTCGGGCAGCCACGTTCGATCGAGGGCGTTCCGGGCTCGCGGGTTGCGATC
>Ga0070732_10001951_pt1 | contig 11255 bp, 12 predicted proteins | sample Coa_R1_5_FD_66449 | JGI IMG/M metagenome (GOLD analysis project Ga0070732, IMG submission 66449) | Surface soil microbial communities from Centralia Pennsylvania, which are recovering from an underground coalmine fire - Coalmine... | ecosystem: Environmental > Terrestrial > Soil > Unclassified ...
CGAATCTAACCCGAGTCGGCGAAAAGGCCAACTACGACTACCTCGTTCGCTGGGTCCACAACGCGCGCGAACGCACGCGGCCCTACTGCCCGTACGAGAAGAAGGACATCGGCCCCGAGGATTACGCGAAAAAGAATCTGCCTTACAAGTGGGATCTGGAACACAGCAAGTGTCCGAATGACGGCCACGAACTGCAGGTGCAGAACATGACCGTAATGCCGAGCCTGCGCCTGAGTCCGGAAGATGCCGAGGACATCGCGACGTATCTGATCTCGCAGAAAAAGCAGGAACCTTCGTCTTATCCCGACGCGGCGTTCATGGACGATCCGGCGCTAAAAGACGAAGGCAAGAAGTGGGTGCGGCATTATGGCTGCGCGGGATGCCACGAAATCGCAGGCTTTGAGGACGAAGGCCGCATCGGCACGGAACTGACCTTTGAGGGCAGCAAGCCGATCGAGCGCCTGGATTTCGCTTTATCCACCGAACCGGCCCAGCGCGGTGGGAAAGATTCGGAGCCGATCAAGGATCCAGACAATCTGGCGCGCCTGCCTGATGGACCTGCCAGCAAGCCCTGGTACAACCATAAGGGATTTTTCGAACACAAACTTGCCGAACCGAACGTCTATGACTGGGGCAAGGTCAAGAGCGAAACCGAGCGCCTACGCATGCCCAACCTGCACCTTACCAAGGAAGAGGTGCTCGACCTCACCACGTTCCTCATGGGCAGCCAGGAGACTTCCCTACCTGCCAGTTACCAGTACAAGCCTGGTGATGCTCGCCACGATATCCAGGAAGGCTGGTGGGTGATTGCCAAATATAACTGCACGGGATGCCATCAGATCATTCCCGGCCAACGCACGGTTCTGATGAGGCTTCCGCAATATCAGGATGCGCAGGAGCAATTGCCGCCCAAGTTGCTAACGGAAGGTGCGCGTGTGGATCCGGAGTGGCTGCGAAAATTCCTGTCGAATCCGTCGCTGAGCACCACCGACACGAACCGCAATGGCGTGCGTCCTTACCTGAAAGTACGCATGCCGACGTTCTCCTTCTCCGACAACGAACTCAGAAAACTGGTGCGGTTCTTTCAGGCGCTGTCGCAGCAGCCCATGCCCTATATTCCGGAGCAGGTACCGACGCTCACGGCGAAGGAGACGGATATGGCTCGCAGCCTGTTTTCGAGCACGGCGGCGCCATGCCTGAAGTGTCATGCTACAGGCGATCCAGCGCATGACAAGATCGCGACCGCGCCGAATTTCCTGCTGGCGAAAGAGCGGTTGAAGCCGGATTGGGTGGAGCGCTGGATCACCGATCCGCAGGCCGTTAGCCCGGGCACATCCATGCCCTCGGGATTGTTCCGACAGCAGGACAAGCAGTGGGTCTTCGCCGGGCCGACGCCGCCGACGTTCAACGGCTATGAAGGCGATCACCGCAAGCTGTTGGTGGACTATATCTTCCAGCTAACGCCGGAGGAGCAGCGTCGGGTGGCTTCGTCCATGCCTCGTGCGCAGGCGGCAGCTCCACCGACCAGCAATGGTAAACATGCGGCAGTGGAATCGCATCATACCGTGAGTGGCGGATCGCGGTAGAATTTCACACGAACACAAAAACAATTTCTGCGAGTCACCGTCGCGTGCGCTTCGGCGCGCTCCGGTGAAGGATCACGAAAACATTCCCAAGAAAGGCGACATCATGAATAAACGAACGAAGTGCGGAACGACGCTGGCGTTGGCATTGTGTACACTGCTGGTGCTGGCCGCATGCAGCAAGAAAGAGGAAGCACCCGCTGCGAGCCCGGCGGCTTCGCAACCGGCCGCTGCTCCGGCAACTCCCATTGATCCCGCCACGGTGGCGACGATAAACGGCACGGTGAAGTTCGACGGTACGGCTCCCAAGGCCGCCAAGATCGACATGAGCCAGGATCCCGGCTGCAAGGGCACGAACGAGGCGGAGAACATCGTGGTGAGCGGCGGCGATCTGGCCAACGTATTTGTTTATGTGAAAGACGGGCTGGGCAATCGCACATTCGATACGCCCAAGGATCCCGTGGTGCTCGACCAGAAGGGCTGCCAGTATCATCCCCACGTGATGGGCGTGATGACTGGGCAGACGGTACAGATCAAGAACGACGATCCCACCACGCACAACATCCATCCCACCCCGAAAGACAACCGGGAATGGAACGAGTCGCAACCGCCGTCTTCACCGGCCATCGAAAAGAACTTCGCCCGCGAAGAAGTCATGCTGCCGGTGAAGTGCAACCAGCATCCCTGGATGAAGATGTACATCAGCGTGGTGAAGAACCCGTTCTATGCGGTCACCGACAAGAGCGGGAAGTACGAGATCAAGGGACTGCCGCCGGGCGACTACACCATAGCCTTCGTGCAGGAAAAACTAGGCGAACAGGACCAGAAGGTAACGGTTGGTCCAAAAGAGACTAAAACCATTGACCAGAGCTTCAAGGCAGCCGCCGAATAGGCGCTTTCTGCCGCTCCGGTTTGATAGAATACCGCGTTGGACAGAGCGGGTAGGCTCTCCGCCTATCTCGCTCTGCCTTCAATGCGGGACGAGCATTGGCTCGGTTCTCGCGGTTCTCACCCCATGGCTGCCCCTTTAAAAACCCTGAGAACACCTTACAACGGCGCCCATCACGCCTTTGCCGTCTTTACCGCCTGCGCGACCCTGGTCGTCATAACAGCCGGGGCCTTGGTCACGAGCAACGATGCCGGACTGTCGGTGCCAGATTGGCCTACCTCCTTCGGCTACCTCGTGAAGGTCCCCCACTTCGTGGGAGGAATCCGCTACGAGTGGACCCACCGCATGCTGGCCGGAACTCTTGTGACCCTCACTTTGGGCATTGCCCTCTGGACCCTCCTGGTCGAAAAACGGCGTTGGATGCGGTGGCTGGCGATTGGGGCGTTCTGTACGGTAATTGCGCAAGCGATCCTGGGCGGACTGACGGTTTTGTTCTTGCAACCCCCCGCCGTTTCGACTGCGCATGCCACCGTTGCTCAGACATTCTTTTGCATTGCGGTCGCGATCGCCGTGTTCACGGGACGCCGGTGGGTTGAGGAGCAACCACGCGTGGAGTTTGATCAACGGCGGCCGAGCTTGTTCACTCTTAGCGCGCTTTCCATCTTCGTGCTTTACGTTCAGCTTATCCTGGGCGGCATGTTCCGGCATCACGGGCTGAGCTGGTGGCCGCATGTGGTGCACGCTGTGGTGGTGTCGTTCGTGCTGGCCTGGACCGCTGTGCGGGCTCTCAGCGCCTATTCCAAAATTGAGGCTGTGCGTAGACCAGCGATTTTGATGCTATCACTCCTGATTACGCAATTGTGCCTCGGCTTTACGGCGTTTCTGACGCGGGTCGCCTGGGGAAGAGATGCCGTCCAGCCGGAACTGCCGATGGTGATCTCGACCGTGACTCACGTGGCTGTAGGGGCATTGTTGCTGGCCACCACGGTGATCCTGGCGATTCAGGTGTGGCGACATGTACCGGTGGCCTTTGAAGAACCACTGCCGCAAGTGCAACGCGATCCTTCCGCGGCCTAAGGCGCATTAGCCACCGCCGCGAATAGTTGCTTGACCCGCATACTGGACGCATTCGAGGGGTGTTCTACTCGCTACTGCCGACACTGCGGACAGTATGCCCAATGTCGTAAACTGATGGTGGTCTCTGGGGAAATCGTTTGGCCTCGAAAGTCGCTCCTGTGCTCGCTGATGCCGCCTTGGATATAGAACGAACTTCGCGCGCGGCTGTCATTTCAGTTCAAAACCTGGTGCACCGCTATGAGAACCGCACCGCTCTGAATGGAGTCTCATTCGACGTGCGAGCGGCGGAACTCTTTGGGCTGCTGGGTCCAAACGGCAGCGGAAAGACCACGCTGTTTCGGATCTTATCGACCTTGATGATTCCCACCGCCGGCCGGGCACTCGTGATGGGATGCGATGCCGCCGAGGATCCGGCGACCTTGCGCCGGCAGATCGGAGTGGTGTTTCAGGCGCAGAGTGTCGACCCCAAATTAACCGCCTACGAGAACCTTTGGCACCAGGGACATTTGTATGGCTTGCGGGGATCCGCACTGAAGAAGCGCGTGGGCGAGATTCTGACACGGGTCGGTCTGGCGGACCGGGCCAAAGAGCGGGTTGAAACATTTTCCGGCGGCATGCAGCGGCGCATAGAGCTGGCTAAAGGCTTGCTGCACCATCCGGCGGTGCTCCTGCTCGACGAGCCGACCACGGGCCTCGATCCCGGTGCCCGCCGCGATCTGTGGCAGTACTTGCAGATCTTGCGAGATGAGGAGAAGGTCTCGGTGCTGGTCACGACCCATCTCATGGAAGAGGCCGAACGCTGCGACCGGTTGGCCATCATGAATGAAGGAAATCTGGTAGCGTTAGGCACCCCGGCGGAATTGAAGAGCGAGATCGGCGGCGATGTGATCTTGCTGGATGCCGCCCGCGACGCGAACCTGCTGGCGGAGCACATCCGGGCACGCTTCGACGTGGAGGCAACCGTGCTCGGAAATCAGGTTCGCATTGAGCGCCAGGGTGGGCATCGCTTCGTCCCGGATGTAGTCGAGGCGTTTCCCGGAGAAATTCATGCAATCTCGGTGAGCAAACCCTCTCTGGAAGATGTGTTTATTCATCGTACCGGCCATAAGTTCTGGAGTGAAGATCGCGAACAGAACTCTGACGAGACAAAAGACAAGAAGAAGAAAAGGAGGTAGCTTGCGTTCGATGATCCTGGTGCTTTCTGTTGTGCTCGGATTGCTGCCCCTGGTGGGAGTGGGATGGATTTTCGCCAGCGGCATGATCACCGTGTCGCCGTTTGCGTTCACCGTCGATGGGCTATTCATGACCTTGATCCTGCTAACGCTTTCGGCGTGCTTCTTCCTGAATGCGTTTTGGGAGGCGCGGGACCAAGGCCTGATCGGCAAGAAACAACCATCACCCGCTAAACCTCCCGCAGCGAAGGCGAGTTAGGCAATGACAACTCAGGCTGCAACAATGCCGCGCCTTGGCGCGCAAGCTTCGGCGGGAGTGATCTTGCCGGCGTTTACACTTTGGTGGCGCGAGATCGTACGCTTCTATCGGCAAACTACGCGCGTAATCGGCGTCTTGGCGTCGCCGCTTGTCTTCTGGCTGGTCATCGGCTCGGGATTCGGTACTTCGTTCCGCTCCGGCGGCGGGCCAGGCCAGCAACACTATTTGGACTATTTTTATCCCGGCGCGCTGATCATGATCGTGCTGTTTACATCGATCTTCACCATGATGTCGGTGATTGAAGATCGTAAGGAAGGCTTCCTGCTGTCAGTCCTGGTTGCGCCCGTGCCGCGCACGGCCATCGTGCTGGGAAAAGTGCTCGGCGGCACGACGCTGTCTGCGATTCAGGGAATGATCTTTCTGATTTTCGCGCCTTTCGCGGGTGTGCACCTGGACCTGGTGCGGGTGCTGTTGATCGCAGTAGTGGTCTTCCTCGTGTCGTTTGCGCTCACTGCGTTGGGCTTCGCTATCGCCTGGCCGATGGATTCCTCTCAGGCATTTCACGGCATCGTAAATTTGTTTTTGATTCCATTGTGGCTCGTATCCGGAGCGTTGTTCCCGCTCACGGGTGCATCGAAGTGGATTCAGGTGGTTATGCTCGCGAATCCGCTGACTTACGGAGTCGCGGCGCTGCGCAGCCTTCTGTATCCGGGAACCGAGACAACTTTTCCGCTGCCGTCTGCCATGGCCACGTTGGTTCTTTTCTCCCTGGTCATGTTCGGCGCTGCGTTCTTGATGGTGAACCGCCGGACGACGAGACCTGCTGCATGATCGCCGAACAGTACGCTTACTTCCCTGCCCTGAACGCTTCGCTCAATGGGACCAGCGCCGTGTTGCTGCTGACCGGACGCGTGCTGATTTCGCAAGGCCGCATGGCAGCGCATCGGCTGTGCATGATTGCGGCGGTGATTGCGTCGGCTCTGTTTCTCGGCTGCTACCTGTTCTTTCACTTCAAGGTGGGGAATATTCTCTTTCTCGGCCAAGGATGGGCGCGGCCGCTTTATTTTGCCATTCTGATTTCGCATGTGATCCTGGCGATTGTCATTGTCCCGTTGGCGATCGTGACCCTTAACCGCGGCCTGCGAGCGCGCTACGACAAGCACCGCGCAATCGCGCGCTGGACGTGGCCGCTGTGGATGTATGTCTCTGTAACCGGCGTGATTGTCTACTTCATGCTCTACCAATGGTTCCCGCACAGCTAGGGAGGTAATGCGGGGACAGCCGCCCTCGGCTGTCCGGCGGAGCGAAGCTCCGCAGCATCCCCGAGTTCGCATGTCAGTTCTGAAACTCAAGATCGATGTATCGGGCACCGTGGGCGATGCCGCGTGGCGAGAGATCAAGCAGTTTGATCAGATTCAGAGCGCCGACTTCGGTCCACAATTTGGCAGCGGCGGACGTTGCAACCACCCGCCCGACGCTCCGCATGGCAAGGGAGAATGGATTGGAGCTGAAATCCGGCTGCAGACGCCGCTTCTGGCGCAGTATGCCATGTCGCATTATCTGGAGCAGGAGCGGGTGCTGGATGCGGATGTAGAATAGCCCGCTCTGCTATAGTCTCCTCAGGATTCCATGTCGGTTCAATCAGAGAATCAAGCTTCAATTTCCAGTCCAGAATCGGCCGGCGCGGCGGCACAGACGAAGCCCAAGCGCAGCATGTCGCGCACGCAGAAGATTCTCTTCTTCACCACCGGATGGCTCATCGTCCTCATGCCGTTTCTGTTCTGGTGGAATACCTGGTTCGGGCGGCATCTATCCGACCAACAGCTAAGCGAATACCTTCACGACAACAAAAAGCCCCGCCATATCCAGCATGCGCTCGTGCAGATGGGCGAGCGCATGTCGAACGGCGACGCGACAGTGAAGCAGTGGTATCCCGACCTTGTGCGGCTGGCGGGTGATCCGGTCGAAGAGGTCCGGAATACCGACGCGTGGGTCATGGGACAGGACACCTCCGGGGCACGCTTTCACGAAGCCCTGCTGAAGATGCTCGCGGATTCCTCACCCATGGTGCGAGGGAACGCCGCCTTGTCGCTAGTGCGATTCGGGGATGCATCCGGGCGTCCGCAGATTGTGGCCCTGCTCCAACCCGCGGTCATCAACGCTCCAGAGAGCGGTCGCATCGTCGACGCGGATCGTCCCGCGACGGCCATTCATCAAGGCGGCATCCTGGCCAAACTGCAGCATCAGAACCAGGTGGATGATATTCGTTCTCCCATTGCGGGCCGCATCCGCAACGTAGCGCAGACCGGCACCAATGTCGCTGCCGGAGCCGAACTCGCGGTGGTCGATCCGGCGAGTCAGCAAGTCTGGGAAGCACTGCGGGCGCTGTATCTGATCGGGCAGATGGAAGATCTTCCCGCGATTCGCGCCTACGAGCGCGATCTGCCGGATATTTCCAACGATGTGCGTCAGCAGGCTGTCGAAACCGAGCAGGCCATCCGCACACGGGCCGGAGTGAATTGAAGTCTCGGTCCGCGACGTCTGCTGAATAACCAATCATGAGTCAGAAACTAGGATACATGGCTCTCGTCGTCCGGGATTACGAGGAAGCCATCGCATACTTCACACAGTCGCTCGGCTTCGAGCTAATCGAGGATTCCCCTTCAACAGACCGGTCAGGCCGGGACAAGCGGTGGGTCCTGGTCGCTCCTCCGGGTTCGCTGGAAACTCGCTTGCTGCTGGCGAAGGCGTCAACGCCCGAGGAAGCCAGCCGGATCGGCAATCAGACTGGCGGCCGCGTCTTTCTGTTCCTGCACACCGACGATTTCTGGCGGGACTACCGGGCCATGACCTCACGCGGCGTGAACTTCCACGAGGAGCCTCGGGAAGAACCCTATGGCACGGTTGCCGTCTTTGAGGATCTTTACGGGAACAAGTGGGATCTGCTGCAGCTGAAAGTCTTGTCATCCTGAGGCGCTTTTTGGCGCCGAAGGACCTATGCAATTCTGCCCGCATCGGCTATGGTCCGCACAAGTCCATAGGTCCCGCAAAGAACGCGGGCCTCAGGATGACAAAGTATAGACCGTGTAGAAGCAATTCAGTGCGGAGCCAGCTGCCTTTCTCAAATCGCCATCGGCCCGACTTCTTTTTCCACTTCCGCTATGTCGACCATCACAATGGCATCCCACGGACAGCCGTCGAGGAAGCAGCCATCGGGGCCCTTGCTCAGGCATTTTTTGCAGCCGATGCAGAGAATGGGATCGACCGCGATCCGGCCGAATGGCGGATGGTCTTCGTCCGGCACCCAGAACATGCAATCTTCTACGGGGCAGTATTCGACGCAGGCCGGCGAACCGGCGCATCCGGTGCAGCATTCGGTGATGACCGCCAACTCCTTGGGCTTCTTCTTTCGTGGGGTGGCTAGGCCCTTGGACTTGGGTTCAAACTTCTGCTCGTCGGGAACCATCCCGACCGCTTTTGTGGCTCCGGGTGCAGCAGGCATGGAGGCGATTATAACCCAAGAACCGCCTCGTTTCTGCTGCGCTCCTCAACCTAGAATCGCTCCCGTAACCTGTAAAACCTTGCCCAAAATGAGACTTGCAGCCTGCTCATATGACGGTTCGCACGATTTCCGCCGGCCCCGTTCTGCTATAGTGAAGCCCTGCAAAGGAGCACCCCCATGGCTGGAAAGAGTCTGAACCGGGTTCAACTGATCGGCAATCTGGGGAAGGATCCCGAAATCAAATACACGCCGCAGGGAACACCCGTGGCCAAGCTGACCATCGCCACCAACGAGCGTTTCAAGGACAAAGCTGGCGAATGGCAGGATCGCACCGAGTGGCACAACGTTGTCCTCTGGCAGCGCCTGGCCGAAATTGCGGGGGAATACCTGAAAAAGGGCGGCAAGGTCTACATCGAGGGACGCTTGCAGACTCGCTCCTGGGACGATAAGACTTCCGGCCAGAAGAAGTATATGACCGAGGTCGTGGCCAGCGATCTGATTCTCCTGGGCGGCCGGGGCGAAGGCGGTGGAGATTTCGCGGGAGGCTCACGCGGCGCTTCTTCTTCTTCTGCCGGCAACAGCTTCGACCAACGCATGCCGGAACCGGAACCAGCCGGAACGGGACCGATCACGGACGACGATATTCCGTTCTAACCCGGGAACGCAGCACGCTCGGGAAGGAATCTCTGACTAGTCTCCGTCGCCTGTGTCGACCGAGATCAATTCCAGGTTCTGCAGCAGCGGGCTCGATTCGGCTACAAATTCCACATGCCCACACCGCGGGCACGACAAGATGGCGTGTCCGGTATTCCCGGGGGCCAGGTGGGTGCGCATCAGTTGATAGCGCTTCAGGCGCTGTTCGCATCGCAGACAGCAGACCGTCTTCTGATAAGGGTCGGTAGAGACACCGCTCGGGGTCTCGATGGCTGGTTTCATGGCTTCCTTCAAAAGGGGAAAGAGCGCGTCTGATGCGGCGCTCAGTCCCTGGAGTGGAAAGAGTGTAGCACGGTTGGGGCAGCTTCCCACGCCGGTGATTACTTTTGAGACTCCTCAATTCCTGCACTCGCCCAGCTTGCACAACGATCGATACGGCTTTTAGCAGCGACGAATCAGAGCGCCTTCTGGATTGCATGACAGTCGCCGTGAGGCAACCCAACTCGGGAGGATGGCAAGGGGACGAAAGGCCAGCAGGCGCGATCCGCTCACAGACGTAACAACGGAGGTCGAGCTTGATGTGATTCAGACGATCGTATCATTACATTTTGCTCCGTTTTGTGTGCATTACGCCGGCTGAGGACACTGGAGATGCCGTAGTTCCCTCATCTGGCGACCCCAGAGATTCTCGCGGAAGTTTATTCGAGGAACAGTCCAACATTTCGACAGAAAGAGGACTCCAAGTTCCATGGCATCGCCCTCTTCGACGACTGCCCCCGCTCCGCGGTCGTTTCCTCCTCCGCCCCGAATCGAACCACGATTCCCGGTTCGGAAGGCAATGCTCGCTGTTCTTGCGGCGGCGGCCGGCATTGCTCTGGCGGTAATACTCTACGAGGAGATCTGGCCATTCTCACAAAAGTCTGTGGTGCGAGACTTGGCTGAAGCAAGCGACAGCGACATCAGCATCAGCAGCTTTCATCAGACGTACTACCCTTCCCCTGGATGTGTGATCGAAGGAGTTGAGTTCAGGCACGGAGCAAATCACTTCAAACTGGTCACCATCGAGAAGTTGATTATAGAGGGCAGTTATCTGGGGATTCTGCGACGGCATGTTGCGCGCATCACCGCCGTCGGGAGCCACGTGTTTGTCCCGAAATTTGGTAGCAATACGACATTCAAAACCCAGCACTCTAAAACTGTGGTCGAAGAGATCGTGGCCAACGGGACCCTGGTCGAGTTCGCGTCCGAAGATCCCTCAAAGAAGCCTCTTCAATTTGATGTGCACGAAGCTCTCGTCAAGGATGTGGGCTGGGGCATCCCGCTTCAGTACAAACTGAATTTTCGAAACCCGGAACCGCCCGGCGATCTCGCCGTAACCGGCAAGTTTGGAAGCTGGATTACCGGAAACGCGGAACAGACTCCGATTTCCGGCGCATACACCTTCGATCGGGCTGATCTGAGCGTGTACGGCGGCATCGCGGGAATGCTGACTTCGCGCGGAAAGTTTGAGGGAGTCCTCAAGCACGTCAACATCAGCGGCACGACCGACACGCCGGACTTCGAGGTGACATCCGGAGGACACAAGGTGCGGCTGCAGTCGCAATTCGATGCCTACGTCGACGCGACGCGAGGCGATACATTCCTGAAGCACGTCGAGGCGCGATACGGACGAACCACGGTGATCGCGGAAGGAAGCATCGCTGGATCTCCAGGGCGCAAAGGTAAAATCGCTCAGCTGCAGCTCACCTCCCGGCGAGCGCGAATTGAAGACATTCTAGGCCTCTTTGTGTCGCGCGGTTCGCCGATGTCGGGCCCGGTTTCCTTGAAAACTGAAGTGGAAATTCCATCGGGGAACGAACCCTTCTTGAGGAAAGTTACCCTCAAGGGCGCCTTTGGCCTTGATGAGGGCACATTCTCGAAGCCGGAAACACAGAAAGATGTTGACGAATTGAGCGCGGGCGCCCGGGGCCAGAATAAGGAAAATCCGGAAACAGTCATGACCGGTCTGGCCGGGCAAGTCGAGTTGGTTGACGGAGTATCGCGATTTTCTGATCTCTCGTTCGAAATACCCGGCGCTAAGGCGCGAATGCACGGGACGTACAACATCATCAATCACAGA
>Ga0070732_10001952_pt1 | contig 11254 bp, 13 predicted proteins | sample Coa_R1_5_FD_66449 | JGI IMG/M metagenome (GOLD analysis project Ga0070732, IMG submission 66449) | Surface soil microbial communities from Centralia Pennsylvania, which are recovering from an underground coalmine fire - Coalmine... | ecosystem: Environmental > Terrestrial > Soil > Unclassified ...
GACGTTGACGATCGAACCCCATCCGCGTTCGGCCATGGCTGGCGCCAGTGACGCCACGAGGAAGAACGGAACCTTGACGTTGAGTGCAAAGCTCTCGTCGAAGTCTGCTTCGGTGGCTGCGTTGCTTGGTCCGAGCAAGGCGACGCCAGCGTTGTTGATGAGGATGTCGACGTGACCGTCGCCTGCCTCAGTGGCCCACTCGACCAGGTCCTGGGCCGATTTCAGATCGCTCAACGAAGTGATCCGGTACGTCGCGCTGCCTCCTCTACCTTCGATCTCGGCGACCACGTCTTTGGCTCGTTGTTCGTTGCGTCCCACCACTAATACGTGAGCGCCGCGGGCGGCCAGTGCTATGGCCGTCGCCTTGCCGATACCGCTCGTCGAGCCTGTTACCAGAGCTGTCTTGCCTCTTAGATCAGTCATGCGATGCGTCCTCTCGCTCAAAAATGGGTTGCACGACCCATTCTGACTGGTCGGAACTGGGTTGTCAAACCCAAAATCTTTGCTAAGGTTGGAGCATGGTCGACGAGGCGAGTGACCGGCCGAGGCTCACTTCTAAGGGAGCGCGCACCCGGGCACGAATAGTGGAGGAGGCCGCCGCCCTGATCCATGAGCGCGGGGTGGCGGGCACCACCTTGGAAGACGTCAAGGTGGCGGCGGAAGTCAGCGGCTCTCAGATGTACCACTACTTTCCCGACAAGAACGAACTTGTGCAGGCGGTCATCGACTACCAAGCCGACGCCATCGTCAATCGCCAGCGGCAGGCGCTCGGCAGCGCGAACGGAGTCGAAGCCTGGCGGAACATGGTGATCACCGCAGCGAGGCGCACCAAAGCAAAGGGGGGCTGCCAACTTGGCTCGCTCGTTGGTCAACTCGCCGAGAGTGACCCCGAGGCCCGAGCGCTCATAGCGGCAGGGTTCGATCAGTGGGCAGCCGCCATCGGCGATGGACTCAGATCCCTTCATGCCGATGGGAAACTCCCGTCCGACATCGACCCGGACGACCTCGCCACTACTCTGCTCGCCACGCTCCAAGGGGGACTTCTACTCGCCCAGGTACATCGGAGTACCCGTCCGTTCGAAACTGCGGTCAATACCCTTCTCGCCCTTACCACCGGCAGATGAGCCCAAGTCGGGTTCATTCACAGCCATGGTTGTTGTCTTCTTCGACGACGTCTCGACTCCGCCCGCTTGGTTATGGACAGCAAAAAAGACCGGCTGATTCACACCGGTCTTCCTCGCTCTCTCCCCGACCATTCTGGGGCCGCGGGGATGATTACTGCGACGCGAGTTAGCGCACCCTAGTGGGCCAACTCCGCCGCAGCTTCTCTCAGCTCGCTCGCCAGATGCCTAGAATATTTCGCCGGTAGGCCGGGTTTTGGCCGTTTCGTGGCAAAAACCGTGCTAAACCGACCTCAACTTTCTACCACGGCAAGCGATTTCCTAGAACGATTGTGCTAAGCTTGAGTTCAGGTTGTTTGGAGCGGGGAACGGGGCTCGAACCCGCGACCTCAACTTTGGGAACTCTCAGACAGCAGTCCACGAGAGTGCACGGCGATCTAGCGGAGTGGCTATTTCAAGTTGAAGGGTCCAGGCTTGTCTGGGTTGGTCAATGTTGATCCGTGGGAAAATCGTGGGAACGTGGGAAATAGTTGAGTTCATTCAGATCAGGCAAAATTCGTTTGAAAATCCATGAGTTGAGGTAGGGCAAAAGTCGAGGTCCGATCCGTCTTGCCCACCGTTGTCCACGGTCGAAGGTTTGCCGTCCAACGTCAACCGTGAACGTGCAACGCTCTTGTGCCTACTTTCGAGTCCAACAGAGTGAAACGTGGGAAAGTCTGTTGCTATTGGAATTTACTCCGGAGATACAGCCACAGACCTCTCCCGTATGTGGTCACCTGGCATGCCCAAATGAGCGGGAGGGATGGAACATCGCAGCAGGATGATGACCGCCGAACGGGACTGCCGTCTCGCTCTTGCAGTCTCGGCAGCGGGAGTTCTCGCCGCGCTGGCTAGGCTTGACAGACGCTGAAGCTGGAGCGCAGCGCGTTCGAGCTCGTTGGACAAGACGCGGTGTGAGGTCTACTGGCCAGTGGGTGGCTGGCCTGACGACCGAACCGGACCTGCTCGCCGTGCGCCAGTGTGAACTGCCACTCAAGCAGTGATTCTGTCGCGCATGACATGTCCAGCGGCCTGGGCATCTCCGACACTATGCGTCGGCGCTGACGATTGCCACGTCCACGCGTACCAGATAATGAACAACAGACACGCGATTTCGATGGTTGCGAAGAACACATAGAACAGCGTTGGCGTTGCCACAGTCAGTGACCAGGAGAGCAGGGCTGTTTGGATTATGCCGACGATGATATTCGCCCAGCGATTTACCCCGTACGTCAGAAGCCTGGACAGAAGAACCATCGCAATCGCAGTTTCCATCAGTAGTGCGAATGCCAAGGCAGATCCTTCGGTAATGTCCACCGTCTCGCCCGGACGTAAGACCGGATTGAAGGACAGTGTAAATATGTCAGCGTAGATGTAGTTCAACAGCATGAATATCCACAGAAAGCTCAGTGTGACTCTTCTGTCTTTCACTTCGGTCATGGAATCGAGTTCCTCTCTGCGGCTGAGCCTGCACCTGGCGGGTTACGAATGGCGTAGATGGTCGTTAGCGGATGGTGACAGTCTGCTCAGTCAGAATGGCTGACTCGAAGACCAGCTCGAGCGTGTCAATGGCCACGGCGGACGCCCCACTGGTGGCCGCGCAGGTATCCACCGCAAAGCGTGTCCCGGCCGGCAGCCACCCAGTAAGGACTTCGCCCGATGACTGCCCTTCCGGTAGGAGTCGCACGACCTTGCCTTGTGCGTCGAGGCCGACCGGATTGCTCGGAACGAGGAGAGACCTGTCTCCCAGCACGTCGGCGATCTCGTCGATGACGTCTTTCAACACGGAATACCGCAGCGCAAGGACGACGGCGTTAACTCCCTGTAACGCGCTCCGGTTGTCGACAGCGACGACCGCCGCTGCGCCGATTGCCGCGGCCAGCTTTCGCGCCGACTCCTTGTCCGAGCTCGAGAGCTGGAGGGCCTCGCCACCGGACGCAAGCTGGCGGGCAATGGCCGATCCAATGCCTCCGGTGCCGATGATCGCCGTGGTCATGCGGGAAACCTCCTCGGCGTGAGGCTCACTCGGAGTTGCTCGATGGCCATCGATCGGGGAACCAATCTCCCTCCGGGTCCGTGGTTTGTCCCACCTCGATCAGATGACCATCGGGATCGCGCATGTAACAACGGATGTCGTACTTGTGCTGCTTCGGCGGCGTCAGGAATACCGCACCGCGTGCGCTCCATTCGGTGTACACCGCGTGCATGTCCGTCACCCGGATATTGAGGAAACTGCTGACCCGATTGGGATCGCCAGGTGGCTCCAGGGTGACATGCGGCTTGTCGTCAGTCGGGCCTCCGCCGACGTTGATGATGATCCAACTGTTCGACAGCTGGACATACGTCAGCCCGCCGGGGCCGGAGAACGCGTCCCTGCCTCCGAGCACTTCGGTGTAGAAGCGCCGAGAGCGTTCGACATCCTCTGACACGATGAAGTGGGCCAGCACGATGCCTCCTGGGGGCGCGGACGTTCTCGATGGCCAGTGATCGGGCACCCAGTCCCCCTCCGGGTCGGTGGTTTGCCCCACTTCGATCAGGTGACCATTGGGGTCACGGATGTAGCAGCGGATCTCGTACTGGTGCTGCTTCGGCGGCGTCAAGAATTGAGCACCTCGCGCGCTCCATTCGGAGTACACCGCCTCCATGTCCCTGACTCGGATGTTGACGAAGCTGCTCACCCGATCGGGATCGCCGGGCGTTTCCAGGGTGACATCCGGCTTGTCGTCGGTCGGGCCTCCACCGGCATTCATGACGATCCAGCTGTTGGACAGTGCGACGTTGGTCGGCCCCCCAGGACTTGAGAAGGCGACACGGCCGCCAAGGACGTCGGTATAGAAGCGCCGAGCACGCTCGACGTCGTCCGACACGATGAAGTGGGTGAGCAGGATTTCTTCAGTCGGCGGTGGGACCCTTGCCATCTGTTTACCTCCGATGCTGTTCCACGGTCACGGCCGTGCCATCTGCGCCTGCATCGCTTGTAAAGGAGCGGTATTTTTGGCGATCTCCATTCGAAGGGTTTTGAAAGCCGAATCGAAGATGGTCGAGAAACTCGGAAATGGCTAGATAACGTCGCTCAACACCTCCAGCGGTACGCGAGCGCGTATGGCGAGGGTCGCCTGCCTCCGCGGCACGGACCGCGGCCGCCTGCGGATCGGTATACGTCACGCGCGGAGCGGCCTCGTAGTTCACCGGATGGCTATCACCGGCGATGTTCGCCGCTACGACGTCGCCCTCGTCCTCGCCGACGTGCGTCAGGGGCCAGATCCCGTTGACATCGCCAATGGCCCAGAGCTTTTCCCCGGCCCGCAGGTACTCGTCCACCCGGAGCCCGTGTGGGTCCGCCTCGATGCCGACGGTCTCGAGCCCGATCCCCTGGACGCGAGGATGACGGCCGGTCGACACCAGCAGCCGCTCACCCCTCACCTCGCTGCCGTCCGAAAGACACCGGCCGAGCCGCCCGACACCCCGGACCAGCGCGATGCCCCGATCCGTCAGCCATTTCTCCTGTCCCGCATCCGAATAGTCGGACACCATGTAGTTCCGCCAGTCCAGTGCCGCCTGCACGTTCACCTCCGCGCTGGCGCGGAATTGCGGGCGCCCTGGACTGCCTCCCCCGGCCGCAAGAGGGACCTGGACGGGATGCACGCCCAGTACGAGCACTCGCCGCCGACACGCTCCTATTCGACGGCCGCGACCCGAAGCCCCCGCGCCGCGACAGCCCCGGGGCAGTGCTCACCCAGCGCCGCCGCCCAGCGCGAGCACATCGAAATCGCTCATGTAGGAATCTCCTGACCGCTCTGTTCGCGCACCATGTACTGTGCGTACCAGTCGGGCCAGTCCGGGTCGGCCCGCCCGATGCGCTTCTCGTGCTCACCGTGGGCCGACGCCGCGCGGCGCAATGCCGCGGCAAGGTCACCCGCGGAGTTGAACGACGTGATGTCCGGATCGGTCCGGCCCGGGAGGCGATCGGTCACTTCTTGCAGCAGCCAGCTGTTGCCGTCGGGGTCTTCGAACGTGGCGAAGGAGTTGTAGCTCTTATGATCCGGATCCGGCCCGCTCACCCGGTTACCCGTCCCATCAGGATCGAGTTGTGCCCCGGGTGCTCCGGAATGGAACACCTCACTCGTCCTGGCTCCCCGACTGACGAGTTCGTCGCGCCCGGCTTCGATGTCGGAGACGATTAGATACAGGCCGTGGGCAGACCCGGGTGGCGCATTTGTGATATGCGTGCCGAACTGCACGGAACACTGCGAGCCGGGTGGCGTGAACTGCACGACCCGAAAGCCGTTGTCGAAGGAGAAGTCAGCGTCGAGCCTCCAGCCGAGGCCGGCGTAGAACGCCTTGGAGCGATCGGCGTCAGCCACCGGGATGACGATCGCCTCGAGCTTGAGATCAACCAGTCCGCTCTCAAGCGATCCACCGGGTGCGCTCTGTCCATCGACGGTGCTCATTTGGCTCTCCTCTGTCTGGTCCCAGACGCATTGTCGCACCCGTGCGAGCGCCATTCACCTGAAACATCCTTCGGACTCGGGTTCGACGTCGTCCCAGCGTACGGGGGACCATCTCCGCCCAGCCCATGAGCAGCTTGAGATGCCTGTGGTCGAGAATCCGAGCGGAAGACGGGCCCCCTGACCCCTCAGGATCAGCGTTTGATGCTGAGGACACAACTTAGATCTGACCGCAGCGGACCTGCGGGGGCTCCTCCGAGCATCGAGCCTGGATTGGGCGAATGTGGAGCCGACGCTGTTCAGAACCTTGTTCGAGCGCAGTCTCGATCCGGGAAAGCGCGCCCAGATCTGTGCACATCACACGAGTTGTGACGACGAATTCCGCGTGGTCGAACCGGTCCTGATGGTAGCCCTGCGACCGCGGTGGGCCGAACTTTAGCAGCAGGCCTCGGGGCCGCCGCACGGGGGCTCGCAAGCGAGACAGCCGATGCCTCGCGCGCAAATGGTGAGGTCCAGCAGCGGCTGCGTTTGAGTCCCAAGCGACTGGCGATTGCGACCGAAGAGATCTTGCGGCGGGAATCGCCCGTCCAATTCTGCCGCGCGTGCTGACACGCGACGTAGAAATCCGTGGTCGGCAATTGCGAGCCGGCGAGCGCGTTGGCCCTGGTCTGGATGTCGGGAAATCGCGACGAAGAAGCATCCGATGAGCCGGGTGAGTGCCTTCTCGATCGCCAGTCACGCCCAACCTCATCTACGGTTACGGCATCCACAAACGCCTTGGCGCCGCACTGGCACGAATGGAGCTTCGCATCATGTTCGAGGAGCTGCTGCGGCAGACAAGCTCCTTCCAGGTCGCGGGAGAGGTGGAACGGTCGCACTGGCCCCGATATGGAGTGACCACACCCCCGCTAAAGTCATTGGCTAGAACCGTCAAGTACCGGTTTCCAGCATTGTTTCGGTGAAGTGCCGCACGAAGCCACCACATCCTGTCATCGACGGTGGTGGCCATCGTTTTAGCTCGAGCGTGACCCGCACGTTTCTGCGTGTCCGACTCGCCTGGGCTGAGATCAGCGAGGGCGCTTCTTGGCCCACCGTTTTGCTCGCCGTTCGCGAGTGTGAAGGCTCTCAGCCGAGAAACCGTGGGAAAATGGGCCTAACCTCAACTCAGGTCCGTGGGAAAAAATTGAGCCCGCGCGGCAAACTCGTGGGAAAAACCGTGGGAAATTGACCTCAACTCTTTCCCACGATAGTTCGGCACCAGAACACTGGTTCTGAAATCAAGTTCAAGACGAGCGGGAGCGGGGAACGGGGCTCGAACCCGCGACCTCAACTTTGGGAAAGTTGCGCTCTGCCGACTGAGCTATCCCCGCCTGGGTACGGGTGAGTATAGCCAGACTGGGGGAACACGCGGAAGAGGGCGGCGGTGCGGCCTGCGGCATGACGGATCGCGGGGCGCGGTTTGCGTGTATCCGACGGCGAAGTCGGGAAGCAGGAACGGCGTCGACTCCGGCGAGTGCGCGGCGCCAAACGTGGGGTCTCGCGACGGTGCGAGGACGGCACCAGGCGTGAAACCGAGCGGGATGGAGGGTACGCTCCGTGAGATGGAGCGGGTGGACGGCACACTGAGCGACACGGTGCAGATGAATCGGGTATTGCTCGACGTGGCGCGGGGGGAGGCCCGGGCGTATGGTGCGCATACGGCGGCGCGGGCGGTCATGCTGGTGGGGTCCACCGCCATCGGGGCGACCGATGCGTATTCGGATCTGGATCTGGTCGCGTATTACGATGCGGCGCCTTCGGACCAGCAGCTCGATGCGGCGCGGGTGGCGATTGGGGCTGAAGCATACACACGGCCGGGACCGCATGTTGAGAACTACCAGTTGGCGGGAATCGAGTGTCAGGTGGGGCACTTCCTCAGTGCTGAGTTCGAGCGGCGGCTCGCTACTGTGCTCGAGGGGGCGGACCCGGAATCAAGCGTGCACACCGAATTGATGGGACTCGTTACTGGCGTTCCGCTGCATGGGAGCGACCTCATCGCTGGGTGGCAGAAGCGCGCGCGCGCTTTTTTGGAGCGGCTGCGGGTGACGATGACGGAGCACTACCTTTCGCGCATCTATCCACTCTAGTACTGCAGCGATGCGCTCAAAACCCGCGATGCGCGACCGTGGATTGAGCATGAGCTGGTGCAGACCGCGATGTGCATTCTGGGTGTGCTCGCGGGCGTCAACCGCGTGTATTTCTCACCCGTGCAGTTCAAACGCACCCGACGCTTTGTGGCCCGGATGAAGGTGGCGCCGCCCGACCTCGCGGAGCGGCTGGACGGGCTGTTCGACGCTCAGGTCGAAGACGCGATTGGGGGCGCCGAGCAACTCGTGGCTGAGACGCTCGAGGTGGTGCGGCGCGAAGTGCCGGACGCGAACCTCGGGGCGCTGCGCAGGCAGCCGGGGGAGCGGCAGCAGCCCTGGGCGCGGGGGCAGACGCGGCCTGGGGCGGAGGCGCTGGAGGCAGCGGTCGCGCGGGACCGACCAGCGGCGGGCTGAGGCTGGCGGCAGCCTCGGCAGACCGTGCGGGGGCGGAGCGCGGGCAATTGAGCCGACCGTGACGACGGCGGGCGGAGCGGCGGGCAATTTAGAAGACAGCGACCGCGGGCGCAGGCGGTCACGGACCGGGCGTATGTCGACAGGGGCGCGCGCTCAGGCGGCGTCGTGGAAGATAATGCCCAGGGTTTGGCGCTGGCCGCCGCGGACTTCGCTTACGCCGTGGCGGAGGGTGACGCGGTACGTGCCGCGGGTGCCCTGAACGGGACGCTGGTTGACGGCGAAGACCACGGCGTCACCCTGCTGGAGCGGCACAACCATCGGGCGCGACTGCATACGCGGGCGCTGTTCGACCAGGACGAACTCGCCGCCCTCGAACTCACCCGCGGACTGATCGCGCCCGGACTGGCCCGCGGACTGATCGCGCTCGTCGTCGCCCGCGGAGTGCCCGACCCTGACCCTGGCAGCGGACTGGCGGGCTCCGAAGTCGGGCATCGTCTGGCGGGCTGACGTCGCGAGACACCGGCGCGAGAGCAACACCGTCACCTGCAAGGGAAAGACATGCTCGCCGTAGAGGTCCTGGTGCAGGCAGTTGTAGTCGCCAGGGACGTAGCGCAACAGTAGCGGCGTCGGGCGGGTCTGGCCCGCGGCGTGGCAGCGCTCCAGGAATCCGGCGTGATCGTCAGGGAAGCGGGGCGCGAGCCCGAGAAGTGAGTTCCAGGTGTTGGCGACCCTGGCCAGGGGCGGATACAGCGTCGTCCGCAACGAGGCAATCGGCTCGGGGAGTGGGTAAGCGAAATACTTGTATTCGCCCTGGCCGAAGCCGTGCCTGGCCATCAAGATATGGCTGCGGAACAGGGCGTCCTGGTCGTAGAGTGCGGCCACCTCAGCGCAGGTCGCCGCGTCGAGCAGCGCGGGCAGCATGGCCCACCCGTGGGAGCTCAGGTGCGCCGCGACGATATTCCAGTCGGTCACAGAGACTTGAACACCCCGCGGCGAGTTGGGGTTGCAGGCCCAACGGATACCATTGCCAGGAGTATGGCATTGCGGTATCAGGTGGTCATTGTTGGGGGAGGTCCGGTGGGCATGGCCCTGGCTGTGGACCTCGGCCTGCGCGGCATCGAGTGCGCGGTCGTCGAACGGCACCGCAGCCCACAGCGAATTCCAAAGGGGCAGAGCCTCACCCAGCGCACACTCGAGCATTTTCACTTCTGGGGCATTGAGGACCGCTTACGATCTGCGCGACTTCTGCCACCGGGTTACCCCATTGGCAGCATCACGGCCTACGGGAGCCTGATGGGCAACTACTGGTTCGGGCCGGATACGCGGGAACGCATCTCGAACTTCTACTTCACCCGCAACGAACGTCTGCCGCAGTACCTCACGGAGGAGGTGCTGAGAGAACGAGCTGCCGAATTGCCGCATGTCGAGTGCCTGTTTGGCCGCACGGCGACAGGCATCCAGCAGACCGAGCACGGGGTGCGCGTTACCGTTCGCGAGGAGGAGTGGCCGTACGACGATCATGTCCTGGAGGCCGACTTCGTCGTTGGTTGTGATGGGGCGCGTTCCACGGTGCGGGAGCAAATGGGAATCGACCGCGGCGGAGCAGACTTCGACCAGCGGATGGTGCTCGCGGTCTTTCGCTCGCGGGAGCTGCACACTGGCCTGGAGCAGCGCTTTCCGGAGTGCACGACGTATCGAGTATTGAAGCCGGAATTGCAGGGATACTGGCAATTCTTCGGGCGGGTGGATGTCGGCGAAGGCTGGTTCTTTCACGCGCCGGTCCCACGCGAGACACAGCGGGAGAATTACGACTTTCTGGGGCTGCTGCACCAGGCGGCGGGTTTCACGTTTGGCGCGGAGTTCGACCATGTTGGATTCTGGGACCTGCGCATCCAGGTCGCCAGGCAGTATCGTGTTGGACGCGTCTTCATCGCCGGTGATGCATGCCATAGTCATCCTCCCTATGGCGGCTTCGGACTGAATTCCGGTCTCGAGGACGTCGCCAACCTGGGCTGGAAACTCGCGGGAGTGCTGCAGGACTGGGGCGGCGAAGCTCTCCTCGACTCCTATGACGTAGAACGCCGCCCGATTTTCGTCGAAACCGGCGAAGCCATGATCGCCGGTGGTATCGAGCGCGACCGGGTGTTCCTGGAGCAGCACAGCCCACAAGCAAGCAAAGACGACTTCGAGCGCGCGTGGAACGAGCTGAAGCAGGAGACGCTGAGCAGGCGGCAGTCATATGAGCCGCACTATGAGGGCTCACCCGTGGTGTTTGGTCCGGAGGGTGGAGTGTGCAGCATTCACGGGACGGCTTCTCCGAAGGCGGTGGCAGGTCACCACCTGATGCCGCAGCCGCTCTCGGACGGCAGAAACGTGTTCGAGGCCCTTGGCGAGTGGTATACCCTGCTTGCACTGGATGCCGATCCCCTCGACGTACAGGTGCTGGAGGACACCGCGCGGAGCCTTCAGATTCCGCTGAAAGTAATTCAGGACGACGCGCGGGACGAGAGGAACCAGTACGGGGCGCGGCTGATCGTGGTGCGGCCAGACCAGTACGTGGCCTGGTCAGGTAACGGCTTGTCGGGGGACCCAGCCCACTTGCTTCGCTCGATGACGGGTCGTTCGGGCTGACGTATCCTGGGCGCGTGACGTCCGTTGCTTCCAGTCAATCCGGGCTCGACCCCGCGCTATTTGGCGCAGAGGCCATCGATGCCGAGACTGCCGCATTCAATACCCAGCTCGCGATGGCTTTGGCAGGCGTGCCACCAGCCTGGACGCTTCCGCCAGCCGTAACGCGGGAGGCGCGCGAGTCCGGGCAAGGCACCTTCGGTCCAATCATCCTGAGCGATATGGCAAGCAATCGCAGCATCCCGACTCCAGCCGGTCCGCTAACGCTGCGGGTATTTGTCCCGCAGACCGTCACGGGTGTGTACCTGTATTTGCACGGGGGTGGATGGACGCTGGGTCGCGCGCACCACTCTGACGTGAACCTCGAACGATTGGCGACAAATGCGCAGGTTGCGGTGGTCAGCGTGGACTATCGGCTCGCACCCGAGGACCCGTACCCGGCTGGGCCGGACGATTGCGAGGCCGCGGCGCTGTGGCT
>Ga0070732_10001953_pt1 | contig 11254 bp, 9 predicted proteins | sample Coa_R1_5_FD_66449 | JGI IMG/M metagenome (GOLD analysis project Ga0070732, IMG submission 66449) | Surface soil microbial communities from Centralia Pennsylvania, which are recovering from an underground coalmine fire - Coalmine... | ecosystem: Environmental > Terrestrial > Soil > Unclassified ...
GAGCAAACGCAGAAATTCGGCAGGGCTTCATTTTCGCCTCGAATTGCAGGCTCGGACACAGCAAGAGAAGCGCAGAACTTGGGGCTGATCCGCGATTGGCTGGCCAGGCAGCTGGGCTTGAGCTGCTAGCCTCTCTTGTGCACCCTACCTGAATGGAAGTTGTTTGGAAACCGTTTGGACTATATCACAGGTCAGCCCAGACCGTTTCACCGCCAAACACTCGGTCATGTTTGGCTGAACTGGTGGTTCATCTGGTCACCCCACCACGCGAAAATCGCGCCGGGGCGATACCGTCTCACTCTAAAGCAATTCTCGATATGGTGTAGCCCAAAGAATTAAATGCAAGGTCCCCTCCACATCAGCGCATTTCACGCGCTGATGTGGAGGGATGACGGCCTGTATTTTGAATGCGGGCTATAGCAATTCTGGAACTGATCTAGTGATGTTGGGGAACGATCATGATCAATAATGTGCGCTGGTGCAGCCACGGTCTTTATGCAGCCCCTGCCGGGGCTGGAGTTTAAGAATCTCGGGCAGTGTGCGAATTCCTTGTAAGTGTCCTTCAGGGCCGTTGGCCCGCGAAAGCTCATGAAATCTACGTTTTTGGGGGGTGGGCTGTTCTTTGTTCTATCACTGAATTCAGATAGTTCTTCACGTTATCGCTCACGCGGGAGTTGCGCAGGACTTCCTTCATCGCGCGCACCGGCAACTCATTGGCAAATTGCAAGACCTTGGCAAAGGGCGTCTTTTCATGGCCCAGGAGGACAATCTTGATCTCATTGCGGCGCGACCATTTCTCATGATGGCAAACCGCTGACACCAGAATTTCAGTTGCCTCCTCCGAGCGCAGAGCGTTTACGATGAGGAGCTCAGTCATATGGGAGTTGGCCAGAGCGGCACGCATGACGCGCTCTTCATCGTCCAGCAGAAGCGCAGCCGCTACCCGCCCGGAACTTTGCTTGGCCAAGCCAAAGCGTTCGCCGGAAGAGATGGTTTTGAGGCGGCCGATCAAGGTCTCCTCCGCCATTCGCTTCACATCAGCGGCTACGGCGGGAAAGAGCGAGACCTCCATCAATTCAAAAGCGTAGAGGTGACGGATCGCGGGAACGGAGACATGACGGGGCGTGCGTGGATGCCGGACCATTGCCAGTTGCACCTTGCGATGCTTCATGACCGCGCCATTCTTATTCAATTCTTCCAGGGCCTTCGCCGGGAGATCGCGGCGGTTGAGCAAAGAGAGAGCCAGGTCTTCCGTGAGGCGAGAATCGCCGGCAACGGCAATGAGGACTTCCTGGGAGCGGTCGTGAATTAAAGTTTCGAGGGAAGCATCAGCGGAGAGTGATTTTTTGGCGGCAGTTCCGGCTGAAAACTCTGTCACTTCAAAACTCCCGGTTGAGCTGCTATGGCCAGCGCACCCAGAACGGGACGAACATAAGCAAAGCTGAGGGCGGCTTTGGGGTACTCTGCCTGGATAGCCTCCTGAAATGCGCGCCGGACCGGGTTGGAGCTCTGGAGAACGCCTCCGGTCATGGCGACCCGGACCACGGCCCCTGGCGGCCACAGCCTCGCCATGACCGCACCGGCCAGCGCGGCCAATTCTTTGCCTGCACGCATGGTGATGGTCTGGGCGGTTGGATCTCCTTGTTCGGCAGCGGCAGAAACTGTCGCGGCAAGTTCAGCAAAGCGAATGGGCGCATTCGAATTGGCGATGCGGAGCACCTCTTCCGGCGATCCCACCTGCCAAAGCTCGGAAATGGCAGAGAGCAAACCATTGTTACCGGACCGATCATGAAGACGAAGGGCGGCCGCCAGGGCTTCGCGGCCGATCCAATAGGCTGATCCTTCATCGGAAACAACGGCTCCCCAGCCACCGGCGCGCGCCGTTTCGCCTTTTTCGTTGCGACCATAAGCAATGGAGCCTGTCCCGGCGATCACCAGCACTCCCGGTAAAGATCCGAAAGCCGCCTGATGGGCGATGATGTGATCTCCCATCACCTTGAGCTGGCCGGGAACCAGCTCATGAATGGTCCGCTCCGCCCAGGCCCTCGCGCCCGCGGGCGATGCTCCGGACATACCGAGGCATACCCGATCAATGGCCTGGGGGCTGACTCGCGCGGATTCGCAGGCCCGCAATATGGCCTGGTGCAGGTTGCGGCGGGCTTCTTCTTCGCCCACCCGCGCGACCTTGGAACTGGCGCAGGTAGCCTGTCCCAGAAGTTCCGCGCCATTGCTGATGGCGCTCTCTGTCTTGGTGCCGCCGGCGTCAATTCCTAAATAAAGAGACATGGGGAGAACAATTTTTATTTGTAATTTGTGAATTTCCGGAGCCGTTCCATGCTATTTCACAAATCAGAAATCACAAGTTACAAATGATAATCGTTTGCGTTCCACAATTTTTACTGATAGTGATATTGCCGTGCGTCTTCACCCGATTGACGTCGCCATCATCGCGGTCTATCTCATCTGTATCACACTCTTCGGGCTGAGGTTCCGCAAGTCCCAAAGGTCACTGCGCAATTATTTTCTGGCCGACCGCAACATTCCCTGGTGGGCCATTGGCCTTTCCATCGTGGCCGCCGAAACCAGCACCCTGACTATTATCGGCACACCGGCCATCGCTTACGCCGGAAACTTTGGCTTCCTCCAGTTGGTATTTGGTTACCTGCTGGGACGCATCATCATCTGCATCCTTTTTATACCGCAATATTTTCGCGGGGAGATGTTCACCGCTTACCAGCTCATTGACCGGCGGTTTGGCGCGGTGCTGCATCGGGTGACGGCGGCCGTGTTTCTGTTGCTGCGGTCCGCGGCCGAAGGTGTGCGGGTGTGGGCCGTCTCCATCGTGGTACTGACGGCATTTCACATGAGCGACGTGTGGGCCGTTGCCATCATCATGCTGCTCACGCTGATTTATACGTTTGAGGGCGGACTGGCGGCGGTGATCTGGACAGATGTCATACAAATGGTGATCTACGTTGGCGGAACGCTGATCGGGTTCATTACGCTCCTCCACCTGATTCCCGGCGGGTGGTCCGGGATGCATGCCGTGGCTGCGAACGCGGGAAAGCTCCGGGTGTTCGATTTCTCATTCAACTTTTTTGAGACTTACACTTTCTGGGCAGGCGTGATTGGAGGAATGTTTCTCAACACAGCGAGCCATGGCACCGACCAGCTCATGGTGCAGCGCCTGCTGGCAGCGCGCGGCGAGCGCGAGTCAAAGCTGGCATTGCTCTCCAGCGGAGTAGTGATTCTGGCGCAGTTCACGTTGTTTCTCCTGGTGGGCGCAGGGTTATGGGTGTTTTACGGGCTGCATCCGCAAGAGGCGCACTTCACCAAGCTGGACTACGCATTTCCCACGTTTGTGGTTGAACACATGCCGATTGGCATTTCCGGCCTCCTCATTGCCGCTATCCTGGCCGCAGCCATGTCCAACCTGAGCGCGGCCCTGAACTCTCTCTCTTCCACTACCATGGTGGACTTCTATCTGCGCATGAAGCCGGAGACTTCCGACCAGCGACGGATTGCGCTCTCGCGCATCGCCACCGTGTTTTGGGGAGTTGTGCTGTTCGCGCTGGGCCTTGCCTCCCGTTATGGAGGCAGTGTTCTGGAGAGAGGCCTGGCCATCGCATCTCTGGCCCATGGGGCACTGCTGGGAGTTTTTCTGTTGGGAATTTTGACACGTCGCGCCAAACAGACCGGCACAATTATTGGTATGCTCTGCGGATTGTCCCTCAGCATTATCATTTGGGGCTGGACCAAAGTTCCCTATACCTGGTACGTCACCATTGGATCGCTGGTTACGTTCTGCGTGGGCTACATTGCCAGCCTGTTGGAGCGCGATGCACATAGCTGAGAAAACTCAGACGCGGGAACTGGCACGCGAGCTCAACGTGTGGCATGCCACAGCGATTGTGGTAGGCACCATCATCGGCAGCGGAATCTTCCTGGTATCCAAGGAGATGACGCAGGACGTGGGTTCTGCCGGCCTGGTTTACCTGGCATGGATTGTCGGCGGCTTGCTCTCTTTTTTTGGCGCTCTGACCTATGCGGAACTGGGTGCACTGCGGCCATGGGCGGGCGGCGAATACGTTTACGTTCGCGACGGATACGGCCCGCTTGCCGGCTTTCTCTATGCCTGGACGTGGTTCCTGATCGCCAAGCCGGGATCCATCGCCACCGTCACCAGCGGACTGGTGCGGGTGCTGGGAAAATTTCCAGCATTCAGCTTCCTGCCCCACAACCTGCTCGTCTGGCACATCACACATGAGCGCATTTTTGTAGTGAACTGGGGACACCTGGTTGCAATCCTGGCAACCATCCTGATTACAGCCTTGAATTACATTGGCGTGCGCAAGGCTGGAAATTTCCAACTGGCATTCACCGTGCTCAAGGTGCTGATGATTGCCGGCATCGCGATTGTGGGCTTTAGCGCAGCATCCGGAAGCGTGAGCAATTTCAGCACGCATTTTGCGGGCGCAACAGGAGGACTGACCGGATTCGTGGCCGCACTGGTTGCAGCTCTTTGGGCCTACGACGGCTGGAACGACCTGAATATGGTCAGCGGAGAGGTCCGCAATCCCGAGCGCTCGATACCGCTGGCATTGATTGCCGGCGTTGGACTGGTGGCTGTGCTCTACATGGGCATGAACGCCGCAATTCAGTATGTCCTGCCCTCAACCACGATTGCCGGATCAGATGTGCCGGCGGCGGACGCTTTGCGCCAGGCGATCGGAAACTGGGGCGCGGCGCTGGTATCCGCCGGCATGGCGCTCTCCATGCTGGCGACACTGAATGGAACCATCATGAGCGGGGGGCGCATACCCTTTGCCGTGGCCCGCGACGGATATTTTTTTCGGGCGCTTGCTGAAGTACATCCGCGATTTCGGACCCCATCCCTGGCGTTGGTGGTGCAAGCAGTGATTGCGATTGTGCTGCTGTTAGTGGGCGGAGCTTTCCAGGAATTGCTCTCCCTGACAATTTTTGCCGAGTGGCTGTTTTACATGGTGGCGGCGAGCACGATCTTTGTCTTTCGCCGGCGTGAACCGGACAAACCACGCCCTTACAGGACCTGGGGTTATCCGGTAGTTCCGGCGCTGTTTGTGATTGCGGCGGCAGGGCTGCTGTACATCACGTTCACAGACAAGGTGCGAAATTCGATGATTGGTACGGTCGTGATCCTTGCCGGAATTCCGGTATATTTTTATTTTGCCCGGAAGAGAAGAAGCGCAACCGCCGCTTGAGTTGTTCAGCTTCGATCCAGCACGGCGTTCAGGTGTACTTCCGAATCAGGAAGTACATTGATATCGCGGGTCATTCCCTGATAGCCATGCGCGGTAACGCCGATGGTGTGCTTGCCGGGAAGCAGCTTCAGAACTACGGGCGCATTGCCCACAAAGTTGCCGTCTACTGAGACTTCAGCATTTTCCGGGCTCGCCGCGAGCAACACTGTTCCCTTTTCATCAGGCGGTCGCGTCAAGGCGGGTTCAGGCGGAACTGCCTTAGGCGGTGGAACGACCACGGAGGCCTGCTCAGGCCTGATTGTGGATTTCTGCTTGACCTCCCCTGCCAACTCTTCTGTCACCTGGACAAAGAATTTGTCGGCCATACGACCGCCTGCACCCCATGCAGCGTCACCATCCTTGGTTTGCACATTGAGGATGAGAGTTGCCTGATTTGCTCCCTGGGGCTCAACCGAAGCGTTGGCAACAAACCCTTTGGTAAAAAATGAATGCCCAGTTTCAAAAGTGAACATCAGCACCTTTTCATTGACATAAGTCACCACGTGGCGCTCACGCGCAGTGCGCAGAGCGGCATTGAATACATCATCCGCCGAATTGTCATAGGTCTTCTTCTTCGGCTGGGCCAGGGCAGGAATACAAACAACCAGAATCAGGCAAAGGGCAAAACACCGCTTGAACATAGCTGGGCACTCCTTGCAGGAATGATTCTGCCTGCCTGGCACGAACAAGGAGGTTAAGTTTTTCAAAGGTTTTGAAAAATTTTGTATGTGATAGATGTTGTGGGCGTAAAGGGATTTCTTTATGGTACCCGCTGCGCAGACTTAATAAACCTTCGCCGGGATCAGCGGATTACGAGCTTTGGTTCTTCTGTATCTTCTGCGGCCAGGATGTCTCGTTGCGAATGGCGGGAAGGCTTGAGGCGTTCGTAAACCCTGAGATATTCGCGGGCTGAGGCATTCCAGGAAAAATCCTTGCTCATGCCGTTGAGCATAAGCTTGCTCCATCCGGCTTTATCTTTGAAGCCTTGCAGGGCTTCCAGAATTGTCGCGAGCAGGGTGGCGCCGGAATACGAAGTGAACTTGAATCCGGTGCCCTGCTTTGTGGTTGGATCCCACGGTTCAATCGTGTCATCCAGTCCTCCCGTGGCGCGCACTACAGGGACAGTACCGTATTTCAGGCTGTACATCTGGTTCAGGCCGCAAGGCTCATAGCGCGAAGGCATCAGGAACATGTCCGCTCCGGCTTCGATCTTGTGGGCCAGGGCATTGTCATAGGCAATCTTGACCGCAAATTTTTCCGGAAACTGCTTGTTGAACTTGCGGAAAAGCTCCTCGTACTCCCGGTCGCCACTGCCGAGCGCGGTGACGATCAACGGCAGGCGCGCCAGCTCACTGACGATTTCAGCAATCAGGTCGAATCCTTTTTGCGCGACAAAGCGGGAGATGATTCCAACGACCGGCAGCTCGAAATTTCCAGTCGAAATGCCGAACTGCTGCAGCAGGTCCCGCTTGCAGACCTGCTTGCCTTCCAGGTGCTCTGGTGAATAGTTCCGGGCGATGAACTTATCGGTTTCCGGACTCCACTCGGCGTAATCCACTCCGTTGAGAATGCCGAAGAGGCTCTCAGAGCGCCCCCGCACCACGCCATCCAGACCAAAGCTCAATTCCGGATCCGGCATCTGGATCTCCTGGCTGTATTTCCTGCTGACCGTTGTAATCGCGTCGGAAAAGGCCAGCGCGCCTTTCAGGAAATTCACCCGGCCCCAGAACTCCATCTTGTCTATGGTGAAGAGGTCCCAGGGCAGCATGAGCAAGGGCAGGGTGTCCGGAGGAAAAATTCCCTGGTATCCCATGTTGTGAATGGTGAACACGGTAGCTGTATTGCGGAAAGCCGGATCTTCCACGTAGTTACTGCCCAACAGCACCGGAACCAGCGCAGATTGCCAATCATGGCAGTGAAAAACGTCCGGCACCCCCAGAGTCTTGCAGCCTTCCAGCACGGCGCGCGAGTACAGGGCGAAGCGCTCAGCATTGTCCGGATAGTCGCCGGCGGGCGTGCCATACAGGCCCTCCCGATCAAAAAACTGCGGATAGTCTATAAAGTAGAATTGCACGCCGGACTGGCGGCCACCATCCAGGATGGAACAAAACCGATACTGATCATCAAAAGGTATGGTGATGCTGGGCAGCAGCGTTCTGGCGTCTGCGATCTTTGTCTGTTTATATTTGGGCAGGTAGACGGAGACGTTGTGCCCGAGCGCAGCCAGTGCTTTGGGGAGTGCGCCTACCACATCGGCAAGGCCGCCGGTCTTGGAAAAAGGAACGCACTCAGAAGCGGCGAAAACAATATTCAAACGGGGCCTCCGAGTTTCAATCGAATACCTGTAAAAAGTCTAAATGGCGGCAAGAAGCGGGGTCAATTTGCACAGCTCTAAGAAAGCCAAGCTGGGACAGAATTTTCTGGCGGACACGAGGGCCGCGGAAAAAGTTGTGAATGCCCTGGGGGAGATTGGAAAATCCCTGGTGGTTGAGATCGGCCCGGGACGCGGCGCATTGACCAGAATGCTGGCGCCAAAAGCCGGGCGGGTGATCGCCATTGAACTGGACCGCATGCTGGCAACGCAGTTGAGGATCCAGTACTCGCGCTATCCGAATGTCGAGGTGCTGGAGGGCGATGTTCTGAAGATCGATTTCCGCACCGTTCTGCATCGCACGATTGGGCCGCTGGGCGATCTTCGTCCGGAAAAGCCGGAACGCGCGCGCTTGCTGGGCAATCTGCCTTACTACATTACCTCAGACATCCTGCTGCACTTATTTGAATTCAACGACCAGTTTGATCTTATGGTGATTATGGTGCAGCGGGAGGTGGGGGAGCGCATTGCCGCCAAGCCCGGCTCCCGCGACTACGGTTTGCTCTCTGCCACGGCCCAGCTCTATACGCAAGTGGAGAAGCTGTTCACCCTGCCTCCGGGCGCATTTAATCCGCCGCCAAAAGTGCATTCCAGCGTGCTGCGGCTGCGTATTGCGCCCCGCTTTGGTGAACTCCAGGTCCAGCCGCAGGAATTCATCGAATTCCTGAAATTGGCCTTTGCCATGAAACGCAAGACGCTGCTGAATAACCTGAAGAAACGCTATGCCGAAGAGCAAGTACGCAATGCTCTCAAGCAAGCTGGAATTCGCGCGGATGTGCGGGCAGAGGCTTTGTCTTTGGAGGACAGCGCGGGTATCTTTCGGTCATTGCAATAAAGACCGTTTTCTACCGCGGTCTTCCTGAGTTCATGCTCGTAGCGCCATGTGATGCTGCCGGAGCCGGCGGCGGACTGTATGACCGCTGCGGTTGCGGTGGAGGACTATACGCCCTTACCGGGGGGCTGTACGGCCGCTGCGGTTGCGAACCCACCTGTGCCGATTGCGAAACTGGCATTGCCGGCGGCGGCGCTATATGCACCGGAGGTGGGCCCCTGCGGGCGGTCACGGGGGGCAGTGTAGCTACTCCGCGCGGCCCAGAGATTCCCGTTGCCGATGAACCATGGTTGGTAACCGGAGTGGACGACGGGGAGTGAACTCTTTCCACTACCACGTCCGACTTATTTCCTGAACCATTCGGAACCTCAATCTTTGCGGGACTCGCAGTTACAACATTTTCATTGGAAATGACCTGCCGGCCGTGCTGGTTGTCCACCGTCAATCTTCCAGGCCCACCGTCGTACTTGACCGGGCCTGCACCAGGCACGGGCACCGAGGCTTTGGCGCTGGCTGCGGGCGGAAATGGTGGCTTGAATCCCGCTGGAGGATTGACTACGTTCGGAAATGCGGCCCAGCGGTTCCACGCCCCGGGACGCCAACGCCAGCCGAATCCAGGAACGAATACCCATTGTCCAAAGCGGAAAGGCATCCATCCCCACGGATAGGCGGAGACCCAGGTATACCCCCACGGCGAATACATCCAGTATCCATTCGCGTAGGGGTCCCAATCCGCGCTGACGCCGTAAGGCTGCCAGCAATAGCCGCAGCCGACCACGTTGGAATATTGTCCGTAGTAACTTAAATCGCTGACGCCGTATTGATATGGCGATTGCGTATAGCTGTTGCTGTTGGAAGCGTAGGCGCTCAGGTATTGATCGCGCTCACCACTCCATTTATCCAGATCGTCGGCCTCAGCGTTGTTTTCCAGATCATAGTGGCCGGCGTCCTGGGGATCGAGCGTGAAGACTTCACCTTTCCTGATTGAGACTTCCTGGGCATCGTCCGGATTGGAGATGCTGATTTCTCCCTTCCAGACTGCCACTTCCAGAGGATCAGAGTTCACCGTGGTCACACGGAATCTGCTGGAGCGCTTGAGAGAAATTGTGCGCCGGCCTACATTGACCCGAAATGGACCTTCGTCGTTGCCGGCGACGGCGGCGAATTCACCTTCGCCTGCATCCAGGTCAACCTCAGTTGCCGTGGCGCCGCTGGGAAATCGAGTCAATACCGAAAGAGTGATATGGCTTTCAGGGGACAGGCGGATGATGCTCGAATTTTCGAGCTGAATCTCAACCCAGCCATCCTCGCCGGTGCGCACCTGATCGCCCTGCACCAGCGGCATGTTCATGGTGGCATTTTCGAATCCGCTGCTTTGCTGGTGGGCGAGCTGCACCTGCCCTTCAACGTAGCTCAGACGAACAATGCGCACGTGGGAACCAGGCTCATCATCCCCATGCATAAAGGGGACCAGCAACAACACCAGCACGAGAAGAAGGAACAGGAAGAAGCCTTTATCGCGAAGCATAATTCACATCCTGCTTGTACAAGTATATAGGTGAAAACCGGCTAAACGAGCGATTGTTTTTGGCTTTACCAAATTTGACCTTTGCTTACCCCACCTTAATGCGTTGCGCGCAATCAGGTTACGGCGCCTCGGGTCACCGGGTCAGGGGAAAACCTCAAATCAAGGAAGGCCGGCTACGGCCAGCAGATGCTGGGCACGCTGGCGAGCCAGGTGCAGGATGGAAGTATCGTTGGCGAGGTTTTGCAAAAGCGGGGAAATAATCTGGATCTCAGCCAGGTATCCGTTCTGGGCCATGTCCTCCATGCCCTTCAGCTCGGAATCCAGGCTGAGCTTGTCAAAGCGGCGCAGGAACTGGAGTTTACGTCCGTGCTCGATGGTATTGGAGATGCCCTGAAAAAGCCGCGTGATCTGCTCAATATCTTTGTTTTCTGAATAGTTGTAAACAGTCTCGAAGTGCCGCACGGGATCGGCATACGCAAGGGTCTTTGTACCGGTATTCGCGACTTTGTGCTTGAAGGCAAAATCGCCATTAAAGTAGTTGTTGTTTTTCGCCAGAGTAAAAATGAGATCCCGATTGCCAGGCGACATGACGAATTCCACCAGATAATCGGGGTCGCGGGTCTGGTCCGATCCTTCTTCCGGCCGCGTGGGATTGCGCGACACATATTTCGCTTTGCCTGACGATGCAACCGTGATGGTGTAGTTCTGCGGCGTGGCTGCTTCCCAGAGAAGATCAAACGTGATGGTGGGCTCAATAGGATTGACCGGTTGCTTTTGGTCCTGAGCAAAGGACTGCAGACAGAGCAGAAATAAGATGGCCAGGCTCAAATGGAGTGAATAAAGGCATCCGGGCCTACGCCCTGACAATGTCTGCAAGCGGGTAGGGTTCCCTCGCTGCGCTCGGGATAATCTCAATGACCCAATCATCTTGATCATCATCATCATCATCATTGGCTTGCAGCCTGGTATTTGCTGAGGGTCATAGCAGTATGGATGTGGCAAATGGCAATGGCCAGAGCGTCGGCTGCATCAGTAGGCTGGGGCGGCAGAGGAAGTTTCAGCAGGCGCATGACCATCTGTTGGACTTGCTGTTTTTCCGCCCTGCCGTAGCCCACCACTGCTGATTTGATGGCGAGCGGCGCATATTCAGCCACCTGCAGGCCGCAGGAAGAGGCTGCCAGCATAGCCACGCCCCTGACCTGTCCAAGCTTGAGAGCAGACTTTACATTGACGGCATAAAAAAC
>Ga0070732_10001954_pt1 | contig 11253 bp, 9 predicted proteins | sample Coa_R1_5_FD_66449 | JGI IMG/M metagenome (GOLD analysis project Ga0070732, IMG submission 66449) | Surface soil microbial communities from Centralia Pennsylvania, which are recovering from an underground coalmine fire - Coalmine... | ecosystem: Environmental > Terrestrial > Soil > Unclassified ...
CGGCCGTGGCTGCACGAGGAGTTGGTGCATTTGCCCCTGACGATCCGCCTGCCGAATGATGCTGAAGCGGGCCGGCGAGTGGTCGCCCTTACGCAAACCGTCGATATTCCGGCCACGATTCTGGATTGCTTCGGAATTGCCAAACCCGAAGAGTGGCAAGGTTCGAGCTTGCTGCCGCTTTGTCGCGGCGGGACGGCTATTCGCAACCATGCATGCATGGGCCTTCCGATTGGCGGCGCTTCGGAATATGCCTTGCGCACAAGCGATGCGGCCGTGATTCTTCCGCATCAGTTATCGCCGGAAGATCCGCCGCGTGCGCCGATGTTCTTCATCAAGCCTGACGATCGGTGGGAAGTGAATGATCTACGGCAGTCGCATCTCGATGAGGCGGAGAAGTTAGAACAATTGCTCCGTGACCATGTTGCCACGCACGGCTTCGCCGACGAAGCCGCAAGCGGCCATTCTGTTTAGGAGACTTTATGCCCACGGTGAATCTGGTTGAAGAATCTACCACAAATCCGAAAATCAAAGCGATTTTCGACGATATCAAAGCGACGAAAAAGATCGACCGCGTACCGAATTTCTGGCGCGCGCTCGCTTCGAATCCCGAGCATCTGGAAATCTGCTGGACACGGGCCAAGGCGATCATGAAAGCGGGCAAGCTCGACATGCTCACCAAGGAGATCATCGCTTTGGCCGTGTCGATTACGAATAGCTGCCGCTATTGCATCAACTCGCACACGGCCGCCGTGCTGAAATTGGGCCTCGATGAGGAAAGCCTGGGTGAATTGCACGCAGTCGTCGGCCTTTACAACGGCTTCAACAAATTGGCTGATGGATTCCAGGTGGAACCCGATGTCTTGCCGCCGGCGGCGAAGAAGTGAATCCGAGCCGCGGACGGGGCGCAGCGCAGTAAGCAGCCAGCCAGCGACGGTCGCTTACTGCGCCGCGCCCCATCCCCGGTTCGGGCTGCACTATCCGGGCGGCCAGGTCATTTTTCGCCCCCCGAGCAGGTGCATATGCAGATGCGGCACCACCTGCCCGGCATCTTCCTTGCAGTTGACGACCACGCGGTAGCCATTCGTTAGCTTGAACTCCTGCGCCAGTTTCACCGCCACCACATGCAAATGTCCGACGACAACTTCGTCCGCTTCCGTAATCTCATCATGCGTCGGAATCACTTTTTTTGGAATGATCAAGACGTGCACCGGCGCTTGCGGCTTAAGGTCGTGAAAAGCCACGCAACGATCATCTTCGTACACGATCTGCGCCGGAATCTTCTTTTCGATAATCTTGAGGAAGATGTTGTCGGTCATCATGGCGGAAACTCCTGTCGATAGCGTAGGTCAAGCTTTCCAGCTCGACTGCTCAGTCGTCGCGTCCGGCTGGAACGCCTGACCTACAACGAAACGATCAAGCATTCTCCGCATATCTTATGATGAATCCGAGTGCCGACTGGAACCAGCCGCCGGCAGCGCGCATGAACTGCTGTTTCCTGAAACTCCAGCCTCAGCGTAGAATAGGAACAGAAGAGGTTCGTCCCATCCTTGGTGCAGGAGGTTCGTTATGTCCACTCTGAATGCACTGATCGCGGACGTACTGCCGGAGATCGTTGGAATTCGACATGACCTGCATGCCCACCCGCAGCTTGGGTACGAAGAAACCTATGCGAGCGGCGTGGTGCAGCGGCAGTTGAAGGCTTGGGGCATTCCCCATGTGGCAGGTGTAGCGGAAACCGGCGTGGTGGCGTGGATTGAGCCGCCGCATGCCGGTGCGGCCGACGCAGCCATTGGGCTGCGGGCCGATCTCGATGCCTTGCCGATCACCGAGACCACGGGATTGCCCTATGCTTCCACGGTTCCCGGGCGAATGCACGCCTGCGGCCACGATGGCCATACGAGCATCTTGCTTGCCACCGCCAAGGCCCTGTTGCAAATTCGCGACCGGTTGCCGAAGCCGGTGAAATTGATTTTCCAGCCGGCCGAAGAAATCGGCGCCGGCGCCCAGAAAATGATTGAGTACGGCGCCCTTTCAGAGAAAGTTGGCGGCCGGAAGGTCACTGCCATGTTTGGCCTGCACGGCACGCCGCATCTTCCCGTGGGCGTGGTGGCCACGAAGCCAGGGCCACTGCTGGCCGGTTGCTCCGATTTCGAGATCGTAATCCGCGGCTTCGGCGGGCACGCGGCCCTGCCGCAATTCGCCATTGATCCTATCGTCGCGGCGTCTTCGCTGGTGCTGGGGATTCAGACCATCGTGGCGCGAAATATCGATCCGGTGCTTCCGGCCGTCGTGTCGGTTGGCAGCATTCACGGCGGCGAAGCAGCGAATGTAATTCCCGACGCTGTAACAATGACCGGCACGATTCGGGCACACGACGATGCGGTCTTCCTCCAAGCTCAGCAGCGCCTGACCGACCTGGCCGTACACACTGCCAAAGGCATGGGTTGCCAAGCGGAGGTTCGTTTCGTGCCGGCCTACCCGCCGGTCATCAACGAGCCCAAGGCCACGCACTTCGCCATGGAAATGGCGCAGCAAGCGATGGGCGAGCAGCGCTTCCTGCGCCTGGAAACGGCCTACATGCCATCGGAAGATTTCGCCTTCTACGGCAAGGCGGTTCCGAGCTGCTTCAGCTTCATCGGCGTCTGCCCGCCAGACCGCGAAGCCTACCCGCCGCTGCACTCGCCGCAGTTCGATTTCACCGACGCAGCCATCGCCGTGGGCGCGCGACTCATGTGCGAATACGCGCTGAACGCGAACCGGCTAGCAGCATGATGCTTGGCAGTCTCAGGGTCGGCCGATCCAAGGTAGCGGAATGCGCAAGAATTCCGATTCGCTCAATCGGAATTCTTGCGCATTCCGCTACCGAAGCCGATTGACGGGCTTGCCGCTTTGAAATGTCATTTCGCGCGAAATCGCTTCGACTTCCAGCCTAGCCGGTGCAGCCACCAGCGGCTGACCGTGCCCAGGGTGCTGAAGCCATATTTCAGACTGCGGCGGAAATTGATGCTGCTTGCTTCGCGGAAGTAACGGACTGGAACGGGAATGTCGCCGAGGCGGAAGCCGAAGTTCACGGCCTGAACCAGCAGTTGCGTGTCGAAGACAAAGTCGTCGGAATTCTGCTCGAAAGGAATCGTTTCGAGCACCGCCCGCCGATAGACGCGAAAACCACTGTGGAAGTCGCCGAGGTTTTGGCCGAGCGCAAAGTTCTCGAAGAGCGTGAGCGCGCGGTTGGCGAAATACTTATACACCGGCATGCCGCAGGATAGCGCCTCCTGCCGCGAGCGAATGCGGCTGCCGAGGACCACGTCGCAGATGCCCAATTCGATGATGCTCACGGCCGTGGGGATCACCCGGCTATCGTACTGGTAGTCGGGGTGGATCATCACGATGATGTCGGCCCCGCGCTCCAGGGCGTATTGGTAGCACGTCTTCTGGTTGCCGCCGTAGCCGCGATTCTCGGGGTGCTCAATCACCGTCAGGCCCATCTCGCGCGCGACCTGCACCGTGCGATCTTTGCTGCCATCGTCGACCAGCACGAATTCATCAACAGCACCGACCGGGATATCGGCCAGAGTCGCGGCCAACGTCTTCTCCGCGTTGTACGCCGGCAGAACGGCGATGATTTTGTGCTCGCGCTTGGGCACTTCCGCTTCGGGGACCAGAATCCGATCCACGTGGAAGATTTCGTGAATCGGCTGCAAAGGGGGTTTACCAACCAGCGTGGGCGGCATTTATTGCTCCGTGAGACCGCTGCTTGCGGCAAAGCCGCAAGCAGCATACGCACTATTATGACGCCGGCGCATGCGGAATATTCCCGTGCGCGATCGTGGTGCCATTGGCTTCCACCGGCACAATCGGCGCTTCCGGCACCATTCCTGCATTTTCCAGGAGTTCTTTCAATTCCGAGCCCTCAATCACTTCCTTGTCAACCAGGCGGGCCGCCAGCGCCTCCAAGGCCGGGCGATTGCGCTTTAGAATATCACGCACCTGCTGCGTGGCACTGTCGATGATCTGACGAACTTCCAGGTCGATTTCGCGGGCCGTGTCTTCGCTGCAATCGCGCACGCCGTCGCCGAACACCGATGGCAGGAAGGAATTCTCATCGCCTTCGCGCACGAAGATGCGACCGAGCCGGCTCATGCCGAACATCTTCACCATGCGCCGGGCGATTTGATTCGCTTTTTCCAAATCGCTGGCGGCCCCGGTGGCGAAGTCGCCGAAGGTCAGTTCTTCTGCCATGGTGCCACCCAACAACGTTTTGATCAACGTCTCGAGCTGGCCACGGGTCTGGATATGCCGATCGTCTTCGGGGCGGCTCAATGTATATCCAAGCGCCCCCACTCCTCGAGGTATGATCGATACCTTGTGTACGGGATCCGCGTTCGGACAGGCGCAAGCCACCAAGGCATGGCCGCCCTCGTGTATGGCGACACGACGCTTTTCGTCGCTCTTCATTACACGGCTTTTGCGCTCCAGCCCCACGGCCCCGCGCTCGACCGCCTCGTTGAAGTCAGCCATGCCCACCTCGGCCTTGCCCTTGCGGGCCGCAAGCAGGGCCGCTTCGTTGATGATGTTCGCCAGGTCGGCGCCCACCGAGCCCGGCGTAAGGGCCGCGATCTTCCGCAGGTCCACGTCGGTCGCCATCTTGATATTGCGAGAGTGTACCTTCAGGATCGCTTCGCGGCCGTTGATATCGGGCTGATCGACCACGACGTGACGGTCGAAGCGGCCCGGCCGCAACAGCGCCTGGTCGAGCATTTCCGGCCGGTTGGTGGCGGCCATGATGATCACGCCCCGGTTGGTGTCGAAGCCATCCATCTCGACCAGCAGCGCATTCAGCGTTTGTTCGCGCTCTTCGTGTGGATTGATTGTGTTACCGGCTCGGCTACGGCCCAGGGCATCGAGTTCGTCGATAAAAACAATGCATGGCGCCTTCGCTTCGGCCTCGCGGAACAGGTCGCGCACACGGCTCGCGCCCACACCCACGAACATTTCCACGAAATCGCTGCCGCTCAGGCTGAAAAAGGGCACGTCGGCCTCACCGGCCACGGCCTTGGCCAGTAGGGTCTTGCCCGTGCCCGGCGGGCCGATGAGCAGCACGCCCTTCGGAATCCGGCCCCCCAAGGCCATGTATTTTTGCGGTCGCTTGAGAAAATCGACGACCTCACGCAGTTCCGCGACGGCTTCATCGATGCCGGCCACGTCTTGGAACGTCGTGCGGTTGTCTTTGTCGGCATAGAGCTTGTGCCGGCTGCGACCGAAGCTGAACGGCGTCTGCCCGCCGGAGAGCCAGCGGATCAAGTAAAACGTGAGAAATAGCACGCCGATCATGATGGCGCCCATGACGAGGATCGAAAAAATGCTCTTGAACACCGAGTCTTCGTCGTCGGCGGTGTAATTGGCGCCGACATACTTGTCGAGCATTTTTTGCAGCTCGCTGTCGCTTTCGATGCCCTGGCGCGCGGTGCGGAAGGGGGTTAAGCGCACGAGTTCATTGGGCGTTTGTGGATCAGTCTCCGACTTGCCTTCCTTGATTTCCGCACCGGAAACGGGATCGCGCGTGAGAATGCGACCCCGGATTTCATTCTTGCCGACATGGACATCGCGGAACTGCACGCCGGGCGCTTGCAGCACCTGCTTGAATTCGCCGTAGCCAAGGTTCAGGTAGCCGGTGGTTTCGTTGCGTGCCAGCCACAAGGCTGATATCACAAACATCAACAACAGCACCAGCAGCGGATTGGAGATGAACCAAGGCCGGCCACTACGTTCCGTACCGCGTTTACTCATGTGATTGTCGCTGTCCATCCAAGGCGCGGAATCTCCGCCGGCACGGCAGGCACCGGCTCGTTACTCTTATCATAGCAGGCGGGGGAAGAGTACAAAGAGACCAAGGCAGAGAAAGCGGCGATCACAAACTCTTGGATAACTCGGATGACCGCGGGTCCCCATTCAATAACGGCGACTGCGAACTGGATTCCCGAGAGACTGTGACCGACCAGCCGGGGGTAGAGAATTCCGATCGATCCTTTTGAGCTAGTTCCAGTGCGGCGATCGTGCCTGCCCAGCTTAAAGCTTCCATATCAGCGGCCCGCAACGCGCCGCGTATCTCGCCGAATTGCACGGCGCGCCAGCTTCCTATGAGCCGTCGGAATCCAAAGGAGAGACCACTCATCAAACCAGACTCCCAATTGTCAATGTTGTAAGATTTTGCAAGCGCGTCGAGCCCGATAACTTCACATACCACGTCCGAAGCCCGAACCGGATATCGATTTTCCGGCGGCGATTCGAGCAAGGAAAGCGTGACGCGAAGCCACCGGAGCTTGTCTTCATTACGAAGTTCCACCGTTACTTTTTCCATATCAACCTCAATGGTCAAAGGGTCGCTCTGCTGCGGGAGCCACCTTTCCCCCTTGGCGCTCCAACGCTTCTCGAACCTGCGGTAGGATCTCCGGCCCAAATTGAAACGTTCCCGAGTAGTTATCCAACTCCACTATAACACCGCCAGCTTCAAGTTTCATCCCACCTGCGGCTGCGGCGGGTGTCCCACCACCGAGCACTTTCGGATGCAGATGGCCTTCTGTCTCGGCGAGTACATGCACAATGCCGTTCTCATCTTGTACATAGATGTATACTCCCGGCCCCATATCCGTTGCGAACGGCCGACTGTTCGCATGCCGTTGATAAGGAAACGCATCCAGTGGCGGTCGCGTCGGCAATTTTTCAGTCATTGCTTTTTGATCAAAATCGCAGTTTCAAGCGCCCAAGCCGCTCCACCGTCTCCTTCATTAGCGTGTCTTCCTCCGCTTCGTCCTTCGCGAGATAAGTCACTGAGAAGCGCAAATACGGCCCCGCGTCGTCCCAGGGCACGCAGCAGACCGATTGCTCGTGGATCAGGAACTGCGAGACCTCCTCCGCATTCGCAAACTTCCGTTCGCCGGCGGCGTTCGGGGCCTTCGCGTAAAGGAAATAGGTGCCGCCCGGCATCTTCGTCTTGAAGCCGACCTGGTTCAAAGCAGTGACCAATTTCTGCAAGCGGCGGCGGTATTTCTCGCGCACCGCGTCGGCAATTTCTGGGTGCCGCAGCGCTTCGGCGGCCGCCTGCTGAACGGCCATGAACTGGCCGGAGTCGCTGTTGTCCTTTACGTCGGCAAAGGCCTGCACGATCTTGCGGTGCCCGGCCACAAAGGCCATGCGCCAGCCGATCATGTTGAAGCCCTTCGACATGGAATGGATTTCAACGCCGACTTCCTTCGCACCGTCGATTTGCAAAAAGCTCAGCGGCGGAGCGTCATAGCTGAGCAGCATGTGGGCCGCATCTTGCACGATCACGACCTTATACTCCCGCGCGAAATCAATTACTTTGCGGTAGAAGTCGCGCGTGGCCACCGCCCCGGTCGGGCTATTCGGGTAGTTGAGTACCAGCAGCTTGGCTCGCTTTTTGAGGTCGGAGGGAATGCCGTCGAGGTCCGGAAGGTAACCATTCTCTTCGCGCAGCGGCAACTTGTGCACCTCGCCGCCGTAATAGCGCGTGTGGGTGCCCGCCACAGGATAGCCCGGAACCGTCATCAGCGTGACATCGCCGGGATTGATGAATGCGGCCGGCAGCATCGCCAGCGCCGGCTTCGAGCCGATCGCGTGATTGATTTCCGAATTCGGATCCAGCACCACGCCGAATTGCCGCTTCATGAATGCGGCAGCGGCATCTTTGAATGCCTGGATGCCATTGTCGGCATAGCCGCGGTTTTCGAGCTTATCCACCTCGCGCTTGAGCGTGTCGCGCACCAGCACGTCGGCCATGTCGTCGTTCTCACCGATGCCGAAGTCGAGCAACTTCCGCTCCGGATGCTCGGCCAGCGCTTGGCGCTTGGCCCGCTTGATCTTCTCGAACTTGTAGATTTCGGTTCCCTTGCCGTAGTTGGCGCCGCCCATGCGGTCGGCGAAGAGCGTCTGGAACCAGGGATCGGCGGTTGTCAACGGAGCATCGGCCATGGTGAAACTCTCAAGGTAGATAGAATCAGAATGGAGATGGTTTTATCGTTCCAAAGCGGGGAAACAATGTTCGTGGTGTCCGCATTTATGCGGTCCCGCAAACTCGATAAATCGGGTCACGACAAACTTGAGGAAATCGGCTGAATGCATGCGGCATCTACGTTGCGCGGGCTGTTGACGTGATCGGAAACCGCATCCGCCACCAAAAAGTCCTTCGGGCATGGCGCCAGGCATTCCAGCCACCTGGCATCGCTCACCTTGGCGTCGAGCCACTCGTCGGCCTGCTTGGTTTGCAAGATCAACGGCATACGCTCGTGAATAGGCTTCATGAACTCGTTTGCGCACGTGGTGAGGATGGTGCACGTCTCCAACGGTCCCTTCTCGCTGCCTTCGTAGCGTTCCCAAAGGCCGGCAAAGTAGAACGGCATCTGATCGGGCCGGTGAATCCAAAACGGTTGTTTCGCTTTGCCGGTTTTCTGCCATTCGTAGAATCCGTCGGCAGGAATGAGACAGCGCTGCCGGCGAAACGCGGACCGGAACGATGGCTTCATGGCCACGGTTTCAGCGCGCGCGTTCAACAAGCTGTTGCCGATCTTCTCGTCGGTCGCCCAGGATGGAATCAAACCCCAACGCAGAAAGACGCATTCGCGTTTGCCGTCCGCCCCGTCGCGCACGGCCAGGATCGATTGCGTGGGCGCGATGTTGTATCGCGGCGTCAATTCCGGCACATCGAAAAGGCCAAGCGCTGTCTTCACTTGTGCCGCGGGAGTCTTGAGAGTAAACCGTCCACACATGTTATTTCTTGGGAATGAGTTCCAGACACACCAGCCGTTCCTTGCCGCGCAGGTACAGCAAGCCGTGCGACAGCACCGGGGCTGCCCAGCATGGGTAGTCGAGTAAACCTGATTCATTGAGATCGACGCGCGAGACCTCCTCGTATTTCTCCGGATTGGGTTTCAACAGCAAGAGCAAACCGTCCTCGCACATGCACACGAAATGGCCATCGACCAGCAACAAGGAAGATCGCGTTAGCCCCGGTCGCCGCCATTTGATTTTGCCGGTCTCGAACTCAATGCAGCGCAGTTCAGCTTGCGCAGTATGCCGGCCGGAGCAGCCGTAGACGAAGCCATTTACATGGATAGGAGTGTTCCAGTGCCCTTGCAGGCTCTTCTCGCGGCGGTCCTTGTTTTCATCGGACCAGATCATTTCCGCCGCATTCGGCTTGATCTTCAGGCACACCGAGCCCGGGCCGTAGCATTCGGTGAGCAGCACCTTGTCGCCGACCACGACCGGATCGCTGGCATTGACGCTTTCGAGAACCCGGGCCCGCCACGGGTAGTGGAACTTTTCCGCACCGGTCTTCGGGTCGAAGCCGAGCAAACCGCCGCGCGCGAAATATAGCCCCAGGCGCTGGCCGTTGATCGTCGTGACTACCGGCGTGGAGTAGCTCGATAATTCGTCGCCAATGCGATAGCGAACCTGCCCCGTGCGCTTGTCGAAGACGACGATGGCCGTGCCGTTGCCCTTCAGATCCATGAAATTATTGATGTTTGCGTCGGAGTTTTTTGGACTGCCGCCCACGGCCACGATCAGCGAATCCCCCTCGATGACCGGGCACGATGCCACGCCAAAGAAGTTTTGGACGACGTTGCACTCTTTCCGCGTGTCTAACTTCCAAACTTCTTTGCCGTCTTCGACCTTGAGGCAATGCAGCATTCCCTCCACGCCGAGGATGTACACGGAATCGCCGTCCACGAGCGGGCTACAGCGCGGGCCGTTGTCGTAACCGAAAAAATCTTCGTAGTCAGTAGGATATTCGAATTTCCAAATCTCGTTTCCGGTCTCAGCGTTCCGGCAAGTCAAGCGCGCCAGGTTCAGTTTCTTGTCGGAATCGATGTACGAATCAAACACGAATATCCGGCCACGGCTGATGGCCGGTGGTGCGTAGCCGAGGCCGAGCTTCGTCTGCCACACCAGCTTGAGCCCTTGCTTCGGCCACGGCTTGATGATGCCGGTTTCCGTGGAGACGCTATCGGCCGTGGGACCGAGAAAGCGCGACCAATCGGAACCCGCGTGCCGAGTGCCGAGATCGGGCGGCTCGGCAAAGGTGACGTTGGCCGTAAATAAAAGGCAAGTAGCGAGAAACGTGCGCATCGAAGTCTTCCACGCCTAGGTGCGAGCGGCGGGCTTCATCCCCGCCGCTCGCCATTTTACCAAATTAGAGCTCGACGTCTGCTTCGCGCACGCCAAGAAATTCCGCCAACGAACGCTTCGCCCGCCGCGTTCAGAAGATAACGAGCGCCCGGCGTGGTGTCCCGGCCGCAACAGGAGATTCCTGATGGCTGCTGCACAACTGCGCCGGGTCCGCGCTGCGCGCCCGCTAGTCCAGAATTCGTTCCTTTCCCGGTCCATCCATCGTGACGAACGCCGCCAGTCCCGTCCTCGCCGCGCCCTGCTTCGCCAATTGCTCAGCCGGGCGATGATTATGCTGGCCGTTGTCGCGCTTGTCGCGGTGATGGGTGCGGTGGCATTCGGCACTTATCGTTTCATTCAATACAGTCGCAATCAGTTCCCGTCGAGCGCATCAAATCCTGGCAAGCCGACAACCGCGCAGCCTGAGCTGCGCGTCGCCCGCCAGCCAACGAGCAGCGCACACCCCACCTCAGCCAAGAGCCCGGCCGACTCGTGGAAGGAGTTCGTTTCGGCACATCGCGGTTATCCAAGCTCGTTCCGCCATTTTCGCCCGTTCAAGACCCCGGCGGACTTAAAGGCCGAACTGGCCGCCGTGCCGGAACTTCTGTTGGAAGCGAAACGCGGCGCCGCAACCCAGGAACTCACCACCCATGCCCAGGATTCTCATGGCACCGCCATCCATCCGGCGCCGTTTCCGCAGTTGCTGGCGCGGCGAGACGATTTCGCCGGACTGCCCTTCGGCAGGAACGCGGAATGCTACCTCTGGGACGGGCCGGCGCTGCACCTGGAGTCGCTTTCCAAGGCATTGCATCAATATCTCGACGAAGCCGAGACGCGCCGGAAGCAATATGGCGAAACCTTTGGCGATGAGAATTACATCAGTGCCCAACTGGCTCAAGACGGTGATAGCGTCTGGCGCGTTCCGGAAGCCGTGCCAAGTCTGGTTCAAATCCTTCAGGCCCAAGACATTCCCTTGCGCCGATTGTTAGTGCGGTATCTCGCCGGCATTCGTGGCGAAGGCGCGACCGAAGCGCTGGCCCGCCTCGCGATTTTCGATGTGTCGGCCCTTGT
>Ga0070732_10001956_pt1 | contig 11251 bp, 3 predicted proteins | sample Coa_R1_5_FD_66449 | JGI IMG/M metagenome (GOLD analysis project Ga0070732, IMG submission 66449) | Surface soil microbial communities from Centralia Pennsylvania, which are recovering from an underground coalmine fire - Coalmine... | ecosystem: Environmental > Terrestrial > Soil > Unclassified ...
CACTCCGGCACCAAGCATGAGGAAGACCAGCCCTCGCACCTGGTCATCCACGACACCAACATCTGTAACGCGCGTTGTGTGAAGGAGTACGGCAGCCCCTGCCAAAATTTCTGTCCAGCCAACGTCTACGAAATGGTTGACGACTCGACCCAGCCCAACGGCAAAAGGATCAGCCTGAACCCATCCAACTGTGTCCACTGTAAGACCTGCGACATTGCCGACCCTTATCAGATCATCACCTGGGTGCCACCGGAAGGCGGCGGCGGGCCGAATTACGACGGGATGTAGCGGCGGGTCGAGGGTGTGAGCGAAGCGTGAGGCCGGCGCGGTCACCATAGTCAGGACAAGACAAGTTCGCGGTTGAGGCGGCCAAGACCTCCTAATAAGAAGCTTCATCGCGGCTGCCCGTGAGCTATCGGCTTCGAGACCTCAAAATTCGTCGCGATTAGCGGGGAGCAACTAGAAATTTTCTCGTCAGCGGATGAACTTCTTTGCAACTTGTCTGCAATCTTGCCATACTCCTTCGATCCGCCACTGATTTTACAAACAATTTACAACTGCGTTTCCTATTCCGGATCAAGGTCCCTATACAATCCGCGGCATGAAAAAACGACTCGGGGTTCCGCCAGTCGGTATCCTCGCAGTACTAACGCTCCTAACCTACACCATTCTTTTCAACCTACTCTCAACATCGGCGGCAGCACAAAGGGCGCCGCGGATCGCATTCATTGACGATTCTGACCGCGCTACGCTTTCCCATACCACTCATCCTCTGGCACGGCCCGGGCTGGAGATCGCTCCGGTCGAACCGAACTTCCGCATGGAACGCATGCTCCTGGTATTGGGGCCGAGCGATGACATGCAGCCACAATTGCGTGCTTTGATCGACGGCCAGCACGACAAGAAATCCGCTAACTACCACAAGTGGATCACTCCGGAGCAGTTCGGCGAGCGTTTTGGTCCTGCACAGCAGGACATTGACGCGATTACGCATTGGTTGCAGCAGAAGGGCTTCGACAGTATCAAACCAGCCCGCGGAAGAGGGACCATCGAATTTTCCGGTACCGCGGCAGCAGTGCAACAGGCTTTTGGCACCGAGATGCACTATTACCAGTTCAAAGGTGAGAAGCACCTGGCGAACAGCAGAGATATCTCGATTCCTCGCGCGATGTCGGGCATTGTGCGCGGTGTGAATCTCCAGAATTTCACCTTCTCGAAGCCTTCGCTGGTTGGGCCATTTCCTGTGGCACGTAACAGCAGCGGCAAACTGGTGCGCACCGGTCCTGATGCGAATTCGGGTAACGGAGGCAACTTTCTGGCGCCAGGCGACTACGCCAACATCTACGATATAAATCCGCTGTACAAGAACAACATTGACGGAACGGGAACGAGCATCGCAATCGTTGCGCGTACCAACATCGAAATGGCAGACGTTGAAACTTTTCGCCAAGCTTTCAACCTGCCCCCCAAAAACCCTGAGATCGTCCTCAATGGACAGGACCCCGGGCAGGTGCTGAGTAATGACATAGTCGAGGCGTCGCTAGATACAGAGTGGACCGGCGCACTCGCGCCCAATGCAAACATAAAACTGGTTGTGAGCGCATCCACGCCTGTCGCCGATGGAGCATTCCTGTCCGAGGTCTATATCGTCGATAACAATCTCGCCGACATTATGAGCGTGAGCTTCAACGCTTGTGAGCAGGAGTTCACCCCGGACGGCGTGGCGTTCTTCAGCGCCCTCTACCAGCAGGCGGCGGCGCAGGGGATGAGCGTTTTCGTCGGCACCGGAGATGCTGGCGCGGCTGACTGCGAGTTTGCCGGCTTCAATGGCGGGCCCGCAACCACCGGCCTGGCGGTAAATCTTTTGGCTTCGACCCCGTTCGACACCGCTGTGGGTGGGACCGAATTCAACGAAAACGGAAATCAGTCGACCTACTGGTCTCCTACCAGTGGCCCTGGGTTTGTAAGCGCTTTCGGCTACATCCCTGAAATGGTATGGAACGAGAGCTGTGATCCAACCGTGAATCCGAACTGCTTTCCCCCAGGCTCCGGCCTGTTTACCTTTGCGGGGACCGGCGGTGGCGTGAGCACGGTTTACCCCAAACCCAGTTGGCAAAGTACCAGTTTGATTGGCGTCCCCAATGACCATGCCCGCGACCTGCCCGATGTCTCTCTCACCGCTGCTACCCACGATGGCTACATTTTTTGTCTGACCCTGTTCGAGCCCTGTGTTCTCAGCAACAGCGGCAAACAGGTACAGCTCGAGTCTGCTGGAATCGTGTCCGGCACTTCCGCATCGGCGCAGACATTTGCCGCCTTCATGGCCTTGATCGACCAGCAACAGGGCGGACGCCAGGGTTTGGCGAACTACGTCCTGTATAAGCTTGCAGCCCACGAGAATTTCTCCAACTGCAATTCCAGCAACCGCACCGATCCCACGCAGCCTGCGCCCACGGGTTGCATTTTCAACGACACCACCATTGGCAATAATGGGGTTCCCGGCAACGACACTCTGAGCGCGCCTGTGCCGCCGGGCGACAAAGTTGGCCAGGTCGGATATAACGCGACCCCCGGCTACGATGCCGCGACTGGCCTCGGATCTGTTGATCTCGCGAACCTCGCCAAAGCCTGGGGAACGGTCACGTTCCGCGGCACAAGCACAGCCCTGTCCACTAACGGGTCGGCAACGACCCAGCACGGCCAAGCGATTTCCTTCAACGTGAATGTGAAATCGCTTTCCGGCTCGGGAACGCCTAGCGGCGCATTTGTCCTGATCGCAAGGAACGCGCCCGCAGCCTTCAATAACACAGCAGTGGCCAGCGGCACGTTGACGAACGGTACTTTCAACGGACCCATTAGCACTCTGCCCGGCGGCGAGTATCAAGTAGTCGCGCAATACGGCGGGGACGGCACCTTCGGCGGGAGCGAGTCGGCGGTTGTTCCGGTCAACATTTCGGCCGAGAGCAGCACCGTCGCAATCAGCGGAAATGACCAGAATGGAGTTCCATTTTCCACTCCCGGCTCCATGACCCTCAGCTACGGCTTTGGCCAGTTTTTCCTGGTCACTGTGACTTCAGCCTCGGGCAATAGCACGACCCCTACGGGCACAGTCACGCTAAGCGACGGCACAACTCAACTGGGCACGCTTGCGTTGGACAACAACGGGCAAGCCCTGTTCACTAACTGCAACCCAACGTCCGTGCAATTCTGCCTGAATATTGGCACGCACAGCCTCACGGCTGTGTACTCCGGTGACAGCAGCAACACGACGGCTACGTCGGCGGCGTTAAGTGCCGCCGTTACCAAAGGGAAAGCGCAATTCGGATCACTGTTCACTTGCTGCATAGAAGATCAGACGGTCGAATTGGGTGCCGATTTCTCCACCGGCACGTCTGTCCTGGGCATTCCGCCAACCGGGACCATTACTTTCACCGATACATTCAATGGAACCACCACCACTTTGGGCTCGCCCATAACACTGACACCTGCCGCGATCATTATTGAGTACTTCAATGTAAGCGTAGGTACCCACAATGTCAGCGTTCAGTACTCGGGGGACAAGAACTACCTGCCTACGACGGCGTCAAGCTCTCTAACCACGCGTCCGTTGGCTCACCCGTCCGCAGTGCTCCCCGTTGTGACGTTGTCCACTTCAACTAACCCAATTGTTGAGGGACAGCCGATCACGCTCACGGTGACCGTGAGTTCGAATCAATCGACTGCGGTGCCCACGGGTACGATCTTCGTGACTGCCGGCGCCGCCTTCGTCAATCCGACCAGCGGTGGATTCACATTGTCCAATGGCACCCTCACCTTCACGGGAATCATGCCCAATGCGACCACCATGCTGCAGGCGTTTTATAACGGCGACTCGAACTTCAATCCGACGGCCAGCGCGCCGTTGGACATTTCGGTCGCTAAAATCGATCCCACTCTAAATCTCAGCACCAGCGCCGCTAGTGTGCAGGCTGGCACCCAGGTCAGCTTGGTGGCCACGATGAGCGGACCTGCCGGCTCGGGTGCGCCTCAGGGACTCCTTCAGTTCTTCGATTCCCTAAACGGCGGGCCTGCCCAGCCCCTGGGCAACGACCAGATACTTCTCACTGTTGCCAGTGGCGATGCTTTCGGCACCTCTACGGCGTCGATAACGCCCGCTTTGCCGGTGGGGACGAATACCATAACTGCCACCTATTCCGGTGACGGCAACTTCAACTCGATTTCCCAATCGAACTCAACTCCGGTGGCAGTCATAGTGAATCCAGGGCCTACCGCGCTCTTTGCATTCGCTACCCTTCCCGGGGGCAACACCGTCAGGATAACGAAGAAGCAAACCGCGCATTTCAACGTGTTCCTGAACGCCAACGGGTTCGAAGGAACGGTTGGGTTGAAGTGCAGTGGCGCGCCTGTAGGAATGACGTGCGCCGTGAATCCCAGGTCGGTCGAGCTGACGCCAACTGTCACCAGCGTTCCGTTGCAGGTAACAGTGGCACCGATGGCCAAAGTGCACGTTAAGGGCAACCAGCGTAACTTCACGCTGGTAATTACCGGAGCGGAGGGCCGAGAGACCAACAATATCCCTCTAATACTTAACGTCAAACCCTAGCCGGAACGATTTCCGATTAACGTCCTGAGCTAGTTTGATTGCGGGCGGTCCCGATTCAGTTCGGGATCGCCCCAACACTCCGACAACGCCCCCCCAGCGAGCGAATCCCGCCACCCGGTTCGTCCGGTTTTTCCGGATCTATGTCTGGAGCCGGGAGGCGTAGGTCGAACAAAGTGCCTTCTCGCTCTTCCGGCGCAGGGCGAGGGCACCCGGAGAGCCTTGGCGGAAACGAATGGGGGGAACCACACGTGACAGGCAAACGCCCCCTGCCGGTTTTGAAAATCACCCAGTATGTTCTGATGCGATTCGAGAACTTTCCACCTTAAATTGATTCATCCAGGGCATCTAAGATTTCTGCCGTGTCTCATGCTGGCGGGATTTGACCCATTCTGAGCATAGAACTATCACGTTTTTATCACGGGGCGTAAACTGGCGGCGACGAGAGTTACGTCTCATGAAATCGTCAGGCGGTCGGAGGACTCAGCAATTCGAGTTGCCGGACGGCGACGAAATAAAGGAGAAAACAAATGGGCACAAATGCTCGGCGGAATTTTGTTAGGAAGATCGCCGCGACAGTCGCCTACGTAACCGGTACAAAACTCTTTGCTCAGCAAACTCCCGCTGCCGGCACATCCACCTCCGCGCCACCTTCCAACACAGACAAGGGCACTCCTCGTCGCTACGGAGGCGAACATCACGCACACGAGGGGCTCTACTATATCTCGGGCACTGGCTCCAACGACGGCTACCCGAAGGAAGATCATGTGCTCGTCACTGATCCATTCGAAAAGCACGTGACGCGCACCATGGACGCGCTTAAGAGGTCGGTTGAGCGCGCTGGTAGCAACATGGATAACATCCTCCATCTCCAGGTCTTTCTTTGCCTGCCACTGGCGGAAGGGATCTCAACGCCGACTGGCAAAGCCCGTTTCGATGCCCACAAGGCCCAATACGACGCGTTGAACAAGATCTACGGGACTTATTTTTCACCCGGCAAGGCTCCGTCCCGGGCTTGCATGGCCGTCGAATGGATTCCTGGGGATTCCCTGATTGAGATCGTCGGCAGCGCAAGAGTTGTGAATCCGCCCACTCCGGCCGCGGACAAGTAATGTGCTGGATGTGACCGAAAGGAGGTTGGCAACGGCAGCGTCACAGTCGTCGGCGGATCGGTCATGCGCCCTGGGGTCATGGAGTCGATGCGGCGGGGCATTTCGCCCGCGCGATTTCTAAATCGGCCCAGGCAATGCTTCGGAAATACCAGCGACTGTTATGGGTGCGGCGCGTCTTTCAACTCCGGCGCGATCTCGTAGGCTTTGTTGAATTCTGCGCGCGACTCTTCTTCATTTCCTTCCTGTTGTAGCGCCAACGCCAGATTGTAGTGTGCTTCCGCGTATCTCGGCTTAAGACGCACCGCATCGACAAACTCCTTCTGCGCCGCCCGAAAGTTGCCGGCCTGCAACAGCACTAATCCGAGATTGTTGTGGCCCTCCGCGAAGTTCGGATCGCGTCGCACGAGCTCACGGAATACGTTTGCAGCGCTGGTAGTTTCATTTTTCTGGCTGAGCGCCAATCCAAGCTGAACCCGCGCGTCGGTGTACTCCGAATTGAGACTGATGGCCTCTTTCAGTTCGCTGATGCCTTCATCCAATTTGCCCGATTGCGCCAGGGCCAAACCCAGGTCATAGTGCGCCTCCGCCAGATCGGGATCGCACATAGTTGCCTGCCGGAATTCCTCGATCGCATGTTTTTGCTCGTTCTCACGCCAGTACAGCAGGCCGAGGCTCGAATGGGCCTGTGCGTAATCCGGCTTCAGCTCCAGCGCTTTCTCGAACGCTGTCAGAGCCTGCCCGGCGTCCCCCTTGCGCTCCCACGTGAGGCCTAGGTAGTAGTAGCCGGTCGGCAACTCCGGGCCCTTCTCAATGGCCTTTTGAAAGAAACCAAGAGCGTCGTTGAGTTTTTCGTCCCGTAGTGCGCCTACGCCCTGAAGGGTCAGCAATTTCGCCTCCGCCAGGCGCGCACGGAACCGCCGTAGCCCGCTGATCTCGTTCAATTCTTTTTGTCCCGCTTCCGTCTGACCCTGGTCACGCAAGGCGATACCGAGGTTGTAATGCGCGTCTTCGTAGTCAGGTTTCAGATCGATGGCGCGCTGGAAGGCCGCGATGGCGCCTGCCAAGTCGCCGCCAGCCTTCAGTTCCTTTCCAAGATTGAATTGTCCTCGGGGATCACTAGGATCGACAGCCACCGCTTTGCGGAATTCCTCTAAGGCGCCAGCGTGATTGCCTTGGCGGCGCAGCGTCACACCCAGAAGCATGTATGGTGTCGTAAGTTTTGGATTCAACTGCAGGGCGCGGCGAAAGGCGGCTGCCGCACCGGGAAGGTTGGCAAGCTGTCCTTCGGCCAGCCCCAACTCGGTGTAAAGTTCTGCCGAGGGCTTCGATGCAATCGCTCGCTGAAGTTCAGTCTTGGCGGACGAAGGATTGCTCTGTTCCAGGTAAATGCGCGCCAGCAACCGATGTGCCGCGGCGTTTGCGGGGGCCAGCCGTATGGCAGTTTGCAGTTCTTTTGTGGCGGCAGGTTGCTCGTGAAGATCGTACCAGGCGGCGCCCAGTGCGTAATGCGCATCGCCCCATTTCGGTTTTAGGCGCAGCGCGGCTTCGAACTCGGCAACTGCCTGCTGCGGTTCGCCTTTGTATTTCAGAGCAAGGGCTAAGTTGTAGTGAGTGAGGGCATCCTTGGGCTCGAGTTGCAATGCCTTGCGGTAGTTCGCAATCGCCTGGTCCCAGGATTGTTGGCGAGAGAACTCGATAGCTGCGCGCCGATACGTCTCAGCCGTCTGCGCAAAACAAGGCGCTGCAGTCACCAACACCAGAACCAGGAACGCCCTCATGACCAAAGCCTAGCACGGGGACACAACCACTTGAGGCGAAGAAGTGTAAAAGAGAGTGCGGGCGAGGCTGGCCTCGCCCGTTTCATCAGATCACCAGACAAATTTGATGCTGAGTTGCCCGATGCGCGGGTCACGTGCGTTCGTGACAACTCCAAAGTTGCCATCGATATCCCCACTCGGGTTTAAGAATTGCGCGTGATTAAAGATGTTGAAGAATTCGCCACGGAGCTCGAGGACTTTTGCCTCCGTGATTGGAATCCGCTTGGTCAGGCCTATGTCGAAATTGTTGATCCCAGGGCCGTGGAAAAATCTCCGGTTGGCCGTCCCGAATGTTCCAAGTGTGGTGTTATGGGCGAATGCTTGCGGCAGGAAGTAGCATCCGGTTCCAGAAGGACAATTGGCATTTACTTTGCGCGGATCCACGATCACCACCGGACCGACAAGATTTGGCATATCCGTGGAAGCACTTCCCGCCAGAGAGATATCTTCACCGCTCTGCTGCATCAGTATGGGGAAGCCAGTGGCAAAACGGGTTATGCCTTGTAGTTGCCAGCCCTGCGTCAGCCGCTTCGGCAATCCACCAAAAGCTCTGTCGAATGGGATCGCCCATATGTAGCTCCCCACAAAGTTGTGGTGAACGTCAGTATCGGACAACCCACGGCTCAACCTAGGATTCTGGAAATTAACCAAGTCGTTAAACGCGGACGAATTATCTATGGCCTTGGCAAGGGTGTAAGACGCTAGCAGTGTTAAATCCCCGGCTTTGCGCTCAATAGTGACCTGGCCGGAGTTGTAGATCGAGTTTGCTGCCAAGTGTGTAAGGGTATTGGCGTTACCAAAACACAACCCTCCCGACTCCGGACAGAAATTGTTCTGCAGAAGAAAGTTTCTCGTCCCGTAAACGCAGTTCGCCGCGACGCCGTTGTTGCATGGCACCCCAACTTGCGCGCCCAAAGGAAGCTGGTACGTTGTTTGCTCGCCTTGAGGTCCACAAGTGGGAGTAGCTCCCAGAGCATTCAGCTGCATACAAAAAGCGGCGTTACCCGGATTGACATCCTCTTGCTCAATGAGCCGGTGGCCCTCCGTCCCGACGTAAGCCAGCGTGAGAACGGTTGATTTGCTCAGCTCGCGCTGAATGGAGAGGTTGAAGTGTTCAGCGTACGGCAGCCGGTTGTGAATGTCATACCCCGGGAAAAAGGACATCGGCTCGTATACCGCGAAGTTAATATTCTTGTTGTTGGGATTGCCGGGAGTTGGAACAGTGAACGGGAACCGCTGTCCTTCTTGCCCTATTGTTCCATCCACGCGATTGCGGAATGGTTCGGCGAAGTCAACAGGACCAGGACTGGTCCAGAACAGGCCAAAAGGAGCGTCCGCCACTTCGAAGAACAAGTTCAGATCCTCGACGGAGGTGTAGTAAATACCATAGGCCGCTCGAATGCTGGTTTTTCCTGGCCCGCCAAAGACTTTCCCTAAGATTCCGTCACTGAAGCTGGGAGAATAGGCGAGACCGATGCGCGGGCTGAAGTTGTTGTACCGGGTCGGAGCAAGCGTTTTAGGAATTCCCGGGTCGCCGGGAAATACGAGCCCTGTGGGAGATTTCGGAAAAACCGTTGACTGCTCTCCCTTAACCCAAGTCTGAATCTTGCCCTGAGTGTCATACCAAGGCATGCTTACTTCCCAACGGAGGCCCAGATTCAAAGTTAAATTAGGCGTGACCTTCCAGGAATCTTGTACAAACGCGCCGCCGTAGCGTGTGCGCGAATCCAGTAGTTGTAAGGCGGCCTGAGTGTAGCCACTGTTGCCGCGCGGAGCGCCGATCAGGTAATCGGCGAAAGCCTGGCTAGGGTTACTACCGTCGCCAGTCACGGTGCCGTCGAAATTGAAAGCTCCATTGACATCCGCCAAATTGCGCTCGTTCACCTGCAGATAGCGGAATTCGCCTCCGAACTTCAGGGTATGGTTTTTGATGACTTTCGAGAAACTGTCAGACACCACATAGGTGTTATCGGGCTGGAAGGTGATCAAATCAGATGGACCAATGCTAAATCCGTTAAAAAATAGCCGCGGCATGAATTGCTTGGTCCCAGGCAGGCCATCTGTAATAATCCCCAGACCTTGCGCGTTGTTAAAACCCAGCGATGACAGCGATGCGAAGCCGCCGCTTGGGGTGTTTGCATGGATTGAGGTGCGGAAGAAGGTTGCCCGCGCCTCATTCACGCCAGTAGGCCCAATCGTCTTGGTATTACTCATAACGAATTCTTGTGCGCGGGTCGGCGTAACTGTGGGGAAACCTGGAGTGCTGGAGACACCGAGGGCGTTTAACACCGTTGAGTCGTCAAAGTGGTAATAGAAGGACCAAGTGCCGGTCTTCTGGCTGTTAAAGTCAACGCGCTCGCCAATCTTGTTATCGCTGATCCTGTTCCTCCCGCTATTGTCCTCATAGTTGAATGACTGGTTCGTAGCATTCGGCGCGGGAATGGACGAAAGAGTTCCAATAGCTGCCGGTGACCAGGCTGCTTTCGGAATTACGCCGCCAGGAAACACGCAAACGCCATTCTGCGCGTCAGCCAACGTATTGCAGTTCGGAGCCGCATACGGCTCGCCCGGGTTAACCGTATAACCCAATCGGTTGGTAAGCACCTGGGCCCAAGTATTGCAAGGGGCTACCGTGGCTGGGCAAGGGTTGGTGTCGTTAGGAATAAGAGCATCGACTGACCCGGTCAGGATGGTGGGGTCGAAAATACCCTTGCGTTGGGCGTCTGTCGGTAAGAACAACCCACCGGTCTCGGCGCCTTGCACTTGCCTTGTGCCCTGATAGTCGGTAAACCAAAAGATCTTGTTCTTCCAGAACGGCCCTCCTACAGCAAAACCGAACTGATTGCGTCGCAGTTCGGATTTCTGCGGGGTGAAGAAGTTCGCGGCGTCCAATTTGTCATTCCGCACGAATTCGAAGACGTCGCCATGGAATCCGTTTGTGCCGGACTTGGTAATCGCGTTCATTACTGCGCCGCTGAACTTCCCATACTCGGCGTCGAAGCTGTTGGTAATAAGCCGAAATTCCTCGACCGAATCAAGGTTTGGAACCAAACCCGCTCCCAGATTGCGCCCTTCGCTGACGTCGCCTCCGTTCACCAGGAACGCGTTTGCCGTTTCGCGCTGGCCATTAACCGAGACATTGCCCGCATTGGTGATGTAGCCCGAAACCGGCCTGTCACTCTGAGTATTTCCCAAAAGCGTCCCGGCAGTGGTGGGCGCCACGCCCGCTTGCAGACCCAATAAGTCAAGATAGCTGCGGCCGTTCAGCGGCAGAGCGAGCATCTTCTGTGAATCGATGACGTCGCCCAATTGCGAGCTCTCGGTTTCCACGCGTGCAACGTCGGCAGCAACGTCAACATGCTCCGATACCGCGCCGACATCCAGCGTAATGTCAAGGTGGAGTTGATCGTTCACCCGCACCGTGATGTTCGTCCCCGTGTAGGGTCGGAAACCAGGAGAAGTTGCGGTGACCGTGTAGCTCCCGGCAGGCAGGGCAAGGAAATGGTACGAGCCATCGGCCGCCGAAGTGACTTGCTGGCTGAGATTGGTCTGTACATTGATGATACTGACCTTAGCGCCAACCACGACCGCTTGTGCACGATCATGGACCACGCCCGTGATCGAACCAGTGACATCCGCACGCGCCACGATCGAGGCAAAGATGAGTATTGAAAGCATTAAATACGACAATCTGAACAGCCGATGGCTTTCGCCCATGGCCA
>Ga0070732_10001957_pt1 | contig 11247 bp, 9 predicted proteins | sample Coa_R1_5_FD_66449 | JGI IMG/M metagenome (GOLD analysis project Ga0070732, IMG submission 66449) | Surface soil microbial communities from Centralia Pennsylvania, which are recovering from an underground coalmine fire - Coalmine... | ecosystem: Environmental > Terrestrial > Soil > Unclassified ...
TTGCATGCTTCCGCATGGCCGCACGATCCTGTTCATGGGCATCGGCGACTATGCCGATCAGCGGACGGAACTGCCCAACCTGCTGCTCGAAACCGAACGCGGGTTGATGAGCCGCCCCGTCTTCACGGCGCTCGCCATGCGGCGGATTCCCGAGGACCCCGCGAGCGGGTTGCGGCTTACCTTTATCGAAATCCGCGGCTACGCCGCGCTCAGCGCGCACGTCAAGTCCGGCATGTCACGGGGTCTTTCGACCGCCATCGCCCGCGAGGTCCGCATCAGCGGGTCCGGCATCGAGGCGGTGGGCGAGTTGGGACGCGGCCGGTTCGGCGTGCTGCATCGGGGATCGCTGCAGTTCGACGACATGCGCCGAGCCATTCACGCGCTGGCGCAGACCGCGGCACCCGCGGCCCCGCTGCTCTCGCTCGCGGCCGCGACCTTGGATCCGGGGCGCGACGGCTTGTTTGGCCGACAGGCAAGCCGCGTTCTGCGCTTTGCGCTAGAGCGCTTCTCCGCCAGCGATGCGCCGCTCGGCGCCGATGCGGCGGCCTTCGAACTCGACGAGCTGTTGTCCGACACCGTCAGCAAGGTCGTCAATTTGGAGCGCGTCATCGAAAGCGGCGACTTCGATCTTGCCTATCAGCCCGTGGTCGATCTCAAAGACCGCCGCATGCGACATTCGGAGGCGCTGGTGCGGTTTCGCGACGGCACCACGCCATTGGCGGCGATCGCCGCTGCCGAGGCCTCCGGCATGATCGCCGAGTTCGACTTGGGAATCTGTGCGCGCGCCATCGATCACGTCGAAGCAGCGCCGGCCGATGCGCTGCCGGTTGCGGTCAACCTGTCCGGTCGTTCGCTCGAAACCCGCGGGTTCGTCGAGCGACTGCGAGACCTGTTGGAGGCGCGTCGCGTTTCGTCGTCGCGGCTGATGTTCGAGCTGACCGAAACCGCGATTCTGGGAGAGGTCGCGCACGTCAACTCCGTGGTTCAGGCGTTCCGTCAACACGGCTTCCGATTTTGCCTGGACGACCTTGGCTCCGGCGCAAACTCCTTTCATTTTCTGCGCAGCATTCCCGTCGATTTCGTCAAGATCGATGGCGCGTTCGGGCGCGATGCGCTCAAGAACCAGCGCGACCGCTCATTCCTGCGCTACGTCGCGGGATTCTGCCGCGAGAATTCGATCGTGGCGATCGCCGAGATGATCGAGACCGAGGAACAGGCGCAGCAGTTCCAAGAGATCGGTATCGATTGCGGGCAGGGGTATCTGTTCGGCCGTCCGACCATCCGGGCCGGCTGACGAGGGTTACTCCGCTGCCGTCGCGAGCGCCGAGATGAACTCGGCGGTTTGCGCCAAATGGACGACCAGCAGTTCCGTGGCCTTATCGGCATCGTGTGCCAGCGCTGCCTCCAGCAGCTCGCGATGTTCGCGATCGAGATCGCGCCCGAACACCTTCGGCGGAGTTCGGATCAAGCGTAGATAGCGATAGCGCTCCAGCTGATCGGTCAGCATGGCCGCGAACTTGAGAAGCCATGGCGAACGGCAGGCGCCGATCAGGGCATCGTGGAAGGCGCGGTGGCGCCGCTCCCAATCCTCCGCGGAGGAATTTGCCGCGCGCGGCGCCGGCGCAGTCGAAAGACGCTGAAATGCGGCGCGGAGGTCCGCTTCCCAGCGCGCATCGCCATTGGCAATCGAGGCGCGAAGCGCATCGACCTCGATGATCTGCCGCAGTCGCGTGACTTCGCGCATCTCCTCTAGCGACATGGGTGCTACGCGAAAGCCGCGCTGTCCGATGGCCGTCACCAGCTTGTCTTCCACCAACCGCGAGAGCGCTTCGCGCAGGGGACTGACGCCCAGGCCATACTGGCTTTTTAACGCGTCGAAACGAAGTGGCTGTGCCGGCTCGAGACGGCCCATCACGATATCGGCACGCAACCGGCGATACGCTACCTCGCCCAGCGTGCGCGCGCCCTCGATGCCCTCCGCCGCGGCTAGTGGCAAGGCGGCCCGTTTCATGTTCGGCTCCTCAGTCCAGGCAATGCGCTACTCCCCTGCCGCATTTCACTAGCACAAAACCATGACAAAGGGGGCAAACACTTGTTTGCTCGAAATATGGGCAATCGGCCGCCGGGGCTTACCGGTCGATGCGCCCCAAACCGCCGCGCCCTCGTCGCCGCGAATTTTGCCAAGAGGCTGGCACCAAAAGAAAAAAGTCCTTATGGGATTCTTACTTGCCACGGTCGATTTGAGACGGTACGGTCGCCCTAGCGATTAGAAACGGGGATGGCTCATCACCTGCAAGTAGGCTGACTGGGGGTCGCGGCGCCCGTGACGGTGGACGCGACGCGGTTGCAACAGTAGGGGATGGACCGGCTCATTCGACCAACGCCCCGTGGGGGGCTGCAAACGACACCGACGCGATCGAGGCGATCCGGTTCGGCGTCGGCTGTAGAAGCGGGCGGGAGGCATGGTCCTCGATCTGAAACGGCGGATTTCCCGGCTATTTCCGGAGCGACAGGTTCTGGTGCGCACAGAGGGGCGCGTCACCTACATCACGCTCTCGCGGTCGCGCCAGATCGCCATTTCAGCGGCGCTGTTGGTCTGTACAGGGGCGATCGGTTATCTCTCGGTGGGCTATGTGCATTTCGGCAAAGTGGTCGCGCGCGATCATGCGCGAATGGCGCGTGCCGAAATGTCGAATGCGGATCTTCGCATGGCTGTCAGCGCGCTGCAGACCGCGCTGTCGAGCGCCAATGAAGACCTCGATGCGGCACAGAAGCGGCTCGCCTCGGTCGGCAATCAATACGGCAGTCTGCAGGGCTCGCTCAGTTCCACCGAGCAGCAGCTCAAGGATCTGACCGATGCGCGCGACAGGTTGGCGGCGCAGCGCGATGAGCTGCAGAAGCAGCTGAATGAAATTGCGCAGCAGACCAACGTCAAGGACGGGTACGCGGCGACCCTGGCGCGCAACCTGGAGCAAAGCCAGGCGGCGCTGCAGCAAGACGAAGCGCAGCGCGAGGCGCTCACTGCGCGCTTGCATCAGCTCGAAAAGGATCTGCAGGGCGCGGCCCAGCGCGTCACCGATTTCAAGAGTGAACTCGACAACACGCAAAAGAAGATGCAGCAGATCGGCGCCGAGCGCGATCGGATTAGCGGTGATCGCGACCGTCTCGCGGGAGAGCGTGATCAACTGAAGCAGAAGCTGCACGATCTCGAGGCCAAGCTGGCGAAGGCCGATGCGGCGGCGGCGATGCCGCAGGTCGCGCAACCGGCGCCGGAGGTGAAACCCGAACCGAAACCGCAGCCGCCCTCTCTCACGACCGGAAGCGCGACGCCACCGGCGCCGGAGACGCCCGTCAGCGTTGCGCGCACGACCGGGGCGCTCGGCAATATCGAGACGTTGCTCTCGAACACCGGTCTCGACGTCGAGGGCATGGTGCGGCAATTGATGGATGCGCCGCGGGGTGAAGGCGGTCCCTATATCGCCCTCAACAGCGGCAAGGTCCCTTCGAACCGGGATGTGGTCCAACGCGAGGAAATTCTCCGCAAGCTGCTGCACACCCTCCCGTTGGCCGCCCCGCTGGTGCACTACCAGGAGATGAGTCCGTTCGGGCCGCGCGTCGATCCGATCAACCGCCGCGAAGGGTTTCATCCCGGCATCGATCTCGCGGCGGAATTCCGCTCCCCGGTCTATAGCACCGCACCGGGCGTCGTCACCTTCGCGGGCGTTCGGAACGGTTACGGCAAATTCGTCGAGATCGATCACGGCATGGGCATCATGACCCACTATGCCCACCTGCACCGGATCACCGTGGCGGTGGGTCAGCGCGTGGCCGCGCATCAGGAAGTCGGCGAACTCGGCAGCACGGGCCGCAGCACGGGCCCGCATCTCCATTACGAAGTGATCGTCAACGGCGAGCCGGTCGATCCGGCGAAATTTCTGGAAGTGGGGAAGAGCGTTGTTCAAGTCGACAGCAAGTAGGGGTCGCGCGGCATCGGCTCCCTCGATCCTGAGCGTGGATCTGAAGATCACCGGCGACATCACCACGGCCGGAGAGGTGCACGTCTCCGGCATGGTCAAAGGCGATGTGGTCGCCAAACAGCTGACCATCGGCGAGACGGGCACGGTGATCGGCTCGGTCGAGGCCGAAACCGCCATGATCGCCGGGACGCTCACGGGACGTGTCTCGGCGACCAAGGTCGTGCTGGCGTCCACCTCGAGAGTGGTGGCCGACATTACTCACGTGTCGCTCAGCATCGAGCCCGGCGCGGTTTTCGAGGGATACAGCCGGCGCGTCGACGCGATCGGCCAGCCGGAGGAGGCGTTGCCGCTGGCGCTGCCGACGGCGCGCGGGACAGTGACGCCGATCGCCGGCGGCAAAGCGGCGCACGGCGAGTAGCACGCGCAGACTAGCTTCGCGCGAGTGCCGCCGTGTAAGTTTCTCGGTCGACGTTCCCGCCGGACGCAACAACCGCGACCGTTTTCCCGGTAATCGGATATTTGCCCGCGAGCACGCTTGCGAGCGCCACGGCGCCGCCGGGCTCGACCACCAGCTTGAGCTCGGCGAACGCGACCGCCATCGCTTGCTGCACCTCGGTGTCGCTGACGGCGAAGCCACCGGCGAGCAGACGGCGATTGATGGCGAAGGTGAGAATGCCGGGGGTGGGCGCGAGCAGCGCATCGCAGATGGAGCGTGCCTTGGGGTCGTTGCTCTGCCGCTCACCCGCGAGCAGCGACCGGCGGGTATCGTCAAAGTCCCGGGGCTCCGCGCAGTAGAGGGCGGTGCCGGGACACTCGGCTGATATCGCGAGCGCGGTCCCGGCGGTGAGCCCGCCGCCGCCACAGCAAACGATGACCGCATCGAGTTTGGCTCCGGCAGCACGTGCCTGGGCCGCGATCTCAAGCCCGGTGGTGCCCTGTCCCGCGATCACGTGCGGCTCGTCATAGGGTGCGACGATTGTGGCACCGCGCTCGGCGGCGATCTTCTGGCCCACCGCTTCGCGGCTCTCCGTGTAGCGGTCGTAGGGCACGACTTCGGCGCCATAGCCCTTGGTGTTTGCGACCTTGACTGCCGGCGCGTCGGCCGGCATGACGATGGTCGCCGGTATCCCAAGCATCTCCGCCGCCGCGGCGATCCCCTGCGCGTGATTGCCGGAGGAATAGGTCACCACGCCGCCGCGGCGCTGGCGCTCGAGGAACTGCACGAGCGTGTTATAGGCACCGCGAAACTTGAACGAGCCGGTGCGCTGCAACGGTTCGGCCTTGACCAGCAATCGGCCGCCCAGGCGGCGGTTGAGCATCGGCGATTCCAACAAGGGCGTCAGGACCGCCTTGCCTTTGATGCGCTCGGCGGCGGCGCGGACGGCGTCGATAGTCGGCAGGCCTACGGGATCGGCGTCAGAGGGACGCGAGGAAGGCATCGATGGCGCGCTCCGATTGAGGTTCGTCGAGGCTGGGCGTATGGCCTCGCCCCGGCACAGTCACGCATACGAGGTCGGGCTTTTCAAGCGCCATGCGTTGCGCGGTCTCTGCGGAGAGCAAATCCGACAACTCACCGCGCAACAGCAGCGTCGGCACGGTCTTTAGCCCGCGAAAGAGCGCCCAGAGATCGGGGAGCGGCCCCTGGTCTCGCAGGGCTCGGGCGATCGCGACGTCCCACGCGAAATGCAATTGGCCGTCCGTACCGAGATTGTAGGTGCCTTCGGCGAGAGTGCGCCACCACGCGTCGTCCGCATCCGGGGCCAGGCGCGGCAGCAATGTGCGGAGGTAGCGAACGGCGCTCTCCCAGTCGGGCTGCACCTTGTCGCTACCGATATAGTCGAGGATGCGGGCGAGGCCGCCGGGCGCCAACTCTGGCCCGATGTCGTTCAGGACAACGCCTGCCACGCTAGCCGGCTGCAGCGCGGCCAATCCCTGCGCGAGGAGACCGCCGAGCGAGGTCCCGATGACAATCACCCGCTCGACACCCGTTACGGTCAGCAGATCGAGCATGTCCATGACGTAGGTGCGCGGTTCGTAGCGCCGCCAATTGCAGTCATAGGCGGAGCGGCCCCGCCCGCGGTAATCGGGGCAAAGAACGCGCCGGTCAGCCGCAAGCCGCACCGCTACGTGATCAAAATCAATGCTATTGCGCACGAGACCCGAGAGGCAAAGCACCGGAGTTTTTGGCGCGTGCGGGTCACCATAGTCGCGGTAATAGAGTCTGAGGCAGTCCTGCGAGAGGAAGTAGCCGTCGCGAAATCCGACCATGCAATTGCGTCTCAGAGTCCGAGCAGCGGCGGCAATTGATCCAGGGTTTCGAGCTCGACGGCGAGTGCACCGGGAATGCGTTCGCGCGGCTGACCGCCCCGATTGACCCAGACGGCTCGGAAGCCGAAATAGGCGGCGCCGGCCGCATCCCAGCCATTGGAGGAGACGAAGCAGATGCGTTCGGCGGGAAGCCGAAGGCGCCGGGTCGCGAGCTCGTAGACAGTGCGATGAGGCTTGTAGATGCCGGCATCCTCGATCGAGATCACGTGCTGGAGCAACGCCTCGACCCCCGCACTCCCGACTGCGGCCGACAGCATCGTCGGCGTGCCGTTGGAAAGAATGGCTGCCGGCCGACCGCCTCGCGCCAGCGTTTCAAGCGTGCGGCGCGCATCCGGATAAGCTTCGATATGGAGAAACAGGTCCATCAGCCGCGCCCGCAACGGTGCGTCCTCGATGCCAAGGCTGCTCAGTGCGAAGTCGAGCGACTCCCCCGTCACCTGCCAGAAATCGGCGTGGACGCCCATGAGGCTCCGCAGCCAGGAATATTCGAGCTGCCGCACGCGCCACAGATGACCCAGCGCCTCTGCCTTGTCGCCGAGCGCGTCGCGGCAGCGCTGAGCGGCCGACAGAACGTCGAACAACGTTCCGTAGGCATCGAAGACGCAGGCTTGCGTGGCGGCGAGGGGAGCATTGGGCATGGCTTAACTCGGAGTGAGGTCCAGCATCCTTTGCGACGCCCGCTCCTGCGGCGTCAGCGCTTCAAGTCGCTGGGGAGCGAAAACGCGAGGGCGCGGTCGCCGACGCGCATCCGATAGATCTGGAGATTCTCCAGCACACGCTGAACGTAGTTGCGCGTTTCGTTGATCGGGATCGTTTCGACCCAGTCGATCGCGTCGACTTCGGGTGCGCGCGGATCGCCCTGTGCCTGCAGCCACTGGTTGACCCGCGCCGGCCCCGCATTGTACGCAGCGACCGCGAGCAAATAGGAGCCGCCAAAGCGGTCCAGCATGTCGCTCAGGTAGGCCCGTCCTAAGGTGATGTTGTAATTGGCGTCGGTGAGCAGGCGCTGCTGCGAGTAGGCCATCTGCAGATTCTTCGCCATGGTGCGCGCGGTCGCGGGCATGAGCTGCATCATGCCGCGCGCGCCGGCACGACTGACCGCGCCCACCTCGAAGCCGCTCTCCTGGCGCGTAATCGCCAGCACAAGGGGGGACTCGATATTGCTGCCGGGTGGCAGCTCGGCCAAGGGATAACCGAGATCGAGCAGGGTGACGCCCGCGAAGCTGGCGCGCCGCGCAACCGTGACTGCTAGATCCGGTCTTGCGATTTCCTGCGCCAGGCGCGCAATCAGTGAATATTCGGCCGGAGCCTTCGCCGTTTCCGCCAGGCGGATCACGAAGGGTTTGGCGAAATCGGCGGCGTCCGCTTCGCCCAATGCCCGGGTGATCTGCGTCAGCTCTTCATGCTCGAAAGCGGTAACCTGCGCCTTGGTGGCGACAGGGTCGGCGACCACCGCCGCCTTGCCGTCGGCGCCGATCTGCGAGGCCGCGAGCTGGCCGTAGTAGGTGGTGAGGTATTGTGCGGCGGTTGAATACCAGCTCGCCGCGAGCTCGCGGTATTTGAGCGCTTCGGCGGCACGGCCTGCCCAGTAGGCGCCGCGTGTGAAGGTGATCGGCCGCGTCGCATCGCCGTAAATGTGCTCAAAATGCGCATAGGCCATCTTCGGATCGTGCAGATAGCGAAGCGCAATCCATCCCGCCAGGAATTCGCCGTCGGCGTAGCTGGGACCGGTGGTGAGGCCATGCTGTGCCGCGAGGCGGTAGGCGAGCGTGATGTTACCGGCCAGGAGCGCGTGACGCGCCAGCAAGTCGCGTTCACGGTACCAGGCGTCCGGCCGCACCAGATCCTTGGGCGCGTGATCAAGGATCGATATGGCGCCGTCGAAGTCGTTCTGACGGTGTCGCCATCGCATCTTCTCGAACAAGAGACCGGGATCGTCCTGCAGCTCGCTCGGCACGTCCTGCAGGAGCTTCGCGGCCTTAGGGGACTGCGATGCCAGCGCCATCCGCGCCTCCGCCTCCTTGCGGTGCGCTGTGTCGACCATGGAGATGATGCGCTTCGCCTGTTCGTCGCGCGCATCCCAGAGCAATCGGTCGAGCCTCGCCGCATAATCGGTGGCGTGCAGATAGGCTCCGTATCTCTGCAAGATGATCTTTTCCTCGAACGCGTTGAGGTCGGCGCTGATCCAGACTTGTCGAATTTGCTCGATCGCACGCGCCGTATCACCATGGGCAAGCCAAAGGTCGGCCTGCCGCAGCTTGCCAAACGGGGTCAAAGGCGGAAACCGCTGGTACCAGGCCTGGAGATCGCCATCGCTTGCGCTGGCAGCCACGCCGTCGGCGCGCTCCCGCAGCAGAATCTGGCTTGGCCAGTCCGGATTCTGCGTCAGGAATTGCGTGAAGTCGATGAACTGCGCGCCCGAATCGGCGCGGGTCAGATCAAAGAACCGTACCACCTTCTGCAGAATCGGATTCTTGGCCCCGGCCGCGTCCTTGTAGGCCGTGCCCCAATCGCCGCTGCGGACCGCATCGAACGCGGCCTTATAAGCCTGCCGGTCGCTGTCACTCAGAACGGCGGCAAAGGTGGAAGCGGTCCACAAATGCAGCGACAGCAGAAAGAGCGCGATCGAAAGGCCACGCCAACCCACTGCCATTGCCATCGCCCCGTTCGCCATAGGAAGACACGGTACATCATACCGATGGCTCGCACCGGGAAACAAGCGATCGTGCCATGGGACGTCCAAATCGCGGCCATTTAGGCCGGTACCGCTGCTGTTGCCGCGCCGTAACTGGAGCGATATGGTCCGTATTCGCCGGCCAGGGTGCCGGTGCACTTGCGGAGGCTCCCGATGTTCAAGGGCTCGATAGTGGCGCTGATCACCCCATTTCGGAACGGATCGGTCGACGACAAGGCTTTTCAGGCCTTCGTCCTGTGGCAGATCGAGCAGGGGACCAAGGCGCTCGTGCCCTGCGGCACCACGGGCGAATCGCCGACCTTGAGCCACGACGAGCACAAGCGTGTCGTCGAGCTTTGCATCGAGGTGGCGAAGGGGCGGGTGCCCGTGATCGCCGGCACCGGATCGAACTCTACCGAGGAAGCGATCGACCTCACGCGCCACGCGAAAGAGGCGGGCGCCGATGCGGCGTTGATCGTCAATCCTTACTACAATCGCCCGACTCAGGAGGGGCTCTATCAGCATTTCAAGGCGATCCACGACTCGGTCGATCTGCCGATCATCATCTACAACATTCCGGGCCGCATGGCCGTCGACATGAGCGTCGCCACCATGGCGCGGCTCGCAAAGCTCCCAAACGTGGTGGGCGTTAAGGACGCCACCAACGACCTCGTGCGCCCCTTGCGCACGCGCAACGAGATCGGCCCCAAATTCTGCATGCTGTCCGGCGAGGACCACACCGCGCTGGCGTTTCGCGTCCAGGGCGGCGATGGCTGCATCTCCGTCACCGCCAACGTGGCGCCGCGCGCCTGCGCCGACATGCATGAGAGCTGGGAAAAGGGCGACGTGCAGAGCGCGATGCAGATCAACTGGCGCCTGCTGCCGCTGCACGACGCGCTCTTCGCCGAGACCAGCCCGGCGCCGGTCAAATTCGCGGCTTATCTCCTGGGTAAATGCACTGCCGACGTGAGATTGCCGTTGGTGGTGCCGACGCCCGAGACGCAGGAGAAAGTGCGCCAGGCGCTCCGCCATGCCGGCGTGCTGAACTGAACTGGGGGACATGGCGCGCGAGACCGACCGCTACATCGCGCAAAACCGGCGCGCGCGGCACGACTATCTCATCACCGATACGATCGAAGCGGGCATGGTGCTCGCGGGCACCGAGGTCAAGGTGCTGCGCAAAGGCGGCGTCAGCATCAACGAGGCCTTCGCCGCCGAGCGCGATGGTGCACTCTATCTCATGAACGCGAATATTCCGGTTTACGCGCCGGCGCGTGTCAATCACGAGCCGCGCCGGGCACGGAAGCTCCTGCTGCACAAGAAGGAGCTCAATCGATTGATCGGCGCGGTGACGCGCGAGCACATGACCATCGTGCCGCTCGGCCTCTATTTCAACGAGCGTGGCATCGCCAAAGTGGCGCTCGGCCTCGCCAAAGGGAAGCGCAAGGCCGACAAGCGCCAGGCCGAGAAGGAACGGGACTGGCAGCGCGCCAAGGGCCGCATCATGCGGGCGCGAGGATAGAACCTGTAGTACCGCGGCGCGCCCGCCTGTGACGGGGAGCGGCGCATTGAGGTGTACGCCTTCGGCGCGACGGTCGGCCGCGCCGGTTGCCTCCCCCGCGCAGTTCTGGCATGTTCCGGCCGCTTTTCGTCCTGGGGGAAGTCCGAAGCGCCCGGGCCGGCTGGAGCGGAACCTGCTCAGGGAAGCGGGTCGGCGCTGCCGGACGGGGCGCCATCCCATCGAACATTAAGGGATCGAGACCATGGATTTGGGCTCTTGGCTCATTATCGCGGGCGGCTTGCTCGCGGTCGTTTACGGAATCGTGACGGCCTATTCGGTGATGCAGGCGGATGCCGGCACGCCGCGCATGCAGCAGATCGCGGCGGCGGTGCAGGAAGGGGCGCGCGCCTATCTCAATCGCCAGTACCGTACCATCGCGCTCGCCGGCGTGGTGATCCTGATCATCTTGACCGTGACGCTCGGCTGGCGTGTCGGCCTGGGCTTCCTGGTGGGTTCCGTGCTTTCGGGTGCGGCCGGCTACATCGGCATGAATGTGTCGGTACGCGCCAATGTGCGCACGGCCCAAGCGGCGCGCTCCGGCCTTGCCGCGGGCTTGGCGCTGGCGTTCCGCGCCGGCGCCGTGACCGGCATGCTGGTCGTGGGATTGGGGCTGCTCGGCGTCTCCATCTATTATTTCTTCCTGCGGGCGTCGCTCCCCACCACGGATATGCGCCCGATTCTGGAGGCGCTGGTGGCGCTCTCCTTCG
>Ga0070732_10001958_pt1 | contig 11246 bp, 9 predicted proteins | sample Coa_R1_5_FD_66449 | JGI IMG/M metagenome (GOLD analysis project Ga0070732, IMG submission 66449) | Surface soil microbial communities from Centralia Pennsylvania, which are recovering from an underground coalmine fire - Coalmine... | ecosystem: Environmental > Terrestrial > Soil > Unclassified ...
TATTCCAGGCAGACAATTGCCCAAAATGCTGAAGAGAAGGCCGCCGCCCCGTGCCCGGCAACGCCGGACGAGACGGCTCGGCCTATCGAGGATAAGGGACGCAAACCGCGTGCCAATAGGATGTTCGGAGATAAACTGCCATGTGTCGGGTTTAGCTTTTTCGTAGACGACGCTGCTTGCATCGTCTACGAAGAGATATGCAATCGGCCTTACGGTTTGAACCCCGGCTTGAGCCGGCCGACAACGAGATCTTCTTCCTGCGGGTTTTGGAATTGCGAAACCGACAGCGAACTCCAGGTGAACCCGGCGACCTTTCCGTTCGGTTGCGTGTAAACGCGGAGAACGCCTTCGCCGAGGCCCGTATGGTCTTTGCCATTTTCGCCGTTCTTGTGCCGGGTATCGGTTGGCCCGTGGCCGGTCTTCGAGCTATCGATCACCGTGATTTCCCACTGCTCGGTGTCGGCGACCAACGGTTTCTTTGGCGCGATCCTGCGCGGCGCGCGCGCTGCCAACATGATGTGGCCCGTATCGCTCTTCTTGGCCAGATACTTGACCGCCAGAAAATCGCCGGGTCTGGTGTCCTTGAACTCGACGATCTGCACGAAGCCTTTCTGCTGCACAATGGCATCGTGGTAGGTGTCGGCCGTGGGGCGGTTCTTGCCGAACCACTTTTTGAAGTCGTCGCGGCTGTAATCGTAGCTATGCATGAACAACGCATCGACAAAGCCGCTGCAATCGGTGTGCGAAACGTTCTTGGTGGCGCCGTTCATGCCCTTCCACTGCACATCCGGCTCGCCGTGATTGTAGTGCGTGTCTTCGAGCTTCAGGCCTTTCACGAAGGCGGTGGCCTCCTGCAAGTGCCTGGGCTCATCGGCACGAGCCGCCAACCGGGGCAACGCCGCGATCAAAATGAAGCCAATGATCATCGGACGCATAGCGAATTCTCCTCAAGCAATGCCTTACGAGCAAAACCGGCCTGCCGCCAGCCCTTATAGGATACTTAGCGCAGCACGAATTCTTATGTTACAAGTGTTATTGGCGAACCGCGCCCGCAAGGAGGGGGTGATTTTTGGGCGATCGCGCGCAGCGGAGCCATTGGAATGGACATTCACGAATCTGGTGAGCCCTGAAAGGGCGATAGAAACCCGGCTTGCCCACGACTCTTTCGCCCCTTCGGGGCTCCCCGCAAGCTATAGCAATCGGGCAAAACTGGGTCGTTCTTGGGCGGCTGTAAGCGGACATTATACAGTCGTGCTCGCTGCAATCTTTCGCGAATTGGCGTGCACCAGAGACACGCCATGATTGCCAAGAGCGCGATCGGTGCAGCGTACGCAAGCCATTCAGGGTAACCGCCCGACGAGTCGATCGCAAAGGCCACAACGCCTTTGGTCTGCATGATATAAAGGGCCAAAACTCCGAAAGTGAAGGACGCCCCAAGCAGCGCCAGGACCAAAACAAAGGAACTCAAGTTGCGGCCGGCCAACCACAAACTCCACAGGATGCCTCCGGTCAGGAGTACACCGGCCGCGCACAGAAGAACAAGGGTTGCTTCCGTGCCGTAGCCCGCCGCTGCAAGTTCCTCACCCGCTCCGAGAATCCAGCCCGCGGCACCGACCGTGCCGCCGAGGAATCCCAGCGTACCCAAGAGAGTCCGGTTGAATGAAAGATTTCCCATTGACTTGACACCTCCTTTCTCGAAATAGAGACCAAATACTGAGGTGCCTGTAAACGGACTCGTGACACTGATGCGCCAAGTAACGATGAGGCTCAACGGCCGCGGGCGGTTCAGTGGGCGATGAATGTCGAAGCGACTGCATGCCCCGGCGGTCAATTTGCTGCGCAAGGTTAGGGAGCTTTCTTCTCAGCTTTCTGCTGGAATTTCACTGTCCAGCACCGAATTCCTTCCGCCTTAACTTCCTCGACTTTCTCCTTCGGATAGTCATCTCGACTTCGGAATCTCTTTGGATCCCAATCTAAATTCTTCCAATCAGTATTCAGTTCGTGCTCGCCAACCTTGACTTTCTCGCCGCTCGTAGTGGCATAAGGCAGCCACTTTTCAAGGGGCGTCTTGCCGTTGACTTTCAGTTCTTGGGCCTCAATTACTACGATCGGCGCGATGTCCCTGTCTGCTTCGATGGTGTAGCCATCCAGTTCCAGTTTTCCCTTCGCAGGGAGGCGAAACGCCTTGAACCCGTCGCCCCCATACATGAGGACTTCAACAGCCGACCCGCCCACGCCGTCAAACTTCTTCCCGCCGAATGGCTGATCTTTCCAGTTCTTGTTGGGGAAGACTCCCTTCTCAGGCAATGGCTTATCGCCCCAATAAGGGAGCACGAGCCAGACAGGCTTGTCTTGTTGGTTCATCAGAGTGAGCCGAACCGAGTGGAACTTAAGCGGCGGCTTCCCGTCCCGGCTCCCCAGATAGTCGGCTTGGACAGGTGAGTCTGCGGCGCAAGCGCCGTCGGCAAAACAAGCTACCAACAGCCAATAGGGCAGTAGCGCTATCAGTGGCATGTCGTTCCCTCGTCGCATCAGCTGTGCCCCCGAGTAATTTCAAACTGAAACTGCCAGCATTTTACCGGCAAGTATCCCGAACGCAATCAAAACTGCAAGCTTTTCAACGGCTTCGGCACACGCACATCGAAGTAAGCTGCAAACTAGACGGACAGGGATGCACTTGCAGCAAAAAGGCCGCTCGTGCGGCGTAGCGCGCATGGAAGAGGACAAAAGCCGCTTTTTGCTTCACCATCGATTTGCGTCGTAGCGCTTGACCTTTCGAATCCGGATCGTACCCTTGGGCGGCGAGAATTGCATCCCGGTGCTGACGGTGCTTGCAATGGTCCCAGAACCGGTGAGCAAAGATGAACCGGCCCTACGGCGCGAGTACATGCACTGGAGAACCACCAATGAATCAACCCACGAATCAATTAACCAATGAAGCAACTCATGAACCCATGAAACCATCAACTAGCACTCAAATTGTGTCAATGTCTGATAAGGCGTCGTGTGGATGCCGTAAGCAATCGCTCAGCCAAGCACTTACGACATTCCCGCCGCCCGTGACCAGTGCCCGCAAGTCACAAAGCGCCACTATGACTTACTCCATCGGTGCCGTAGCTCGCCCATTGCCGTCGGCTGTATGCCGGCTTATCTTTTCCGCACGAGCCGCTCGTCGGCTTGGGTTTCAGCATTTTTCCCGGCAAGGAGTAACACCAATGTCGCGACGCATGCTTCCGCTACTGCTATTCTGCCTTTGCCTGGTTCCCGCGAGCCTGCGGGCCCAGGAACCGGCCGTCAAGTCACCGTACTTCGATTCCAACGGCGTCAAAATCCATTACATCGTGAAAGGGAAGGAAGACGGCGAGCCGGTGCTGCTCATTCACGGCTTCACCGGCGACATCGACGGCCAATGGGCCAAGACCATCAAGGCGCTGGAGAAGGATTACAAAATCATCGCCTTCGATTGCCGCGGCCACGGCGGCAGCGAGAAGCCGCACGACCCCAAGATGTATGGCCTGGAAATGAGCAAAGACGCCATCCGCCTGCTCGACCACTTAAAGATCGACAAGGCGCACATTGCGGGCTACTCGATGGGCGGCTTCATCACCCTGCAAATCGCGGCCCGCTGGCCGGAGCGGATGCGCACCGCGATTCTGGGCGGCGCCGGCCTGCCGCTGCCGGGCCGCGACAAAATGCAGGAAGCGCTGGCCGACTCGCTCGAAAAGGGCAAGGGCGTTGGCCCGCTGATCGACGCGCTCACCCCGAAAGATCGTCCCAAGCCGACGGAAGAGCAGCTCAAAGCAATTAGTGCGTTCATCCTGTCGCACAATGATCCCAAGGCGCTGGCGGCCGTGATGCGCGGCGGCTTCATCGATAAGAATTTGCCGATCAATGACGAGCAGATCAAGAACATCAAGGTCCCCATGCTTGCCCTCATCGGCGGCGACGATCCGCTGAAGGCCGGCGTCGATGCGCTGAAGGCGAAGCTGCCGGAGATGAAGGTCGTTGTCATCGACAAGGCCGACCACATTCAAGCCTTCGGAAGAGACGAATTTGTAAATGGATTGAAGGAGTTTTTGGATCAGCACAAGTGACCGGCGCCGCTTTTCCCCTCCCCCTTGATGGGGGAGGGTTAGGGTGGGGGTGAGGGAGGCATCCACCCCCCACCCCAACCCTCCCCCACAAGGGGGGAGGGGCAAGACAAATGAGGAACATAATATGCCCCGCCTCATCCCCTCCCCTACCTGCGTCGAAGCTGTTGGGAATAAGCCGATCCGGATAGACGAGTACATCGGCCGGCTCAACTCAGCGCACGCGAATGTCAGCGTTGCCTTCCTGCAATGCCCGGCCGGTTGGGTCGAGCCGGGGCAGACGCCGGAATTCGACGAATACACAGTGGTGCTGAAGGGGACACTGCGGGTGGCGAGTCGGGAAGCGGTTTGCGAGGTCCGCGAAGGCCAGGCAATCATCACCCATGCCGGCGAATGGGTGCAATACAGCACGCCGGAGAGCGAAGGAGCGGAGTATATCGCGGTGTGCCTGCCGGCGTACTCGCTGGAAGGAGCGCGGCGGGACGCATGAAAAATCCGCGAGGCTCGAAGACTCGCCTCGCGGCTTGGATGGGAGACCACGAGGCTTGAAGACTCGCTTCGCGGCTTGGATGGGAGACCGCGAGGCTTAAAGACTCGCCTCGCGGCTTGGACAGGAACGGGTCACTGCGGCCACAGCAGCCGTAGGCCACGGACGGCGAGACCCAAGAGGAGGAAGGCCAGCGTGAGAAAGCCAAATGGAATCATGGTGGCGCGCGAGAAGGCGAACAGCCAAATGCCCTCCGTCCATGGGCTTTTCGGCTCGCGCTCTTTCTTGCGGCTCAAGCGTTCCATTTCGAGACGGTCCGGCTTGATGGCCCGAGCCGCGGCACGAGCGTGGTCCTCTTCGACGTGGCGGGGTGCTTCCTCTTCGGCTACGGGGATCGCTTCGCCGGGATCGAGCGGCTGCGATGCCGGTGCCAGTTTGGTTGCGGGAGCATCATCGAAGCGCACATTGTACCCGGTAATGTCTTCGCCTTCCCACGGCGAATGCACGCCCGGCAGATCCTCCGGCTGCACGAAGACATGCGGTTTGGCATCCGCCTTGGCCGCCTCCTCTTGTGGCGGCGGTTTCCAGGGATCGGTCACTTCAGAGCGAGCAGACGTTGGCCGCCGCTGCTTGTTCTTCCGCTTGCGAAACGGCAACCGGGTGAGGCGGACGAGGCACGCCAACCGGCCGGTGAGCCGGCCATACGTGAGGATGCAATACGAGACGCCGAAAGCGCCGAACAGCAGCGTGTACCAGGTCTCGCCGAGGCACAAAGCCGCCGCCAACCCGGCGCCGATCAGCACCACCGGGATGCTGACGAGGTAAAAAAGAAACAGGCTTTTGCTTCGAAACGCAAGCCGGGCCGCCAGACCGCCGTGCAAGACGGTAAACAACGACTCGGCCGCCATCGACGAAAGGAGACTAATAGGGAAGACGACCCACAGCACGACGCCGGCCAATGCAAAGTACCAGAACTGGCGCACTTCCTCGGGAAACGCCGGCGCCGCCAACCGCGCCACCAGCATCGCCGGCGCGATCCAGACGCCAACGAGCCAGGCGAGGTAGAAAGCCTTCCAGAAGAAATCAAGAAAGGAATCGTCGGGCCAAACAATGTCGCGATTCCCGGCTGCGGTATCTTCAACAACGACGAGAAACGCATGCGAAAGGAAAGTCCAAATCAGGCCGGAAAGGATACAAGTGATGGCCAGAAGGGGAACGAAGATGAAGGCAGTCATGGAAGGCCGTGAGGTAAGATGGCAATCTTGTCGCACTGTCGGACAAGATTGCAATCTTATCCAACATTAGTTCGCGATTGCATTGGGTGCCCTGGCTTAGCGCTTCGTGCACACGGAATTAGCGACTAATATCGAGCTGTGGTAAGGACTTTTTCAGTTCATTCACTCCGGTGTCCGTAACCTGAGTGTTTTTCAGGTAGAGTGTCTGCAGGTGCTTGAATTGGCTGAGTTGCTTGAGCCCCGCGTCAGTCATACGGGTCTCGTTCAGGTACAATGTCTCCAGCTGCTCAAATCCAACCAGTTCATTCAGACCTGCATCGGTCACATGGGTACCCGATAATTTCAGTTCCCGGAGCCGCTTGAGCCCTCCCAGTTCCGTCAGGCCTGCGTCCGTCACTTGCGTGTCGGACAGAACCAGCCACTGCAATTGTGTTAACCCCGCCAGTTGCTTCAAGCCCACGTCCGTTACCTTTGTTCCATACAGCCCCAGCGCCTGTAGCTGCTTGAGCGCCGCCAGTTCCTTCAAGCCTTCGTCATCGACATGCGTGTCCCCCAGATCGACCGACTGAAGTTGCTTTAATGCAATTAGCTCCTTAAGGCCTGAATTTGTCACCCGAGTCCCGCCGAGGTCAAGCTCCTGTAATTGCTCGAGGCCGATCAGCTTTTTCAGGCCCCGGTCCGTTATCTTCGTTCGGGTCAAATCCAACGAATGCAAGTGCTTAAGCGCTCCCAAATACTCCATGCCCTCGTCGGTTACATTTGTGTCGCGCAAGTCAATTGTTTGTAGTTGGATCAGCTTGGTTAACTCTTTCAGGCCCGCGTCCGTCACCTTAGAAGAGTACAAATAAAGGGTCCGCAGTCGTTTGAGTTTCACTAGTTCTCTGAAACCTGTGCCCGTGACCTTCGTATTGCTCAGGTGCAGCCAGCGCAGTTGTTCGAGTTCCCGCAACTCCCTCAATCCCGTGTCCGTGACCTTGGTGTCAAATAAATCCAAGGATTCGAGCTCCGCAAATCCACTCACTTGCTTCAATCCCGCATCTGTAGCGCTCGTGTTTGCCAAAGACAGTATTCGCAATCGCTTGAGCCCCGCCAATTTTCCAAGCGCTTCTTCCGGGTACCTCATCGACAATTCGATTCCGAACGGCACTTCGATCGCTGGCAAGTCGGCGAGTCGCTTGGACGGTATGGCCTCGATTTCAAATCCCGGCAGCTCATCTGATGCGGGATAAGTACTCGCCTTAAAAAATCCGTTAATCCTAATGGCGCCGTAGCGGCATCCGGCTTTTTCCCAGGCGGCAATCACATCTGCGGGCGGTACCGGAACGTTTGCTTTCGTTGGCGGATCCTTCGCTGATGCCAGCCCGAAACCAAAGAACGACGCCGCTGCGGCAATTGCGAATCTCACAGCCCAGGTCATGGCTTTTGCCCCTCGCGGCGATCAACTTGCTTTCGATCAGCGGTCAGCAGTTAAACAGTTCCGCCGGCATCCGCATTTGCCGCTACTTTACCACGGTGAGTTCCCCCGCTTCCGCCAGTTTTCGGATATCCTGCGTGACGCGCATGGAGCAGAATTTGGGCCCGCACATCGAGCAGAATTTGGCGCTCTTGAAGACCTCTTGCGGCAGGGTTTCGTCGTGCATGCTGCGGGCAGTTTCGGGATCGAGAGAGAGTTCGAATTGCCGGTTCCAGTCGAACTCGAAACGGGCCTTGGAAAGCTCATCGTCGCGCTTGCGGGCGTTCTTTCGGCCCCGAGCGATGTCGGCCGCATGGGCGGCGATTTTATATGCGATCACGCCCTGGCGAACGTCGTCCTTGTTGGGTAAGCCGAGGTGCTCTTTGGGAGTGACGTAACAAAGCATGGCGGCTCCGGCTTCACCGGCAAGGGCAGCGCCGATGGCCGAAGTGATGTGATCGTACCCCGGGGCAATGTCGGTCACCAGAGGACCGAGCACATAGAACGGCGCTTCGTGGCAGAGTTCTCGTTCCTTCTCGACGTTCATCTTCACGAGGTGCATCGGTATGTGGCCGGGACCTTCGATCATGACCTGGCAGTTGTGCGACCAAGCTTTCAGCGTGAGTTCGCCCAATGTTTTCAGCTCCGCGAACTGGGCTTCGTCATTGGCATCGGCAAGACAGCCGGGGCGAAGGCCGTCGCCCAGGCTATAGGTCACATCGTATTCGTGCATGATCTCGCACAGTTCGTCGAAATGAGTGTACCAGGGGTTCTGCTCATGTCGGGCAATCATCCAGCCGCCGATCAGCGAACCGCCCCGGCTCACGATGCCGGTTACTCGTTTCGTGGTCAGCGGCAAATACTCCATCAGGACGCCCGCGTGAATCGTCATGTAGTCCACGCCCTGCTTTGCCTGGTGCTCTACCATGTCGAGCAGTTGCTGGGCCGTAAGGTCAGGAACGTCCTTCACGTCCTGGATTGCCTGGTAAATCGGCACCGTGCCGATGGGGACTGGCGACGCGTCGATGATCGCTTGCCGAATAGCGTCGATATTGCCGCCGGTGCTCAGGTCCATCACAGTGTCGGCCCCGAGGTGCACCGCCGTGTGCAGCTTTTCCAGTTCATCCTCGATCTTGCCGGTGACCGCCGAATTGCCAATGTTCGCATTGATCTTGCACAGGCTCGCGACGCCGATCGCCATCGGCTCGAGCTTCTTCTTCACATGCTCCTTGTTGGCCGGTATGACCATGCGGCCGCGGGCCACTTCGTCGCGCACCAGCTGCGGGTCCAAATCCTCGCGCTGAGCGACGAATTCCATTTCGGGCGTGACCGTGCCCTTGCGGGCGGCTTCAATTTGCGTCATGGTGAATTCCGTTTTACCCGATGGTGGTAAACGCGGGAGCTGCGGCAGACGGGTGTTCGCTTTCCCACGCCGGTATGAACCGGATCAGGTCCCAAGGGTTTAATCTCAGCCCTCGTGGCAAGGGCACCCCCAGCGATTGGTTTTTAACGTAGCGAATGGCGAAGGGGTGACAAGCCTTGTCACCTTGTCATTATCTTCTTGTTTTCCCTGTAAACATCCGGCACAATGGAAGCAGTCGAATTCGGTTTGCTCGAAGAGAGGTGCCCGTCATGTGGCGATATTCTCTTTCCGCGGTGATTTTGGTGCTCGTCGTCGGTGGGCCGGCGTTCGCCCAGGAAAAACCTAAGGAACAACTGGTCGATCAGGTCAAGAATTCCATCGATCGCGGCGTGCGCTACCTGCGGCAGCAACAACGTCCTAACGGAAGCTGGGAAGGCGCCAATGGACTGATCGGTGGCTTGCAATTCACGCAAGGCGGACAGACTTGCCTGGCTTTGCTCGCGCTGTTAACAGCGGGGGTGCAACCAAACGACCCCGCTGTCGCGGCCGGACTTCAGTGGTTGCGGCAACTGCCGCCGCAAGGCACCTACGTAGTCGGATTGCAGACAATGGTGCTGGCCGAAGCTCGGCAAGCGCGCGATAAACAGCAGATCTCTACCAATGTGGATTGGCTACTGCGAGCGCGGGTCGCGCCGGGCGGCCGGCTCATCGGCTGGGGCTATGGCACCGGCGGGCCGGGTGCCGATTTCTCCAATTCCCAGTACGCGCTTCTTGGCCTCCATGCCGGCAAGCAAGCGGGAATCAAGATCGACGACAGCGTTTGGACGACGATCCAGGATTTCTACATGTCAAACCAGATCACCAATGCGCAGCCAAACAACGGCGGTTGGGGATACACCGTGAATGACCGCAATGCCCGCATGACGATGACCTGCGCCGGCCTTTGCGGCCTGTACATTTGCGGCTCGGAAGCCAAAGAGGGCGAGCAAAAGCTCAACAAGCAGACGGGGGTAGCCGCCCGCTGCGGCTTCTACCGCGACAATGACGCCATCCAAAACGGGCTTAACTGGCTAAGCCGGCAAGGAAACTTCAGCTTCCGGCTTGGGCAGCACGAATACTACAACATTTACGGTGTTGAGCGCACCGGCCGGCTTTCCGGCTTGCGCTTCCTCGCCGGCCGCGACTGGTATCGCGAAGGTTGCGAATTTCTCATTGGCCTGCAGGGCGACGATGGGGCCTGGCAAGGCCGGGGCATCGACGGCAGTTCGGTCATCTCTACCAGCTTTGCCCTTCTCTTTCTCAGCAAAGGCCGCACGCCGATTCTCATGAGCAAGATGGCCTGGGGCCGGGCTGACGAATGGAACAACAAACACCACGACATGAAATATGTCGTCGAATATGCGAGCAAAAACCTGTTCAAGAACCTACCGCTCGCCTGGCAAGTGTTTGATGCCCGCAGAATGGACGGCACGAAGCGCGAAAAGGTACTGGAAGAAGTCGGCGAATTGCTGAACAGTCCCATTCTTTTCATCAACGGCCACGAGAAGCCGAACCTAACCAATTTGCAGAAGGAAATGCTGAAGCAGTACATCGAAGAAGGCGGATTTGTACTGGCCGAAGCTTGCTGCGGGCGCGAGGAGTTTGCAAAGGGATTTCGCGAGTTGATGAAGGAACTTTTCGACAAGGACATGACCCCGCTGCCGCCCGATCATGGCATCTATCGCGCGCACGCGGTGATTTCTGATCCGAGCATGTTCCCGCTGGAGCGTCTCGATCTTGGCTGCAAGACCGTCGTGATTCTTAGCCCAAAACCGCTCGCCGGCTGGTGGGAAGAAAACGACCAAAAGAGCGCCAAGGGCGAACTTGCCTTCCGGCTGGCCGGCAACATTATCGCCTATGCCACGAACATGGTACCGCCGCAGCCGCGCCTGCACCACGTGGCCGTGCTCGACACCAAGGAAGAAGCCAAGCTGCCGCGCGGTTTCTTCAAGGTCGCGCAGATTCGGCACGAAGGCGACTGGCAGCCGGCGCCCAATGCCATGAAGAATCTGATGGCTCATCTCCGCGAGGATGCGAAGCTTGACGTGGCGCTGCAAACCGAGCCCATCAGTATCACCAGCCAGAAAATGGCCGACTTCAAGTTCCTGTACATGCACGGCCGGCGGAAATTTGAATTCGCGGACGCCGATTTGAAAGGCGTCCGCTGGGACCTGAAAACCGGCGGCCTGCTGTTGGCCGATGCCTGCTGCGGCAGCAAGGAATTCGACGCCGCATTTCGACAATTTGCCAACAATCTGTTTCCCGATGCGAAGCTCGAACCGATTCCGCTCAACGATTATCTCTACAGTAAGGAACTGAATGGAACGCCGATCACATCGGTGAAATGCAGGAAAGTAAAGCTTGGCGGGGTCGCGCCGGAGTTGCAAGACATTGCTCCGGAATTACTTGGCATTAAGCAAAAAGGCCGCTGGGTCGTAATCTATAGTCCGTATGATCTTGGCTGCGCGCTGGAAAAGCGTCCGTCGAGCGATTGCATTGGCCACGATCACGAAAGCGCGCTGAAGTTGGCCGGCGCCGCGGTCCTGTATTATTTGAATCCGAAGTAAGGCCGGTTGCG
>Ga0070732_10001959_pt1 | contig 11241 bp, 7 predicted proteins | sample Coa_R1_5_FD_66449 | JGI IMG/M metagenome (GOLD analysis project Ga0070732, IMG submission 66449) | Surface soil microbial communities from Centralia Pennsylvania, which are recovering from an underground coalmine fire - Coalmine... | ecosystem: Environmental > Terrestrial > Soil > Unclassified ...
CGATGTTCTGCACCACCCGCTCGACCACCTGCTTCTCGCGCAGCAGCCCCTCGCGGCCCTCGGCGATGCGCCGCGCCATGTCGTCGACCGCCGCCACCAGGGCGGCGAGCTCGAGCTCGGTGGGCGCCAGGTCGAGCGAGCGGGCGCCGGCCGCGATGCGCCGCGTCCCTTCCACCAGCTGGGTGATGGGACGGGTGAAGTTCTGCGCCAGGCGCGTGCCGACCGCCGCCAGCAGCGCGAACAGCGCCGCGGTGACCAGGATGGCGTGCCGGCGCAGGTGAATGATCTGCCGCTGGCCCTCCTCCTGCTGCGCCAGCAGCGGCAGGGAGACGAACAGCTGCGGCTCGGCGGCCGGGTCGTCGCCGGCCAGGCGCAGCGGGGCATAGAGCTCGAGGTACTCCACCTCCGCGACGCGGTTGGTGAGCGAGTACAGGTTGCGGGCGCCCAGCGCCAGGCTCGAGTAGACCGGTCCCGGCAGGCGGGTCGGCAGCAGGCCGGCGGTGAACAGCTCGTGCTCGCTCGAGGCGGAGAGCTTGCTGTGGCCGTAGAGGTTGACCGGCCGCCGCACCAGCTCCGAGATGCCGGTGAGCCTGGGGTCGAAGGTGCCGGGATCGAACGCGTAGCCGACCGGCTCGGCGCGGATCTGGTCGTCGAGCAGCCGCTCGGCGGCGGCGAGCGCCGCCTGCCCCGCGGTCTCCTGCCGGCGCAGGCTGTCGAGCTCGATCGAGCGCACCAGCAGCGCGTTGAGCGCCAGCAGCGGCAGCAGCAGCAGGGCGGTGTAGACGATCAGCAGGCGGCGCGAGTACGAGCGCACGGTGCGCCGCAGCAGGTTGCGGAAAGCGCTGCGCGGCAGCGCCAGCAGGGCCGCGAGCGGCGCCGCGCAGGCCAGCGCCAGCAGCAGCCCGACGGCCCAGTTGGCGGTGCGCTCGACCGCCGCCAGCGGGCTCTCCCCAGGCAGGTAGATCGCCTCCCACGCCGCGGCGGCCCCGGCGGCGGTAACGGCGGCGCCCGCGCCGCCCGTCCGAGGCGCGGCCGGCACCGGCCGCACGTAGGCGCGGGCCGCGCCGGCGGGGGTGCCGACCTCGGCGCCCAGCGCATGCGGGCTGCGCAGCCTGGCCGGCAGCGGCGGCCGCTCCGGCCAGGGGGACAGGAGGGCCCGCCCGTCCTGGCCGTCGTAGAGCGCGAAGAGCGCCGGCGCGGCCAGCTCCTCGACCTGCGCCGGCGTCGAGTTGCCGCGCAGCAGCCCGACCTCGATGCGCACCAGGCGGCGCCGGTCCTGGAGGCGGAAGCCGGGGCGCGGCATGACCCAGTACCGCGCCAGGCCGGGCCGGCCGTCGGCCAGCCTCACCGGCGCCTCGCCGGCGAGCGGCCGCCATCCCGGCAGCCCCAGCTCCCGCAGGCGCTCGCCGTCGATCTCGCCCTCGCCGGTGAGCGGCAGGCCGAAGGAGAACGACGAGACCAGCGCGTTGCCCGCGCGCAGCGCCACCGCCGACAGCGCGTTCGGCCGGGCGAGCGGCGACTCGCGCCACAACGAGTAGGCGAGGTCCTTGCGGTCCAGGCCGACCGGCGAGCGCGCCACCAGGGCGTCGAGGTCGAGGTGCGCGAAGTGGGCGCCGAGCTCGCGCTCGAGCGCCGCCATCTCGCCGGGCGACGGCGGCGCCAGCCGATCGAGCAGCACGGTGGCGGCATAGGTCCCCAGGCGAGCGCGGTAGGCGGTCTCCCACACCGCCGCACCCGCCAGCGCACCCATCACCGCCAGGGCGGCGAGCACCGTTCCCTGGACGCGCCGGCGGCGATCGACGAAGCGCGCCGCGCAGGCGCCGCCGGCGGCGAGCAGCGGCACCGCCGCCCAGGTCGCTTCCGACAGGGCGGCCCCTGCCAGCAGCAGGCCGGTCGCGAGCCACACCCACGCGTCGCCGGCCGGGGATGCGCTCGACTCGCGCCTGCCCGCCAGGCTCAGCAGGCCGAGGGCCGCGCCGCTCCATGCGAGGCGGATGCACCAGTCCGGCCCCGGCACCATCAGCCCTTCCGCCGCGTCGAACGGGCCGGCGGCCAGCTGCGCGGCCCAGGCCGCGCCGAACAGCAGCAGCATCACGGCAGCGCCCGCCGCCATGACCCATGCGGCACCGCGATCCCCCGCGCCGGCACCCGCCGTGCGCGGCCCTGCCGCCTTGCGGACCGCGCCGGCAAGGCGGCGGCTCGTCACCGTCCGCGCCCGCGGCAGGGCCAGCCCGAGCAGCGCCAGGGCCACCCCGACCTCCATGGCGGCCAGCGGCAGGACCGGCACGCCGGCGAGCATGGCGAGGGCGAAGAGCCCCCCGAGCAGCAGCGCCGGCACCCGCACCCCGCGCTCGGGCGATCCCGACAGCGTCGACGCCGCCGGCAGCGCCAGGCCGACGCCGCGCATCACCCCCAGGGCCAGCAGCGCCGCCGCGACGCCCGCCCAGGCCAGCCCGGTCGGCCAGCCGGGCCTGCCGGATGGCGTGCCGCGCTGCGCGGGCACCGGCTCGACCTCCAGCGTCGGCGCGCCGGCGAGGCGCACCTCGATCGCCCCGGCGTGAGCCTGCGCCAGGTTGTCGACCAGCGACCAGCGCAGCCGCCGGCGCGGCAGGAGAGCGTCGGCGGCCTGGCGGTACGCGCCGCGCGCCTCCGCGGCGGCCGCGGCGACCGCGGTGACCGCGGTGACCGCGGTTACCGCGCCATGGGCCGCCGGCGCCAGCCCCGCTCCGGCCGCGGGCGCCGCCGTGCCCAGGGCCCGGGGCAGGCGGCGCGTCGAGTAGCTCGACCCGGCCACCAGCCGCCACGGACGGCTCGAATCGTCCAGCGGCTCGGCGGCGTAGAGGGTCACGGAGTTGAAGCCGGCGCGGTAGGAGAGGCCGGAACGCGGCCACTGCTCGGGCTCGTGGACCAGCCCCTCGCCGGCCCACGCCACGGCGTTGCCGTCGCGGTCGATCAGCAGCAGGGCGTGGCGGTCCGCACCTGCCGGCGGCGTCAGCCTTCCCAGGCGGTCGAAGGCGGCCAGCGTCGCCGCCTGCACCGCACCCAGCGGCGGCGGCGCTTCCGGCGGATGGTCGAGGACGTCGAGCGGGCTCGCCGGACGCCGCTTCAGCGCGCCGGCGGCCGCGGCGGCCTCGGCGCGCAGGCCCTCCCAGACGCGCCGGTACTCGGGAGCCTGGCCCTGGACCCAGCGCCGGTCCGAGAGCCGCTCCTCCCTCGCGATGACCGCGTCCCCGGCGAGCGCCGCCACCGCCACCGCCACCAGCAGCACCGCGAGCGCCGCCTCGCGCCGCGGCGGCCGCGGGCGCTGGCCGAGCCAGAGCAGGCCGCACGCGAGCAGCAGCCCGAAGGAGAACGGCTCCGGCAGCAGCGGCGCCGCCAGCGCGGCGGCGAACAGGAACGGCTCGCGGATGCGGCGGAGGGTTGGGAGCATGGCGGCCGGAACGGATGCGGACCCCGAGCGCGGAGCGTGCAGGGCGAAGCGTGCAGCGTGAGCGTCGGCCCGCGGCGCTCCGTCAGCCGGCGGCGCCCGGCTCGGGAGCGAGCATCGGCAGATCGATGCCTTGCTCGCGGGCGCAGGCGATCGCCGCGTCGTAGCCGGCATCGGCATGCCGCACCACGCCGAGGCCGGGGTCGCCGGTCAGCACGCGATCGAGGCGCCGGGCGGCGGCCTCGGTGCCGTCGGCGACGATCACCATCCCCGCGTGCAGCGAGTAGCCGATGCCGACGCCGCCGCCGTGATGGACCGAGACCCAGGTCGCGCCGTTCACCGCGTTGAGCAGCGCATTGAGCACCGGCCAGTCGCCGATGGCGTCGGAGCCGTCGCGCATCGCCTCGGTCTCGCGGTTCGGCGAGGCCACCGAGCCGCAGTCGAGGTGGTCGCGGCCGATGACGATCGGCGCCTTGACCTTGCCGGTGGCGACCAGCTGGTTGAAGACGCGTCCCGCCTTGGCGCGCTCGCCGTAGCCGAGCCAGCAGATGCGTGCCGGCAATCCCTGGAAGGCGACGCGCTCGCGCGCCAGCCGGATCCAGCGGGCGAGGGCCGCGTCGCCGGGGAACGCCGCCAGGATCGCCTCGTCGGTCGCCGCCAGGTCGTCCGGGTCGCCGGACAGCACCGCCCAGCGGAACGGCCCCTTGCCGAGGCAGAACAGCGGCCGGATGAACAGCGGCACGAAGCCGCCGATCTCGAAGGCGCGCCGCTCCCCCGCCGCCAGGGCCTGGCCGCGGAGGTTGTTGCCATAGTCGAAGGTGACGGCGCCCCGCCGCTGCAGGTCCAGCATCGCGCGCACGTGCGCCGCCATCGACGCCATGGCGCGCGCCACGTGGGCGTCGGGGTCGGCGCGGCGCAGCGCCAGCGCCTCGTCGAAGCTCAGCCCCTGCGGCACGTAGCCGTGGAGCGCGTCGTGCGCCGAGGTCTGGTCGGTCAGCACGTCGGGCACCACCCCGGCCGCCGCCAGGTGCTCGAGCAGGTCGACGGCGTTGGCCAGCACGGCGATCGACACCGCCTGCCGCCGCCCGCGCGCGGCGAGCGCCCGCGCCACCGCGGTCTCCAGGTCGGGCTCGAAGACGTCGAGATAGCGGTTCGCGAGCCGCCGCTCGATGCGGCTGCGGTCGACCTCGGCGACCAGGCACACCCCCTCGTTCATGGTCACCGCCAGCGGCTGCGCGCCGCCCATGCCGCCCAGGCCGGCGGTGACCGCCAGGCGGCCGGCCAGGGTGCCTCCGAAATGCTGGCGCGCGCACTCGGCGAGCGTCTCGTAGGTGCCCTGGAGGATGCCCTGGGTGCCGATGTAGATCCACGAGCCGGCGGTCATCTGCCCGTACATCGTCAACCCCATCCCCTCGAGGCGGCGGAACTCGTCCGCGGTCGCCCAGTGCGGCACCAGCAGGGAGTTGGCGATCAGCACCCGGGGCGCCTCGGCATGGCTGCGGAACACCGCCACCGGCTTGCCGGACTGCACCAGCAGCGTCTCCTCGTCCCCCAGGCGGCGCAAGGCCGCGACGATCGCCTCGAAGCACTCCCAGTTCCGCGCCGCGCGTCCCGAGCCGCCGTAGACCACCAGCTCCTCGGGCCGCTCGGCCACCTCCGGATCGAGATTGTTCATCAGCATCCGCAGCGCCGCCTCCTGCTGCCAGCCGCGGCAGGAGATCGCCGTGCCCCGCGGCGCCCGCACCGTCCGCGGCGCGGCGGCAGTGCCCGCGCCATGGCTGCTGGGACCGCCGGGGCCCCCGGGGCCGCCGCTCACCTGGGTGGTCGTGGACGGCGAGGTGGTCGGGCTCATGGCGAGTATTCTACGCCCGCGCCCGCCGTTCCACCCCCTTGACACCCGGCTGCCGAAGAGCTACAACTTGAACATGTTCAACTTTGGTCGACGGACCTCCGGACCGACCGAGGGCCGGCCCGCCGCGGCTGCCGCGCGGCCGCCGGGAGGGGCACGGGCATGAGCATCGAATCGGGACCGAGCGAAAGCACCCCGCTGGACCGGCCGCCTCGGGGAGACAGGCGCAGGTGGTGGATCGCCGGCGCCTTCCTCGCCACCGCGGCGGCAAGCTGCATGTACCGCATCCTCGTCGCTCATCACCTCGAGCAGACGTCGGCCCTGTTCATTGGCATTCCCACGGTGCTCGGCATCCTGCTCGCGCAGACCCGGCCGGCGGGGACGCTCCAGGGGATGGTCTTCAAGGGCGTCACGTTCGCCCTGCTGTTCGCGGGCGCCTTCCTCGGCGAGGGCTTCATCTGCCTGGTCATGGCCGCGCCGATCTTCTTCATGATCGCGTCCCTGGTCGCCCTGGTGATCTCGTGGACCCGCCGTAAAGTTCGCCGTGCGCCGGACGCCGCGGCTCTCGGCCTGATCGTGCTGGTGCTCGGGCCCATGAGCTTCGAGGGCACCAGCGCCCGGCTCTCGTGGCCGCGCCAGGAGCAGGTGGCCAGCCGGCGCATCCTCACCGCCTCCGCGGCCGAGATCGCTTCCCGGCTCGCCCGGGCGCCACGCCTCGAGCCGCCCCTGCCGGCCTTCCTCCGCCTCGGCTTCCCGCGGCCTGACGGCGCCACCGGCTCCGGCCTGCGCGCCGGCGACCGGCGAGTCATCCACTTCAGCGGCGGCGAAGGCAAGCCCGGCGACCTGGTGCTCGAGGTCGTGGCGGCACGACCGGGCGTGGCCCGCTTCCGCGCCGTCGCGGACTCCACCCACGTCGCGCACTGGCTGCGATGGGAGGGATCGGAGGTGCGCTGGCGCGAGATCGGCCCTCGGCGTGTCGAGGTCCGCTGGTCGCTGCGCTACCGCCGCGACCTGGACCCCGCCTGGTACTTCGGACCCTGGGAGCGATTCGCCGCGCGCCTCGCCGCCTCGTACCTGATCGACACCCTGGCCGCTCCGCCACCCCCCGCGGCGCCACCGCCGGGATTCCTCGCCGGGAACGACACCGCCGCGGAGCTCACGGTCCCCGCGCCTGCCGCTGCCGCCGCCGCCCGGATGGCCGGAGGGGCGCGGCGGTGACTCCCCTCGACGCGCTCGCGCCGTGGCGGGCGCTCGCCCGCCTCGGCCTCGGGCCGGAAGCCGCCGTGACCGTCCTCCGCGGCGCGTGCCTGTACCTGCCGGTCGCCGTCACGGCGGTGCTGTGGCGGCTGCGACGTCCCGGACCGTCCGCACGCGCCGGGCTGCTCCTCGCCGCGGTCTGGAACCTGGTGGCGCTGGCGGCCCTGCAGGCCGGCGCGCGGGAGGCCGGCTGGTGGCATTTCGACGCGCGCGGCGGCCTCTTGCTCGGGATGCCGGTCGATCTCTATCTCGGTTGGATCCTGCTCTGGAGCGCGATCCCGCCGCTGGCCGCGCCGCGCCTGCCGCTCGCCGCGACGGCGGCGCTGTTCCTCGGTCTCGATCTCGTCGCCATGCCCCGGCTCGCCCCGCTCGTCCAGCTCGGCCCGCACTGGCTCGCCGGCGAGGCGGCCGGCTGCGCCCTGTGCCTGGTGCCGGCGCAGCTGCTTGCCCGCTGGACACGCGACGGCGTCCATCTCGCCGGCCGCGCCACCCTGCAAGCCTGCGTCTTCGCCGGCCTGACGCTGTTCCTGCTGCCGGCGGTGACCCTGGAGCAGGCGGGAGGCGGCTGGCAGTCGCTGCTCGGCCGGCCGCCCTGGCTCTCGAGCATCCTCCTGCAGCTCCTCGCCATCACCGGCGTGCCGGGACTTGCCGCCGTGCAGGAGCTCGCGGCACGAGGCCGGGGCACCCCGCTGCCCTTCGATCCACCGAGCCGCCTGGTCACCAGCGGACCCTATGCCTATGTCGCCAACCCCATGCAGATCGCCGGCGTCCTGCTCCTGACCGCCTGGGGCCTCGTCCTGGGCAGCCTCTGGGTGGCCGCCGCCGGCCCGATGTGTCACCTCTACTCTGCCGGCTTTGCCGCCTGGCACGAGGACACCGATCTCGCGCGGCGCTTCGGCGGCCGCTACCGCGCCTACCGCCGCGAGGTCCGTGCCTGGCTGCCGCGCTGGCGGCCCTGGCACCCCTCGCTCGGCGCCGGCGCGACGGCCGCCGCGGTGTCCACGCGGTCACCGCAGTCCGTGGTCTTGCCGCCGCCCGCGGCCGTGCCGCCGCCTCCGGCACCGCCGCCGGCTCGCCTCTACCTCGCCGAGAGCTGCCTGCCCTGCTCGCAGCTTCGCGCCTGGCTGGCGAACCGGCGTCCCACCGCTCTCCTGCTCCTCGCCGCCGAGGATCATCCGGGCCGCGACCTCGAGCGCATCACCTACGACCCGGCCGACGGCAGCCCCGAGGAATCGGGGGTAGCCGCTCTCGCCCGGGCTCTCGAGCATCTCCACCTGGGCTACGCGTTCCTCGGCTGGACCGCGCGCCTGCCGCTGCTGCGGCCCGCGCTCCAGCTCCTGGCCGACGCCGCCGGCGGCTTCCCCCGTCGCGTCCCGCGCCGCCCGCTCGACGCCGTCAGCGCCTCACTCCTCTCTTCCCCTGCTCGAGAGAGACAGCGAAGTGCCGGATTCCCTCGCCTGCCAGGCCAGTCGAAGGCCGCTCAGGCGCTCTTCCACCTTGTCGAGAACCGAGATCCCGCCTGCCCACTCCGAGAGGATGACCGTCAAGAGTTGGTTGAGGCTCATCTCCTGCCGCACTGCAGCTCGGGCCAGGGAGGCGTGTAAGCTCCGTGGAATTCGCAACGAGATGCGCCCACGGTACTCGTCGCTCACAGGTACAGGGATGGGATAGCCCCCTTCGAGACGCGCTGCGATCCACAGCCTTCTCGATTCGTCCAGATTCGCAACAGCCTCCTGCGGGCTCTCGCCTTCCGCTGTACAGCCGGGGAGGTCGGGGTGCCTGGCGAAATAGCCACCCTGATCTCGATCCGGGACGAGCTCGTAGGGATAGCTGAGCAACATGTATTCTTCAATGCCCCTGTCTGCCATCCCCGGCTCTCCTTATGGCCTCCGCCTCATCGATCGCCTCCAGCACCGAGTCGACAGCGCCCGGCTTGGCGAAGTTCTTCTTGTGCGGCTTATGCAAGACTACGATTCGGTGACGCCACTTCCAGACACGCTTGTTCGGATCGCCGGTCGCCCTCCTCTCAAAGCCGTAAGCTGCCAACACCTTCTCTAAATCATTGAGAGTGCAATGCTTACTGGATGAGATCAGCTTGTTCCGTTGGTCTTCTTTCTTCTCTGCCACCGCTCCGCTCCCCTCCCCTCCTCACCCATCGGTGACATTGCCCATGATGTCATGTCGTCGACGAAGCTGTCAAGTTACTTCAGGTCGACCTCCTCGCCTCCCCCTCCCCGGGTCCGGCGACGAATCGCCGGACGATGCGCACCAGCGGGCGCAGAGGGGGCAGGCGCGAGAGCGCGATGAGACGGCTGACGAGGTCCACGGAATCGTCGACCAGCCGGTAGGTGCGGATGCAGCCGGGCGAGGTGTCGTGGATCCAGTAGAGGATCACCCCCATGTGATAGGTCCAGAGCAGCGTCGGCAGCGCCTCGCCCAGCTCCCCCTTGATGCGCGGCCGCGATCCCGCGATGACCTCGGCGAACATCGCCGTCGCATCGCGCCGCAAGGGGCCGGAGTCCGGGCTCCAGGGATTCAGCGGGCTGGCCGGGTCGGCGGCGCTCTTGAAGAGCACGCCGGCGAACCTGTGGTAGGGCATGATGGTGTCCACCTTGGCGCGCATCACCCCCGCGAGGCGGGACTTGAAGTCGTGCTCGTCCGCCAGCACGCCGGCGCAGGCGGCCAGGTGCTCGCGATGCGTGCGACGGTAGAACTCCTGGATCAAGCTCTCCTTCGAGCGGAAGTAGTAGTAGGCGTTGCCCACCGCCACGCCGGCCCTCCGGGCGATGGCGCGCATCGTGGCGCCCTCGTAGCCATGGTCCCGGAACAGCGCCAGCGCCGCCTCGAGGATCAGCTCCCTGGTCTGCTCTCCGCGCAGGGTCTTGGCGCCGCCCGGCGCGTCCGCTCTCTCCGCGATCGCGCCGCCGGCACTCGCGGCGATGGTCTCGGTCGCGCTCGGGGGACCACTCATCTCGGCACGCTATTGAACATGTTCAATATTGGATCATGCCCACGCCGGCGGCCTCCGTGTCAAGCCTGCGAGCCGGCCGCCGCCTACGGCACGAAATGGCCGGTGTTGCAGGAGCTGTCGAGGCGGTAGGCGTCCACGGCGACGCCGTGCCCATTGGCCAGGTGGGCGGAGATCACGTAGGCCTGGGCGGCCGCCGTGTCGATCGGTGGCGCCGGGTTGTACACCGCGCTGACGTTGAGATCGATGTACATCCAGCCGAAATGGAACGGCGTCGCCAGCGCCGCGCCGCCGACCGTCACGGCCTGGGTGGCCGCCGGGAAGGGGATGAACGAATTGGTCGGCGGCTGCGGGCAGAAGGGGACCGTCTGCGGCACCGCCGGGGTCTCGCTCTCGTCGAAGATCACCAACCCTTCCATCCCCAGGGGATACCACTGCGGCCGGGCGTTCGCCGCGGCCGGGCAGGCGAACGCCTGCTGCGCGCCCTTCGGATCGCGCCAGACGATCAGGTTCGTGCCCGCCTCGAACAGGCCGCCGGAAGCGGTGCTGAAGTATTGCGCGGCGAAGGTGCTCGCGAGCGGCTCGCGGTGGTCGACGGCGCTCCAGCCGTCGTAGCGCCCATAGAAAGTGTAGCGGCCCGGCGTCGACGTCGCCGGGTTCGAGGCATCCGCCTCGATCCCCACCATGGTGGATCCGATGACGTAGCTCTGCGGCACGTCGACGATGTACCAGTTGCCCCAGAGCACGTTCTGGTCGGTGACGTCGTTGTCGCTCTGTGCGCCGAAGTAGCCGGGGTCTCCCGGGATCCTCAGCGTGCAATTCCTCACCGTGTCGACGGTGATGTAGCCGCGCGCGATATTGTCGCCGAGGAGCTGGCCGGCGCACTGGCTCTGCAGCAGCGGCGAGGGGTTGCCGGTCAGGGAGAGCTGCAGATGCTGCAGGAACGTCGGCGGCAACGCCTTCGGCGGCAGCACGCCTTGGCAGCTCGCGAAGTTGGCGTCCTGCGAGAGGGGGCCCTTCGGGCTGATGGTGAGGAACGGATCCTGGCCGTACGAGGCGGTCTGCGGCAGGTTGCCGAAGACGATGATGTCGCGGAGGTTGATCGTCTGGACGTCGTAGCCGGTGAGATAGACGTCGAAGCTCATCACCGGCACCGACAGATCGGACCAGACGACGGCGTGGGCCAGGATCGCGGCCGCCGACCCGTTGTTGATCGAGAACAGCGTCGTCAGCCCGTTCGGGTTGGTCAGGTCCACTTCGAAGAAGGGCAGCAGCAGCGTCGCCGCGGGCACGGGATCCACCGCGCAGATCACCGCGGTTGCCGGGCGCGCCGCCACGCCGAGCAAGAGCACGGCCCCGAGCGCCGCGAACCCAGGCCGCCACCTCCGGCTGCCGGCACGTGACTCCGAAAGCCCACCGCGCAACGATCGCTCTCGCATGACCACCCCCGGGAAACGAGACAAGTATGGCGCTTCTGCCTGAACGGTATGCTATAGTACAATAAAGCAAGCAGCCCGTCAACGCCCGGCAGGCATTCCAATCACCAGCAGGCAGCAAGGGTGGTGGCTCTGAAGACCGGCCGCCATCCGACCGACGGCCATCACCTCGTGGCGCGCGCGGCCACGCTCCCGCCCGCCGCGCGAAGCCTCCCGGCGGCACCTGGCAGGCCCGGCGAGGAGCGCGCCGCCACCGCCGCCTTGCCGCCGGCGGCGCAGGTGGCGAAGGCATTGGTGTCCTGGA
>Ga0070732_10001960_pt1 | contig 11241 bp, 11 predicted proteins | sample Coa_R1_5_FD_66449 | JGI IMG/M metagenome (GOLD analysis project Ga0070732, IMG submission 66449) | Surface soil microbial communities from Centralia Pennsylvania, which are recovering from an underground coalmine fire - Coalmine... | ecosystem: Environmental > Terrestrial > Soil > Unclassified ...
TTTCAGCTCTCGCGCCTCGCCGCTTTCGTTCGCCGGGCCCGAGCGCAAGGTGCCGCCGGGAATCGCCCTGGAGAAATTGCCGCACATCGACATCGTGCTGATATCCCACAATCATTACGACCATCTCGACGAGGACACGGTGAAGCGCCTCGCGGCGCAGCCGGGCGGTCCACCGCAGTTCTTTGTTCCGCTCGGGGTGAAGCCCTGGATGCAGGCGATCGGCATCGAGCGCGTGATCGAGCTCGACTGGTGGGAATCGCGCGAATTCCAGGGGCTGACGCTGCAGTTCCTCCCGGTGCAGCACTGGAGCCGGCGCTCGCTCGCCGACACCAACCGCACGCTCTGGGGCGGATGGGCGGTGCTGCATCCGTCGCTCAGGTTCTTCTTCTCCGGGGACACCGGCTACTCGCAGGACTTTCGCGACATCCGCGCGCGGCTCGGCGGCTTCGACCTCGCCGCGATTCCCATCGGCGCCTACGAGCCGCGCTGGTTCATGGGCGCGCAGCACGTCGATCCCGCGCAGGCGGTGAAAATCCACCAGGATCTCGGCGCGCGCTACTCGGTCGGCATCCACTGGGGCACGTTCGAGCTCACCGACGAGCCGCTGGACGAGCCGCCGCTGAAGCTGGCCGATGCGTGCGCCGCCGCGGGCATACCGGAAGACCGCTTCTTCGTCATGCGCCACGGCGAGACGCGCAGGCTGGATTTCCTGCGCAAACCCTGACCCGGCGCCCGGTATAATTCCGGGTTTCCGCCGCCACAATGCTTCGATTCCTTGCCGTACTGCTCGCCGCGGCGCCGTTCTGCGCCGGGGCCGTCGAGGCGCCGCGCCCGCCGGCGGTGGCGGCGCGCGCCTGGCTGCTGGTGGACGCATCGAGCGGCCAGCCTATCGCCAGCCGCAACGAGGACGAGCGCATCGAGCCGGCCTCGCTCACCAAGCTCATGACCGCCTACCTCGTGTTCTCGGCGCTGAAGAGCAACACGATCTCGCGCTCGCAGACCGTGCCTGTGTCGGATCGCGCCTGGCACGCCGGCGGCTCGCGCATGTTCATCCAGCCGGGCAAGCCCGTCACCGTCGAGGAGCTGCTGCACGGGCTGATCGTGCAGTCCGGCAACGACGCGTGCATCGCGCTGGCCGAAATCCTGGCGGGCTCGGAGGAGGCCTTCGTCGACAGGATGAACCGCGAGGCGCAGCGCCTGGGGATGAAGGGCACCCATTTCGCCAACGCGAGCGGGCTACCCGATCCCGAGCATTATTCAACCGCCAGCGATCTCGCGCTCCTCGCGGGCTCTCTGATCCGGGATTTCCCCGAGTACTACAAGCTCTACTCCGAACGCGAATACCGCTACAACGACATCACCCAGCAGAACCGCAACCGGCTGCTGTGGCTGGACCCGAACGTGGACGGCATGAAAACGGGCCACACCGAGAGCGCCGGCTACTGCCTCATCGCCTCCGCGAAGCGCGGCCCGCGGCGCCTCGTGTCGGTGCTGCTTGGCGCCGGGTCCGACCGGCTGCGCGCCGAGGAGAGCCAGAAGCTGCTCAACTTCGGCTTCCAGCGCTACGACGGCGTGCGTCTCTACGAGAAGGGAGAGGCCATCGGCAAGCTGAAGGTGTGGAAAGGCAGCGAGCCGGAACTGAAGGCCGGTTTCGCATCGGACCTGTTTGTCACCGTGCCCAAGGGCTCAGCCGGCAAGTTGCAGGCGGAACTGGTCAGCCACCAGCCGCTGATCGCGCCGCTCTCCGCCGGCCAGCGCGTCGCCACCCTGCATGTATCGCTCGAAGGCAGGCCGCTCGGTGACTACCCGGTAGTGGCGCTGGAGAACGTCGCCGTCGCCGGATTTTTCGGGCGCGCCTGGGACAGCGTTAGACTGTGGCTGAAGTAAGGAGCCGGAAATGATCTATCTCAATGGCGAGTTCATGCCGGCGGAAGAGGCGAAAGTCTCCGTCCTCGACCGCGGTTTCATCTTCGGCGACGGCGTCTACGAAGTGATCCCTGCGTACTCGCGGCGCCTGTTCCGGCTGGACGAGCACCTCGCGCGGCTGCAGACGAGCCTGGACGCGATCCGGCTCGCCAATCCGCATCCGGCATCCGCGTGGAAGGAACTGATCGGCAGGATCGTCGCCGCCAATCCCTGGGACGACCAGACGGTCTATCTCCAGATCACCCGCGGCGTCGCGCCGCGCGAGCACGCCTTTCCGCGCGGCCTGAAACCGACCGTTTTCATCATGGCGAGCCCGCTGGTCACGCCGTCCGCGGAGCAGGTGAAATCCGGCGCCAAGGCGATCGTGTTCCCCGATTTTCGCTGGCTGCGCTGCGACATCAAGTCGACCTCGCTGCTCGGCAACTGCATGCTGCGCACCTTCGCCGCCGACGCCGGCTGCGCCGAAGCGATTCTCGTGAGGGACGGGCATCTGACCGAAGCTTCTGCGAGCAACGTATTCGTCGTCGCCAAGGGAACCGTGCTCGCCCCGCCGAAGTCCCACCTGATATTGCCCGGGATCACCTACGACGTGGTGCTCGAAATCCTGAAGGCCAACGCGATCCGTCACGAGGTGCGACCGGTCGCCGAGAGCGAACTGCGCGGCGCGGACGAAATCTGGGTGACGTCCTCCTCGAAGGAAGTGCTTGCCATCACCACGCTCGACGGCAAACCGGTCGGCACCGGCAAACCCGGCCCCGTGTTCAACCGCGTGCACGGCCTCTACCAGGAATTCAAGGCGACGGTCATGCGCGCACCCGCTCATGCCTGAAACCGATGCGCCGCTGCTCGCCTTTCCCTGCGACTTTCCCATCAAGGTCATGGGAAAGACCCAGGCCGGGTTCGCGCAGGCGGTGACCGAGGTCGTGAGGCGGCACGCGCCCGACTTCGATCCGGCGACGCTCGGCATGCGCCCCAGCCGCGAAGGCAAGTACCTGTCCCTCACCTGCGTCGTCCGGGCGAATTCGCGCGAGCAACTCGACGGGCTGTACCAGGAGCTGTGCGATCATCCCATGGTCACCATGGTGCTCTGATGCAAAGCGCTGCACGACCGTCTCCCGCCGTACATTCCCCGCTCGCGGCAAAGCGCGGCCGCGGTGCACCGCTCGTCAAGCGTTTCGGCCGCGTCGGCTACCTCGCTGCGTACGAGGCCATGCGCCACTTCACCGACGCGCGCGGCGCGGGCACGCCGGACGAGCTCTGGGTGCTCGAGCACCCGCCGGTCTACACCTCCGGCCTCGCCGGCCGCGAAAAGCACTTTCCGCGCCGCGCCGGAATTCCGCTCGAGCGCGTCGACCGCGGGGGTCAGATCACCTACCACGGGCCGGGGCAGGCGATCGTCTACGTGCTCGTCGATCTGGCGCGGCGCGACCTCACCGTGCGCGCCATGGTCGCGCGCATCGAGCAGGCTGCGATCGACGTGCTCGCCGCGCACGGCGTTTCCGCGGCGCGCAAGGCGGAGGCGCCGGGCGTATACGTGGACGGCGCCAAGATCGCGGCGCTGGGGCTGCGCGTGCGCCGCGGCTGCTGCTATCACGGCGTCGCGCTCAACGTGGACATGGATCTCGCGCCGTTCTCCGAAATCGACCCCTGCGGCTACCTCGACCTCGAAGTCACGCAGGCTTCCGCGCACGGGATCGCAGCGGGAACGGAAGAACTCGGCGGTGAGCTCGCCCACCGCATCGCGGAGCTGATCGGAACATGACCGCGACCGCCGAAAAGAAAAAAGGAACGGCGAAGACGCGCATCCCGATCGCGATCGTCCCCGCGGAACGGCTCGCCAAGCCCGAATGGATCCGCGTGCGCGCGGCTTCCACGGGATCGCGCTTCCACGACATCAAGCGCATCCTGCGCGAGAAGAACCTGCACACGGTGTGCGAGGAAGCTTCCTGCCCCAACATCGGCGAATGCTTCGGCAAGGGCACCGCGACCTTCATGATCCTCGGCGACCTGTGCACGCGGCGCTGCCCGTTCTGCGACGTCGGGCACGGCCGGCCGCTGGCGCCGGACGCAGAGGAGCCGGCGCATCTCGCCGAGACCATCGCCGCGCTGCGGCTCTCCTACGTCGTCATCACCAGCGTGGACCGCGACGACTTGAAAGACGGCGGCGCGCAGCATTTCGTCGATTGCATCCGCGCCGTGCGCGCTGCGTCGCCTTCGACGCGCATCGAGGTCCTGGTGCCCGATTTCCGCGGGCGCCTGGAGCGAGCACTCGAAGTGCTGCACGCCGTGCCGCCCGACGTGATGAACCACAACCTCGAGACCGTGCCGCGGCTCTACCGCAAGGCGAGGCCCGGCGGGAACTACCCGCATTCGCTCAAGCTGCTGAAGGACTTCAAGGCGCGTCACCCGCAGGTGCCGACGAAGTCGGGGCTGATGGTCGGCCTGGGCGAAACGGACGAGGAGATACTCGAAGTGATGCGCGACCTGCGCGCGCACGACGTGGACATGCTCACCATCGGGCAATACCTGCAGCCCTCGGCCGGGCACCTGCCGGTGCTGCGCTACGTGCATCCCGACGTCTTTGCGATGTTCGAGCGCGAGGCGGAAAAGCTCGGCTTCACCCACGCCGCAGTCGGCGCGATGGTGCGATCGAGCTACCACGCCGACCAGCAGGCCCACGCGGCGGGCCTGGTCTGAGATCCGCGGCGGAGCCCGCCTAGAAGTACACGCGCTTGCGTTCGCCCGTGCGCGAGATTTCGTAGAGCGCGGCGCGGATCACGTTGGCCACCTTGCGCACGCCCGTGCGCGACAGCAGCGTCTCGCCGGCGTAATCGCCATCCTCGTCGCACACCATGCGCAGGTCCACGATCGGCAGGCTTGCCGTGAAAGCGCGCCGCATGACGCGATCGTTGAAGATGGCGAGCGCGGTCGCCGCCACGCGCTGGCGCGAGGGGTCGCCGTAGCGAGACGGAACCAGGGTGCACACGACCGCCGGCAGCCCGGTCTCGAGCGCAGCGGAGACGAGTTCCACGAACACGCCGTCAAACTCGTCTGCCGCAGCGGAAAGCGTATCGAGCGCTTCGTGTATCGAATGCACCGGGCTTTGAAGCAGGCCGCTTCTCTCGATGGCCCAGCCTCCATCGAGGCTGAGCGCGATATGGCTCGCGTCCGCCGGGATCGCGCGCACGCGCCCCGGGCGCAGCACTTCCTCGGGCTTGAGCACGGTCAGCTTCCAGGGGTTGCGCGGCTGCGGCACGAGCGTGCGCTCGGGCGCTTCCGCATCGAGACTGATGTTTTCCAGCGCGTCGCCGAGCAGGACTGCATGCCGGATGACGTCGGGCGCAGCTTTCCCCTCGCCCCCGGGGGCGTTCTGTGTCATGGCTTCCTCCTCCGTTGCCCCCGCAGGGGCTAGTTTTATAGGCGCACATCGAGGTGCGCCGCCTTACTGCAAGACACGCCGAGCAGGAACGTCCCTGCCTAGTGCGCCTTTTCCCAATTCTGTCCCGCTCCGACGTCCACCACAAGCGGCACTTTCAGCTCGGCGACCCCGCTCATCAGCTTCGGCAGGCGCTCCTTCACGCGCGTGAGTTCCGCATCGGGCACCTCGAGCACCAGTTCGTCGTGCACCTGCATAACGAGCCTGGCAGAGAGTTTATTTTCTTCCAGCCAGCCCTGCACGGCGATCATGGCGAGCTTGATCAGGTCGGCCGCGGTTCCCTGCATGGGCGCGTTGATCGCGGCGCGCTCGGCGCCGCCGCGGCGCGCCGGATTGGCGCTGCGGATCTCCGGCAGCCACAGGCGCCTGCCGAACACGGTCTCGACGTAGCCGCGTTCCTTGGCCTGGGCGCGGATGTCGTCCATGAACCGCTTCACCCCCGGATAACGCGCGAAGTAGCTGGCGATGTAGGCCTGGGCGGTGGCCCGCTCCAGGCCGAGCTGCTGCGCGAGGCCGAAAGCCGACATGCCGTAGATCAAACCGAAATTGATGGTCTTGGCGTAACGGCGCTCCTCCGCGCCGACCTCCTTCAGCGAGCGGCCGAACACCTCGGCGGCGGTGGCGCGGTGGATGTCCTCGCCGGCCGCGAACGCGCGTAGCAGGTTTTCGTCTCCGGAGAGGTGCGCCATGATGCGCAGCTCGATCTGCGAATAGTCGGCGCTGACGATGGCGTGCCCGCCGGACGCGACAAAGGCCTCGCGGATGCGCCGGCCTTCCGCCGTGCGCACCGGGATGTTCTGCAGGTTGGGATCGTTCGAGGCGAGCCGCCCGGTGACCGCGGTCGCCTGGCCGTAGTTGGTGTGCACGCGGCCGGTGCGCGGGTTCACCATCTTCGGCAGCTTGTCGGTGTAGGTGGACTTCAGCTTGGAGATCTCGCGGTAATCCAGCAGGATCTTCGCGAGCGGGTGGTCGAGCGCCAGCTTTTCGAGGACCTCCTCGTCGGTAGACGGGGCGCCGGAAGGCGTCTTCTTCACGACCGGCATTCCCTTCTTCTCGAAGAAGATCTCGGCGATCTGCTTGGGCGAGCCGAGGTTGAAGGGCTGGCCCGCCTCCTTGTGCGCCTGGCTTTCCAGCTCCAGCATCTTCTCGCCGAACTCCCTGCTCATCGCCTCCAGCTGCTGCGCGTCGATGAGCACGCCGTTGCGTTCCATCTTGAACAGCACCCCGCGTGCCGGGATCTCGATCGAGCCGTAGACGTAGGCGAGCTTCGCGTCGGCCTCGACCCTGGGGTAGAGCGCGTGGTGCAGTTGCAGCGTGATGTCGGCGTCCTCGGCGGCGTACTCGGTGGCGCGCGCGACGTCGACCTGCTCGAAAGAAATACGCTGGGCGCCCGTTCCCGTCACATCGTCGTAGGTGATGGTCTTGACGCCGAGGTGCCGCTCGGCGAGGGAATCCATGTCGTGGCGCACGTGGCTCTCCAGCACGTAGGATTCGAGCAGCGTGTCGTGCGCGATCCCGCGCAGGGCCACGCCGTGGTTGGCGAGCACGTGCTGGTCGTACTTGATGTTCTGGCCGAGCTTGCGGTACCCCTCGCCCTCAAGCCACGGCCTGAGGATATTCAGCGCCGTTTCGATGCCGAGCTGGTTCGGCGCGCCGGCGTAATTGTGGGCGAGCGGAAGGTACGCGGCCCGGCCGGGCACGATCGCGAAAGACATGCCCACGAGCTGCGCGTTCATGGGTTCGAGGCTCGTCGTCTCGGTATCGAACGAGGACAGCGCCGCGTTCTGCAGCGCCTCCAGCCAGCGCCGCAGCTCCGCTTCGGTCTGAAGCGTCTCGTAATGGCGCTCCGTGTTCGCCTTTGCCGTCACCGGCGCGTCTGCCGCGGCGGGCGGGCGCTCCGCCGCCCCGCCCGAAGCTTCCCTCAGCCAGCTCTTGAAGCCGAAGCCCGACAGCAGTTCCGCGAGGCGCTTCTCGTCGCGCGGCCCGGGCTTGAGTTCATCGAGAGAGAACGGCAGCTCGACGTCGCACTTCACCGCGAGCAGTTCCCTGGCCTTCGGCAGCCAATCGAGCGCCTTGCGCAGGTTTTCGCCGACCGCGCCCGCGATCTCGCCGGCGTGACCCGCCACTTCGTCGAGCGAGCCGTATTGCGAAAGCAGTTTCACCGCGGTCTTGGGGCCGACCTTGTCCACCCCCGGCACGTTGTCGACGGCATCGCCTACGAGCGTAAGGTAGTCGAGGATGCGCTCGGGCGGAACGCCGAACTTCTTCTCGACGCCTTCGCGGTCCAGGCGTTCGTTCGTCATCGTGTTCACCAGCGTGACCTTGTCGTCGACGAGCTGGGCGAGATCCTTGTCGCCGGTGGAGATGACGCAGTGCATTCCTTCCTTCTCTGCCGCCCGCGCGAGCGTGCCGATAACGTCGTCGGCCTCGACGCCTTCGACCTGGACCAGCGGCCAGCCGTGCGCGCGTATGGCCTCGAACAGCGGCCCGATCTGGCCGGAGAGATCGTCGGGCATCGGCGGGCGGTTCGCCTTGTATTCCGGGTAGAGTTCGTCGCGGAAGGTCTTGCCCTTGGCGTCGAACACGCAGGCGACGCGCTCCGCCTTGTAGTCGGCGAGCAGCCGTCGTAGCATGTTGAGCACGCCGTAAATCGCGCCGGTCGGCTCGCCCGCAGCGTTGCGCAGGTCAGGCAGCGCGTGAAACGCGCGATACAGATACGACGACCCGTCAACGAGCAGCAGTGTCTTTTTTCCAAGGAAATCCATGACCGACAAGATTCCGAAGCCGTTCGATGCCGCCCCGGGATCCGACCGGGCCGAGGCCGAGGCCTGGCACCTGTTCCGCATTATGTCAGAATTCGTCGAGGCCACAGAGAAGCTGGGCGAAATCCGCCCGGCGATCAGCGTGTTCGGCAGCGCGCGGATCCCCGCCGGCCATCCGTACTACGCTCTCGCGGAAAAAATATCCCGTCTGCTGTCCGATGCCGGCTTCGCCGTGATCTCCGGCGGCGGCCCAGGCATCATGGAAGCCGCCAACCGCGGCGCGCATTCCGGATGCTCCCCCTCGGTAGGACTCAACATCGAGCTCGCGCACGAACAGTTCGGCAACAAGTACCAGGACATCGTTTTGACGTTCCGTCATTTCTTCGCGCGCAAGGCGATGTTCGTGAAATTCGCCGGCGCCTTCGTTTTCCTGCCGGGCGGGTTCGGCACGCTGGACGAACTGGGCGAAGTGCTGACGCTGATCCAGACCGGGAAGAGCGCGCGCGTTCCCGTGATCCTCGTGCACGGCCCGTTCTGGCGCGGGTTGCTCGACTGGTTTCGCGAGAGACTGACGGGAGAACGGCTGATAGCCCCGGAGGACATGGACCTCATCCAGGTGATCGACGAGCCGCAGAAAGTGGTGGACGCCATCTTCAAACACTACGAGCACCGCAGCTTCCATCCGCTCGCCGCCGAGCGCGAGACACTGCTGAATCTGTAGCCTACGCGGCAGCCTTCCCCATCGTCACCGGGGCAAAAGAGTTCTGCTAGACTGCCCTCGAGTACCGGTCCCGTCCAATGCTGCGTCGATTTCTATTTTGCATCCTGCTAGCCGCCGCGCTTCCGCTCGCGGCGCAGCCTCTGCCCAAGCTCGAGCCGCTTCCCGAGCCGCCTCCGCCCCCGCCGGGTGTTGCGGTGGAAGAACCCGGCGAGCCGCAGGTACGCATCCAGCCCGGCCAGGGCGAGCAGATCGACGAACAAGTCATCGACGGCAAGCGCGTGGCACGGGTCACTACCGCGGCCGGTACCGAGTACTACCTGATCGAGGACCTCGGCGACGGCGCCGTCACGCCGAATCCAGGTCCCGCTCCGCGCGTGCGGGTTCCGCTCTGGGTGATCAAACGGTTTTGACTTCGCCGGCCGCGCGGGCGCGCGCCCGCTGAGATCGCCCCATGTCCGTCTTCACGCGCGTCACCACCGAGGAACTCTCCGCCTGGCTGAAGCGCTACGCCATCGGCACCCTCGTCGACCTGCAGGGAATCTCCGCCGGCATCGAGAACACGAATTACTTCGTCACCACAACGCATGGCCGCTTCGTGCTGACGCTGTTCGAGAAGCTGAACGCGACGGAACTGCCCTTCTACCTCAACCTGATGGCGCACCTGGCTCGACACGGCATTCCCTGCCCCGCGCCGATCGCGGACGCGGGCAACAGATATCTCGGCGCGCTCAACGGCAAGCCGGCCACTGTCGTCACCTGCCTGCCCGGCGCGCCGGTCGCGGACCCGGACGCGCGCCACTGCAGGCTCGTTGGAGCCGTGCTTGCCGACATGCACCTCGCCGGCAAGACCTACGCGGGCAAGCTGGAGAATCCTCGCGGCCCGCACTGGTGGGGCACCGCGGCCCGGAATGTGCAGCCGTTCCTCGACGCGGCTCGATTCGAACTGCTGCATTCCGAGCTCGAATTCCAGTCGCGGCACCGTGCCCTGGAACTGCCGCGAGGCGCGATCCACGCCGACTTGTTCCGCGACAACGTGCTTTTCGACGCGAACCGCATCGGCGGCGTGATCGACTTCTATTTTGCCGGCGTTGACGCGCTGCTGTTCGACGTCGCCGTCGCCGTGAACGACTGGTGCGTCGATTCCGCGGGAGAACTCGACGCGCCGCGCTCGGCCGCGCTGCTTTCCGCCTACCGCGCTGCGCGCGAGTTCACCCAGGCCGAGCAGGCCGCATGGCCGGTCATGCTGCGCGCGGCCGCGCTGCGGTTCTGGCTGTCGCGCCTGAACGACTTCTACCTGCCGCGCCCAGGGGAGCTGACCCACGCGCATGACCCCGAGCATTTCCGCCGCGTGCTCGAGGCGCGCCGCGCGCGACCGCTTCCCCTTGCCTGATCGCCACCGGACCGCCACACTTGGCATGAGAAACCTTTGTCGTAATCACGCTTGACATGCGAATCGTTCCTGCAAAAAACGGGTGGATGTGGCTGGTGAAGGGCTTTGCGCTGTTTCGCAGGAATCCGCCGGTGTGGCTGTTTCTCGTGCTCGCGTACTGGATCGGCGTCGCGCTGCTGGGCCAGGTACGGTACGCGGGGCTGGTGATATCCACCGTGCTGCTGCCGGTTTTCTCAGTCAGCTTCATGATCGTCTGCGCGGTGCTCGACCAGGGCGGCAGCGTCAGGCCTGCGCTGCTTCTCTCCGGATTCCGCAGCGAACTGCCGAAACTGCTCTGGCTGGGCGTTCTGTACTTGGCCTCGATCTTCCTGGTGCTCGCCGCGACGGCGCTCGCGGACGGCGGCATTCTGCTGCAGTGGACTCTCTCCGGCGAAGACCCTCCCGATGAGGCGATACGCGACGGCAGCGTTTCGCGCGCCCTGCTTCTCGCCGCAGCCGCCAGCGCTCCCGTGCTCATGGCCTTCTGGTTCGCGCCGGCTCTCGCTGCGTGGGAGCGGATGGGCGCCGGCCAGTCGCTCTTCTACAGCTTCTTCGCCGGCTGGCGGAACTGGCGCGCGTTTCTCGTCTACGGAATGGCGCTCGCGCTGCTCGGACTGGTGTTCCTGGTATGCGTCACCGCAACCGTTCTGATAACGGGCGGGCAGATGCAGTCTCTCCGCCTCATGGCCACGATGTTCACGCTGCTCACGCTGCCGACGATGTTCGGCAGCTTCTACGCCTGCTACCGCGACATCTTTCCCGAGGGCAGGCTCCCGGTCCCCGAGGCGGGAGAGAGCCGGCCGGGCTCCTAGCGCAGGACGATCGGGCCGACAGCGCGCTGTCAGGATTTCCGGGGTGCCTGTTCTGCTATGCTTCGACGCGGCTAAACCGACCGGCAAGCTTGGTTAGATCGTGAAAAATCCGACGGAAATCGCCTGCGAGCTGTGCGATGCTCCGGGCGGGGACC
>Ga0070732_10001961_pt1 | contig 11240 bp, 8 predicted proteins | sample Coa_R1_5_FD_66449 | JGI IMG/M metagenome (GOLD analysis project Ga0070732, IMG submission 66449) | Surface soil microbial communities from Centralia Pennsylvania, which are recovering from an underground coalmine fire - Coalmine... | ecosystem: Environmental > Terrestrial > Soil > Unclassified ...
CTGTTTATTCGCTCGTTTCTCCGTTTATCCCTAGAAGCAAAATAAAAGGGCTCGTGTAGACGGGGCCCATTCTCAACTCGGAATCTAGACTGGCGACAGCCTCGTTCTGCTGAAGCACAAGAAAAGCGAAACTCGGAGCGTAACCGAACCGTCACCGACAGACCTATTTAGACCTATCCAAACCGCATCAAATCTGCACTCCAGACCGGCCCTCATTTCGCCTCTAGTAATTGACAGGTAAACAGTTAGGCGCGTTCTAGCACATCTCCAAAGTGGGACATCCTGTCCCATGCCCGTACGAACGGGACAGAGTGTCCCGATTCACCCATGGAGATGAATAGCATCTTATTTATTTTCAATACCTTATCCGATGACAAATGGACCTGGCCGTGCACAAACAGCTATGAGCAAAAACGCTTGATCTTTCCCCCAAGAAAGAAAGGTCTGATTTTTATGGTGCAGAACCAGAAATCACCGAAACCCGGCGGACGCAACGAGCGCCACAGCGCCGCCTGGGGCAAGCGATTGAGCCTGGTCCTCTTGTTAGCGGCAGGAATGGCATTCGGCCAGCCTGCAAACGGCGCGCATTCGCGCATCGCTTCAGAACTCTCCAGCCTGCTGGCGAAAGCGCATCAGGGTACCGCGAAGGGTCAGACGGTTCGGGTCATCGTGCAGTACCGGCAGGTGCCAACGGCGGCTCACTACACCACGATGAAGAACCGCGGCGGAAGCCTTCATGCCAAGCTGCACCTGATTAAGGGCGCGGCGTTCACCATCCCGGTCAGCGCACTGGCGGCATTGGAGGCGGATCCCGAGGTTGTCTCGGTCACGATCGACCACCCGATGAAAGGGGCGGACGATCTGACCAACTTAGCGACGGGGGTGCACTCGGCTTGGAATTCCGGCTTTGACGGCACCGGTGTCGGCGTCGCGGTAATCGACAGCGGTATCAACGACAGCCTTCCGGACCTGTGGAATTCCGCGCAAACCGCGTCACGCGTGGTTTAACACCAGGATTTCACTGGGACGCCCACGACGAACTCGAGTGGAGCGCTGTGGGATCTCTATGGTCACGGCACACACGTGGCCGGCATCATCGCCGGAAACGGATATCTCTCGGGCGGGCAGTACGAGGGTGTGGCTCCTGGCGCGATGCTCATCGACTTGCGCGCTCTGGATGCCAACGGCGCAGGCACTGACAGCAGCGTGATCGCGGCCGTCCAGCAGGCCATTGCGCTCAAGAACACTTACAACATTCGCATCATCAACTTGTCGCTGGGCCGTGGAATCTGGTCCAGCTATACGCAGGATCCTCTGTGCCAGGCTGTCGAATCGGCTTGGCAAAACGGAATTGTCGTGGTTGTGGCGGCTGGAAACTATGGCCGTTTAAGCGTATCTGGCAGCAACGGTTTCGGTACGATTACCGCTCCGGGTAACGATCCCTATGTGATCACCGTAGGCGCGACCAAGAATAACGGAAACGGATCGGCTGCGGGAGAAACGAAGGCGAGTTACAGTTCGAAGGGCCCCACCACTTACGACCACGTCGTTAAGCCGGATATCATGGCGCCCGGTAGTAACATTGTCTCTCTGGCAGCTCCCGGCGCCACACTGGAAGCCTTCTTTCCGTCGGGTCTCGCCAACGGAAGCGACGGGCAGCCTCACTACTTCGCCTTGAGCGGCACAAGCATGGCGACTCCTGCCGTTGCCGGGGCGGCGGCTCTGATGCTGCAGGAACAAAGCACGCTTACTCCGGATCAGGTAAAGGCACGGCTGATGAAGACCGCTTACAAGATGGGGCTCTTCTCTACCTCAGCCTACGTCCCGCACCTGTTCATGAATTTCATCGACTTTTACGATCTGTTCTCGGTGGGATCGGGCCTGCTGAACGTGCAGGCCGCCATCAGCAATAGCGACCTGGCCCCCGGCAACGTTGGCACGGCTCTTTCACCCACCGCCGTTTACAACAACGGTACAGTGTCCCTGGTCTATGGAAATTCGACCGTTTCCACGAACTCGGTCGTATGGGGATCGTCAGTGGTTTGGGGAGCCTCGGTGGTTTGGGGAGCCTCGACGGTCAGCGGCACTTCGGTAGTCTGGGGTGCATCTCTGCCCTGGAACAACAACACTTTGAGCGCATTTAGCGTCGTTTGGGGCGCCAGCAGGGGCACGAGTTCCAGCGCCATGAGCGTGGTCTGGGGTGCGACCGCTTCCAGCGCTACCTCAGCTTTCTCTGATGCTGGGGATGATGAGCAATGACAGCCGTGTGAATACACAGAAAGGAGACGAGATCATGAACCATACACGGCAAGTCAAGACCTTCATCGGCGCAATGATGCTGGCGGCAGTAACCGCAGGCGGATATGCCGTAGCGACCAGTCATTCTCTGCACCTCTACTTCGCCCTGGCCGTTCTCGGACTCGCAGGTGTGACTTCGCGGATGAAAGTGAAGCTGCCCGGCATCAACGGCAACATGTCTGTAAACCTGCCGTTCCTGCTGACCGCGATTGTCAACTTGAGCTCGGCTGAAGCTGTCGTCATTACCTGTGTTTCTACCATGGCGCAATGCTGGCCGCGCAAAGATGCGAAATGGAAACCGGAACAGATAGCCTTCAACGTCAGTATGATGGCTTTGGCCAGCTCGCTGGCTAGCCTTCTGTTCCACGCGCAGTGGTCATCCCGATTCGGGTTGAATTCCAATCCGCTTGGGCTGGCTCTGGCGGCCACAACGCTGTTCCTGGGACAGACCTTACCAGTTGCCGGCATCGTCGCGGTAAGCGAGAGCAAAGCCGCAGGCCCAATCTGGTGGAATCTAGCTCAGCTTTCCTTCCCGTACTACGTAGTGAGTGCGGGCGTGAGCTCGATGGTCCAGATGGTCAGTGCTCATATGGGCTGGGAACTGGCGCTGGCGGTGTTTCCAATCATGTACGGAATCCACCGCTCTTACTCTCTGTACTTTGGCAAGATGGCGGAGTCTTCGCGTCCACCGGTTCTGGTTAGAGGCGCAAGCGCGTAGTCGGTTGGTGTGAATCTTTCATGGCCCGCGGGAACGCCGCGGGCCATTGTTTTTGATACGGCTATCAGGCCGGCTGGGGATTCCGCACAGGTGCGGGAATGATCGGCAATTCAACGCGGAATATGCTTCCCTCACCCTGGCTGTTCTCGACCGCAATGGTTCCCCGATGCGCTGTAACAATCCACTGCGCGATTGCAAGTCCTAATCCTGCACCGCCCTGCTCGCGGCTGCGCGCCTTGTCGATTCGGTAGAAGCGCTCGAAGATTTTCCCCTTCTCTCCCTCCGGGATTCCTACTCCTGTGTCTTGCACTACGAGAACAACGTTGTCGCCCTTTTGTTCCAGGGAGAGCGCAACCCGGCCCGGCGAGGGAGTGTACTTGAAGGCGTTGTCCAGGAGGATATCGGCCACTCTCCGCAGCGCAGACTCGTCTCCCATCACGAAAGAATCTTTCGGGACGATGTTTGCCGAGAATTCAAGATTCCGGATCCCTGCCACCTGTTGCCAACTTTCCACGACACCATTCAGCATTTCGCGCAACTCCACCGGCTGCAAATGGAGCGTCTCGCGCCCCGAGTCGGCCCGAGCCAACGCGAGCAACTGTTCAATCAGGGCCGTGGTACGCTCCGCCTCCAGCAGAATGTGACGCAACGACTCTTTGTACTCGATTTCACCGCGGGAGCGGCGCAAGGCAAGTTCCGCCTCGGTGCGAATCAGAGACACCGGCGTCCGCAGCTCGTGCGAAGCATCCGCAGTAAATTCCGTGATTCGCAGAAAGGCCACCTCGATCCGGGCGAGCATTTCGTTCAGCGTGTCAGAAAGGCGCTGCAACTCGTCCCCGGTTTCGAGCTTCTGAAGACGGCTGCTCAAATTGGCTCCGCTGATGTCCCGGGCAGTTCGTACCAATGCATCCACTGGTGACAATGCCCTGCGGCTCAGCCAATATCCGCCCAGACCTGCAACCAGAAACACTAGCGGGGCGAACGCCAGCAGGTATGACCGGAACAGATGGAGCGTCTCCACCATGTCGTCGGTCACCGTTCCCATGGCGACGCTATAAATATGGCCGTTGGCCTCAAGCCTTTGCTGCAAGAAACGCAAATGGTGGCCATCGACTTTCCGCTTGAGATAACTTGAACGATTGATCGGTTCGGGATCGAGAGTCTTCGGGTGTGCTTGCAAAAAAGCTGACCGGTAAATCAGGTCGCCGTTTTCCGCATAGACCTGTAAATAGTCGCCGGAGTGTTCCAGTGCGTACGTTTCGTTTACCTCTTCCTGCACCTTGGCAAGGGTTGCATCCTTCTTTTGAGAATTCAGGAAGTTCTTCAGGTCCTCCACCTGATTTTCCAGGTTGTCATCGACGAGATCATAGAGATGACTTCGGAGGAGGAACCACATGCCTGCTCCGAAGGCGATCTGAGCGATGGCGAATATCGCCAGATACCAGAGCGTAAGCCGCACGCCGATGGAAAGTTTCTTCATCGGCGTCACGCCTGCCCGTTCTCGCGAATTATGTAACCCACCCCGCGCACGGTATGAATCAATTTGGGCCGTCCCGGCGGATCGATCTTCCCGCGCAGCAGATGCATGAAAGCATCCAGCGTATTTTCCTCGATGTCGCGATCGAACCCCCAAACAGCCTCGATCAGCGATCTCCGCGAAACCACTTTTCCTGCACGGTAGATGAGTCGCTCGAGCAGATTGTATTCCGTCCGGGTCAGCGAGATGCGCTGCTGGCCTCGCTGCACCTCGCGGCTGGCGGGATCAAGCACCAGATCGCCTACACGTAAACTCGTATCCTGTGCGGCCAGAGCGCGTCGTTTGACAGCCCGCAGCCGTGCCACCAGTTCGTCAAACGAAAACGGCTTGGTCATGTAATCGTCGGCACCCAGATCGAGACCGCGCACGATATCGGGCACTGCGTCTCTGGCGGTGAGCATCAAGATTGGTGTGCGAACTTTTTCCGCGCGTAAGCGCTTGGCCAATTCATATCCGCTGAGTCCCGGCATCATTACATCCAGAATAATGACATCGAACTCGTAGCTCTTGGCGACCGCCAATCCCTCAGTGCCATCAGAGGCGCACGTTACCGTATGCCCCTCTTCGCTAAGTCCCTTGCGAAGAAGGTCGGCCATCCGCGCTTCGTCTTCAACCACCAGCAATTTCATCGCGAATCTGAGCCCGAGACGAGGTCGCCGGCACCCCCAACTTTAGATTGAATCAACTCAACCTTGCCTCAACCTGAAGAAATATTAACTTGTCTTTCATCATCGCGTCACAACGCAATTTTAGGATTCCCATTCATTCCGATCAGTGCAATTTGTAGCTGGAGATGACAGCCGCGACCTGCGTCGTTTGCAGTTCAAGCCCTTCCCCCGGCTGAATACCTCGCGCTGCAAGGAGCTGAAACATGAATTCGAATCGACGTTCTCCATCGGTCCCTGCAACCCTTTTCCAATCTGTTCTGCCCGTGCTCCTGGGGCTGATTCTTGCCTCTGCCACTATTCCAGTCGCAGTTGCCCAAGTGGATCGCGCCGTGCTCGAAGGCACCGTTAGCGACCCCTCTGGAAGAGTAATCGTGGGCGCAACACTGAAAGTCGAAGCCGTCGATACTGGTCTGACCGAAGAACAACCAGCCAATTCGAAAGGCTATTACCGGTTCCCAGGTCTTGCGGTGGGGCGCTACACCGTGACGGCCGGCGGCTCTGGTTTTAGGACCAAGGTGATCGAGGATGTCATCCTGCGCGTTGGCCAGACCCGCACCCTCGACGTTCAGCTTGGAGTCGGGGCGATCAGCGAGAAAGTCGAAGTTAAAGCCACCCTCGCACCCGAGGACCGCAGTTCCGCCGAAGCCGCGACGGTGATCGACTCCGTGCAGATCTCTGAGCTTCCAAACAACGGCCGCGACTGGGCCAGTTTCACCTTGCTCGCCCCTTTTGCCCAGGATGATGGCGGCGGCGACCAGCGCACCATCCGTTTCGCCGGCCGCGCCCGCGATGACAATAACTTTCAAATCGATGGTGTCGACGCTGGCGGCATTCAGGAGCAGGCGCAGAAATCGCAGACCCGGCTGCAAATCTCACAGGACGCAATTGAGGAGTACCGCGTTAACAGCGCGTTGTACGACGCCGAATATGGCACGCAAGCGGGTGGACAGATCGATGTGGTCACCAAATCCGGGACGAACGACTGGCATGGCGGGGTGTTTGGTTATTTACGAAATTCCGCGTTCGATGCCCGGAATTTCAACGACTTCGATGTCAACGGCAATGCCTACATTCCACCCTTCCGCTACGGCCAATATGGCATGACTTTGGGCGGTCCGGTGAAGAAGGACAGATTATTCTTCTTCATAAACTACGAAGGGCTTCGCCAATTTGGTGCGACCACGAATCAAGTCGTTGTTCCCAATGCCGCCATTGAGCAGGCTACTCTTTCCAAGTCGCCGCAGATGTGTTCCATCCTGCAGGCCTATGCCTGGCGTGCCTCGACAGGGACCATTGGAAACTGCAACCCTGTGCATGTCTATCCCGACGCGGCCTTTGCCCCCAGCGCGTCCGATTCCGCCCTGCTCACAGCCCCCGCTACCACCACGGTGCACGAAGACACCTGGCTTCTCCGAATGGATTACAGGATCAATGACAAGACAATGCTGTATGGCAGTGCGCACCGCGACATCAGTCTTGTGAGCGGCACCAATGGCAGCGGTTCTCTTCCCTACGACTTAATTCAGACGATCAACCATCCAGCTGGCTACTATATCGCCCTTCAGAACACCTTCTCACCGCGACTGCTGAACGAAGCGAAGGTCTACATAAACCGGTCCCCGTTTATCAATCCGCAGGTCCCACCCTTGCCCTACTCGGTGAGCACGAATAATTGGGTGACAATCAACAACAATCAGGCAGATCACGAAATCGGCACTACTTACGGCATCGTGGATAACCTAACCCTCGTGCACGGGCGGAACACGTTCAAGACTGGCATCGAGATTCGCCGAGTTCGGTTGAATCAGGGTCTGACCGCTGGCAACACCCTCTCTTTTGCGGACAACAGCAGCAACGCGGACACGGGTTTTGTGAACGCGAGCCTTTACGGTATTTCCTACACCGACACGTGGTGTTGCCACAAGCTTAGACGCACCTTCTATATGCCCTATTTCCAGGATGAGTGGAAGGTCACTCCCACGTTGACCTTGAATCTGGGAATTCGCTGGGAATACTACGGTGTAGCGCACGAAGCCGACAATCGCACTACGGTCTTCGATGTCAGCCAATTTCACGGCGTATGCTTCGGCTCCGGCTCCATTTGGCGGTTTGCCCTGCCCAGCCCGATTCCGAGCCCGGTCAATACTCCGGCGTGTCCGAAGAACCCGCCTCTTTACAACCCTGACTATAGGAACTTCGATCCTCGCGTTAGTTTTGCCTGGGCACCCGAAATGTTCCATGGAAAGACGGTCATCCGTTCGGGATTTGGGATCTATCACGGCGCAGCCCAGAACGACGATCTGAACGCTGGGCTGGAAAGCGATCGGTATACCGCGTTCGCCAATTTCGATCCGGCGGGAAACGGCACCCCTTTGTTACCGCAATATCAGCAAGTGAATCCAGACCTCAGCAGCTTGCCGATACAACCGCAGCAGCAACCTCGCGCCTTACAGCGTCATGGTCGCCGTGATCTTTATGCCGAGACTTGGGGGCTCACTGTCGATCGCGAACTACCGTCTAACTTCTTGGCATCGGCGCAGTACCTGGGATCGCGGGGGGTTCGTCTGTTTTCTCGGGGAGGAGTGAATTTCTGCAGTACAGCGCCGCAGGGAACCGACGCCGCCGGCAACCCCATTTGCACCCGCCCACTCGATCAGTTTTATCCCGGAGGCGATCCTTACGGTTCCGTAGACTACAAATCCGACATCGGATCCAGCACTTACAACGCGCTGTTGCTGAGCCTCCAGCGGCGTTTCTCCAGCGGCTTATCCTTCCAGGGACGCTATACCTGGTCTCATTCCATCAACGACGGATCAGTCGGTGGCGGCGAGTCGAACGGTCCCGAAAACGTAAATTGCCTGTCCTGCGACAAGGGTCCGAGTGTCTTCGATGTCCGCAACAACGTGACGGTGAATGCCGTTTACGAACTGCCTTTTGGTCCCGGCAAGTCTTTCCTCAACGGCGGGGGAGTATTGGGGAAGATCGTGGGCGGGTGGCAAATGAGCAGCATTGGCCTCTGGCACACCGGTCATCCCCTCACGATCATGATGAATATCTCGCCGGACCAGTTGCCGGACGGAAACGATCAAACCACTCAAAGGCCCGACCTGGTTCCTGGTGTGCCCATATTTCTGCCGGGAGGAGTGCAGAATCACACCCTTCCGATCAACCCGGCCGCTTTCGCTCCTCCCCCGTTGGCGGCAGGCGGCGTTGCTGATAGTAGCGGAAACTGCGTTGACACTTGCGGTCTGGTTAGCCGATTCGGCACAGCGCCGAACGGACTGATCCGCGCCGTCAACACCTGGCAGATTGACCTGGCCTTAACCAAGGAGACAAAGCTGACCGAGCGCGTGGCCATGGAGTTTGGTGCGCAAGTATTCAATATCTTCAATCACACTCAATACGGCGATCCCAATGGCGACAACCTGACCTTCAACTACACTCAGGCCACCGACAACGCGGGGAACCCGATACCTAACAGTTGGATCCTGCAGCCAAAGGGCAGCCTCGGTCTTATCAATACGACCGTGAATTTCAACAATAATAATGACAACGCTGCCTCGCCCAACACCGGAACCGGGCTGCCGCGACAGATTCAGCTGATGCTTCGCTTCAAATTTTGAGACAGGTCTTGGACGTGATTTCAGGCAACTTTCAGGCACACCGGTTACGGTTGCGGTTGAGGTGACATAAATGCGACTTCGCTTTCTCCGCTGTGCGATGACTGCGGTTCTGGGCACCATGGCTTGCACCGCTCTAGCGTCGGCCGCGCCCGGCTACTCCATATTGAAGAAGATTCCCATCCCCGGCCAGGGAAGTTTTGACTATCTCACGGTCGATGAAGCCGCCCGCCGCTTGTACGTTTCGCACGGCACACAAGTGGAAGTGCTCGACATCGACGCGCTCAGCGTGGTGGGGAACATTCCGAAGACATTGGGCGTTCATGGCGTCGCGCTCGCGCCTGAAGCTGGCCGGGGGTTTGTCAGCGACGGCCAGGCCAACTCCGTCACTGTCTTCGATCTGAAGACACTGAAGCCGATCACCGAGGTTCCCACCGGCCAGAAGCCCGATGCAATCATCTACGATCCGGCCACGTCGCGCGTTTTCGCCTTCAACGGCGGAGGCAACAGCGCCACCGCGATTGATGCCGCGACCGCCAAGGTGGCTGGTACGGTCAATCTGCCCGGCGGGCCAGAATTCGCCGCGGCAGACGGGAATGGATACGTCTTCAACAATCTTGAGGACGAAAGCCTTGTTCTGAAGATCAACTCCCGCGAACTCAAAGTCGAACAGCGGTGGCCCGCCGCGCCGTGTGCGTCTCCTAGCAGTATGGCCATGGACCGGCCCAACCGCCGCCTGTTTATCGGGTGCCGCAACAAGCTGATGGCCGTCATGGATGCCGACTCCGGCAAAGTCCTCACCACGCTTCCCATCGGCGATCACGTCGACGCCACCGCATTTGATCCTGCGACCAAACTGATTTTCAATTCCAATGGCGAGGGCACAATCACGGTAATCCATCAGGACTCTCCCGATAAGTATTCTGTCGTTGAAACTGTCAAAACGGCGCCCCGCGCGAAAACCATGGCGCTGGATCTCAAGACTCACCGACTCTTTCTTTCCACAATCGAAAATGGGCAATTCGAGGTACTGGTAGTGGGACAATAGAGTTCAGATCCTGAGACGCACCTTCACACCATGAATTTAAGACGCGGTCTATTTGCGCACACCCTTAGCTTGGGCTTGGTTTTGGTAGCGCTATTCGTGCTCCCCGGCTGTACCAAGAAGTCGTCCGCTCAGAGCTCGCCCGCGAATTTGCAGGCTGACGTGCACACTCCATTCCGTTTCGTCGCCTACGGAGATACGCGTTTTCACAACCCCAACGACACGGAAGCCGCCAATCCGGTGGTGCGAGTCGCGCTGGTGAAGGCGATTGCGGAAGCCAATCCTGCGTTCGTCTGTTTCACCGGCGATATCGTCTATAACGGGTTGGACGCCGACGATTGGAGAGTCTGGGACCGTGAGACCAGCATTTTGCGCGAGAGAAGCATTGCAGCCTATCCGGTGCTGGGAAATCACGACCTGCACGGGAAAGAAGATGTCGCGCTGGGCAACTATTTTCAACGTTTCCCCGAGCTGAAAGGGAGCCGCTATTACTCAGTTCGAGCCGCCAATGCGCTGATCCTCGCGCTCGATAGCTCGCAGGAGGAAGCCACCGGGCCGCAGGGCCAATGGCTGGCCGACAAACTCGATCACGTTCCCGCCGACGTGGATTTTGTTTTTGTTTTGCTGCACCATCCGCCCTACACCAGCTCCTCCGACGCAAGGGTCTTCGGCGGCGGGCACTCGTCACGTCCGCCGGAGCACGCTCTGGCCACGATGCTCGAAGATCGCCAGGCCCATGCCCACTTCCGCATCGTCCTCTTTTCCGGGCACGTGCACAATTACGAGCGCCACGAGCATGGCGGCGTGACTTACTTCGTGACGGGTGGTGGAGCCGCGCATGCTTATCCGATCGAGCGGGCCCCCACTGATCCTTTTCAGAGCAAGGAAGTGAATTACCACTATTTGCTGGTCGAGGTCGACCACCAACAATTGACGATCACAATGAATCGTTTGGATTTGTCGAGTGGTAAAGCGGTTTGGACGCGGCCGGACTCAGTGAAAGTCTCAGTCCCAGCCGCCGTAGCGGCACAGGCAGGCGCACAGTAGTTTAGGAGGCTTGGCAGTTCCCCGTGCAACCGTTCTTTTCCCACGCTACGCCTAACGCGTGCAAAGTGAGCCGGTCGACTAGTGTCAACTTCTCAGGCTCCAGCACCACCGTGTAGGCGTATTGCACTTCAACGTCGCAGGTGATGCACCACCGTTCGTGGCGAATGACGCCTCCGCAGTGTTCACATGCCGATTTCGCGTCGTACTGGTTGCTGTGATACCAACTGGCTGCCGCGGGATTCGCGAACATAACGCCCTCCTTGCACAAACCTTTAGCAAATTCCCCCGCCGCTCGCTCGACAGTTCG
>Ga0070732_10001962_pt1 | contig 11238 bp, 8 predicted proteins | sample Coa_R1_5_FD_66449 | JGI IMG/M metagenome (GOLD analysis project Ga0070732, IMG submission 66449) | Surface soil microbial communities from Centralia Pennsylvania, which are recovering from an underground coalmine fire - Coalmine... | ecosystem: Environmental > Terrestrial > Soil > Unclassified ...
GACATGGTGGTGCTAAACGAGATGGACCGCTTCCACTTGTGCGAAGACGTGATCGACCGCTTGCCGCAATTGGGCGCCCGCGCCGCGTATTTCAAGCAGGCGATCCACCAGAAGCTGATCGAGCACAAGCATTACATTGCCGAACACGGCGACGACATGCCGGAAATCAGCGGTTGGCAATGGGGCAAAGCCAGATCGACCGGCAAGGAGCGCCGGCTCACTTCCACGGAAGGCGACAACGTGTAGGAACTAACGAATTAATCCCGGCGCGGTCCTGAGCCGGGAATTGAGCCTCGCCACGGACGGACCAACATGTCGACAAACGACATGAAACCGATGGTGCCTTTGCCGTGGATACGCTGGATTCGGCCACTGGTTGGCGCTCGTTTTTGCCCATAGTGCGCTGGCTGCCGCGCTACAACCTGCAGTCGGTAAAGTCGGATGCGATTGCGGGCGTTACGCTGGCCGCGTATGCAATACCGGTTTCGATGGCCTATGCGTCGCTGGCCGGGCTGCCGCCGCATTATGGCATCTATGGCTACTTGCTCGGCGGCTTGTGCTATGCGGTGTTCGGCACGTCGCGGCAACTGGCCATCGGCCCCACGTCCGCCATTGCCATGCTCGTGGGCACCACCGTGGCGGGCATGGCCGAGGGCGATTCTGCGCGCTGGATTGCCATCGCGTCGCTCACGGCGATCACCGTGGCCGTGGTCGGCTTCATCGCCTGGCTGTTGCGCTTAAGCGGTTTGGTGAGCTTTATCAGCGAAACGATCCTGGTCGGCTTCAAGGCCGGGGCGGCACTCACCATTGCCATGACACAGTTGCCCAAGCTCTTTGGCGTAAAGGGCGGCGGCGATCATTTCTTCGAGCGCGTCTGGACTTTGGCCGGCCAACTTGGCGACACCAATCTGGCAGTGCTTGTCTTCGGTCTTGCGGCCCTGGCGCTATTGCTGCTCGGCGACCGGTTTCTACCGAATCGTCCGATTTCTCTGTTTGTCGTCGTGCTGGCCGTCGCGGTGATGTCCTTCACCTCGCTTTCTCAGCACGGCGTCGGCACGGTAGGTGTGATTCCGTCGGGATTGCCGCGGTTCGGCTGGCCCGCGGTGAGCTGGCGCGATGTGGACGGTGTGCTGCCGTTGAGCGCTGCCTGCTTCCTGCTCGCCTATATTGAAGGTGTTTCGGCAGCGCGAGCGCTGGCCGCGAAAAACAATTACGAAATCAATCCCCGTCAGGAACTGCTGGCTCTCAGCACTGCTAACCTGGCGGCTGGCTGCGGACACGGCTTTCCAATCGCAGGCGGATTATCGCAATCGGCAGTCAACGACAAGGCCGGCGCCAAGACGCCGTTAGCGCTGGTGTTCGCTTCCGCCAGTCTGGCAGCGTGCCTCCTGTTTCTCACCGGATTATTGGCCAATCTGCCAAATGTGGTGCTGGCGGCCATCGTTTTGTTCGCCGTTCGTGGGTTAATCGATCTGAAGGCCATTCGGCACCTGTGGCGGGTGAGCCGGTTGGAGTTTCGCGTGGCCATGGTGGCCTTGGTGGGCGTATTGCTGCTCGGAATCTTGAAAGGCGTGCTGTTGGCGGCGATTGCGTCCTTGCTGATGCTTTTGGGTGGCGTAACCAAGCCGCATGTCGCCTTCCTGGGTCGCATCCCTGGATCGCAACGCTACTCCGATATGGGTCGCCACCCCGACAATGAGGCGCTGCCGGGCATCGTCATTTTTCGCGTCGAATCGTCGCTGCTCTATTTCAATGCCGAACACGTGCGCAACGCCGTTTGGCAGCGGATTCAAGAAGCGCCGGATCTTCGACTCGTCGTCTGCGACCTGTCCAACGCTCCACTGGTAGACGTGGCGGGTTCCAAAATGCTGGTGGGTCTCCAGTCCGAGTTGAGCAAGAGAGGCGTTCGCATGCGCATCGTGGAAGCACGATCTAAGGTGCGCGACCTGTTGCGCGCAGAGGAACTCGAGGACCAGGTCGGCTATCTTGGCCGGCATATGTCGGTGCATCAGGCAATCCTGGAGTTCCAGCGAACCGACAGTGAGCCGGAAGCCGTCAGCGGGAAAACGCCGGTAACCGACAAGGTGGGGTAGGGATGTTGAAAGCGAGCAACCAACCAGCCAACTCGGTTCAGCGCCCGCCGGCGCCGGAGCTGCACCGCTTGCAAGCCCCCCGTGTAGCCCTAGCGCTCAAGCGCGTGTTTACCGAAACATTCACTGTCGCAGACATAGCCGAGCCGCTCGCTTCGTTTGACGCCGACGCCAGGGCTGAAGATATTCGTGCATTTATGATGGCGCGAGACTTCGATATCGTCGGCATTCGGCTGCAAGGTGAGGTCGCCAGCATTGTCCAAAGGGAATTATTGGAAGGCGGCCCGTGTGAACAGTACATGCAAAAAATGGATGAAGTACCCGTTCGAGAAGCGAACACTCCCCTGCTGGAAGTGGTGACGGAACTGCATCGCACCCCTTTCCTGCTTATCAACGTATTCGGCCGCGTCGGCGGCATCGTCACCCGGGCCGACTTGCAAAAGCCGCCGTTGCGCATGTGGCTGTTTGGCCTGCTCACGTTGATCGAGTTGCGCTTCACGGAACTTATCGAGCAGCATTGCCCGGGCGATCGCTGGAAGCAATTCGTGTCCGAGGCGCGCTTGCAGAAAGCGCAAGCGTTGTTGGCGGAGCGAAGCCGTCGCAATCAGGCGCTTCAGTTGCTGGATTGCCTTCAGTTTAGCGACAAGGGTCAAATCGTGGCTCGGAATGAGGAGATTCGAAGACTCACTGTGTTTCGCTCGCGGCGTCAAGCCGACGAGGCAATCAAGGACCTGGAGCAGTTGCGTAACAACCTCGCCCATGCACAAGACATTCTGGCGACGGATTGGGAAACGATTATTCGACTATGCGAATTCATCACAGCCCCCGACGCGGCATGATCGGTTCGCCCACTACGGTGATGGTGGGGTTCGTTGTCGTTGGTAATTGAGCAAGGGAGGCAGTCGTGACCGCTGCCAAGGTAATGGGCCAAAGTTGGCCATTGGGCGCCACGCTGTGCGATGGCGGGACGAATTTCAGTCTCTTCTCGCGCACCGCCTCGGGCGTCGAGTTGTTGTTTTTCGACCACGACGATGCCGCGAAACCCAGTCGCATCGTGCGGCTCGATTCCGCGGCCAATCGCACCTATCACTACTGGCACGTCTTCGTCCCCGGCATTAAACCGGGGCAGCTCTATGGTTACCGTGTTCGCGGTCCGTCGGAACCGGAACGCGGCTTGCGCTTCGATCCCGCCAAAGTCTTGCTCGATCCGTATGGGCGTGGCGTGGTGGTTCCCAAAGCTTATGACCGCGAAGCCGCTCACCGCCCCGGCGATAACGCCACGACGGCAATGAAAAGCGTGGTTGTCGATTCCAGCGACTACGATTGGCAAGGCGATGAGCCGTTGCGCCTGCCATCGGCCCGAACGGTCATTTACGAAATGCACGTGCGCGGCTTCACGCGACATCCGAGTTCCGGCCTGAGTGATCGGAGCCGTGGGACCTACGCGGGGCTCATCGAGAAGATTCCATATCTACAAGACCTTGGCATCACCGCCGTGGAACTGCTTCCTGTATTCCAGTTCGATGTTCAGGATTGTCCTCGGGGGAAAGTCAATTATTGGGGCTACGCTCCGATTTCGTTTTTCGCTCCGCACCAAGCATATAGTTCCCGCCTGGATCCACTCGGCCCCGTGAGCGAATTCCGCGACATGATCAAGGCCTTGCACCGCGCCGGCATCGAGGTAATCCTCGACGTGGTCTTCAATCACACGGCCGAGGGAGATGAGCGCGGGCCGACGGCGTGCTTTCGTGGCATCGACAATCCGACATACTACATTCTGGAAAATGGCGGCGGGCGCTACGCCAACTACACCGGCTGCGGCAACACGCTAAACGCGAACCATCCGGTCGTGCGGCGCATGATCGTCGACAGCCTGCGCTATTGGGTGCATGAAATGCACGTGGATGGCTTTCGGTTCGATCTCGCTTCCATTCTCGCGCGGGATGCGAATGGCCGTCCGCTACCAAACCCGCCCGTGTTGTGGGACATTGAGTCCGATCCCGCGCTCGCAGGCACCAAGTTGCTGGCCGAGGCCTGGGACGCTGCCGGGCTCTATCAGGTAGGAAGATTTGTAGGGGATTCCTGGAAGGAATGGAATGGCCGGTTTCGCGATGATGCGCGCGATTTCTTCCGCGGTGAATCCGGTTCCGTCCGCCGCATCGCCGACCGGATGGTCGGCAGCCCCGAAGTTTACGGTCACAAGAAGCGCGAGGCCGAGCAGAGCGTGAACTTCGTCACCTGCCACGACGGCTTCACGCTGAACGATCTCGTTTCTTTCAACCACAAGCACAACGAGGCCAACGGCGAAGACAACCGCGACGGGGCCAACGATAACCGTAGCTGGAACTGCGGCATTGAAGGCCCAACGGACGATCCGCAGATCGAGAAACTGCGCAATCGGCAGGTAAAGAATTATCTGACGATCACGTTGATGTCGCTTGGCGTGCCGATGATCCTTATGGGCGATGAGATCCGTCACACCCAGGGCGGTAATAATAACGCCTTCTGCCAAGATAACGAAATTAGCTGGTTCGACTGGGGCCGGTTGGAAAAGTATGTCGACGTGCACCGTTTCGTCAAACTGCTGATCGAGCGGCGGTTGCTGCGCACAGTTGAACACGAGCGGCAGCGGACGACCCTGAGCGAACTTCTCGAAGAAGCCAATAAGGCCTGGCACGGTGTAAAACTGTTTGCCCCCGATTGGGGAGACAATTCACACAGCGTGGCCTTGGGAGCGGAACTGAAGCGGGAGAACCTTCGCTTCCAGCTAATCCTTAACGCCTATTGGGAGCCGCTTAACTTTGAATTGCCAAGACTCGCTGGGGGGCAATCGTGGCGGCGCTGGATCGACACTGGCCTTGAATCGCCCCAGGACATCGTTCCATGGGAACAGTCGCCGGCCGTGCCGGAGAGTAGCTACCGAACCGAATCTCGCTCCGTGGCCATGCTGTTCACGGATGGGTGACGGTCGGGATTCGCCGTTCGTTTGTTGTTTTGCTGAGTGTGCGGATTTGTACCAATGCTGGCCAGACTCGCTCGCGAACGTCGGCGAGTTCCCCAGCAAAGTGCTCAAAAACTGAGCCAGCCATGTTCGTGTAGGCAATTTGGACTCACTGGCGCGGAACTTGCATTGATGCCGTCGCGATCTGTTCCGCGACTGTTTCGGTGACAGCCTGGAACGGAAATGCAGGGAGTTCCCAGTCTGATCAATGAAACCTTATCCGCCCGGAGTATGCCAATGCCAGCCCTGAATCACATCCTGCACGCGACCGATTTTACCGAGCACGCGGACGCTGCGTTTGACCTGGCGTGGTCACTCGCCAACAGTCTCGGCGCCAAACTAACCATACTGCACGTGACCAAGCCACCTGCGCTCATCAACTGCGATGCCCTGGGAACTCCCGGCGGTGATCCGGGACAACCCGCGGAGGTGTGGGACCAGCTTCGTAGCCGCCAGGTTTCCCGAATCGAAAACTGCCATCGACCACAAACTTGCAGTTGTCCAAATCGATCGGGCGACCGAGATTGTCAATCGCGCGGCGGAGCTGGGATCTGACCTGATTGTGATGGGCACGCACGGTCGACGAGGCCTTAACCGTGTCTTGTCCGGAAGTGTTGCCGAGGAAGTAATGCGCCGAGCGGCACGCCCTGTGCTGACCGTCAAAGAAGCGGATCGACCGGCCAAAGAACGTCCAGACGCGAGTCTCGGGCACGGTGGTGCAGGCGACGCTTCAAAGAGCTAGGTCAGGGTTTGCTTCTTGGGCCAAGGGAGTGCCTTGGTGATATTGCAATGTCTGGAGTCGACGAGGTGGAAATCGACATAGATACTGCCAGACCATCGGCCGATGAAGCGCTAGTGCGTCTGATCGCCGGCAACGAGCGCTTCCTCCGTGGCGAAGCGCATGCGCGCGGCCTCGCGCGCGAATCGCTCGCTGATTTGGCTAGGGCGCAGCACCCGTTTGCCACGATCCTGGGCTGCAGCGATTCCCGCGTTCCGCCGGAACTGATCTTCGACGTTGGACCGGGAGAACTTTTTGTCATTCGTGTTGCGGGCAATGTGTTCTCGGCGGAGATTGCCGGCAGCTTGCAGTACGCCGGCTTGCATTTACAGACGCCGCTGTTCGTCGTTCTTGGCCACGAAGGCTGCGGCGCCGTCGCCGCTGCGCTGGCCACCCGGTACGGCAGAGCGCAACACCGTTCACGAATTCAGATTCTCGTCGATAGTATTCTTCCCGGAATGCCGGAGTTCGATCTGCAGCTAACGCCGGCCGAGCGGCTGTCGCGAGCGGTGGAATGCAACGTGCGTTGGACGATGCAGCAGATCCTGAACACGCCGGAAGGCAAGGCGCGCGTCGCCGACGGGCGAATGAAATTGGTGGGTGCGGTGTACGAGATCACCACGGGGCAAGTGAGATTTTTGCACTCGGATTGATATAGACATACAACCAGGGCTCAGAAGGAGCACACGATGAAGATCACCATTCATGGCGCTGGTGGGGGCGAGGTTACGGGTTCGGCCTATTTGTTGCAGACCCGGCATGCAAATGTTCTCGTCGATTGCGGGCTATTTCAGGGCGGGCGCAAGGTCGAGAACTACAACCGCATTCCAAAGAAGGGCGCATTTCGGGAGCTGAACGCTGTCGTTCTCACCCATGCCCATCTCGATCACACGGGGCGGTTACCGCTCCTGACGCGCAACGGCTACCGGGGGCCGATTTTCGCCACCCCGGCCACCATGGACTTTGCCGATTTGATCCTGCGCGATTCGGCTCACCTGCAAAAAGCCGACGTGGAGCGGCAAAATCGTCGACGGCAGCGAATGGGCCAACCGCTGCTGCAACCGCTTTATGAACAACAAGACGTGGATCGACTGCGCCCGCTCCATCAGAAACTTCCTTACGAGAAACCGACCGAAGTGGCCCCCGGCGTCGTCGTGCGCGCGGTCGAGGCAGGGCACATGCTCGGCTCCGTGAGCCTTGAATTGACGGTGGAAGATGGGGGAAAAAAAAAGATTGTCGTTTTTTCGGGCGACCTCGGCCCGCGCGGCGCTCCCTTGCACCGGGACTACATTCCTTTGCAAAAGGCCGACTTCGTGTTTATGGAATCGACGTACGGCGACCGCGACCACCGATCACTGCACGAGACCGCCGTCGAAACACGGGAAGTCATCAAGAAGGCAACGGCCACTGGGGCCAAGATTCTGGTGCCGGTTTTCGCAGTCGGCAGGACGCAGCTTCTTCTCTATCTTTTGGCGGGTGCGTTCCAGCGCGGCACCCTGACACCGTTCCCGATTTTTATCGATAGCCCCATGGCTATTGCCGCCACTAAACTTTACGGCAAGCACGTTGAACTGTTCGACGAAGAAGCGCTGGCGATGCAGAAATCGGGCGAACTTCGCGCCCAGTTGGATACGGTGAAATTCAGCCAGACGGCGAACGACTCCCGAGGGCTGAACGATGTCCAGGGACCGTGCATGATCATGGCCGGCGCCGGCATGTGCACCGGCGGGCGGATCTTGCATCATCTCCGTCACAACCTGGCCCGGCCCGAAACCCAGGTGCTGTTCGTGGGTTATCAAGGACATGGCTCACTGGGCCGTATGATCGTGGATGGAAAGAAGACCGTCACCATCTTCGGTGAGAAAATCCCGGTTCGCGCGTCGGTACACACGTTCGGCGGTCTGAGCGGCCATGCCGGTCAAAGCGACCTCGTGCGCTGGCTGGAATGCATGATGCCGTCTAAGCCGCGCATTTTTCTGACCCACGGCGAAGAACGGGGCCAGGCGCCGCTATCCAAGATCATCAAGGATCGATTCAGAACCCAGCCGTATTGCCCCGGTCTGGGTGAGACCATTGAAATTTAACTTTTTTTCAAAATGTGGAGGTGTTTTTCATGAGCGGGACGACTTCGAGCAACAAAGCGGGCATGGTCAGCCTCGCTGATGAAGAATCGGTCAAGCAGATTCTCGTGAACTCCGTCTTCGGACTCTGGGACGTTGTGAACAACCTGACGCGCTTGCGCCCGACCAAGAATGAGCGTTACCGGGTGACAATTTTCGGCTCCGCAAGGGCGAAATCGGGCTCGTTTGTGTACGAGGAGGTGAAGCGCGTGGCGGCGGCTCTGGCCGAAATGGATTGTGATATCATCACCGGCGGCGGACCTGGGCTGATGCAGGCTGCCAACGAGGGCGCTTCGTCCGTCAACGCGCCGGAGCGGAATCGGTCGGTCGGTATCCGCGTGGATTTGCCTTTTGAACAAGAAGTCAATCCATTTGTCGAACAAGCGTTTGAGCATAAAACATTTTTCACGCGGTTGCACCAATTTGTGCTGATGTCGGATGCTTACGTGGTTACGCCGGGCGGCATCGGCACCGTGCTGGAGTTGATGCTGATTTGGCAATTGCTGCAAGTGAAGCATGTGCACGAAACCCCGCTGATTCTGGTCGGCAAGATGTATGCGGAACTGGTCGACTGGGCCAAGAAAAACCTGCTGAAGCCCGAACTTGCCCTGGCTAGCCCCGAAGATATGACGATTCCAACGTGCGTGAGCACGGCCGATGAAGCGATCGCGCTGCTTCGCAAGCACCATGCGAAATGGAAGCAAGAGAAGCCCTCGTGATCGCAACTCCTGAAGCGACCGATTCGGCCGGCCCGAGGCTGTAACTGCATGAACGCTATCTTGATCGAAGTCGATGCCTGGAAGACGGCCTTTTTTCTGCGCCAAAAAGCTCGGCAATCGCTTTCAGGAGTCGCCGCCCGGGAAACTGAATGACGCCGTTTTGGCGCTGCTCGGGCTATTGCTTGCCTTTACTTTTTCGATGTCAATGTTGAAACATGAACAGCGCCGGCAAATGGTAGTAGCCGACAGCAACGCCATTGGCGAGTTCTATAACACGGCGAGCCAATTGAAAGAACCGGTTCGCGGGAAACTATGTGCGCTCATTCGCCGGTATGCCGAGCATCAACTGTCGCTCGCGCAGGCTTCGACGAATCGTGCAAGCGTACAGCAGAATCTTCTCGAGGCTCGCGAGATGCACCGGCAAATGCGCTCGCTGGTCGGAGAGGCACTGGACAATGAAGCACCCGTGGCGGTCCAGCTCACGACCCTGCTGAACCAGGTGACCAGCGCTCACGGCGCGCGAATGGCCGCCTACCGCGACCGGCTGCCCTCCAGCGTCGTCTTGATCCTCTGCCTGGCTGCGGTGACGGCGATGATTCTGTTGGGATGGCAGCATGGGGCGACGAATGAGCATCGGTCAGGAGCAGTTATTGGGTTTGCGATTCTGGTTAGTTTGGTCCTGTGGTTGACCCTGGATTTAAACCAGCCGCGCCGCGGCCTGGTCTCGGGCAGCCAGGAGCCGATGCAGCAAGCGCTGGCGGGAATGCAGCCGGATTAGCATGAGCCGAGGGTCGAAAAGCTTCCTTCAATTCGGAGAATTCCATGAACAAGACTACGACTTCCAAGAAGCTGAAACCATACGAATGCGGCGGGTTCCGCTTCGGCGATAAGCCGAACCAGGAGGACTACGAGAAGCATCTAATTTTCGATCACATGGTTTCGGTAGAAGCGGCCAACCAGCGCGAGCGCTTTGAGGCGGTGGCCCGGTCGCTCCGCGACTTGCTCGCCCAGCGCTGGCTGATGACTCAGGAAACCCACGACCGCGAGAACCCGAAGCGTGTCTATTACTTGTCCATGGAGTTCTTGATCGGGCGCACGCTCGTGAACAACATCGTGAACCTCGGCGCAGAACAATTCGTCCGTGATAATCTTCAGATCGATCCGCGACAGGACTGGAAGGAAGTCATTGAGACCGAGCCGGACGCCGGCCTGGGCAATGGCGGCTTGGGCCGGCTGGCAGCCTGTTTCATCGACTCATTGGCCACACTGCAGATTCCGGCCATGGGCTATGGCCTTCGCTACGAATATGGCATCTTCCGGCAAACGATTGAGAACGGCTACCAGGTGGAACAACCGGATCACTGGCTGTCGCAGCCCGATCCGTGGGAAGTGGCCAAGCCACGTGAAGCGGTCCAGGTTCCGCTGAGTTGCTCATTCGAACTGAACAACGGTGTTCTCCGCGCCGTCCCAGGGCATGCCACGCATCTGCTAGGCATCCCCTATGATCGCCCCGTGGTCGGCTATGGCGGCCGAACCATCAATACGCTGCGGCTCTGGGCCGCGTCGTCGCCGGATTTCTTCGACTTCGGCGAATTCAATACCGGTGACTTTGTCGGCGCGATCGTCGAGCGCATCATGGCCGACACGGTAACTCGGGTCCTTTATCCAGACGATTCGACAATGGCCGGCCAGGCGCTGCGTTTCGTGCAGGAATACTTTCTGGTGTGCTGCTCGCTGGCCGACATGGTGGATCGCTTCCGCCGCACGAACAAGGATTGGCGGCTTCTGCCGGGAAAAGCGGCTGTACAGCTTAACGACACCCATCCGGCCATGGCCGTGGCCGAACTGATGCGGATTCTGCTCGATGACGCGAAACTCGGCTGGGACGAGGCGTGGAAGCTCACGGTCGGCACGCTGGCGTACACGAATCACACGCTTCTCCCGGAAGCTCTCGAAAAATGGCCCGTCCGCTTTTTTGAGATGGTCTGCCCACGGCTGCTGGAGATCATCTACGAAATCAACCGCCGGTTCCTCGACCAGGTGCAACAGCAATACCCGGGTAATTCCGGGCGCGTGGAGCGGATGAGCATTATTGAAGAAAAACCAGTGCGCCAAGTGCGCATGGCCAACCTGGCCATCGTTGGCACGCATAGCACCAACGGCGTGGCGCAAATCCATTCCGATCTGCTGCGCACGCGCGTGGTCACGGACTTTGCCGAGATGTACCCCCAGCGCTTCAACAACAAGACCAATGGCGTCACGCCGCGGCGCTGGCTTATGATGGCAAATCCGGATTTGTCTAAACTTATTACCGATGCGATCGGCGACACTTGGGTTCACGACCTTACCCAGCTACGAGCGCTGCTGCCGCTTGCCAACGATAAGAATTTCCGAGCCCGATTCCGCCAAGCCAAACAGGCCGCGAAGATTCGCTTCGCCGACTGGCTCAGAGCCACCTCCGGCGTGGCGGTCGAACCGAATTCCATATTCGACAGCCAGATCAAGCGCATTCACGAATACAAACGGCAAC
>Ga0070732_10001964_pt1 | contig 11232 bp, 9 predicted proteins | sample Coa_R1_5_FD_66449 | JGI IMG/M metagenome (GOLD analysis project Ga0070732, IMG submission 66449) | Surface soil microbial communities from Centralia Pennsylvania, which are recovering from an underground coalmine fire - Coalmine... | ecosystem: Environmental > Terrestrial > Soil > Unclassified ...
TCGAGAAGTTCGCGCTCGCCGGCACGCCGGAGGAGGTCGCCGAGCACGCGCAGGCGCTGTACGACGCCGGTGTCCACCGTGTCGAGTTCGGGACGCCGCAGGGTTTGACGACCCGCGGCGGCGTCGCGCTGCTGTGCGACCGCGTCCTGCCCCTGATCGCATGACCGTCGCCCCGGCCGCCGTCCAGCAGTCGCCGCGCCGCGCGCGCCGAGCGCCCGGCCTCGTCCGCTTCGTCCTGCGGCGGCTGGTCGCGCTCGTGTTCCTGTCGCTCGGGATCACCGCCGTCGCCTTCGTGCTGACCCAGCTCGTCCCGAGCAACGCGGTCGCAACGAACCTGGGCGAGCAGGCGGCGGGCGACCCGGCCGCCGTCGCGGCCTTCAAGCACCACTACGGCCTGGACAAGCCGCTGCCGACCCGGTACGCGCTCTACCTCGACCACCTCGTGCACGGCGACCTCGGCCAGTCGTCGCTGACGCACGACGCCGTCACGCACGACCTGGGGCAGTTCATCCCGGCGACGGGCGAGCTCGCGCTCTACTCCATCGTCTTCGCGGCCGTGGTCGGAATCGCCTTCGGCGTCCTCGCGGCACTGCGCCGCAACCGGCCGACCGACCACGTGTTGCGCGTGACCTCGCTCGCCGGAATCTCGATGCCGACCTTCTGGATCGCGCTCGTTGCGCTGTACGTCGGCTTCTACAAGCTCGGCTGGTTCCCCGGCGCCGAGCGGCTCGACCCCGGAGTGCAGCCGCCGCCGAGCATCACGGGCCTGTACACGATCGACGCGCTGCTGGACGGGAATGTGGGCCTGTTCGTCCAGGCGCTCCACCATCTCGTCCTGCCCGCGCTCGTCCTCGCCGCGTTCAACGTGAGCCTGCTGACACGGTTCACCCGGTCCGCCGTGCTCGAGGTGATCGGCAACGACTACGTCCGGGCAGCCCGGGCGAAGGGGCTGCCGGAAAGGATCGTCGTCGTCCGCTACATCCTGCGCGCCGCGCTTCCGTCGGTCGTGACCGTGCTCGGGCTCGTCTTCGCGAACGTCCTCACCGGCGCGGTGCTCGTGGAGAAGATCTTCTCCTGGCCGGGGATCGGCCAGTACGCCTACGAGGCCGCGGTCAACCTCGACGTGCCGGCGATCGCGGGCGTGAGCATCTTCGTCGCCGTCGTCTACGTGACCGTGAACTTCGTCGTGGACGTCCTCTACGGCGTGATCGACCCGAGGATCCGGCTGACGTGAGTGCGCTCGCCCTTGGAATGCACCGGGCGCGGCGCCGCCTGCGTGTCCCTGCCGAGTGGCGGCAGCCGCTAGCGATCGCCGGGGTCGTCATCGCCTCGATCTGGATCGTCGTCGCGATCTTCGCGCCGCTGATCGCGCCCTACGGCCCGCTCGCGCTCGTCACCTCCAGCGCCGAAGGCCCGTCGCTGCATCACCTCTTCGGCACCGACGAGCTCGGCCGGGACGTCTTCAGCCGCGTCCTCTTCGGGTCGCGCGTCTCCCTGCCGATCGCGCTCGGCCTCGTCGCCCTCGCGGCGACGATCGGGAGCGTCGTCGGTGCCGTCGCCGGCTACTTCCGCGGGGTCGTCGACGGCGCCCTGATGCGCGCCGCCGATCTCGTCTTCGCCTTCCCGCCGATCATCCTCGCGATGGTCGTCGCCGCTGTGCTCGGCCGCGGCCTCTACAACGCGGCGCTCGCGATTGTCGTGGTGGCGTGGCCGTCGTACGCACGCGTCGTGCGCGGGCTCGTCCTCTCGGTCGGCGACTCCGAGTACGTTCAGTCTGCGCGCCTGCTCGGTGCGTCGAGCCGCCGGACCCTCGTTCGCGACGTCCTCCCGAACGTCGCCGGACCGGTGTTCGTGCTCGCGACGCTCGACCTCGCGAACGCGATCCTGCTTCTCTCCGGCCTGTCGTTCCTCGGCCTCGGCGCGCAGCCGCCAAAGGCGGAATGGGGCTCGATGGTCGCCGAGGGCACGCAGTACTTCCAGTGGTGGTGGATCGGGACTTTCCCCGGTCTCGCAATCTTCACCGTCGTGCTCGCGTTCAACTTCCTGGGTGACAGCCTCCGCGACGTGTTCGATCCGCGCACGGCGCGCCGTGTCGAGGTGGGCGAGGCGTGAGCGTCCTATCCGTGGAGGGCCTGCGCGTGCGGCTGCCGACTCCCGGCGGCGACGTGACCGTCGTCGACGGCGTCGACTACGAGGTGCGGCCATCCGAGGTCTTCGGGATCGCCGGTGAGAGCGGCAGCGGCAAGACGGTGTCGATGCTCGCCCTCCTCGGCCTGCTCCCGGAGCGCTCGAGCGTCGAGGGCAGCGCGCGCTTCGGCGGTCGTGAGCTGATCGGCATGCCGCGAAGGACGCTCCGCCAGCTCTCCGGCCGCGATCTCGCGATGGTTTTCCAGGATCCATACACCTCGCTGCACCCGATGCTCTCCGTCGGCCGCCAGCTGACCGAGCACGTGCGCCTGCACCTCGGCGTCGACCGGCAGGCCGCAAAGCGACGCGCGCTCGAGCTGCTTGGGGACGTGCGCATCCCCGACCCGCAGTCGGCGCTGCACCGCTTCCCGCATCAGTTCTCGGGCGGCATGCGCCAGCGGCTCGCGATCGCCATCGCCCTCGCGTGCCGGCCGAGGCTGCTGATCGCCGACGAGCCGACGACCGCGCTCGACGTCACCGTGCAGGCTGGCATCCTCCGCCTGCTCGACCGGCTGCGCCACGAGCACGAGCTGTCGGTGATCCTGATCACGCACGACCTCGGGGTGCTCTCCTCGCTCGCGGACACCGTCTCGATCTTCTACGCCGGCCGCGTCGTCGAGTCGGGCCCGCGCGAGGAGGTCCTGCAGCGGCCGCGGCACCCCTACACGAAGGCGTTGCTCGACGCGCTGCCGCACCCCGAGGCGGCGAAGGAGAAACCGCTCGTCGCGATCGGCGGCGTCCCACCCGCACCCGGACGGATCCCTCCCGGGTGCGCCTTCCACCCACGCTGCGCGTACGCCGTCGAACAATGCCTCTCGGTCGTTCCGCGGCTCGCCGCGGCCGGCGACCGCCGGCTCGCCTGTCACGTCGACCCGTTCGTCGAGCCGTGAGCGCGCTCGAGCTGCACGACGTCGTCGTCGAGTACGAGGGCCGGGGCGGTCGCGTCCGGGCGGTCGCCGGCGCGAGCATCGCCGTCCCGGCCGGGCGGATCGTCGGCCTCGTCGGCGAATCCGGCTGCGGCAAGTCGACGCTTGCGCGGGCTGCGGTCGGGCTCGTCCCGGCAACGGCCGGAACGATCTCGTTCGAGGGCCGCACCGTGACGCCGCTGAAGCGGCGCACACGACCTGCGGAGCTCGTCCGACTGCAGCTGGTCTTCCAGAATCCGTACTCGTCGCTGAATCCGCGCCGCACCGTCGGCTCGCAGGTCGGCGATGGAGTCAGGGGCGTCGCCCGGAAAGCACGCGTCCAGACACTCTTCGAGCTCGTCGGACTGCCGGCTGCCGCGGCGTCGCGGTACCCGCACGAGTTCTCGGGGGGCCAGCGGCAGCGCGTCGCGATCGCGCGGGCGCTCGCCGCCGACCCATCGGTGATCGTCCTGGACGAGCCGCTGGCGTCGCTGGACGCCTCTGCGCAGGCCCAGTTCGCGAACCTCCTGACGAGCCTCGCCCGCGAGCTCGGCGTCGGCCTCCTGCTGATCTCGCACGACCTCGCGATCGTGCGGCACGTCGCCGACGACGTCTCGGTCATGTACCTCGGCCGGATCGTGGAAGTCGCGGAGACGCAGCCGTTGTGGACGAATCCGGCGCACCCGTACAGCGAGGCCCTGATCGCGGCCGTCCCCCGACCGGACGGGGAGGGCGTGCTGCCGGAGAGCCTGCCGGGCGAGGTCCCTGACCCGGCGAGCCCGCCGAGCGGCTGCCGGTTCCACCCGCGCTGTCCGTACGCATTCGAGCCCTGCCCGCGCGAAGAGCCTCTGCTCCTGCCGCTCGCGGGCAACCGGGCCGCGGCCTGCTGGCTGCAGGAGCCCGGCGCGACTCCCGTCCAACTCTCCCGCCCCGGAGTCGTCTCATAGCGTCAATCCCCCGAAAAGAGAGGAGGCACAACCGTGCCTAGTTCTCCCACCGCTCGCGGGTGGGCCGTCGTGACCGTCGTGGTCTTCGCGCTCGTGGCCGCCACGGCGGCGCTCGGTGCGTCGTCGCACGCCGCCGCCAGCTCGCCGCTGGTCGTGGACAACTCGTTCACGATCAAGACGTCGGACCCTCAGCGCGCGTTCGACCCGACGGCGTCGATCATCGATCGCGCCATCTACGACACCCTCTTCACCTACAACAAGGGTGATCTCGCCAACCCGGTACCGCTGCTCGTGTCCTCGTACAAGGCGTCGAACGGCGGCAAGACGTTCACCTTCCAGCTGAAGCCGAACGTGCACTTCGCGAACGGCGCCCCCCTCACGTCGGCGGACGTCGTCTTCTCGCTCGACCGCCTGATCAACATCAAGGGGAACCCGGCGTTCCTGCTCACCGGCATCATCGTGAAGGCGCACGGCAAGTACGGCGTGACGATGACCTCGCAGACGCCGGCGACGCAACTGCCGGCGATCCTCGCGAACCCGTCCACGGGCATCGTCAACTCCAAGCTCGTGAAGGCTCACGGCGGTACGGATGCGGCGGATGCGTCGACCGCCGACACGGCGGAGACGTGGCTGAACTCCTCGGCGTCCGTCGGCGCGGGCAGCGGCCCGTACACGCTGAAGTCATACAGCACCACCTCTCAGATCACACTGGTCCCGAACACGCACTACTGGGGCGCGAAAAAGCCGGCGTTCTCCAGCGTCGTCGTCCGCAACATGATCGCGGCGACGCAGCTGATCAACGTCCAGCGGGGGCACCACGAGGTCGCCATCGACCTTTCGGCGGACCAGGCGCAGGGCCTGCAGGGCAACTCGAACCTGAAGGTCTCGCTCCAGCCGTCGACGTGGGTGTTCTGGCTCTTCGCGAACAACGACCCGCAGATCTCGGCGGTGACGTCGAACGCGCAGTGGCAGCAGGCAGTCCGTTACGGCCTCGACTACAAGTCGATCCTGACGGTGGCCGGGCCCGGCGCCTACCAGACGCCGGGAATCATCCCGTCGATGTTCCTCGGCGCGCTGCCCGCGAAGGACGCGGTCAAGCAAGACGTGGCCAAATCGAAATCGGCGCTGACCGCCTCCGGCCAGGGGAGCCAGTCGGTGACGCTCGAATATCCGAGCGATCTCACCATCAACGGCGTCCCGTTCACGACGCTCGCCCAGAAGGTGCAGGCCAACCTGCAGTCGCTCGGCTTCAACATCCAGCTGTCGGGCTCGCCGACCTCGACCTGGCTGACGAAGTACCGCAGCGGCCAGATGGCGTTCGGCCTCTCGCTCTGGGGCCCGGATTACCCGGACCCGGCCGACTACCTGACGTTCGCCCCGGGCCAGCTGGTCGGGCTGCGCGCCGGCTGGACGAAGGGCGCAAGCCCGTCGATCGAGAGCCTCGCAGCGAAGCTGCTGACGACGACCGACCCGAAGCAGCGGAAAGCGCTCTACCAGCAGTACCAGGTCGACCTGAACGCGACCGGGCCGTACTTCCCGCTCATGCAGCCGACGCAGGTGTTCGTCGCGACGTCCGATCTCAAGAACGCGGTCTACAACTCCGTGTACTCGATCGACGTCACACAGGTCTCGCCGAAGTAGGTGTGACCGGCGGGTGGGTATTCGCCACGAGGGCGGTGGGATAGGAGTTGAGCTTCCTTCCACCGCCCTCGGCGACGACGATGATGTCTTCGATCCGCAGGCTGTAGCGGCTCGGAACGATGATCGAGGGCTCGTCGGTGAAGGTCATGCCCGCTTCGAGCGCGGTCTCGTCCTCGGCGGACAGGAACGGGCGCTCGTGGACGTCCATGCCGATGCCGTGGCCCATGCGGTGGCGGAAATGCTCGCCGAGGCCGGCGTTCTCGATCGGCGCACGGCACGCGGCGTTCACCTCGCGCGCGGAGACGCCTGGACACGCGGCCGCGCGTCCGGACTCCTGCGCCGCGAGCATCACGTCGTACGCGTCGAGGTAATCGTCGGGCGGCTCGCCGCAGTAGACGGTGCGGCCGAAGTCGGAGCAGTAGCCGTCGACGACTCCACCGAAGTCGAACATCACCGACGTCCCGTCGGGGATCCCGAGGCGGCCCGTCGCGCGACCCGAGTCGAAGTCGTCCTCGCCGAGACCGGTGAAGATGTGCGTGGTGAACGAGGGGCAGCGCGACCCCGCCGCGCGCAGGTGGTGCTCGACGGCCTCGACGAGGTCGATCATGGTGACCCCCGGGACGACGAGCGGCGCGACCGACGCCATCGTCCGCTCCACCGTCTCGATCGCGCGACCGATCGCGGCCAGCTCCTCGTCCGTCTTGACACGGCGCATCTCGTTGACGATTCGCGATCCCGTGCGCAGACGCTCGAACCCCAGGGCGCGGCCGAGGTGGAGCGTCGTCTCCGCCCACACGCGGTCGCCGACCGCGACCGTTCCCGAGCCGTCGATCCCGCCGACGACGTGTCGGAAGATCTCCGGACCGTCGTCGGTCTCGTTGACGACGATCACCTCCCCCGCGGGCTTCTCGTGGAGGTCGAACGCCACGAACATGCGCGGGAAGAGGAAGACCGCCTCTCGGTTCGGCCGGAAGAGAGCGCCCGTGACCCAGCCGTGCTGGTACGAGATCCCGCCGAAGTTCGGGACCTGCCGTTCGACTCCCGTCAGGTACTCGAGATCGGCCGACGGTGCGAGAAAAAGCGCCTCGATGCCGTCCGCCTCGAGCCGGTCCGAAAGGCGTCGCTGCCGCTGGGCGTGGTCGAACACGGTCCGATGCTACGCGAGCACGTCACGACGTCGCCGTCACCGCGAGCAGTGCGTCGATCTCGCTTCTCGACGGCGGAACTGCACCGGTGCGCGTGCACGTCACCGCCGAAGCCGCCACGGCGTAGGTGACTGCCCGTCGAAGCACGTCTTCGTCGACCTCGCACTCCAAGTCCGGCCCCAGTGCGCGCTCGTCGACGAGGGCCGCAACGAACGCGGCGCCGAAGCTGTCCCCCGCGCCGACCGTATCCGCGACGTGCACCGGTATCCCAGGCACGCTGACGACGGCATGTCGCGAGCGCGCAATCGCTCCGCTCGACCCGCGGGTGAGAGCCACGAGTCGGGGGCCGAAGCCGAGGATCGCTTCCGGGACGTCGGCGAGGGGCAGGCTGGGATAGATCCAAGCGGCGTCGTCGTCGCTCAACTTGACGATGTCGGCCAGCCGCGCGAGCCGTTCGAAGCGGCTCCGGTACGCGTCGGGGTCCCCGAAGATCGCCGGGCGGACATTCGGGTCGAGGATGATGCGCCGACGCCCTTCTTCACGCCGGAGGAGCGCCTCGTACGCGGCGGCAGGCGGATCGATCGCCAACGCGAGGGTGCCGACGTGGATCGCCCACGCGCTCTCCGGCAAGGGCGGTAGCAGCTCGGTCGGGAAATCGGTGAACGCGGTCGCGGCGAGGGAGAACGTGTACGAGTTGCGCCCATCGTCGGCTCGGTGCACCGTGGCCTGCGGCGTCGGCAGGCTCGACCGGCGCTCGAGCGAGATGTCGACGCCGGCATCGACGAGCAGCTGGGTGAGGATCTTTCCGTACGCGTCGCCCGACACGGCGCCGAGGAACGCGACGGAGACATCGAGGCGGCCGAGCGCCACCGCGGTGTTGAACGGACCGCCGCCCGCGACCGCTCGACGGGATCCGCGGTCGTCGACGAGGTCGACCAGCGCTTCTCCGCCGACGACGATCACGAGGCCGCCGGGGCGATCTCGCCGGAGCCGCGCGCGATCAACGTGACGGGAATGAGGCGGTGCACGGCCGCGCCGTCCTGGCCGTCGAGTCGTCGGAACAGAAGCTCCGCGGCTACACGCCCGAGCGCCTGCGGATCCTGCGCGACGACCGAGATGGCCGGGTCGACCATGTCTGAGAGAGGGACGTCGTCGAAGCCGATGAGCGAGATCCGGCCCTGCAGGCCGGCCTTCCGCAGCGAGTGCACGCCGCCGATCGTGAGAAGGTTCTGGCCGGTGAAGACGGCCGTCGGCGGATCCGGAAGAGCGAGCATCTCCTCGACGGCAGCGGCAGCGGCGTCAGCATCGTGCAGGTCGGTACGGATCAAGCGGTCGTCGGGGACGACCCGCGCGCGCTCGAGCGCCTGCAGATAGCCCGCCAACCGCTCTCTCGCGGTCGAGATCGTCAAGAGGTCGCCGAGAAAGCCGATCCGCACGTGCCCATGCCCGAGCAGGTGCTCCGTCGCGGCGGTTGCACCACCACGGTTGTCGGAGACAACGCTGTCAGCGTCGAGATGGACGGCAGGGCGGTCGACGAACACCAGAGCCGTTCCCGTCCGCCTGTCCTCGTAGAGATAAGCGTGGTCCTGGCTCGCCGGAACGATGATGAGCCCGTCGACGCGCCGCTCGCGAAACGAGCCGATCAGCGCGCGTTCGCGATCCGGATCCTCGTCGCAGCTGCCGGCGAACACGAGCACGCCGCGGTCGCGGGCCGCGTCCTCGATCGCCCGGTGAAGCGACGACGAAAACGGGTTCGACACGTCCTCGAGCACGAGGCCGATCGTCTGGGTCTTGCCGCCGAGCCGGCGCAGCATCGACGCGTTCGCGTCGCGCCGGTAGTTCAGCTGCTCGATGGCCCGCCGCACCTTGCCCTCGAGCTCGGGACTGACCCCGGGCTCGTCGTTGACGACGCGGGACACCGTCTTCAACCCGACGCCGGCGAGGGCCGCAACGTCGACCATCGTCGGGCGGCGTTTCGGCTCGATCACACGTTTTGACAACGATTTTCCAATGGTGGAGTCGCGGGAGCGGGCGCGATTCTACAGGGAAAATCGGCGCTTGACACCCGGGGCTTGACAACGTTATCTTCTTTCCTCGCCCGCGTCACAGACGCGCACGCGCACGGCACCGTCATCCGTCCCGGAGGAGGCAGCTCAGATGCACGAAGCTCGGAGCAGCAGTGGCCGCAAACGCACGATGCTCATTGTCGTCCTGACCGTGGGCGTTGTCGCTGCCGTACTCGCGGCGACCGCGTCGGCGAAGCCTGCGGTGAAGACCATCAGCGTCGCCATCGTGGCGAACCCGCAGATGCAGGACATCGCCAGCCTGACGCCGTCGCTCTTCACCGCGAGCTCGGGGATCAAGGTGAACTACACGATCCTCGACGAGGGGAAGCTCCGCGAGGTCACCACGCGTGACGTCGGCTCCGGCGGCAAGGCTTTCGACGCGGTGATGATCGGCCCCTACGAGGCGCCGCAGTTCGGCACGGCCGGACTCCTGCAGGATCTGACGCCGCTGGCGAAGGCCGACAAGACGTACAACTACAACGACCTGATTCCGGCGGTGCGCAATGCGCTCTCGGCGAATGGCCACCTCTACGCGTCGCCGTTCTACGGGGAGTCGTCGTTCCTGATGTATCGCAAGGACGTCCTCGCGAAGGACGGCGTGACGATGCCGCTCCATCCGACGTGGCAACAGGTCGCGACGATCGCGCAGAAGATCAACACTCCCTCGATGGCGGGCATCTGCCTGCGGGGCAAGCCGGGCTGGGGTGATCTCGGCGCGTCGTTCACGACGGTGCTGAACACCTTCGGCGGCACCTGGTGGTCGTCGACCGCGAGCGGCCAGCCGGCCGCCGCACAGATCGACCAGCCCGCATTCAAGAACGCGCTCGACTTCTACGCGAACCTTGTGAAGAGCGCCGGCGAGAAGGACGCCGCGAACTCGAGCTTCAACGAGTGCCTGGCCGCCTACCAGGCCGGCAAGGTCTCGATGTGGTACGACGCCACCGTCGCCGCGGGCCTTCTCGAGGCGGCCAACAGCCCCGTGAAGGGGAAGAACGGCTACGCGTTCGCTCCCGTCGACAAGACGAAGGCCTCGGGCTGGCTGTGGACGTGGGCGCTCGCGATCCCGAAGAGCTCGCCCGACCCGACCGACGCCTGGAAGTACATCTCGTGGGCGACGAGCGCGCAATACATCAAGGCGGCCGGCACGCACACGAAGGGCGGCTGGCCGGCGATCCCGCCGGGAACCCGCGTCTCGACCTACGCCATCCCGCAGTACAAGGCGGCCGCAAAGGCGTTCGCGTCGATCACGCTCGACGCGATGAAGGCCGCGCCGATCACGAACCCCGGCACGACCAAGCGGCCCGGTCTCCCGGGCGTGCAGTATGTCGGCATCCCGCAGTTCCAGGACGTCGGCAACCGCTGCACGCAGCTCTTCTCATCGGTGATTGCAGGGACGATGAAAGACACCAGCGCAATCAGCCAGTGCCAGGAGATCGCGTCACAGGCGATCAAGTAGCCCTCCCTTGACCGCCGCCGCCGCCGACGTCGCGCTGAAGGGACGGGTCGGAGATCCGTTCTCTTCGGCGTGGCGTCGGCGCCTGCCGCTGCTGCCGGCGCTGCTCTACGCCGTCGCGATCACGCAGCTGCCGTTCATCGTCTCCATCTACTACAGCTTCACCAACCTCAAGGACAAGACGCAGTCCTTGATCCCCGAGCCGACGAAGTTCGTCGGCATCGACAACTACAAGCAGATCTTCACCGACCCGTTCTTCCGGCAGGCGGTGTGGACGAGCGTGCAGATGACGGTGCTCGCGGTCCTCCTCTCGCTCGTCTTCGGGACGGCGTTCGCCATCCTGCTCGACCGCAAGTTCCTTGGGCAGGGGCTCGTGCGAACGCTGCTGATCACGCCGTTCCTGCTCATGCCGGTCGTCGCGGCACTGATCTGGAAGCAGCAGATGTTCTCGTCGCTCTTCGGAATCCTCGACAAGATCCTGACCTTCCTCGGCCTCAGCTCGGTGCAGTTCATCTCCGCGCACCCGCTCGGGTCGATCGTCACCGTGCTCGTGTGGCAGTGGACGCCGTTCATGATGCTGATCATGCTCGCAGGGCTGCAGAGCCAGCCCGGCGACATCCTCGAGGCGGCGAATGTCGACGGCGCGTCGGGCTTGGGGATCTTCCGCCAGCTCACGCTTCCACACCTCCGCCGGTACCTCGAGCTCGGGGCCCTGCTCGGGTCGATCTACATCGTGCAGGCGTTCGACCCCATCGACGTCATGACCGGCGGCGGGCCGGGCTCGACGAACGTCCCGTACTACGTCTTCCAGGACTCGATCGGCGGCGGCTTCCGCTACGGCTCCGCGTCCGCGTACGCGATCGTCGTCGTCATCTTCGCCATCATCAT
>Ga0070732_10001965_pt1 | contig 11230 bp, 11 predicted proteins | sample Coa_R1_5_FD_66449 | JGI IMG/M metagenome (GOLD analysis project Ga0070732, IMG submission 66449) | Surface soil microbial communities from Centralia Pennsylvania, which are recovering from an underground coalmine fire - Coalmine... | ecosystem: Environmental > Terrestrial > Soil > Unclassified ...
CCCTCCTGCCCCCAGCCGGTAATGCGCCCGTAGACCAGCTTCGGATTGCGCTTAAGACACACTTGCGGCCCGAGTCCCAGACGCTCGGTCACACCAGGACGAAAGCCTTCGATCAAGGCGTCGGCATTTTCCACCAGCGTCAATACGAGTTCGATCGCGGCCGGATCCTTCAGATCGAGCGCAACCGTCTTGCGATTGCGCAGCAGCAGGTTGTAACGCAAGGGACGCTCGATACCCAGTTTGACCGGTTGCCGCCGGTCGATGCGCAGCACCGTCGCGCCGAGGTCGGCGAGCAGCATTGCGCACATCGGGCCCGGTCCGATGCCGGCCAGTTCGATAATCTTGACGTCAGAGAGCGGCCCCATGGTCAGCTCTTGCGCGCATGAGCACGCATGGCGTCCCACTGCTCGTCGCTCCAGTCCTGCATGGCGCGGAAGGTGGGGCCGCCAACGCCCTGCATCCAGCGACCGCCGTCGATTACGATCATGTCGCCGGTGATGTAGCCGGAACCATCCGAGGCCAGGTACGCGTACAGATCGGCCAGTTCGGCATGGTCGCCGAAGCGCCGCAACGGCACGCTGCGATCCTGCGGTTCGACCTGTGAGCCCGGCGGATAGAGTTGTTCCCAGGCGCCTTCTGTCGGAAAGAGACCCGGCGCCACCGCGTTCAGGCGTATCCCCTTCGGCCCCCATTCGACCGCGAGACTGCGCGTCATGGCGAGCACGCCGGCCTTTGCCGCCGCCGACGGGACAGTGAAAGCCGAACCGGTCATGGTCGGTGTGGAAACCGTGCTGATCACGTTGCCTTTGCGGCCGGCCTCGATCCAGCGCTTGCCCGCCGCGATCGTGCAATAAAAACTTCCGTGCAGCACGATGTCGAGCACAGCATCCACCGCGCGCGCCGAGAGCGTTTCGGTACGCGCGATGAAGTTGGCGGCGGCGTTGTTGAGCAGCAGGTCAAGCGGGCTGGACTGCCAGATGGTGTCCATCATCGCTTCCACCGACTCGGCGCTGCGCACGTCGGCGGCGATCGTCGTGACCTGCGCACCGCTGATAGCGGAGCGAAATTCGTCGGCGGTGGCGTCGAGCACTTCCTTGCGGCGCCCGCAGATCACCAGCTCCGCGCCGAGTTCCAGATAGCGCCGGCCAATACTCTTACCGAGGCCGGTACCGCCGCCGGTGATCAGAATCTTCTTGTTCTTGAGCAGATCGGGTGTGAACATGGTCGGTGTACTTCCGTAAAATCCAGTGGCCGGAAACAAGGGGCGACACAACGAACGCAAAGGCGAAACGGCGCACCCGCCGGGACGCTCAGGTGCCGGTGAAAACGGGGTTGCGCTTCTCCATGAACGCGGCCACAGCTTCTGTGTGGTCGCCAGTCTGACGCGTCAACGGATTCAAATCGACTTCCAGCCGCCACGCGTCTTCGATCGAGTTGCCTGCGTTGACGAGGCTCGCCTTCAACAGCGCCAGCGTAACGGGCGGATAACTGGCGAAGCGCGCAGCCTGCTGGATTGCCGCGTCGAGCGCGCCGCCCGCCTCGGTGGTCTGGTTGACAAGGCCGATGCGCAACGCCGTCGCCGCATCGATCACTTGCGCTTTCAACATCAATTCGCGCGCCTTGCCGCCGCCGACCTTCTGCGGCAAGGTCCAAAGCAGCCCGGTGTCAGGCAGCAAACCCACCTTGGCGAAGGCACAGCAATATTTCGCCTCATTGCTGCTCACGGCGAGATCGCACGCGGCAGCCAGCGATAGCCCGGCGCCGAAGCAGGTGCCCTCGACCGCAGCGACGACCGGCTTGGTGCCGGTGTAGATCAACCGGAACAGACGCACGCCCACGGCAATGCGTTCGCGCAGTTCAAGCAGTGTAGGCGTGAAATCCTGCATTTCGGCGAGGTCGCCACCCGCGCAAAAATGGCCGCCCGCGCCGGTCAGTACGATCGCGCGCGTCGCGGCGTCTTCGTGCACGAGGTGCTGGAAGACATCGATCAGCGCAACGCGCATCTTTATCGAGAACGCATTGCGGCGTTGCGGATAGTTCATTGTGACGACCGCCACGTCGCCCTCGCGGCGCACCTGCACGATGTCGTTCAGATCGTCCGTGCCCGGCTGGCCGCCCGCGCCGCTTGTGCCGCCCAGTGCTTCATTTCGCTCGACACTCATCGGAGCCTCCCCAAGCTTCATTGACCGGTAAAGGCCGGCGTGCTCTTGTCGAAAAACGCCTGGCAAGCGGCCTGGTGGTCTTTGGACTGGCGCAGCACTGGCTGATAGTCGATCTCCGCACGCAACGCTGCATCCATCGTGGTGGCGCCGTCGGTCAGCGCCGCCTTCAGCAGCGCCACGCCAAGCGGTGGACGAGCGGCGAGGCCGCGGGCCACTTCGACCGCGGCAGCGAGTGCCGCGCCCGGCTCGACGACCTCGTTCGCGAGACCCATCTCACCGGCCCTGACGCCATCGATCTCCGCCGCGAGCGACAGCATCTCTCTGGCGCGCGCCATGCCGATTTTTTCGGGGAGCGTCCACAGAATGCCAGTGTCGGGAATCAGCCCGACCCGCAGAAAAGCCGCACAAAAGCGCGCGTTCGACGCCGCCACCACGTAATCGGTGGCCACCGCCAGCGACAGCCCCGCGCCGAACGCCACGCCTTCGACAGCGGCCACGACCGGCTTCGCGCCCGCCAGCATGTCACGCACCACGACGCACGATTCAACCAGAATCTCGCGGCTTTGCAGGATGGTCCGCTGCGTCATTTCAGAGATATCGGCACCGGCGCAGAAGTGCTCGCCCGCACCGGTGAGCACGATCGCGCGCGAGTCAGGATCGGCCGTCAGCAGGCAGTGCATCGTGTCGCGCAGCGACTGACGCATCTGCCGCCCCATCGCATTGCGGCGCCCAGGATTGTTCAGCGTGACAATCGCCACCGAGCCATCCCGGGTCACTTCGATCGACGCGGACGCGTTGCTCTTATCCGAATGCTTCTCGCTCATGATGTGCATCCCCTAGTCAGCCACGAATACCGGTTTGCGCTTGTCCATGAAGGCGCTGACGGCCTCGCGATGTTCACGGCTACGGCGCAGGATGGGCTGCAGATTGACCTCAGTTTCGATCGCTTCATCGAGGGTGCGGATACCGGTCGCCAGCGCCGCTTTGAGATGCGCCGTGGCCACCGCCGGCAGCGCGGCATACTGGCGGGCGACGTCCAGCGCCGCGGCAAGCGTCTGCCCAGGCTCGACGACCTGATTGGCAAAACCGATCTGCAAGGCTTCCGTGCCGTTGAATTCGCGGGCGCTCAGCATCAGCTCGCGCGCCCGTCCGCCGCCGATGCGTTGCGCGAGGGACCAGTAAAGACCTGTATCAGGCATCAATCCGACCTTGACGAATGCACTCGAATAACGCGCCGCTGATGAGCTGACCACCATGTCGCATGCGGCGGCGAGCGAAAGGCCCGCGCCAAACGCACACCCCTCGACGGCCGCGACGATGGCCTTCGGCCCAGACACCATCAGCTTGAAGATCTCGAGCGGCAGCTGGTTGCGCTCGCGGTATTCGAGCACCTTGCGCGGCTTCATCTCCGAGATGTCGCCGCCCGCGCAGAACGTGTTGCCGGCACCTGTCAGCACGATCGCCCGGCAACCGTCCTCGTGGTGCATCAAGTGATGCAGACGGTCGTACAACGTCTCGCGCATCTTCAGCGAAAACGCGTTGCGCCGTTCGGGGTAGTTCAGGGTGACGACTGCGATCGCCCCGTCATGCTGGACCTGCACGATCTGTGTCGCGTCGCCGGTGGCCTGTTCGCTCATCTGTCTGTCTCCTGTTGACCGGGACCGCTGGATCGGTGCGCTGCCTGCGTGGCGAGGGGCACGGGCCCGCTGGCGCCGGTCACAACGTTTCTTCGGTACCGAGAATCACGGTAGCCTGGCTCGACAATACGCCACCATTGCCATGCGCGACGGCAAGCCGCGCGCCCGGCACCTGGCGCTCTCCAGCACGACCTGTCAGCTGCCGCAGCGATTCTTCGATCAGAAACAACCCGTACATGCCTGGATGCACGCACGACAAACCGCCGCCGTTCGTGTTGACCGCCAGACGGCCGCCAGGCGCGATCCCGCCATCGGAGACGAAGCGGCCGCCCTCGCCTTTCGGGCAAAAGCCGAGATCCTCGAGGAAAAGAATCGTGTTGATCGTAAATGCGTCGTAAAGCATTGCGACATCGATCTCGCTGGCGCTGACGCCCGCCATCGCATAGGCGCGTCGCCCTGATTCTTTGGCCGCCGTCACGGTCAGATCGGGCATGTTCGCGATCTCGCGATGCGACGTGGCTGAAGCCGCGCCGAGCAGATACACCGGCTTGTCAGTCAGGTCGCGCGCCCGTTCGGCGCGCACCATCACGACCGCCGCCGCGCCATCGGTGACGAGGCAACAGTCGCGCACGGAGAGCGGATCGGATACGAGGCGCGCGCCCAACACATCGTCGATCGACAACGGGGTATGCACGAAGGCTTCGGGATTGAGCTGGGCCCACTTGCGCGCCGCGACTGCCACTTCGGCAAGATCCCTGCGGGTTGTGCCGTATTGGTGCATATGCCGGGCCGCGGCCAGCGCATACGACGACACGGGGTTCATCGGCTTATACGGGGTTTCCCACGGCGAAGGGCGCGATGATTGCACCAGCTTGCCCGACGCGCTGCGCTGATTGCTGCCATAAGCAATCAGCGCGACGTCGATCTGGCCGGTGACCAGCGCCATGGCTGCCGTGTGCGCGTAGATCTCGAACGCCGAGCCGCCGCTGCGGTTGTTGTCGGTGAACGTGGGGTGGATGCCGAGATACTCCGCGAATGTCAGGCCCGACAACATGTCGTCGGGCGTGCAGACAAACAGGCCGTCGACATCGCCTGGCGACAGCCCGACCTGCGCCAGTGCATCGACCGATGCCCGCGCCGCCAGATCCAGCGACGACATCCCCGGCGCCTCGCCGATTCCGTATGTCGTGCCTGCCACCAGCGCGGTACGTCCACGTAAGTTGAATTCCATGCGATCTGTCTCTCGTCGATGCAGCGGCTGCCTTCCGCGCATGCTGCCGGTTAGCCGGCCTCAGACTGGCTCGAAGACGACCAGCGGCGCGTCGTCCCTATATACGATCTTCGCCTGAACGGGCATGCCAATGCGCACCGCATCCGGTTCAACCCCTTCGACACAACTGATCATCCGCACCCCTTCGTCGAGGTCGATCAACGCGACGTTGTAACTCGGCGTGGGTGCCTTCTGCCTCACCACCGTGGTGGAGTAAACCGTGCCCCGCCCGCACGCTTCTACCCATTCGAGATCGCGCGCACCCGTGACCGGCTCGGCCACCCGTGGGTAGAACACGTGGCGGCCGCTGCTGCGGCTGCGCTGGATCATCAGGCGGCCTTCGGCCAGAAACTTCTGATAGTCGACTTCGGGACAAACAGACTCCATTTCCCGCTCCTCCAATGAATTCCGCCACGGGCCTTGATGCCGAACCCAGCCGTTACACCAGCCTCCAACCAAAAACAATCAAATAACCGAACACTGTTCCACATCATAAACGCGCAGAGACTGCCATGTCAACCTCCGCTAACGGCCGTCGCGCGCCGCCCGACAAGGCTCTCACTACATCTGAACAAGGCCCGGAGCGCACTACGGGCAAACCCCTGTCCACGCGACATCGCGCTTGACGAGCCCCAAGTCATCGTTTACTTTATCGAACATCGTTCAGTATTTTGAAGAGCCTGGGATCAAGGAAACGGCTTGAGCGTGCGTTGCATCAATACGCGCCTTCGAATGCTGCTTACGTATCGGGCCTCGCACCATTCGCAAGAGACTTACAACGTGACTTATCAACTGACAGACGATCAGATTCAGATCCGCGATCTGATACGGCGCGTCGCAACGGAACGGGTAGCGCCGCGCGCGGACGCAATTGACCGCAGCGCCGAGTATCCGCACGACATGTACGCGTTGCTTAAGGAACTGGGCCTGTTCACGCTGCCGTTTCCCGAGGCGTACGGCGGCGCCGGCAGCGTGATGTCCGCCTGCATCGCCGTCGAGGAATTCGGGCGCGTTTGCTACAACACGGGTTATCTGCTGGTCGTGCAATGGACGCCGTTCGGCGCGATTCTGGAAGGCGGCACAGAAGAGCAGAAGGCGCGCCTGCTGCCTGGGCTTGCCTCAGGCGAACTGCGTGGCGCGCTTTCCATCACCGAATCGCAGAGCGGTTCGGACGTCTCGGGTATCCGCACCACGGCACGCCGCCACAAAGACGGCTACGTGCTGAACGGCTCGAAGATCTGGTGCACCAATTCGCATATCGCCGACTTCATGCTGGTAGCGGCGAAAACGCTCGATGAAGAGGGCAATCCGCTCGGCATCAACCTGTTCATCGTCGATCGCAAGACACCCGGCCTCACGATCGGCCGCGAGGAAGACAAGATGGGCGCGCGCGGTGTCGCTTCCTGCCCGCTCTTCTTCGACGACGCTTTGATCAGCACCGACAACCGGCTCGGCCCCGAAGGCGGGCAAGGCTTCAAGGTGGCGATGGAAGCGCTCAATACCAGCCGTCCGATCGTGGCGGCACGCGCGGTGGGTATCGCGCAGGGCGCGATCGATCACACCATCCGTTTCATTCAGGACCGCGTCGCGTTCGGGCAAACCATCAGCAACTTCCAGGGCGTGCGCTGGATGGTGGCCGACATGGTCACGCAGACCGAAGCCGCGCGGCAGCTCGTTTATCACACGGCATCTCTGGTGGACGCTGGCATGACCGGACGCGAGCTGGCGCCGATGGCGGCGATGGCGAAGCTGTTCGCCTCCGACGTCGCGATGAAAGTCGCCACCGACGCCGTGCAGTTGTTCGGTGCAGCGGGTATCTCGAACGAATACCCGATCAACCGCTATTTCCGTGACGCCAAGGTGGTACAGATCATCGAGGGGACCAACCAGATCCAGCGAAACATAGTCGCGGACAGCGTCCTCGGACGCGTCAAGAAAAACTGAGCAACGCGTCCTGACCCTAACGGCACGCGACAACGACAGAAAAAGGACAGGCAAATGGAAGAAATCGAAACAGTTGGATTGGGGATTCATTGGGAAGATCTGCCCGTCGGTCGCAGATTCAAGACCGTTGGTCGTACGGTGACCGAAGCGGATGTCGTCAATTTCGTTTCGGTCACGGGCATGCTCGAAGTGCTGTTCACCAACACTGAATTTCTGAAAGAGACATCCGCCATCAAAGGCCGGGTCGCACCGGGCGCACTGGTGTTTACGTTTATCGAAGGACTGCTGACACAGGCGACGATGCAAGGCGTGGGCTTTGCATTCCTGAACATGGAACTCGATATCAAGGGTCCGACCTTCGTGGGCGACACGGTTCATGCCGAATGCGAAGTGATCGAATGCAGGGCCAGCAATGGGCGTCCGGGGCTGGGACTGGTGCGCACGCGCAACCGGGTGTTCAAGCAGGACGGCTCGGAAGTCATGGTCTATACCCCCCTGCGGCTGGTAAAGGGAAAAAATTACAAGGGCTGACCATGCACACCCCACAGCAACCTCTGGATCTGCCAACTGGCCCGCTGAGCGGTGTGCGCGTCATCGATCTGACAATTAATGTGCTGGGGCCCGTCGCCACGCAGCTGCTGGGCGACATGGGCGCGGACGTCATCAAGATCGAGCCGCCGGAGGGCGACCAGAACCGCAAGAACGGCCCTGGCCGCAACCCGGATATGGCGGTGTTCTACACGATCATGAACCGTAACAAGCGGAGCGTGTCGCTGAACCTGAAGCTGGCCGAATGTCGAGAAGCGGTGCTACGCCTCGCAGAGACCGCGGATGTCTTCATTCACAGCATGCGGCCCAGCGCGGCGAAGCGTCTCGGAATCGACTACGAAAGCATCAAGGCACGCAATCCGCGGATCATTTATGCGTCGGGACCGGGCTATCGTCCTGACGGCCCCTACAAGGACCGCCCCGCTTTCGACGACGTCATCCAGGGCGAAACCGGCATTGCCGCCATGAATCGCGATGCCAACGGCTCGCCGCGCTATTTCCCCACCGTAATCGTCGACAAGTTCTGCGGTTACGTGCTGGCCTCATCAGTGAGCATGGCGCTGTACCACCGCGAACGCACCGGTCTCGGGCAGTGCGTGCAGGTGCCGATGTTCGAAACCATGCTGCAGTTCAATCTGTTCGAACATCTGTGGGAAGGCGCGCTGGGCTCGGCCGACGGCAAGGGCATCGGTTATACGCGGATGTTCTCGCCTCACCGGCGGCCCTATGCGACCAAGGACGGCCATCTCTGCCTGCTGGCGGTCAACAACGATCAATGGCGGCGCGTGCTATGCGCGATCGACGCAGTCCATCTGCTCGAAGACCCGCGCTTTTGCCACATGGCTGACCGCATGCGCAATATCAACGAGCTATACCGCGTCGTCAGCGAGGCAATCCAGACCCGTACCACGGCCGAGTGGAACGCCATCTTCGCGGCAGCCGACGTGCCACACGGTCCGGTGCGCGAGCTAAACGACCTGATGCAGGACGAGTACATCAAGGAGACGGGGTTCTTCCAGCACTACGAGCACCCGACGGAAGGCGACATGGTCATGACTTCGATCCCTGTGCACTTCTCCGAGTCGCCGGGCAACGTGCGCTACCTGCCGCCGAATCTGGGCGAGCACAGCATCGAAGTCCTCCTTGAGGCCGGATATACCGCAAGCGAGGCCGCGAGGCTCAGTGGCCGCGTGCCGGTCGAGACGACGGCCGCCCCCGAAACTATCACCAAGGCTTGACGGGCGCCGAGGCGCCCCGCTACATCATGCGAGGAATCCGAAAATGAAAGGTCTGAAGAACAAGGTCGTGGTAGTCACTGGCGGTGCGGGAGGCATCGGCACCGCCATCTGCAAACGCTTCGGCGAAGAAGGCTCCATCGTCGCGCTGTTCGACCTCAACACCGAAAGTGCCGGGCGAATAGTGGCTGAAATCGAATCTGCCGGCGGCAAGGCTCGCGCGTATCGTGTCGACATCACCGACCACGAAGGGGTGAATGCGGCTGTCGCGCAAGTCGAAGCAGAACTCGGTCCGATCGAGATGCTCGTCAACAACGCGGGCTGGGACATGGGCGCCTTTTTCCTCCAGACCGAGAAGCCGTTCTGGGACAAGGTGGTCGCCATCAATCTGTACGGCCCGCTCAATATGCATCACGCCGTCCTCAAGCGCATGGCCGAACGCGGCCGCGGGAAGGTCGTGAATATTTCCTCGGACGCCGGCCGCGTCGGTTCGTCGATGGAGGCGGTGTACTCGTTCTGCAAGGGCGGCATCATCGCCTTTTCGAAGACCATGGCGCGTGAAATGGCGAGGCAGCAGATTCCCATCAACGTCGTATGTCCCGGTCCCACTGCCACCGCGTTGCTCGACAACCTGGCACAGGGCGAAAAAGGCGATCGTATCAAGGCCGCGCTGGTGAAGGCCGTGCCGTTCGGGCGCATGGGCGAACCGGGCGATATCGCCGGAACGGTCGCCTTCCTCTCCAGCGACGATGCCGCGTTCATCACCGGTCAGGTGATCAGCATCTCCGGCGGCCTGACGATGGCAGGCTGAACGCCGCTTTCCGCTTATTCAACCAGCAACCGGAACATCCCCATGGAATTTCAGGACATTCTCTATCGCGAAGCCGACGGCGTCGCGACGATCACCATCAACCGCCCGAAGGTCTACAACGCGTTTAATGCCAATACCTGCGAGGAACTGATCAAGGCATTCGGCAAGGCGGGATGGAACAAGGATATTGGCGTCGTCGTGCTGACCGGCGCGGGTGAAAAAGCCTTCTGCACGGGTGGCGACCAGTCCGGCGATGGTTACGGCGGCCGCGGCACGGTCGGGCTGCCCATCGAAGAACTGCAAAGCATTATTCGCGACATTCCCAAACCGGTTATCGCACGTGTGAACGGCTATGCGATCGGCGGGGGCAATGTGCTCGTCACGATCTGCGACCTCGCCATCGCATCGGAAACGGCGATCTTCGGTCAGGTCGGCCCCAAGGTGGGATCGGTCGACCCGGGATTCGGTACGGCGTACCTTGCACGCATCATCGGCGAAAAGCGGGCGCGCGAGATCTGGTATCTGTGCCGCAAATACAGCGCGAAAGAAGCGCTCGAATGGGGCTTGATCAATGCCGCTGTGCCGCCGGACCAGCTCGATTCCGAAACGAAGAAATGGTGTGACGAGATCCTGCAGATGAGTCCGACCGCCATCGCGCTTGCCAAGCGGTCATTCAATATCGATAGCGAAAACATCCGCGGTATCGGCGCTTTCGCAATGCAGGCGCTGGCGCTTTACTACGACACCGACGAATCGAAGGAAGGCGGCAATGCGTTCCGTGAGAAGCGCAAGCCGGAGTTCCGCAAATATGTGAAGTAAGGGTTGTTCGACGTATTGAGGGCGGTTGTCGGCAACGCCGCCTTCATGCCTTGCCGATACGGCATCGAACGGCTACGCGGCAGGCAGCCGTGAGCACCGTAGTTCTTGACCGGCGTCGAAGCCGGTCAAAGACACTAACACGCGCCCCCCGCTTTCCCGCTATGCAACCAGGGCGCGCGCTTCCACCTGAATCTGGCGGGCATAGCGATTCAGGTGATACTCCATGTTGCCGAACAGCACATCGACGATCAGCATCCGCCGGTAGTGATGGCCGACCTTGTACTCATCGGTGATGCCGTAGCCGCCGTGCAACTGAATGCCCTGCTGGGTGACGAATTTGCCGCTCCTGATAGTCTGGGCCTTGCAACCCGACACCTCCACGCTGCGCGTCCCGCCGTCTTCGGTCAGTGCGCGTAGCGCCCGATGCAGCGTCGCCCTCGCCTGCATGGCATCAATCGCCATATCGGCAATCCGGTGCTGCAGTGCCTGAAAGCTGCCAATGGGAACCCCGAACTGCTTGCGCGTCTTCAGGTATTCGGACGTCAGTTCGACCGTGTCGTCGATATCGCCCACCAACTCGGCACACGTCGCGACGACGGCTTCGTCGACCGCCGCCTGCAGGCCCTCCATAGCCTCACCGGGTGTGCCAAGCGCGGCTGCCGCGTCAACCGTCACGCCGCCGAGGACCAGGTCGGCGGCAGGCGTGCCGTCTAGCAAACGGTATGGCTCGAGCGTCGCGCCGGCCGCATGCGGATCGACTACAAAGAGCCCAAGGCCGGCGTCATCGCGCACGCCGCCGGCGA
>Ga0070732_10001966_pt1 | contig 11230 bp, 11 predicted proteins | sample Coa_R1_5_FD_66449 | JGI IMG/M metagenome (GOLD analysis project Ga0070732, IMG submission 66449) | Surface soil microbial communities from Centralia Pennsylvania, which are recovering from an underground coalmine fire - Coalmine... | ecosystem: Environmental > Terrestrial > Soil > Unclassified ...
CAGCGGGACCGAGACTGCATTTCGCGCAACAATTCAATTTCCGCCATACACGCGGAAGGAAATGGACAAAATTGCCAAACGTCTGTCAGATGACAATGATGACGAACAAATTCATGGGGGCAATATCAGATCAGCGAAGAACACTACGACTCAACCAAGCACGGTTTGCGCGTATTCACCAAGTATCTTCGCGAGTCCTTTCGTAAACGAATGCGTGCACTTCAGCATTTTGCAAACAAAAAGACATTTGGGACAAGCGAGCCCTATAAAACATTTAACACTCTCCTCGATGCCATTTACAGTCCCTCAAAGCGCGTGCAGTCTCTCAATCTTCTTTCCGACTATGACCAGCTACTGTTCGGGCTTGCCCTGGCTTCGCCCCTGCCTTTCATCGAGGATCGCAATGTGGTTGTCCCGATACCCATGATTCGTAATCGACAAGCGGAACTTCGTAAGTTCAATTTTCAAGTCCAAGCGGACAATCTTTCTCTCGCCAATCCAGTGTGCCTCCCCTCAGATCGCGAAGGTCATACCGCCAAACAGTGCAAGCTTACAGGTTCAGACAAAAAATCGTTTCAGCTTGTGGACGGACCTGCCAAGGAATCTTGCAGCGTAGTTCAGCATCGCGTAGCCGTCGCAGATTCAGATTTGCAATTTAATTTGTACGAACTTCGTTATTCCAACGAGAATGTGGCTGGCAGTCCGCTAGATTTCAATGGCTATCTGTTTCAGCAAACTGGGCGGCTATACCCTCGCGATATCCAAGGGGTCTTGGTTCGCTTAAGTAACGTGGCTATAGGAAAATATGACAATAGTATGTTGACATACCCCTATGCCGAGGGACCTCGGTACAGCATGGTGTCGAGTGAACTCTTCGTCCAGCGGGGATTTGAGGACGCGTTGAACATCGACAGAGATAGCTTTAACGAATTACACCCGCACTATATTCGAGTTCAATCATACGTTCACTCTTTGCTACACGACTTGATATTCCCGGAGACGTGGAGCGAGGAGAAAGAGCGAAACAAAGCGCGTCGCGATAACGTGGCTAAGGCGCGGGAGTCGAGTTTTGTGGAGCGGTATCGCAGAACCACCGGAGACACGATCCGATCGATTCATAGGGTTGAAAAACGGGAAAAAGCACGTACTCATTCATCCCCGAGAGAGTCACCGGTCGACTTCGAGGTTCGCCGCGGTCAGATCGAAATAGATCGAAGCCACCCGCTACTTCAACCACTTTTCCGCCGGCGCAAATATGCCCCGCTAGTTGAAAAACTGGTCGTAGCGTTTGAACGAGCGAACCACGAACCCAACCCTCCACGGCGACGTGAATTGTTTTACAAGCTTCTTGCTGAAATCTTCTCCGACCTATAACTGCCACACTATGCCCGAATTCGATAAATGGTGGAATGATTTAAAGAAACACCGAAAGCGCCTGCGACATTGGCTGCCTCATTGGAAGGCATTAGCGGCGCGGGTAGGCGACGGTGGCCGCCGCCTGCGTTACTTTACACTGTGCGCCCGATCGATGATTGACGTGTTCATGCTTGTAGGAGAAGGACTCCTCGAGGTAGAACCCGACAATAATTCGATACGTCGAGTACAGTTTTGCGAGTGTGATCAGGAGCAGTTTGACGAGATACGAGAAATGGTCGCCAGAGAAGATGCCGGTTTTTTTGGTCAGCTCGAAAATGTTGTTCTTTTCGAGGATGATGACTTCACGGCGCAATTTCCTACCCCTGAAAGCATTAGTCTCAAATTAGAAGATGAAGGACTACAGGGTGATTTAGAGAAGCTCGACAAGCTGTTGCTCAAACGAACCTTTTTTAATGTGAAATCGTCATTTCCCTATGACTGTGTCAATCTTGACTTTTGTCAGTACTACTACCCCCATCCGCCCGGTATGCTACGCGTGAACCGGACAGTCGAGCGATTTCTCGACTGGCAACGAAGGCCGAGCGAGGACGCCGAAGGGGTACAGTTGCAGGAATTCATTCTGGCGGTCACCTGCAGATACGATGTTAAGTTCCCTGGAGAAGCCGAGGCAAGACTGAAGGAGCTAATACGGAATAACTGCACTACGTCACAGGACTACAGGGAGCAGGTCGAGAAGACGCGCGGTACCACACAGGTTGAGGAGTGGATCAAGAAGGACAGAGAAGACTTCTTCTTTGCTGGGTGGCCCAAGGACATTGCTCGGTCGGCGAAAGAATACGGGTGGTCGATGGAAGTGCTTGATTACGTTTACTACCGAAGAACGGGCGATGAGAATAATCCGTATGTGATCGCTTGTCTGGTGGCGCGATTTTCACGTTCAAACCCGATCCTCCACGATATCCATGCAGCGTTATTCGCCCTAAATGTGGGGAATCGAAAGGTAATCAATGAGATCGATCGTGGCTCAGCCGAAGGACAGCAGCTCGTCAAAAGCCTTGAAGAGATCGTGGCGGTTCACAATGAACAGGCTCGACGCAAGCATCGTCCCGAGCTCCCCAATCCGTAGACTTCAGATCGCCCTAACCCAGAGAATCGCAGTACCTCGAATGAGATGCAGAGCGCAGCTGGCCGCTAGGAAATCGATCTTGGACTCTCGTCGTTTATGGCGCAGCGTACCCTGTGCCAAAGCGTTGAAATTGATCAACCTCACAATTCCTTGCTTTGATTGGCCTCGTCAGTCATCGCACAATATCGAAAACGGTTCGAAAGGTTGTCGATCAGTCTGTTTTTAGTTCTCCATTTCTCATAATCAGCATGGTTGAATCCTCGCATTTCACCTGCTTCGTTCATATCGTGCGCAAGCTCGTGACCAACAACAAACTTAAACTTAAACCGCTTGCTGCCGATTAGGGAGGTCCATTGTGGCCGAGGCTTAGCGCTCTGGTTGAAGAGATGAGTGTCGCATCGCTTCATCAACTCTCTAGCCCATAGGTCAGCGGCTTGGATTCCGGGTTCCTTACGAGTGGCGAAGCTGACGTTCTTAACAATTGCGGGCTTGTAATAAGTGATCCAATTGCAGAGAAGACTGGCGTTATACTGAGTTTCCCTGTGTTGGTCAAACGTGAATTCAAGCCTGTCGCGTGGCACAAAGACGCTCGCTAGATCGGACAAATAAATGACTGTCTTCAAAAAACAGTCGTAATAAGGCATATCGGGAAAGTCGTTCAGAACTGTTGGTGCTACCCTACGGCATCCCGCCAGATCAATTGCCGATCCGTAACCCATAAGCCGACTATCGGTTATTATTTTTGTCAGATCACGATGCAGTTGCAATCGATCAACTTCTGACATTTTACGAAAATCACCATAACCGGATTCACAATCTGCCGCATGGAATGTCATGCCGTTTATCCGATCATTCCACTTTTTTCGGAATTCAGCCCACTCGGATCCGTCTCCGAGCAACCCAGCCACAGCAAAGACCCGCGCCCTGCTAGCGTCGTGACTCTCGTCGCCAAAAACAGAAAGCATAAAATATTTACTGCATCATCCCCATCTCTGGGAAATGAGTCAAGTCAAATTATTGAGGGTCTTTAGAGGACCTTAAATCACAAATTCCCAATCTGAGTGTCAGTGAGGCCCGCCGATTCGGCGGGCTGATCACCGAGCAATGCGCTTTGCCCGGCATAACTACGTCAGTAACCGGAAGCCCTAGTCCGCGGTTAAAGGAGACCCAATAGCACTATGCGGTCTCCATCCAATTCCAACCGTTGGAGCAACAAAGAGGTTAGCGATGGGCCGACTGAACCATTTTCAACTTGGCCATTTCGAAAAAATGGCTGGACAGGAAAACAGCTCCTGGGCGACCAGTCGATTTTGTCAACCGAAAAGCCTCCCGAAAGTGAAAGAAACTCAAAATCATTCCCGGTACGATCGCCCCGGTCACCAACAAGAAGAACCTGGCTTTCCCACCGCGTCGCGATGCGATTGACTCTCCATTGGCGCAACGCCCATCGTTTAGAAACAACTGCGGGAAATATGTCTATTGATCGGCCTGAAGAAGCAACGGACAGTTGGAGCGTCGAGACTTGCTGCCCCAAGAGCCTGACAATCTCGGCTTGGGTCGCACTCGGTGTCTCAGGGTCAATATTGATCGTGATCTGACAATCGAAGGACGAACGTTCGACTTTACCAAAGTATTGCGCCAACCTTGGTACAAACTTCGCGACGATTGCCAGAACGGCCTCAACGCAGTTTATTTTCGCGAACACACGGGGAGAGTCCGCTTCCAATTCCCAGCGTAGTGCCCCGTTGTACAAAAAGCACGTAATACCTCGCCATGCGGCTTTGGGAAGACCCTCACGAAGGCCTTTCAGCACGGATTTCCCACGCCCTGTAAAGATGCCGACGGGAATTAATCGAGATGATATTCGTTCAATTCCACGGCAGATGTCATCCGACGGAACGTCATCACCTGATCGCAGAGGTACCAAGGTACCGTCGAAATCAAGTCCGATGGCGTTATAACGCTCAGCGACCGCGAGAGTATATGCAGCACGGACGACGCAATACGGCACCAGAGCGTCGGCTCTCGCTTGGTCAAGTCCATCCTGTTGAACAACAATGCGCTTGGATTCAACGACCTGTTGAATATGCTCCCGGGCACGGTCCAAGAGGCCCAAATGCGGATAGATTCTCAGCCCAGCAAACAGCTGCCTCCCCTCGTCAGGAACCTCAGGAGCAGTGACATTAATCTGGCGGCCTTCTGCAGCCGCCTTGCAGAGTTGAAGCATCCAAACCAAAAGCTCACAAACGCCAACCGGCCCCGTCTGCGAAGATGAGAAGCGAATGACTTCAAAGTGATTTGACAGGAGTTGATAAGTCTCACGGTCAACCACGGCATCGTCAGGCGTACTAAAGAACACGAATGTAGTGTCCGCTTTGTGTCGGAACGAATTCATGTAGCGACCATGAGAAAAGTTACGAAACTCCGAGATCTCAATCCATCCAAGTCCCCCTTCGACCCATTTCGATTCAAGATCAGCCAAAACCGGCTCACTCCAATATCCGCCAAGAGCGACCAGATGCTTACTGCTCAATAGGTTGGCAATGCGCGAGGTATTGTTAGCCATCCAGTTGTGAGAATCATTGACCCATTGATCCACGTCACTTGGCAACCCAGACCAATCCGCGTTCAGTGCCAACGAAAGAGTCTTGCAAAAAGCCGCCAGCGCCTCGCAGAGAGTCAAAATTCCGAGAAATCCTTCATGCTCAGGTTGGTTCCTGTCCCGCATTCGCCCGACGACAGGGGAAAAGGGCTTGTAATCCGCGAGCTCCCGTAGGATTAGAGCATGAGGATTTTGCGTGAACACGATCAGAGGATCAAACCCAGCTGCGAGCGACACATCAGCTGCAAATCGTGCGTCCACGTTGTCTCCACTTGCCGAGAAGAGCAGCCCCGCATCAAAGCGATTTCGGTCTTCACTGAGCCCTAATGGTGGAATCGCGGATGCATACACATTTAGGCATGATCGAAGAGCCTTTTCCGCGAATATAGCAAGACTACGAGAGGCACCAGAGCCCACGACGGCCGTGCGTTTCTGCTCCAGGTTTTTGATGATCTCAGCGCATGGAGCCACGTCAAGCTGCCATCCACTGCGGAACGCAGTACTGAGTCTTCCGAAATTTTCCGCAAAGCTGAGCTTACGCGACGGTGCCATTTTGTCACTTCAATCGGCATACCGGACATGATTGAGGATCCACGGCATCAACACACGGCGTCCCTCTCAAGATGTCCGAGCCGAAGCCTTTCGGAACTGCCAGGGTTCTGCTGAAGTCGCTCACAGCAGTCTCAATTTGCTCGTGAGTGTGATTGTATAGAAGCCCTTTCGAACCGAGGAAGGCACAAGCAAGCCCGCCTCTTGCTTGGCCCCGACCGACTGCGGCTTCTAGCTCGAAGTCCGTTACCCCTCGCAGTTCATGTAGTCTGTCGGCACCCAAGCCCAACAAGAATCCAGCCATAAACGCATCGCCTGCTCCGGCACCATCTCTCACCGTTACCAAGGGTTGCGCAACCAGCCTTTTGCGTCTATTCCCTCGCGTGATCTGGACTCCATGCTGCCCCCTGGTCTCAATGACAACGTTGATATGCGACACCGACGATTGATGAAGGATTTTTGAAAATGGCTGGCGATTCCAGACCAGTTCTGCGGAGTACTTGAGAACGTTTACGCGTTTCAGAATTTTCCACACAAGTTCCGTCGAACGGGTTGGAAGGTAGCCCGGTTCGAAGATGACCGTGCCACCGGCGCCAGCGACTCGATCTACGAGCTCTGCCGTAAGTTCATTAGCTCTGTCAACAATTAAAACGCTCCCCTTGTCAAAGATCGCTTTTACCAGAGGTGCGATTGCACGAAACGGAGGGGGTGACACTGGCAGGAAACTGCGGCCGCACTTTGGGCACGAAAGTTCAAATTTGTGTTTGCCGATTTGTGTTCCATCTGAAACGATCTTGTGCAGTATTCTTCGTGTGGGAGTGCTGGCCCCGGCAAGAAGCGCTGAGCAGTCGACCCCAAAGTGTTGAAGATCAGCACGAACCACCTTCCCCAACTCGTCTTCGCCAACAGCACCTACCACCTGAGCGTTCCAGCCAGCGTGCGCGAGGTGGCACAGGATATTGCAGACGGTCCCGCCAGAGCTGTATACAGCGGGTTTCTCCAGCGGACGCCACTCGGAGGATACCTCTTGAATAATATCGACAGTGACGAGACCGGCACCGACGAATGTCAATGCTTGTTCTGCCTTACTGATATATTTCTCCACTCAACCAATACAGTGTCACATTGGCCCTTGCGGTTGCCCTTTTCAGATCGTCACGGCTTGGTGATATGAGCTTATAAGTCTTCGGCTGAATCTGGCACACAGGCAAGTTATGCAGCCATGCCGCCAAGAGTACGCCAAGAGAAAGGCTGCGGCCAGACAACGCAGAGACCACCATCCTGTCGGTACTCATGAATGATCTATAGCGTTCTACGATATCGTGAATTTTCCGGTAAATGTCAAAAGGGACATCGCCACATGCATACATGATATTGCTAAACGGGACATGCCAATCATCAAAGAGCTTTCGGGATCGCAGCACTATATGATCCCCCGTTCGTGGGTCTTGCGTCGGAAACGGAACAATTGGGAACACTTCCTTCGGTGACAAATAGGTGTAAATATTGTGCAGTCGCTCGGTACTCCCGCCAAGGATCGGAATCCAAATCATTGGCTCACGGCCACCGTCGCCATCACCTCGCGAACCCGGCGGAATGATGTAGTGGGGATCTGAATATCCTTGTTCCCTTATATCCACAGGAACAGGTACTTCACTCAGGACTGCGAACAAGTTCTGCATTGGTGTGAGTTGCTCTTGCACCCTGGTCAGCAGAGCGTACATGAGGCTTCTTGGGAAGGCACTGATGTCGATGACAACGTCCGTGTAATCGCGCAATGTATTTCCAAACTCTGCGGTAAAGTCGGAAACTAGTTTCTTATGTCCGTCATATGTACCCTTCGAATCGAAAAGGTTGACCTCAAGGTGGTCATGATGATATTTGGCGGCATTAAGACCCCAAGAGATTTGGTCAATGTCCTTAAGACTGTCGTGAGTGCCTTCTGTATTTTCAGCAAGGTTGTCATCCAGCGGGTTCTTGAATCTCAAGCAGACCGTATTTAGGCGTTCGGCGTTCGACAGAACTCTGGCAGCCAGGCGAAAAGCGGGGACACACCTTGGATCAAACCCGAGACCAAAGATGAAAAGAATGCGCCGCGTCTGTACGTGGCGCGCTGACCAGAACCGCTCAAACTCAGTTTGAACATGATAGTAATATGGCGTAACTGAGGAATGTTTCACCATGTAGCCTACAGGGCTTTGTGTCGGTCGATCCTTGCAAATAATGGAGTAAACTGCGGTTGAGCATCCGGACGAGTACTGAACCACAGGATGTACAGACTGTTGTTGGGCGTGTTCGAATAAAGCACTAGAGGAAGTCCATGTCGTCCATACCCGAATTGGATCCCTCCACCTTTGCGCGTATTGTATGTCTCGAATGTGTCATCGTAATACTTCTCGCACAGCGCAACGATTGCAGACTTGGTTGAGTCGTGTCCGACCGCCGAGGGTGTAATACCTATCTCATCCGGAAGAACGAGAGGACACAGTACGTCGAACTTCGAGGCATAGTGTCGCGCGTTCTGCGCCAAGGAACGTACTCTCGAAATGGCGGAATGTGTCGCAACATATTCGCACAGAAACAGTGAGCTCGCACCGTCAACAATGTTCTTATGTTCCTCATATGCCCGTTCAAGCGATCCGCTTAGGCGAACCTGATCTGTGTCCGGATCTACATCTTGTCGAAGCAGTGTGTAGCCCGAACCAGTGAAATCATCGATCAAGAAAACCGCCCAAAACTTATCTGACTCATCACCGGACTCTTCGCGGAGTGCTTTGATGTAGTCCTTAGCCGATGTTCGATAATACGGAAGGACCTGTTCTTGGCTAACGTCTATGTTGTGCCGTCTAAAGAAATCGATTTTTGCGCCATCGCTTAGGCCGACAAACAGGCACCGTCTCAGGTAGTGGGAAAACTTCTTAAATGCCTCGCCATATGCGAATGGAGGTAAGTGGCTGTCCTCCAATATCTTGTCCAGAATTCGTGGGACGATCTGTTCATAGTACAGAAAACGCGCCAAGTCCTGCATTTCTCTTTGGGAGATGAAAATAATGTCATTGCGCACAAAATGAAGGGCCGCTTCTCGATCAGCGGGAGTGTCGAATTGTGTCAGCCACCTGTAGAGATGCTCCAGAAAGCGACCGGCAGGCGCGTACATTTCGTAGTGGTCGTACTTGTATCGAGCCATGAATTCGAGTTCTTCCAGCGCTTCATCCAATAGGGCTCCTCGGAGGCCAAGTTTGGAGAAGAGGCTCTTCGCCACCTCAAGATTCACAAAAAACTCTCCCATTCAAGAAAGCACCATATTTTAATGCAGAAGGAGGAACATTGCGGCGCAAAAAAGGATCCCGGAGCAGACTCTGTGCGGATGTCTCTCGAGGGATCCGCGACGAATCACGCGCTGAATCTGACGAGCAGATGCGTGTTGCCGGAGCTGCCCGGCAGAACGATCAGGGCGTTGGGAAGCATCGCGAGAAAGCGCACAATCTCCTCGCCCGTAGCCTTCCAAAGCGAGAGACTGCTAATACACATGCTGTCCTCGCCTTGTACTTTCACTGGGGGGGCGCGCATCGCCGACTGGGCCTCCGTTGCACTATTTCTGACCGTCGAGGGGTTGCAATAGTCGATATCATTCCCATTGCCAGCTAAATAGTGACATTTGTATCCAAGGGGAAATCGGGTACTCTCTAAGGTTCCCGAAGGTCTGACCATAATGCTGAGATTCAATAGTTCATGGCGTTTCACTGCACCGGGACCGATCCCGCAAGAAGTAGCAAACGAATTCTCTCGTATTATTGGAAAGATTGCCGCACAAGGTCCGCGCCAGTCAATCTTGGAACATTTCAAGGGTTTCTTTGCGGGAGCCGCGGGTCTGACATCGAGTTGGAGTTCCAACGCCAGTTGGGCCGAGAGTGATTTAGAGACCTACATGAACGAAGCGGCAAGCAACGCGCCTCTCTTCATCGAAGCGTTCTACGATGCTTGTGAAGTGCTAAGACGCGCGCACCCGGACTACGCCGTGCCTGATCTGGCCTTTATCAACCGCGTGCTTGCTAACAACAATGCTGGATGCCAGATCCATCCGCCTGATTTGGTCGTGCAGAATGCTTCTAGCGTTATCGAGGTGAATGTCGAGCCGCCTTCCCTTGATCAACAAGCGCAAGACCTCATCCAGCAGTCGCTAAAACAGTCGGAATTGCTCTTAGCGGAAGGGCGTGACCGACAAGCTGTCCAGGAGGTCCTCTGGCTTTTGGAAACAGTGTCCACAGCCTTCCAGGGATTGAACACGTCCGAGGGTACAGTGCAAGGCAAGTACTTCAACAAAATCGCGGAAGATCTCCGCCGCCACCACAAGGGCAAAATCCTTGATCAGGTGCTCGTCTGGGTCACAGCTCTGCACGGGTATCTTTCATCCCCGACCGGTGGCGGTGTGCGTCACGGAACCGACCTCAAGGCGGCAATTGTCATTCAGCCCAATGAGGCCAGGCTGTTTTGCAATCTCATTCGCAGTTACATCACGTATCTCATGGCTGAGCACGCGCGGTTGAGCGACTCCGATCGATATGAAAGGAATCGCCCTTTCTGATGAAAACCTCAGATGGCACCCAGATTGCCGTTGTGGGTTTGGCTGTGATCGAAGTCACCATTGTGATTGCTCTTGCGCGCCGAGTCGGCACCTCATAGCTTCAATTTCGTTCGATGTGTTTATGAATCATCTCTGCCAGACGAACGCTGTCAGCGATTTTTGACTGAACAACTGGAGAGAGCTTGATTTCCTCCCGATTCAGACGCACAGCGGCAATGAGGGAGGCGGCCAAGAATAGCGCATTGTTGTTCTTTCTTTCGGCTTTGCGATAGCGCTCACAGGACGTGTTGGGCGCCGGTGATCCCTTAAAAATCGCATCCGGCTCATAGCGGAATGCAGACCAACAGCATGAGCACGTCACAATCAGTGCTTGCTGTGGCGCTGGCTCGGATTTCTCCGGTTGAGCGTGGTCACCCTGCGGATCAGTGGCACGGCAGGTAACGATGCAGCCGCACTTCTTGCACTTCACTACCCAAGCCGTTGGCAGCCCGCGAGTCTCCACGACACCCAATAGCATAGGCGAAGAAAAGGTGAAAACTCCACCCGCGCCAGAATGATTTTCAGCTACACTGGGCTCTATGTGTGGACGTTATCGCCTCACCGCAAGGGAGCGCTATCTCAGAGATCATTTTGGCCTGGATGATGAAATCTCCTGGGTACCCCGCTGGAACATCGCACCGACTCAGCCGATCGCGGTCATCCGCCAGGACGGAGGAGAGCCAAAGCGCACCTTCGGATTGTTTCGGTGGGGCCTCATTCCCTATTGGGCGAAGGATCCGTCCATAGGATTTAAAACCATCAACGCGATGTCGGAGACGGCGGCGGAGAAACCCGCTTTCCGCGAGGCAATGAGGCAGCGACGCTGCCTCGTTCCGGCGGATGGATTTTATGAATGGTTGAAAATCGGCCCGAAAGAAAAGCAGCCTTACAATTTCGGGATGAGCGATGCTTCGGTGTTTGCCTTTGCCGGCCTGTGGGAACGCTGGAAGGC
>Ga0070732_10001968_pt1 | contig 11226 bp, 11 predicted proteins | sample Coa_R1_5_FD_66449 | JGI IMG/M metagenome (GOLD analysis project Ga0070732, IMG submission 66449) | Surface soil microbial communities from Centralia Pennsylvania, which are recovering from an underground coalmine fire - Coalmine... | ecosystem: Environmental > Terrestrial > Soil > Unclassified ...
CGCCTCCACCAGACAACGACCGTTGACACGTACGGGATCGTAACGATCCATATATACAGACTCACGATCCAGATAGCATAGGGAACTACCGACGCCAAGATGCGGGCGAAATCCCGCAAGTTCTGGCGGCCGCTCGATAAGTCGCACCTCGGGGCGCTGCTTAAAGTCCCAGTCAACAATATCGAGACAAACGGCAATGGTTCTTCCTCGAAATGGAAGCGACCCTTTGTAGGTAGTCTTCGTCCCCTTATGAGGCGCGGAGAGCGTGAATCCCTCGGATTCGAGGAAGCGATGGACGCCACGACGCGACGGCTCCGTCATGCAGACCTGTTGTCGCCTCGAAAGCTTGGAATTGCCGCCGGCGCGGCCGGGTACGCGTGAATTACCTCATGTGGCGATACTTCAACAACACGAGAGGCGTCCGATGAGAAATGACGCCCAAAAGACTCACCTAGCCGCTTAAGGTACTGAGGAACATTCCCAGTAGTGCCTTGAGTACAGTAGTCAATCTCGCCTTCAAGTTGCTTTGCCATGCCCACCACCCGAATACGCTGATCTCTTGTGAGGCGATTCAAATCTTCCCGCCGATCCCACGGCGCTTCAATTTTTCCCATCACTCGCTCACGTACGGACGCCGCAGCGGCGCGAATCGCAAGATCATCCCGGCGCTCGATCTCCTTAAAATCGAGCTCCACCACAACCATCAAACTGATCGAACTTGGACCATCTCCATGAGGAAACGTCTGGTCACGCCAGCCTTTGATGGATCGCCATACGCGCCGGAGCTGCTCGCCTTTTTGATCAACGGCCGCCTGCGCCCAGTCCAATACATCCATTGGGTTCGAGGGAGTCCAGATGCCATCTCGTTTTGCCAGTAGGACATCTTCGTCAGTCACCATACTCCAATCGAAATTGTATTCGGCTTCCGCAAAGACGGCCTCGTCCAGTACCCGACCTGCACGCGCTTGCCCTAGCGATTTCATGAGGACGAACTGCTCGTCTCTGATCGCGTAAAGAGGTACATCGATATGGGTCTCGGCATCTATAATGACCCTGCAGCACGTTGGCCTAGAACGGTCGTAACCCTCCCAGCCTTGCGCCTTGACTAGCAATTCCAGCGCGCGATCTGCTACGCCGTAGAACCAGCTCGCGGCCCGCTTGGGAGTGGTTCCACGCACGAAGGTCATAGGCAAGTAGCAGCCGTCATCCATATCGGTCTGCTGAGGTGGCGTGTGCGTGGGACGATTGATAGTTTTGTAGGCCCAGCTGCCTTGGGTGAAAAAGTTCGGGGAGAGCGGTCTCTCGTCGCCGGAGAAAGCAGCTGTCTCCTTCTTGAAGGCTGTGCGTAGGGCTTCTCGAACTAACAGCCGAGCCGCCAAGAGAAGTGTCCTCTGGCGTTGTCGTAAATCGAGATTATTCAGATACGTGTCGTCAGTGATTTCGTTGGTAGGTGCGATGCAGCGGTGGTAACTAAGCATGATCAACCTGTCCTCATTGGGCGGTGGTGGCGCGCTTGCCATAGTGGAAAACCCGTGCGGGAGGCTTGTGCGCCAAGAATGCCCGCAACCGTGGATCGTTAGCTATCCATTGAAATGAGTTTGACGCCTGACCTTTGAGCGCCCGGATAGCGGCCGGTGTCACAACATCGAGGCCAACGTCATCAGCTTGATCTTTCTCCAGCTTCGTGTCGATTCGCAGATGACGCTGCTCACCAAGCCGATGGCTTAGGATTTGGTTGAGCAGGCGCTCCTGCGCGCCGATCGTCAGCGTGAAGAGGTCCTTGCCCCATCCCAGAATGCCTTTGTTTAGCCGGCGCTTAGTGCTGGCCGTGACCTGCGTCTCAATCGCGCCGACGGACAACACATGAACGTCGGCAGGGTCCTGTTTGAAGAAGATTTCTGCCTCATGCAGCGCAAGGAGCGCTGGGCCATTGGCTACTAGGCCCCCATCGACGTAGATTTGATCTTCGATGACGTGGTGAGGGAAAAAGACAGGTGCCGCGCTTGTTGCAAGAGCGACATCGACTAAGGGGCGACGATGGTCATGCCGGCAGTCGGGATGGTGCGGTGTCTTGAAGACGCGTACGGTGCCGGTCGAGTAATTGACCGAAGGAACGATGACTGGGTGCGAGCAGTGATCCAGGAGAAGATTTGCGAAGAGATCACCTCGTTCGAGAACTCGGCGAAGGCCGAGTGAGGAATATCTCGCAGAGGAAAGTCCGAAGAGGTAGCGATCGATAAACCGCGAGTATCGACTCAAAATGCCTAGGAAGCGGGTCCTCGGAAAGATAGCGCCCCCCTCCTTTTCAAAGAGCTCAGTCAACCGGGCCGCTGGAATTTCACACGCAAGTCCCAAGGCGAGAATGCCGCCAATAGATGTCCCGGCGATCAAATCGAAGCGACGTGCCAGCGGTTCGCCACGATTCTCTTCTTCTAACCGTCGCAGGATTTCTGCCGTGTAAAGCCCCCTGTAGCCTCCCCCGGAAAGGGCCAGGACTTGGAATCGGGTGGCAGAATTTGTGGAGATATGACCTCCGTCTACCGTATATTGTGGTCTCAACGGCAGAATTCAAGACCGCCGGCGAGAAATTGTAACCGTCACGTTCCATGGATTACGTACCTCTTTGATTATTAAAAAAGATTAACCCCGATGTTGTTTACTTGTCGCCGAGAATGGGGGAAACGACCTGAAGCCACTACGGCGCCTACTTGGCAAGAAAAGCAGAGTACTGTTTTGTCTCGTAGGAGGCCGGGGCCGCACAACAATTCAGATTGCCGAGCCTCATCTCGTAGCTCTAGGCGGTTGCGGCTGACGTCCCGACCGTGCGGGGCATGACCGAGCACAAGGGCCGCCTTCACGCCTCAGTGAATCTCGACGACAGTGCCAAAGAAAGCCGGAAGCGATGCTGGTGACTCGAATACTCGGCGATTGCCCTGGGTGTGGGGCGAAGGACAGCTTCGGCAATGTCTCAGTGCATGAACATGTTCTCCGAGGCTGCAAACGGTGCCAATACCGGTCCATGGTGTGGCTGCCAGAGATTCGTAAGAAGGTCATTTACCTCGATCAGTTCTTTTTTTCGGGTGCGTTGCGCGGAAAGGACCCGCGTTTTAAGGTCGCCGCTGAGCGCGTCAAGCGCATGAGCCATCTGCAGTTGCTCGTCGCTCCGTATTCCTCGGTTCATGAAGACGAAACTCATCAGTGGCGAGGTCACGAGGGTATGACTAAGGACCAACTGATGGAATTCATCAAGGCTACATCGCATGGTGCGGAGTTTGAGAAGGATTACAGCATAGAGCGCACACAGGTGCTGAAATCTTGGGAGGCATTCTTGAAGGGGCAGCCCCCTGAGTACGTCTTCGAAGATCGGGACGCCATCCAGGGGCGGCTGGACGAGTGGGACGATTACTTCCGGATTGACGTCGGCGGCTACATACGCGACATCGAATTGAGGCGCCGGCTTAAGGAAGATGCGGTGGCTGAACTAGTGAAAGTACTTGATCAATGGCAGATCTCAACTCAGACCTTCGACGAAGCCGTTTCTTTAGAGATTCACGATGCCGCCCGGCAGTACTTGAACACTTACCTGACGATGCTTAAACGCCATGCCCATGGCGACTTCAGCGCCGCCATTAACTCGCCCATAGTCGCAAAGGTCGTCGAGCACATGATGCATTGGCTACCGGAAGATCAATCGCTTCAGGAGCGGGTCCAGCGTTGCACAGAGTTCTTTCGATCACCGTACTTCAGTGAGGTTCCTTATGTCTGGCTCTCGTCACACATGTTCGCGACCATGCGGGAAATGGTGAAGCGCGGTGCGTTCTCGAATCGAAACGAAGCACGTGGACGCCTGAGCGGCATGTTTGAGGACATCAAGCACATATCGCTGTTTTCGCCGTACTGCGACGCTATCGTGATTGACAAATTCATGGCCGACCTTGTCAGTAAGCCGACAATAAATCTCCAGGGACGTTATGGCGTTGAGGTATTCAGCCTGAGCAATTGGGATGCCTTGTTAAACTGGCTTGACGGTCTTGAGGCTGCGATGAGCGAGGAACACAAGGCTGGTGTCGCGGCGGCGTATGACTGAATTGGACCCAAACGTGTCTCTACGCACAGAACTGACGCGCATATTGCAGGGGATTGATCTCGAAAAACATTCGGAGCAAATAGCCGAACTTCGCGCTGCCTATCCGAACTCGGTCGAAATTGTGCAGCTAGCCGACCTTAGAGTGGATTTCAACTGCGTTATGTTCGCGCTTGAATTGATAGGCAGCGTTGAGCCGCCCTGCTCGGTCCTCGGTCGCTACCACATGGACACCAATTTCCTTCTTTACCTTATTCAGGAAGGATATTTACTCTTGACGGATAAGGCCAAGCCTGGGGCACTAGCTATCTATTCCGGAAATGGTGAAATAAGGCATGTGGGAATTGTTTTGGACGGAGGGCGAATCCGATCCAAGTGGGGGGTGGGCCATATATATGAACATGGTGTTTGGGAAGTACCCGATACATTCGGTGGCGAGATTAGGTACTTTGATGCCATAAATCCCGACAAGGCATTCGCTCTGTTCAGAATATTTAAAGGCTGGGAGAGTTAGGGAGCATCCCACGTGGTCGATGAAAACAAACAAGAAAAGACTTGGTCGCCCTCGTATCTTAGGGAACCGCAGCTGCTTCTCCGCGCGACTGCATTCCATGAGGCTGGGCATGCTGTTGTCGGATACCGATACGGGAAGTTCGTTCGAGACAACGGGATTCGAATTGATTTCATCCGCCCAGGTTTGGGAAATTGTCACACTCGCGGCGAATACCTTTTCCCGCTCCAGCAAGTGGGCGATTCGATGATGCGAGGTGCACAGGTGAAACGCCTACGTTCCGAATGCATCGAGTCTCTTGCGGGACATGCCGCGGAATTCCGTGCTATGGCTATTAGAAAATGGGTAACTCTTGAGTGTCCAGACACGAGACGAGCATTAGAATTAATCAAATCTGTCCGTGAATGCGGTGAACAAACCGCCATGCTTGAGCTGGAATGGACTTATGTTCCCGCAACACGTCGTATGGTCCGAGATCAGGCAATCTGGCAAGGAATCGAAACCGTGGCTAAAGAATTGCTAAAAGCGGATGGCTTTCTTTCGAGCGACAAGGCCAACTCCATTTTGGAGAATACCGGCGTGATCCAGGTCAGCCCGACATATTGGCGTTGATGACTGTTGAAACGACTTACTTACGGGCGCAAAGCTCAAGGATTGGATATAGGCTGATGCTCAATGCAGAGCATCAGCAAGTAGTGCCCAACCCCCTCAACGTAGGACGAGGCCGCGAACTTGAGACGTACATCCAACTCAGCCTCGACCTAGAACCTCGGCTTCTACAATGTCGAAATTACGGCCAGCGTATTGGCCTTTGACCACGTTTGTGAGCAGAGGCGGCAACAGTATCTCCCATTCGACGGATTTGCCAGTTTGCCCCCAAAGTGCAGGCAACGAACAGCCTAGCGTCAGAATATAAACAGTGGGTATTCCGTTCGCCAGGTTCACCCCGGCTCTTCGGAAGGCGCTGTTCCGAGCTACTACTGGATTGAGGGATGTGGAAATGAAGCTCGGATAGGGCGCACAGGTAGTCAAGTTACGATCAGCACGGCCGTGGAACAGAATTTGCCGGGGCGAGACAAAGATGCGGCTCGCGTTAATTTCGGCCTCAAGTCCATTCACTAAGTCCTGCTGTTTAGGTGTCGCCCGTCCATGTTGACGCGCTCTCGCAGCGTCATGGTAGAGGTGATATCCACTCTTTCGATACCGTGGAAAATGCTTGAGGTCCTTCAAATATGTCCGCGCTTTTTTCCAAGCACGTGCAACCGAGTCTGCCTTGATGCGCTTATCGATGTGACCTTGGATCCGAACATAGTCGTCATAGTCATCATCGGCAATATGGCGAACCAATTCGATGCTCGTGCTGAAGATTAGCTCTGTCGGCGGCTTGGAAGTTCCAAGAGCATCGCTGATCGGAGACGAGTTGTTAAAAACAAACTTCCAGTTTGATTGATCGACGATAGACATATTTGAATGTTCGCAGTATTGGTCTCGCAATATGAGTAGCCAGCCACTTATTTTGACTGTGAGTCACGCCGCTTATTGCGCAGCGGCTTAACGGCAAAACCATTTGCGATCGCGCTCATCGTATAGCGCTCAGAAAGGAGTTCTACCAACTCCTTCTGTGACATAGCGTGAAAACCTTCTTGACCGACGTAATTCGGAAGCAGTTCTATGAGCCTTGCCCTCGGGGTGTCCCGATAATTGTCCACGAAGAAGTCGAACATTTCCATTGCTGTCTCGACCTTCCGAGTTTGCTGCTGATAGACGCCGAAATAGGTGTCCGGGTGTCTCGCGTAGTCGGCTAGCTCGTCAGGTGTCATATCAAACGTGCCGATCCAGGACGTGTTGGTCGCCGGATCTTGAAGGATGCAATGAGCCTTATTATTCCCGACCGTTGCTTGCAGAAGTTTCGCGTTGACTTCCAACCCGTCTGGCCCGGGTACGACATATAACCGACCGATCTGTAACCTCGGTAGCGGGTTGGGAGCGAAAACCTCCGAAGGCAGTTCGCCGCCAAATGTCTGAGGAATCTCGCGATGCTGTTCAATCGACTTGAAAAGCTGAAACATGGGCCAGTGGCGTTCCCGCGCTCGCGCCGCTTCCCGCAAGGATGGAAACTCGACTCCCATGAAGTCATGTATCTTAAAGCCGCGAAATAAAATCATTGTCGCAAGTGCCGAAATATCAAGTGCGTATTGGTCGTTCATGTTTGCGATGCAAACGTACGCCGCGGGTGCTGATTCGCCTTTGATTTTTAGTCCTTCCGACCGGTCTACGATTCGTTCTGCTCGGTCCATGGCGAGGTCCGCCGCCTGCCGGGTATGCAGCGGCTTATTGAGGTCGAGAAATACCAGTCTTTTGTGATTGGCCTTCTTCTCAAGGGCCTCGTAGAGTTTTCGGCCCACTTTGGGGCGCGAGGATTTGGCGGATTCGATCTCTCGCGATTTCGCTTCCACTGAGTATTTTTCGCCACTTGCTGTGTAAGTAGCGGTGAATTCGCAATGCTTTGATGTTCTATCCGACTCGTCCTCGAACTCCAGCTCGAAACCAGCCTTGATCAGCCACGCCGCGACTTGGGTTTCGAAGAATGCGCCTTGGAAATTGTCTTTGTTTTTCAGGCGAGCGATGAGCCGAGTTTGGATGTCCTTTGCGTTGTGGGCGATAAGATAAAGGTTGTAGGCGAGTCGGTTGTAGGCCGATACGGCGCCGGTCATGGGCGTGGAGAATATGGCCCCCGATTCCCTGGCATGCGCTGTCTGAAGGCGGGCGACCTTGTCGTACCACTGTAGTATGGGATGACGGTCCGCCAAGGGTTTGGCAATCTCGGCATTGCCCCATTCACCACCGAATGTTTGTTTAATATAGTTGGCCAAGAAATCTGGGAAGGTCTTCCATTTTCCGTAGTGCAATTGGTTCCCGATGGCGACAAAGCGATATCCTTTGTAGTCAATCGAGATAATCGGTCGGCCCAACCCCTGTTGCTTCTGGCGTTGGAGTTCTCGTACCTTGTGCTTCTCGAGATGACGTCGCCCCTGCTGTACGATCTCCTTTTCGATCCTATTGCGGGCAAGTAGGGCAGGGAGCGTATGCTGCACCCCGCCGTGGCAGTGCTTGAACTTACGGCCGCTACCACAAAAGCATGGATCGTTACGGCCGATCTTGGGGCCGCTAAGAAAAGGGGTATTGGCCACGCAGAGAGTGTGCCACTTATGCGGACAGCAACGTTACAACTCAAACTTATCCGTCCAATGCTAATAACCCATTACGCCGAGCGTAGGTGCGCCTCGCTATTTTGCGTGCGTACGAGATAATTCGAAATTGGACATGGGGGCGCTCACTTGCGTTGGCTATTAATCATTGGCGGACTATTGCTGTCGTCAGGTCTTGTAAGGGCCGAGATGGTAGGAAATGACTCCATCGGAAACGATCCTGCCAAGGAGAAGCTATGTGCGTCGCGAGTGAGTAAGACACATCCAGGTAAAAGAGTGCCCTTCGAAATTGATTCCCGCTACGTTGTGTCAGCGCGATCCTTCCATCCAGACACAACATTTATAGCGATTGACGGGATGAGCCCACAGCTCGTCGAATGTTTCCTTCGCGAAGGCACTGGCAGATATGAGCCGGACTCCTATAGTCCGGAGCAGGGTTTTTGGCATTTAATACGACCGAAACAGTTCGAGCCAGGAATCCATACGTCTATGGGAATCTCGATGGCAGCCAACGTTTGCCTTAAGGTCGTTCCGGCTAAAATTGATCGCCCCAATTTTGATCACAGCGTGTATTCGGGTGTAACCGAATTTAGTATCGGCAGTCCTTTCTATCATCCCGGTGCGCTAATCGCTGGAAAAAGAGCGGAGCGATACGACATCGCAGTAGTGGGCACGTCCTTCTATAAATCGTCCGGGCCAGATTTAGTCGCCGTCAAGTTTACGTGCTTGCTTTCACCCATGTTGGATGTGAAAGCAGTTCAATTCAAATAGTGGCGAGCAACAGAACATGGGTGCGCCTTCAAGATAGGGCGATATCTCAGCGCTACATCTTCTAACCTCGGATAACGACGTTTCTCTGAAGTCACGGCTTAAGAAGCGATCACTTAGGGAAATCAAACTTCGAATGATTGCTAGACCAACGTTTGACCTTGGAGTCTTCGGAGCAACGATCGTCCAAGCGGGTGGGAATAAGCTATGCAAGGCAGCCGTTTACGGTAGATGCACACCTACCCCTAGCTAGAAAGAGTCCGTCAAATGACATTCCGCCATCCGCCAACTTTGAGGTTACGACGTGCTCTTTTGGGGATCGGCGCTAGTGCGAGTTTAATGTTTGGCGGGCCTCGAATCGACGGAGACGTCGGTGATTCAATGGACGTTCGGTCAGGACTAAATGATTTGCTAGCCCGCTTGAATTTCGCATTGGATAACGGCGTCTTCGGAGACGCAAGTTCACTGTTCGCAGAGTTTGGTAAGTGGTCTGAGGGTCGCAATTCGGTGCAAGGGAGAGCGTCTATTGAGTCCTTTCTCATAGCGAATGCAGATCGATTCGCCGGTCGTATGTCGGTATGCCTGAACCAAATGTACGGATTTGTAGAGCGGGATTTGTGGTCTATTGATTCCTATCGTTTCGTGTATTCAACGGAACCAAGACGTTCGCCAGCATTAGTTGCGCAGTATTCACTTCGTGATTTGGTCACTCTAAAAAGACAACGTTTTTGGATGCTAAGTCGTGAAGTCCGTATCCTCTCCGAGCGGCCGAGGCCTTGGTAAGCGAAGTCCCAACGATTCCACATGAACATTCTCGCTCCAGCGAGCGGCTACATAGAAAAAATCGTGGGTGTCTCCGGTCCTACTAAATTGGGAGACGTCCTGTTTCAGTATGATTCAAACGCGGCTCAATTAGAATTTTCGAAGGCCGATGCCGCCATTACCATGCTCACTGCGACGGCTGCTCGTCTAGAAAGTCTTGACCCGAACAATTCTGGTCCACAGCGGATTGCAAGTAAGGCAGCCGTAGAAGCGGCCGAAAAAATGGTTGCAGCTTATGAAGACGTAGTACCGGAAAGGCAGGCCCAATTCAAACTGGGCTTAGTTGATAAGTTAACCGTAAATCAGGCCCAATTTGTAGTTCAAAGTGCGCAGGCCTATCTCGCATCAAAACGGCTCGGTCTTGCCCAAATCGAACGAAGTTTCGACGAAGCCAGGGCTTTGCTACCTGGTCTATTGGCATTTTTGAACGCAATGCGTGTACAGGCTCAGAGGAAGATTTCTCTATTGGTAGTTAAGGCGACGCAAGACGGTGATATCGACATTATGCAAAAAGCGCCTGGATGGATTGCGCAGGGCACACTATTGGCGAGTTATCACTTGGGAACCTCCCCTAAACCGCGAGGTATCGTAATTGCTCCGGCAAGTGGTGTGCTCGATAGAGTCGAATTTCCTAATGATGCCCAAGTGCTCCCTGGGACGGAAATCGGTGTTATTGACCAGGGCGCCGAAGATTTGCAACTGCTCCAACTCGATCTTATCGATCGCCAGATTGCGCTGGCGAAGGAAAGACTTGGAGCGGACGCAATTGCGATCAGGGCGAATGCGCTCGATGCCAAGATAACGGCACTTGAAGGCCAACGGGACTACGAGTCTTCTGTACAAGCCGCTGTAGAGTCTAGAGCTTGGTTGGGGCTCGCACTACCGGTGGATAAAATGCTGGCTGAGGCAACGTATCAGCACTCTCTAGCAGAAATGCTTCCAGTCCAAACAGAAAGAGCCGTGCTCGATTTAAGTGTGAAAGGTCTTCAAAGTAATCTTGGACTCTACGAGCGACTTGTGGCATTGAGGCGAAGTGTGGTTTCTAATCAACGCCAGCGTCGAGTTGTCGTGTCACCGATTGCTGGACGTACACTTTGGTACGTAACCGTTGGATCGTACGTGGAAGTCGGGACCCCCCTTGTTGGGATCGTCTGAATGAATCCAGAGTTGGATTACGACTCGATCGCAGTAAGAGCGGTAAATGCAGAAATCGATGGGCTTTCAAAGGCGCTAACGACGGAATACCAGAAATTAACGGCCAATCCTTATGTGCTTGCGGCTGAATCGGGGGCTGAAGGAGCGTTAGCCATTGCGCTTTCAGTTGTAGCTTTGCCAGAAATTGGAATATTGACTGGATTGATGGCAACTATGAGTATGGCCGCGGGATTTGCTGAGATTGGTGTGAGCATTGCACAACTGGTATCGATTATTTCAGATGACGCCAAGAGTGTGGAGCGAACTTCGGCATCTTTCGATATTGCGATGGACTGGACTCGAAATCCTTACAGTTTGCTATTGGGTACGTCAGAACTTGCTATGGATTCGGAGGAAGGACGCAGAGGTGTGGAGCTCGGCAAATTTGTTTCCGGGCTAGCGGGCATTGCAGGCGGTGTAATGTCATTGGGTAGAGGCCGCAACTTCGATGCGTCTGCATCGCTTGTATCCGGGATGCTGGATTTTCAGGCCGTAGATGGAACTATTTTTTCGAATACATTGCAATCGAGGCAATCAACTGACCGTACGCAGCATCAAGACGAAAGAGACGATGCCAAGGCCGAAGGTGCCAGACGCGCAGATCAAATGGCGGCGTTAATCAGGGACAGATCGCAACG
>Ga0070732_10001970_pt1 | contig 11219 bp, 6 predicted proteins | sample Coa_R1_5_FD_66449 | JGI IMG/M metagenome (GOLD analysis project Ga0070732, IMG submission 66449) | Surface soil microbial communities from Centralia Pennsylvania, which are recovering from an underground coalmine fire - Coalmine... | ecosystem: Environmental > Terrestrial > Soil > Unclassified ...
TCCGGGTAGTCCTGCGGCTCGAACATGTCGAGGACATGCGGACGGAACGCCTGCGCGGTCTTGATGACGAGGGAATTGGCCGGATACGACTTGCCGTTCACGGTGAATGGCGCGGTCGCCTTCATCACCTCGATGCCGGACTTGATGAGCGCATTCACGAAGTCGACGGCATTGCCAAAATCCGGTTGATCGGCCGGCATGATGTAGCCGCGCGGGTCGCGGAGCTCCTTGGTCGTGAGTGCCGTATAGAGCGCCATGTCGCCCGTGCCGCCGCCCCGACCGCCGCCGCCACCGCCCCCGCCGCCCGCACCGCGTCCCGCGCCGCCGCGGCCATTGTTCGGGAGCGCCGAGGCGCCGCCTTCAATCTGGGCACAGGTCGCCGGATTGTCCTTGTGGACCGTGGCGCAGATCGCCGCCGTCTTATGAGGCGTGAAGGTCCAATGGTCTTCGCTGCCCCACTTGATCTCGTCGCGACCCATTTCGTAGATGCGATACAGGAGCTGTTCGCGGTACCGGGACGCAAAATCGAACACCGCTTTGTTCGCGGTCACCGAGTAATCGATCGACTGCCGGTAGTGCCAGACCGCCTGGGGCGTGATCGGATACCAGTCGCTCGAATCGCCAATCGCAAACCGCGTCGTGAAGGGCACGCTCGACGGATCCGGGCTGCCGATGGTCTCGGTCAAGATGCCAATCTGGTTGTGGAAGTACGCCGTCGTTCGGAACCCGCCGTTCCACCACGTCGAGTAATTCTGGCCCTTGCGATTCACGACTCCGGGCTTCCCTTCTTCGATCGCCCGGGTCGCAATCACCGCCCCGATCATGTCGATGTCGGCGGGAATCTCGGGATGGAAGTTGTAGTTGAACGGGTCGCGGAAGGGCGGCGCAAACATCACCGCGCCTGCCGGGCCGGCCTGGTGATGGTTGTACATGATTTGCGGATACCACTCGCGGTACATGACCTTGCTCACGTTGGTCGTTTCCGGGAGCGCGTTCATGAACGAGTCGCGATTGTCGTCGTGGCCCGCGTAGTGGTTCCACAGCCGGGGCACGTTCATGTTGCCGTGCTGCATGTACCAGTCGGAGACCAGCTCCATGCCGTCCGGGTTGGCCGGCACGCAGAGGATGATCACGTCTCTCATGAACCGCTCGGTCTCGGCATCCGTCCGCGACACGAGCTGATAGACCGTCTCGAGGAGCTGCTGCGCGCCGAGAGTCTCCGACGCATGGAGGCCGCCATCCACCCAGACGACCGCCTTGCCCTCACTGGCCAACGCGCGCGCCTCGGCGTCGGTGAGGCCAGTCGCGTTCGACAGGCGCGCCGAAATCTCGCGATAGTGATCGAGCTTGGCGTAGTTCTCCGGGGACGTGATCACCGCCATCCACTGGTCGCGGCCTTCGGCCGTCTTCCCGATCGACTGGATGTGGATTCTCGGCGACTCCTTGGCGAGCGTGTGCCAGTAGGCGCCCAGCTGCGTGTAGTCGGCGAGGAAGTAGTCGTCGCCGACGTTGTGTCCCCACGCCTGCTTGGGGCTGGTCACTCCGCTCGCTGTGTTCGTCTGGGCCGGCGCCGGAACGGCGCTCGCCTGTCGGGTCTCGGCGCGCAACAGGGCACCGCCGACCACAACCGCGACCACCGCGGTAGCCGTCAAAATGGAGTACTGATGAGTGCGCATGAATGAAGTCTCCTCCGGGCGCGACAACGATAGCAGAATCGCCGGGAGCCGGAGCCCCTGTTCGCGGCCCGCATGAGGGTGGGCATCACCGACCCGATACGGCCCGGGAGCACCCTCGGGGCGTATGATTCGCACGCAAGGCGGATGCTCGACGGCACCACCGATTGGCTCGACGCGAGGCGCGTGGGCGTGACCCACGTGGTCGCGACCGGCTGGATGACGACACGATCATGGACACTGACTCCCCAGTGCTCTACGCGATTTCGTGCTCCGAGGTTGGTGGTGCCCAGCGGTCGCTGACGCGGCTGCTCGAAGGCCTCGACCGTCGCGCGTTTCCGCCTTACGTCCTGTTGAGCGAGGCCGGGCCCCTCGAGCGAACGCTCATCGAGCTCGGCGTGCGGTACGACATCACGCCCCGCCCGTTTCGAACAATCGGCGGCATCAGGCACTTCGTCCGGACGGCCCGGCGCGAGCACAGCCGGATCGTGCATCTCCTCGCGCCGCGCACGCTGGCGCTCGCCGCCCGGACGATGGGACTGGCGGTTGTCGAGCGCGTGAACCTCCTGCGTGGTCCGGACGCCGGCGGATTCGTCGCGCGGCAATGGGTCGATCGCGCGCTGTTCCGACTGCCTCATCGCGTCATCGTGCCGTCACGTGCGATGGAGCGGCAGCTCGTCCGGCGCGGCATCCCCGGACGCAAGGTCCGCCTCGTGCGGAACGGCATCCGCCCGATGGAGGCCGGCGCGCGTGCTGGCGACGTGCGAGTGGGCCTCGGTCTGGCGCCCGATGCATGCGTCGTGCTCTCGGTCGCCAGGCTCGCGCGCGTCAAAGGCCTGGACGTCCTCGTCGACGCGATGGCTCGAGCTCGTCGGACGCGGCCGCACCTGGTGCTCGTCATCGCGGGCGAGGGCCTCGAGCGCCCAGCGCTCGAGGCCCAGGCGCGCGCGGCCGGTGTCGACGCGCGCTTTCTTGGCAATCGGTCGGACGTCGGCGATCTTCTGGCCGTATCCGATATCTACGTGCAGCCGTCGCGATCGGAGTGCGCCGGACAGGCGCTGGTCGAGGCCATGCTGGCCGGACGCGCCGTGGTGGCGAGCGACACCGGCGGCGTCACGGAGACCGTCGACGACGGCGTGACGGGCCTCCTCGTTCGGGTCGCCGACATCGCCGCGCTCGCGGCCGCCATCGGTTCCCTGGCCGACGACCCCGCCCGCCGTGCGTGGCTCGGCACGCGGGCGCGCGCCAGCGCGGACGCGTTCCCCGGGCAGGATGCCATGTGCCGGGCGACCGAAGCGGTGTATCACGAGGCGCTGTCATGCCGGTAGGGCGCCGCCGGGTCGCGCTCCTCATCACCGAGCTTCATCCGGGCGGCGCCGAGCGCGTCGTCTACGAACTGGCGACGCGGCTGGACTCGCGGTTCGATCCGTTTGTCATCGCGCTCTGGAGTCCGGACCGCATCGACGGCCGCGTGGCAACGGCGCTTCGACGCGCCGGCATCCCGGTCCACCTGCTGCGGGTCCGCGGCAAACTCGATCTGCCGCGCCTCGTGCCTATCGTGCGGCTGCTGCGCGCCGAGCGGCCCGCGATTCTCCACGCGCACCTCTTTCACGCCAACCTGGTCGCGCGCCTGGTCGCGCCGCTCGTCGGCGGCCTGCCCGTGATCACCACGCACCATGCCGTGCAGCACGGGCGCCTCTCGCCACGGGTGCTCGTCGACCGCGCCACGACGCGTCTCGACACCCGCGTCGTCGCGGTATCTCAGGCGGCGGCCGCGTTCGCCCAGGATATCGCCGGCGCGCGCACGGACGTCGTCCGCATCATTCCGAACGGGATCGACCTCGAGCGCGGCCACGAGTCGTTCGATGCCGTCGAGGCGCGGCGCGATCTCAACCTGCCGCCGGACCGGCCGGTCGTCGGGACGATCGGGCGCCTCGACCGGGAGAAGGGCCATGCCGATCTGCTGCACTCGTGGCGGCATGTCCTCGCCGGCCATCCGGGCGCGACGCTGGCCATTGCCGGCGACGGCGCCGAGCGATCGACCCTGGTGTCGCTGGCCGCGCGCCTGGGCATCTCGCCTTCCGTGCGGCTCTTGGGGCACTGCCGGCAGGTGCCGCAGTTTCTCGCCGCGCTCGACGTCTTCGCAATGCCCTCGCGGGTCGAGAGCTTCGGGCTCGCCCTGGTCGAGGCGCTCGCCGCCGGGCTGCCGTGCGTCGCGTCGGCGGTGGGAGGACTCCCAGAGGTGATGGGCGGCGCGGGCGTGCTGGTGCCGCCGCGTGCGCCGGAGCTCCTTGGCGCGGCCATCTCGGGCGTCCTCGCTGATCCGGCGCGGCGCACGTCGCTCGGCACCGCTGCGCGGGCGCGCGCGCAGTTCTTTCCGGTCGACAAGATGATCGCCGGATACGAGGCGCTTTACGACGAGGTCCTGAGCGCGCCGCGATGAACTGGCCGCTCGCGCCGAGGACGCCGCGTCACCTGACCATGAACCCTCCCGCACGTGTTCAGCGTCTTCCGGAAGGGCCATGCCCTGTCGAACGTCAGGGGGTCAGGCCCGGCTCACGCCAAGCGGGGCCAGACCGCTAGCGTGTCAGCTTGCGGTACTTGATCCGGTGGGGTTGATCGGCGGCGGCGCCGAGACGACGCTTGCGGTCCGCCTCGTATTCCTGGTAGTTGCCGGAGAACCATTCGACGCGGCTGTCGCCCTCGAACGCCAGGATGTGCGTCGCGACGCGGTCGAGGAACCACCGGTCGTGCGAAATGACGACGGCGCAGCCCGCAAAGCCCAGGAGCGCTTCCTCGAGGGCCCTGAGCGTGTCCACGTCCAGATCGTTCGTCGGCTCGTCGAGGAGCAGCAGGTTCGAGCCGCGCTGGAGCAGTTTCGCGAGGTGGACGCGATTGCGCTGGCCGCCCGAGAGAGTGCCGACCTTCTGCTGCTGGTCACGGCCGCGGAAATTGAACCACGACACGTACGCGCGCGAGTTGATCGCGCGCCGGCCGAGGGGGATCTCATCCTCGCCGCGTGAAATCTCCTCCCAGACGGTCTTGTCGCCGGCCAGCGCCTCGCGCGACTGGTCGACATATCCCACCACCACGGTTTCACCGACGCGCAGCGTCCCGGCATCCGGCTGCTCCTGCCCGACCAACATTCGAAAGAGCGTCGTCTTACCCGCGCCGTTCGGGCCGATCACCCCGACGATGCCGCCGCGGGGCAGGGTGAAGTCCAGGTTGTCGATCAGGAGGAGGTCGCCGTAGCCCTTCTTCACGCCGCGGGCTTCGACCACGAGGTCGCCCAGCCGGGGGCCCGGGGGGATGTAAATCTCGACGCGATCGATCGTCTCGCTCGTATCGGCGCTGAGCAGCTGCTCGTACGCATTCAGGCGCGCCTTGCCCTTCGCCTGACGCGCGCGCGGCGACATGCGAATCCAGTCCAGCTCCCGATCGAGCGTGCGTTGCCGCTTCGACTCCGCTTTTTCCTCGAGGGCCAGACGCTGGCGCTTCTGATCGAGCCAGCCGGAGTAGTTGCCCTCCCACGGGTAGGCGCGGGTGCGGTCCATCTCGAGGATCCAGTTCGCGACGTTGTCGAGAAAATAGCGATCGTGCGTGATGGCGACGACCGTGCCCTTGTACTCCTTGAGGAAGTGTTCGAGCCACGCGACCGACTCAGCGTCGAGGTGATTCGTGGGCTCGTCGAGGAGCAGCAGGTCCGGCGACGTGAGCAGCAGGCGGCACAGGGCCACGCGTCGACGCTCGCCGCCGGACAGGGTCGCGACCTCCGCGTCGGCCGGCGGCAGGCGGAGGGCATCCATCGCGTGTTCGAGCTTGGAGTCCAGGTCCCACGCGCCGGCGGCCTCGATCGCGTCCTGGACGCGGCCTTGCTCGGCGAGGACCCGATCCATCTCGTCGGCTGAGAGATCCTCGGCGAACCTTGCGTTGATCTCGTCAAAGCGCGTCAGCAGGGCGCGCACGGGCGCGACGCCCTCCTCGACATTGCCCCGCACGGATTTCGCCGCATCGAGGGTGGGTTCCTGCGCGAGGTAGCCGACCGTGTAGCCGCTCGACAGGGTCGCCTCGCCCTGCACGTCCGTGTCGAGGCCGGCCATGATGCGGAGCAGGGTCGACTTGCCGGAGCCGTTCGATCCAATCACGCCAATCTTGGCGCCGTAGAGAAACGACAGCCAGATGTCGTGGAAGACGACGGCGTCGGGCGGATAGATCTTGCCCAGCCCCTTCATGGTGTAGATGAAGTCGGCCATGGCGCGAGGACCGCGCGTCTAGGCGGTCACGACGCCAGCCGGGACGGGCATCGTGCCGGGATCGCCGGTCAGTTCTTCGCCGGGATTCACGAAGCGATCCCGTTCGAAGTTGTACTGCTTGTCGTAGAGCTGCTTGTAGCGCCCGGCGAGCGCGATCAGGGTCTCGTGGCTGCCCCGTTCGACCACCTCGCCGTTCTCGATGACGAGGATCTGATCGGCGCTCCGGATGGTGGACAGCCGATGCGCGATGACGAAGGTCGTGCGGCCCCGTCTGAGGGACCGCAGGCCGTCCTGGATCAGCATCTCGCTCTCGCTGTCGAGGCTCGACGTCGCTTCGTCGAGAAGCAGCACGCGCGGGTCGGCGAGAATCGCGCGAGCGATGGCGATGCGCTGGCGCTGGCCGCCGGACAGGCGCACGCCGCGCTCGCCCACCACGGTGTCGTACTTCTGCTCGAAGCCGTCGATGAACTCGTCGGCGTGGGCGATCCGGCTGACGCGCACGACGTCCTCGCGCGTCGCGCTCGGCGAGCCGTAGGCGATGTTCTGCGCGACCGTCCCGTCGAAAAGAAAATTGTCCTGCAAGACGACGCCGAGGTGCGCGCGATACTCGGCCAACCGCAGCGTCGACAGATCGCGGCCGTCCACGCGAATCGCGCCCTGGGTCGGCCGGTTGAACGCCATCACCAGGCTGAGGAGCGTGCTCTTGCCCGATCCCGATGAGCCCACGAGCGCGGTCGTGGATCCGGCTGTCGCCCGGAGGTTGATGGCCTTCAGCACGGGCACGCCGGGGTTGTACTCGAACCACACGTTGTCGAACTCGATGTCGCCGCGCAGATTGCCCAGCGGCGGCCGGGCCGCGTCTTCGGCGTCCTCGCGTGTCGTGGCGAGGATCTCGCGGATGCGATCGAGACCGGCAAACGCTTCGGTAATCTGCGTGCCGATGGACGCCATCTGGATGATCGGCATGGCCATCACGCCGGTAAAGATGACGTATTGCAGCAACTGGCCCGTTGTCATGCGCTGATTCACGATCGCGTGGCCGCCGATGATGACCACCACGACGCCGACCGCCCCGATGACGACGCTCGAGAAGCTCCCAACGGCGGACACACCGGTCATCGACTTCGCGATGTTGCGGAACAGCTTGTGTGCGCCCTTCGTGAAGACGATGTCCTCGCGCCGCTCCGCCGTGTAGGTCTTCACGACGCGAACGCCGCCGAGCGACTGGTTCAGCCGCCCTGTGACCTCGGCGGTGATCTTGCCGCGATCGCGGAACAGGGGCCGCAGGACCTTGAACGCGTACGCCAACGCTGACCCGAAGACCGCGAGGACCGCGAAGATGACGACGGTCAAGAAGAGATTGATGTAGAGCAGTACGCCGAGGGCGACGATGGCCGTGACGACGCTGCTGACGAGCTGGACGAGACCAGTGCCGACCAGATTGCGGATGCCATCGGCGTCGTTCATGACGCGCGAGATGAGGACGCCGGTCTGCGTCTGGTCGAAGAAGCGGACTGGCAGACGCAGCACGTGCTCCTCGACGCGGCGCCGCATGTCGGTGATCGCGCGCTGGGCCGCCACGCCGAGCACCTGCGAGAGCAGGAATCCCGACGCGGCCTGGACCACGGTCGCCCCGGCGACGGCCCAGGCGATGAACGTGAGCCGCTGGATCTGCCCCTTCCCCACGACGTCGTCGATAAACGACCTCGAAAAGTACGGCATCACGAAGCCGGCGGCCGTGTTGATGATCATCAGGACGAGGCCGAGCGTCAGGCGCCAGCGGCTCGCCCAAATCAGCTCGCGCGCCTGGCTCCAGGCCGTCGACAGCCGGAACTTCTTCTTCTTTTCGGGTTGGTCAGCCATTGGACAGACGGTGAGCGGACCGGGTCCGCGCCGAGGTCTCACAAGGATACACGGCGCGGAGGAAGCCCCGCACCTCCCCGAACGGGTGAGGGGACCTATGATGGTGCCTCCCCCACCGTGAAGGCGCGCGTTCCGTCCCCCGTGTTCAGCGGCCCTCGCCCGGCGGTTCGCGCCGATTGGCCCGACCTGCCGGATGAGGCGCTCCTCGACGTGCGGTTCTGCGAGTTGGGCCTGACGATCGCCGGCAGTTGGCTCGAACCGCGCATCGCGGAACTCTTCGCCGACCTGGCGGCCCGAGGGCTGGTGTTCCAGCCGCACTTCTGGCTCTCGGACGAGTGGTTCACGCCGGACGGCGTGCCCGGCGTCGCGATGCCTTTCTATCTGGCGCACCCCCGGCTCATGCGCCTCGAGAAGGCGCAGATGCTGGAGGTCGAGGGCGGCACACCCAAATGGTGCCTGAAGATTCTGAGGCACGAGGCCGGCCACGCCTTCGACAACGCGTACGACCTTCGTCGTCTTCGTCGGCGAGTGCGGGCATTCGGGCGGCCCTCCACGCCGTATCCCGATTTCTACCTGCCCAGGCCGTACTCGAAGAGCTTCGTCCTGCACCTCGACTCCTGGTACGCGCAGAGTCACCCGGACGAGGACTTCGCCGAGACATTCGCCGTCTGGCTCACGCCCGACAGCGATTGGCGCGTGCGGTACGCCGACTGGCCCGCCTTGCGGAAACTCGAGCTGATGGACGCCTTGATGCAGTCAGTCGCCGGGCAGCCTCCCCGAGTCGCGACGCGGCGCACGGTCGACCCGCTGCACCGTCTGCGGTCGACGCTGCGGCAGCACTACGCGAAGAAGCGCGAGCACTACGGCGTCGACTACCCGCGTTTCTACGATCGCGACCTCAGGCGCTTGTTTTCCGACGCGCCAGAGCATGCGAAGCACGCCCAGGCATCGCGCTTCATTCATAGCATCCGGCGCGACGTGCGGCGCCTGGTCGCCGAGTTCACCGGCTCGTACCAGTACACGATCGACCGCGTGATCGAGGACATGATCGCGCGGTGCGCCGAGTTGAACCTGCGGTTGAAGTTTCCAGAGGCGCGCAGCCGGTTCGACTTCACGATTCTGGTGACGGTCCAGACGATGAACTACCTGCATTCCGGACGACATCGGCTGGCGCTCTGAGCGAAGAACACTTCGAGGCTGGAAGGCTGGGAGGCTGGACGCCTCGGCCGAGAGGGTGAGAGGGCCGCTATACTTCCGGCATGCGACGACTGCTCATCACCTTATGCAGTGTGGCTCTCCTCACCCCGGCGCTCGCAGCCCAGCCAACCTCCTGGCTCGAGCCGTACCGACCCATCGCCGCGCGCATCCTGACCGAATCGCAGTCGAGCGACTTCGCCTGGCGCCGGCTCGCGGACCTGACCGACACGTTCGGCAATCGCCTCTCGGGCTCCGACACCCTCGAGAAGGCCATCGATTGGGCGGTCGGGCAAATGAAGGCCGACGGGCTCGAGAACGTCCACAAAGAGCCGGTCATGGTGCCGAAGTGGATTCGGGGGCGCGAGAGCCTGGAGCTCACGTCGCCCGTGCGGCAGCCGCTCGTCCTCCTCGGCCTCGGCAACTCCGTCGGCACGGCGCCTGCCGGCGTCGAAGCCGAGGTCCTCGTCGCGAAGAGCTACGACGAGTTGACCGCCAGGGCCAGGGACGTCAGGGGCAAGATCGTCCTCTTGAACGTCCCGTTCACGACCTACGGCGAGACGCGGCCCTTCCGGAGCGACGGCCCCTCGCGTGCGGCGAAGCTCGGCGCCGTCGGATTTCTCCTGCGATCGGTGGGCCCGCCAGGGCTGCGCACACCCCACACGGGGGCGATGGACTATGCCGCCGATGCGCCGACGATTCCGGCCGCCGCCATTCCGACGGAGGACGCCGACCGGCTCCAGCGCCTGGCCGATCGGGGCCTCCGCCCGCACGTGCACCTGACGATGGAGGCCCACTTCGACCCTGACGCGCCGTCCTCCAACGTCGTCGGCGAAATCGTCGGACGCGAGTTGCCGGCCGAGGTCCTCGTCCTCGGCGGCCACATCGACTCCTGGGACGTGGGCACCGGCGCGACCGACGACGGCGGCGGATGCATCGTGACGTGGGAGGCCCTGCGGCTGATGAAGAAGCTCGGCCTCCGGCCGCGCCGGACCGTCCGCGTCGTGCTCTTTACGAACGAGGAAAACGGCACGCGCGGCGGGAACGGCTATCGGGACGCGCACAAGGCGGAGCTGCCGAATCACGTGCTGCTCCTCGAGTCCGACGGCGGCATCTTCGACCCGGCCGGCTTCGGCTTCACGTTCGACCCGGCCAAGTCGCGTGCGCCCGATGCCTCCGATCGCGCGCAGCAAACCGTGGCGACGGTCGCGAGCCTCCTCGCGTCAATCGGCGCCGATCACGTGACGGGCGGGGGCGAGGGCACGGACATCGAGCCGGCGTCGACCGCCGGCAACGTGCCGATGATGGCGCACCTCGACACCGGCGACTATTTCCTGATTCATCACACGCCGGCCGATACGATCGCGCGCATCACGCCGGCGCAAGTCTCGAAGAACGCGGCGGCAATCGCCGTGATGATCTACACGCTGGCGGACCTCCCGTGGAGGCTGGGACACGAGTAGGGGGCGTTTCGACGCTCGACGCACGCGGGTCCTGCCGCCGAACAGCCCCACCCGGTGCTCGCCACCAAGCCGCCTGTCACGGGTGTGGGCTCCGCGCCGGGCGGGGCGGCCCCGTTCGGCGTCACCCGCGTGCGGCGAGTCTTGAAACGCCGAGGAAAGGAACTAGAGGAATTATTTGATTGTGTACACCAGGTAGTCGGCGCGTGCGCGCTCCGTGGCGTCGGGCGCGAGGGTGTCCAGATCCTGGACGGGCAGCATCGAGATGACAACCACGCGCTTGCCCGGCAGGCGACGGATGGCTCGCGCCGCCGTGCCCTCATGAAAATCAGAATGAAAGGCGCCGTTGATGTGGACCACGAGCGGCTGGCCGGAGAGCGCGCCGATCTGCCAGGCCTGCGCGACCGACTCAGCCATCGTCTCGTCCCTCACGCATTGCGCGAGGTACAGCCGGTCCATCGCCTGACCGTCAGCCACGGGATGATCGGTCATCGCGGCCATGAACCGCGCGTGATAGTCGTCGGCAATCGGGCACTGCAGATCAGCGGCCACCAGCTTCCGGTCGGCAACGGACTTGCCCTGGAGAATGTCGAGGCCGCCCTTCGACACCTCGGTCACCAGGGCCTGCGGCGCGTTGGTCGCCACAATCGGCCAGCCATGCGCAATGGCGAAGTCCACCACCGGGGCGTAGTCGGACGTGTAGCGCGGCCACGGGCGGGCGGCCCGGAGAAAGTCGCCTTCGGTGATGTGTCCCATTGAAAAATGATCGAGGGGCT
>Ga0070732_10001971_pt1 | contig 11216 bp, 11 predicted proteins | sample Coa_R1_5_FD_66449 | JGI IMG/M metagenome (GOLD analysis project Ga0070732, IMG submission 66449) | Surface soil microbial communities from Centralia Pennsylvania, which are recovering from an underground coalmine fire - Coalmine... | ecosystem: Environmental > Terrestrial > Soil > Unclassified ...
CCGAGAAACCGAAGGACGAAACGTTGCGCGCGCTCGTGTTCGATTCCGTGTTCGACGTTTATCGCGGCGTGGTCAGTTACGTACGGGTGGTTTCCGGTCACATGGAACCGGAGCACGCGATCAAACTGATGAGCAACGACGCGCGCTACGAAATCAAGGAGGTCGGCGTGTTCACGCCAAAGATGTTTGTTCAGCCGCGGCTGCAGGCCGGCGATGTCGGCTATTTCATTGCCAACATCAAAACCACTGCCGACATAAAAATCGGCGACACGATCACCGACCAGCGAAATCCGGCTCGCGAAGCGTTACCGGGCTTTCAAGAGATTCACCCGATGGTGTTCAGCGGGATTTATCCGATCAACACCGGCGACTTCGAACATTTAAAAACGGCGATTGGGAAGCTTCGTTTGAATGATGCGGCCTTTATTTACACGCCGGAAAGTTCGGTTGCGCTTGGTTTTGGATTTCGTTGCGGCTTTCTCGGGCTCCTCCACATGGAAATCATCCAGGAACGCCTCCGCCGCGAGTACAACATGGACATCATCGCGACATCGCCGTCGGTCGTTTACGAAGTTGAGACAACGCGCGGCGAGACGCTGCTGATCGATAATCCAGCGCATTTGCCCGACCCGAGCCTGATCAAGGAAATCCGGGAGCCGATTGTGCGCGCCTACGTGCTTTGCCCGAACGAAAACATCGGCGACATCCTGCAATTAATTTTGGAAAAGCGCGGAGGGATGGATCACACCGAAACACTCGATTCGCGGCGCGTGATGTTGCATTGCGAGCTGCCTCTCAATGAGATCCTCGTCGATTTCAACGACAAGATTAAGTCGATCACGCGAGGATACGGTTCGATGGACTACGAACACTCCGGTTATCGGGCCGCTAAGCTGGTGAAGCTCGATTTGCTTGTGAATGGCGAACCGGTTGACGCATTTTCGATGATCGTGCACAAAGACCGGGCCGACGCGAGGGGACGGCAGCTGGCGGCGAAGTTAAAGGAAGTGATTCCACGTCAGCTGTATCAGGTGGCAATCCAGGCGGCCATTGGGGGGAAAGTGATTGCGCGAGAAAACGTTTCGGCCTTGCGAAAAAACGTGACCGCGAAATGCTACGGCGGGGATATTACCCGGAAGCGAAAATTGCTGGAGAAACAAAAAGAAGGCAAGAAACGAATGAAGAGTATTGGCAAGATCAACATTCCGCAGGAAGCGTTTATCGAAGTGCTGAAAGCGCAGTGAACTGCTTTCTAAGTGACGAAATCCCGAATGACGAACGACGAAACAATCTCAAATATTCGAATGACGAAACGATGTCGATCTTGCGTGCCATTCGACATTCGACATTGGTGCTTCGACATTTAACTCATGTTCACACCGCGTTACGTTAAACACAGCAAACTGCTGGTCCGCCACGCCCAGAAATATCTGCGTTATAAGCGCGATGTAATCGACCCGGCCAGACAGGACGAAGTCGGCGGAATGATTCGGCGTTTGCGCGCGGCCTTGAAACAACGGGACCCAAAAGAAATCGAGAGCCGGGCCGAAGAGCTCGACGCCAAATTGCACGAGCTTACCCCGGTCACCTGGGAGTCGCACTGGCGCGAGAATGTCGAAGTGATTCTGGTCGCGATCGTTGTGGCGGTCGGCATTCGTTCCTACTTTTTGCAGCCCTTCAAGATCCCAACCGGATCCATGCAGCCAACGTTGAACGGAATCATCGGCCGGCCGATGGATGCAACGCCGCCGAATTTCTTGAAGCAAGTCACGGAATTTGTTCTTCGGGGCCGCAACTACATCAACGTTGTCTCGCAGGAGGACGATCAGGTTTTGCAAATCGAGCAGAAGAAATTTTTATTTTTCTTCACCTGGTCGCGTATCATCTGCCGGCAACAGCATTTTTTAGTTTACTGTCCGCCCGATCAGTTGCGAGGAGACTTCAAGGTCTTGCCCGGCAGCCGTTATCGCCGTGGCGAAGTCATCGCCCGGGGCGCCGTCGATACCGGCGACCAGGTTTTTGTCGACAAGTTCAGTTACAACTTCGTGAAACCTCATCGGGGCGACGTTTTCGTGTTTCGGACGAAAAACATTCCAATGATCCCGGAAGACCCGGAGACCGGAGCGCCCTTCTATATTAAGAGGCTCGCCGGTTTGCCGGGGGACAATTTACGGATCCAGTCACCTTCGCTCTATGTGAACGGTGGCATCGTCCAGGGCTTTGGTTTTCAACGCGTCATGAGCGCGAAGAACGGTTATCGCGGTTACGGCCACGGCCAGCAGTATTTGTCCGATCCGACGAAAACGTTTCAGGTGCCGGAGCACAGCTATTACGCAATGGGCGATAACAGTTACAACAGCTTCGACAGCCGCTATTGGGGACCGGTCCCGGAAAAAAATCTCGTCGGACGCGGATTGCTCGTGTACTGGCCGTTCATTCCGCACTGGGGACTCATTCGCTGAATTTGTAAGGCGTCTGTGTCAGACGCCGAGAGAGCCGTCTCACAGAGACGGCCTACAATGGTAACTTCCAAGTTCCAGGCGGTTACCAGGGGCAAAATCCGAAAATCGAATGCTCGAATATCGAAACAAATTCGAATGATGAAATTCGAAATCAGAAAAAAACGTCTTTTCTAATATTCGAGCTTCAGATTTGTTCCGAAATTCGGATTTCGAGTTTCGAATTTGATGGCACAGAACAAATCGTCTTTACGGTGAAGGTTTTGCTCTGCCGCGCATTCGCGCTTACTGAATCGTACCAAGACATGCCGCGGCTTTACCCACTGCTCGGATTCCTTTGTGGCTACGTCATCGTGCTGCTGTTCAATCCGGTACGTCTCGCGTTGCGTGACGGTTTTCGGTGTTTGCTTCGATACCGGCGGGTCTGGCTGACGTTCGTTGTGCTCGGCTTCGCCTATTTCGTTTTTCAATTTTCCACTTTCACGCCAATTCAAAGCAGCTCGGACGTCGATCCCAGCCAGCTGACCTCGATGAGCTCGTGGCATTGGCCCACCTTCGCCGAGGTTTGGCAGGAAGCGCCTTTGCCGGCATTGGAAGGCGTCGCCGGAATTTTTGATAACGCGACGACTACTTATCCGCTTTCCGCAATCGCGGCGGTGCTGATGTTGATGAACTGGCGCGGACTCCACGGCGCGCTGGTCCGCGCGTTGCAGAAACGGTTTCGCGTTTTCGGTTATCTTCTCTACCTGATCCTCCTGTTCAGCGCCGTGTCGGCGTTGCTGAAACCGATTGTTTTCTGGGCGTTGCCTTTGTGGGGCGGCCTTCTTCCGGCAGCAGAGCTGCTTCAGGTATCGGCGAGCATCGATGCCTTCGCGTTTATTTTTGAATATTTGCTGGGCGTTTACATTCAGGTCTATCTGATCGCGGTGTGCTTCGCCTGGATCCGGGGGTTGAGTTTTGAGGAAGGGGAGCTTTTCCGGTTCGCCATGCGGCGGTTCAGTTACGTTTTGGAATGGGCCGGTATCGTCGCGTTAATCAGTTTTCTTATCGTGCGATTGCCGCTGTTGCTGGCCTATTTCATGAATATTCCCGACGTGCTCGATTATTTGCCGATCGAGCGAGTCGTAATGTGTGGACTGATCATTGCGTTCTGTTCGGTGCAGGTTTCGCTGGCCCTGCACAACGAGACCTTGCGGGAGGCGATCCGCGTGCACCGTGATTTTGTTCGGAATAATCTGAGCAAGGTGGGCTGGTTTCTTCTCATTGCCGGAATCAACTTCTTTATTCTAACTACCGCGGATGCGATCGTTCGCGGCGCGATTGCCGATCGCGACCTCGCGATGATTTTGTGGAAATCGATTTTTGTTCTTGTCCGCGGGTTTGTCACCGGCTGGATGCTGGCATCGTGGGTCTGCCTGGTTCGCCGGGGCGAGACCCGCGCTGTTTACCAGCAAACCTGGATTGAGTATTAGCGACCAATCGAAATCGTGAACGCGACAAAGATCACCCGCGCCAGTAAATCGAATCTCGCGCTCGCCTTTGTTTCTCTTGGCCCGGAACAGCGACGGGATATCACAACGTTTTATGCGTTTTGCCGTGTGATCGACGACATCGCGGACTCGGCCGATCTCGACGCGGAAGAGAAACAACGCCGGTTAGACAAGTGGCGGGAATGGCTGCGAGCGTCTGAGCCTGGAGAGTCCGAGATTGCGAGCGGAGTCCGGGAGCTAATGAAGAGATACCCGATCAGGCCGGAGATGCTGGAGGAAATTATCACCGGTGTGGAAATGGATCTGAGGATCCAACGTTATGTGACATTCGACGAGCTGCGTCTCTATTGTTATCGAGTGGCCAGCGCGGTCGGCCTGGTGAGTATCGAGATCTTCGGTTACCGCAATCCAGCCTGCAAAGAGTACGCCATCGAGCTCGGCCTTGCCCTCCAAACCACCAACATCATCCGCGACGTTGGAAAGGACCTGCAAGCCGGGCGAATTTATCTGCCGCAGGAAGATTTGGCTCGATTCGGTTATTCAGAAAAGGAATTGCGCGACCGGCAGTACAACGATCGGTTCGTGCAACTGATGGAGTTCGAAGCCGGCCGCGCCCGGCAATTCTTTTCCCGGGCCGGGCAGGTTTTGCCAAAAGAAGACCGGAAGTCGATGGTCGCTGCCGAAATAATGGCGTCGATTTACCGCGGTTTGTTGCGCCGAATGGAGCTGGACAAGTTCCGCGTCTTTGAAAAAGAATACAAATTGAACAAATTGGAAAAGGCCGGCCGGATTACCGGGCAACTGCTTAAATTGTTGTGAATGAGCGGAAAGCCGAATCCGTCTGAGCCATCGAATCCGTAATTATTATATGAAAAAGTATTTAGCGTTGTTGTCAGCATTGATTGTTACCTCGTTGACCGTTGCTCCGCTTACCAAAGTTTATGCCTTGGGTGAGGCCGAGCCGGCCGTGGTAGTTTCGCCCGAAGACGCCGCCAAGAAGTATCCGATGCCCGCGGGTAAGGATTATCCCGTGGGAATCAATGCGAATACGCACTCGGCGACCGCTTCGGGTTTCGTGCAAAGCCCGTACTCTTCCCGGGTCTATGATTGCCGGCACCTGGGCCATGGGACGTTGATTCTCGACGAAGGCGCCAAAAAGCTCTTCAAGAAGCCGTAATTCCGCAGACAGGAATCGAATTGGGTTCGCAGCGAAACATTATTTCGCTTGCGCGGTTCAATCGCCTGACGAAGGGATCAATATGACCAGAAAACTCTTTTCAATTGTTTCGGGGTTCGCGCTCGTCGCGTTTGGCCTCAGTTCGTGTGATACCCCAACCGGGCAGGGCGCGGCAGCCGGGGCCGGCGCCGGTGCGATCATCGGCGGTCTCGCCGGTGGTGGTCCGCGAAGTGCCGCCATCGGTGCTGCAATCGGCGCCGCGAGTGGGGCATTGATCGGACACGCGATCCAGGAAGATCGCGCCCGGCAATACGGTCCACCGCCCGAAGGAGGTTATCCCTATGCGAAGCCAACCGGGCGACCGGGGATGTTCTTGAGCCCCTATACTGGCCGTTCTTACGATTTGCGGGGCGTGCCGCCTGGCGGACTTACCCGCGACGTCGATACCAACCAATTGTTCCGGCGCCCGTAGTCTAAAATCTCAACATCACAAACGCGTTGGTTTCGTTCGCGGGATCAACGCGTTTTCTTTTGGAGTTCGTCCACGAGCTTTTTCGCTTCGTCGGTCATCTTGAGAAGCTCCGGCCATTGGCGGCGATAGTTTTCTCCCGGCAATTTACGGGTGGCGTCGAACCCCATGTGCGATCCAATATTTTGTTCGCTCGGCGCGTGATCGAGTGAGTCGCTCGGATTTTTGATGACGCTGGTGTCGCGTTCGGGATCGGTGTTCGCGCACAGACGAAACAGAACTTCGCTGGTGTTGTGGACATCGCAGTCTTCGTCGACGACCACGATGTATTTGCTGAACATCATTTGGCCCATGCCCCACAAACCGTGCATGACCTTGAACGCCTGATACGGGTATTGCTTTCGAATGCTAACGAACACAAGATTGTGAAACACGCCTTCGGCCGGCAACGTCATGTCCACGAGTTCCGGAAAATTCATTTTGAAGACAGGCAGGAAAATCCGAACGCTGGCGTCGCCCATGTAGAAATCTTCCATCGGCGGAATCCCGACAATCGTGGTCGGATAAATGGCATCTTTGCGATGCGTGATCGCTGTTAGATGAAAGACCGGATAATCTTCGATCGCGGTGTAATAGCCGGTGTGATCTCCGAACGGTCCTTCGGCCCGCGATTCTCCGGGCTGGACGTATCCTTCAAGTACGAAATCGGCTTCCGCGGGAACTTCGAGATCAACCGTTTTGCATTTTACCATTTCGATTGATTTCTTTCGCAAAAATCCGGCGAACAAAATTTCATCGATCCCGTCCGGCAACGGGGCGGTTGCGGCAAACGATAATGCGGGATCCCCACCAAGGGTCACCGCAACCGGCATTCGTTCGTTGCGTTCGTAATATCGTTTGCCATGACGCGCGCCGACTTTGTGGACCTGCCAGTGCATTGCGGTGGTTCGTTCGTCGAAAATCTGCATCCGGTAACAACCGACATTGCGCGCTCCGGTTTCGGGATCGCGGGTATGCACATGCGGCAAGGTGATGAAACGACCGCCGTCTTTTGGCCAACACTTGAGGATCGGTAAATCACGGAGGGTGAACCCGGCTGATTCTGGATGCTGGATACTGGATGCTCGATTCTTTTCATCCAGCATCGCGGATCCGGGATCGAGGATCCGAACCACGTCCTGGCAGGGCGCTTCGCGCACCGTTTTCGGTCGCGCATGGAGCAAGTGAATGCCCTGTTTTAAAAGCGCGAATCCATCCCGCAAGCTTGTTGGCGGCTTTGCTTTGAGGATCAGCTGAATTTCCTGGGCGATATCGTCGATACTTTCGCGTCCCAGCGCCATGGCCATGCGCTTGCGCGATCCCATGGTGTTGATGGCAACTGGAAATTTTGAAACTTTTCCGTCGACGACCGGCTGCTCGAACAGCAACGCTTTGCCCCCGCCTGGCGATTTCATTTCACGATCCGCCCATTCGGTAATCAGCAATTCAGTGTCGACCGGAACACCGACGCGGGTAAGCTCGCCGGCTTTCTCCAGCGTTGTGAGAAAATCGCGGAATGAGGCGTAAGCCATGTCCGGAAACGATACATCCGACGTCTGGGAAAGGCGCGCAAAATGTGAATTGCGCTGCGGAAAATCGTGGGGCGCCTGTATCAAGACGCCATCCAGGAAATGCTGTCTGGCCCGCGTTCGCTACGCTACGGCGCAGCAAGCAGAGGCGGTCTGCAATTTATTGCGGCTTAAGATATTGGAACGACATGACGCGTCCGTTCACAAAAGTAGCGACCCGATACGGAATCTCGATCGTCGGCGGAATGTAGGAATAGTAAAACGGATCGTAGAATGGATCGCCGAAGAAGGCGAAACCGTGGTGATGATGGAAACGGGTGACGCCGACACCAAATCCGAAGCCGCCGCCCCAATACGGCCCGTATCCGTAGTACGGGTAGTAGGCTGAGCCGTACGGCGCATAACGGTTTTCAGTATAAATCCAGGTCTCGGTCGGACGGCCACGCATCTCTCCGGTGGTTTTGGCCGAAGGCGAGCCCCAAGCCAGCCAAACTGCATTCGTCGACATGCCCGATCGAATTTGTCCCTGCCGGACCAGGGCCTGGTCGCGCGGCGAAAGCGAATTGAACATGTCGGGATGTTCGGAAATCCGGTTATCGAGTGTTTCGCAACTTGTTAGGCCGAATCCGGCAAGCGCCAAACCCAAAAGAAAAGCCTTCGAAATCGTCTTCATAGAAAATGATACAGCCGCGGCATTCTCCGTCAATCCGCCCGCTCCTTGATTGAACCCCAGGAAAACCGTAACGTTGCATCGGAGAAAAATGGAGGACCGTTTCGGCCATCGGATTTCGTACTTGCGCGTCTCGATCACTGATCGATGCAACGAGCGTTGCAGCTACTGCATGCCGCGTGAACTTCAGGAATGGTTGCCGCGGGAGGATATTTTGAGTTACGAAGAAATGCTGCGTCTCATTCGGATCGCGGCCGGCCTTGGAGTCACCAAGGTGCGTGTGACGGGTGGCGAACCATTAACCCGCCGCGATGTTGTTAGCTTCGTTCGAGAAATTCCGAGGATTTCGGGAATCACCAGTCTCGGCATTTCGACGAATGGTACGTTGTTAACCCACGAAATTGCGGGCGAAACAATGGCGTCCGCTTTGCGCGCGGCCGGCGTTCACTCGATCAACATCTCGCTTGATACTTTGGACCGCGATTTTTACGCGCAAATTACGGGGCGCGATTTTCATTCGCAGGTCCTGGCCGGAATCGACGCCGCGATCGCGGCGCGGTTCGATCAAATCAAGCTGAACGCAGTGCTCATGCGTGGTCGAAATGAAGATCAATTAATTCCGCTGATCGAATTCGCGGGTGCGCGTAATCTGATGCTGCGATTCATCGAGTTGATGCCGGTCAGTACGACCGAGGTTTTAACCGAGGAGAATTTTCTGCCAATGGCCGAAGCGAAACGAATGATCGAATCGCGCTATGGTGCGCTAATCCCGGAGCAATCCTTTCGCACCAACGGCCCGGCAACTTATTATCAGATTTCCGGTCGCAGTCAGCGCATCGGTTTTATTGGCGCGATGACGAACCTTCATTTTTGCGAGAACTGCAACAAGTTGCGACTGACTTGTGATGGAAAATTGCGCCCATGTCTGGGCAGCTTCCTCGAGTTCGATATCCTGAAGCCGCTTCGCGCCGGCGCGTCCGACGACGAGCTGCGACAGTTTTTTATCGATGTGGTCGATCGGAAACCGGAGCAGCACGATTTTCGAAACAATTATCAGCCGGATCGCAAAATGGTCGCGATTGGCGGATGATCGGCAGTGACAAGTGACGCGTGACCAGTGACAAGTGATGAAGCGACTGACTCACATTGGGGCCGATGGCAAAGCGCAGATGGTTGATGTCTCAGCGAAACCAGTGAGCGCGCGGACGGCGATCGCGAAGGGAAAGATCAAGCTTCAGCGAAAGACGCTCGATTTGATTTCCAAGGACCGAATCGGGAAGGGGAACGTGTTTGCGACCGCGCGTGTGGCCGGAATTCAGGCCGCGAAGCAAACCGCCCAACTCATTCCGCTTTGCCACACCCTTCCTCTGAGCGAGGTGAAGATCGATATCTCGGCAATTCGCGATGGAACGGAAGTGACCTGCACTGCGCGGACTGTGGCCCAAACCGGCGTTGAAATGGAAGCGCTTACCGGGGTCACCGTTGCTCTCCTCACGATTTACGACATGTGCAAGGCGGTCGATAAGGAGATGCAGATTGACGACGTGCGATTGATCAAGAAGACCAAAACAGCCGTCGCTAAGGAAAACAGGAACGCGGGAGATTCCTAAATCTTCTTCATGCTTTCCTGCGTTCCTTAGATATTTTTCCTCGATGCAGATCGTTTGCGGCATTGTCACAATTTCAGATCGCGCGAGCGCGGGGGATTACAAAGATCTCGGCGGGCCCGCCCTCAAGGAAGCTGCTCAGCAAAACGGCTGGCAGATTCTGTGCGAAGCCGTGATCCCGGATGAATCGACGGAGATCCAGGACACAGTGCGTTCATTTTCGAAACAAGGTTGCGGTCTAATTCTGACCACCGGTGGAACTGGAATCGGACCACGTGATATCACCCCGGAAGCGATTCGCGGGATCATGCGCGTCGAATTGCCCGGGTTCGGCGAAATCATGCGAGCGGAATCGATGAAGATCACGCCGAACGCGATTCTGTCCCGCAATCTGGCTGCCGTAGTGGACGATTCGCTGGTGATCGCACTGCCCGGGAAGCCGAGCGGCGCCGTTGAGTGTCTTGGATTTATCACCGGCGCGGTTCCGCATGCGGTTGCAGTGGCGCAACATCAACCGACATCATGTTAAGCTTCATCATGCGCACAAGCCTCGTTCTGATCATTCTGTTGCTCGCGTCATTTTCTCTCAGATCGCAGACCGAGCCGCCCAAAAAAACGCCGGCGGACGTGATGCGGGAAATTAGATTGAAGGTGTTAACTACGCCTCCCTCAAAGATGAACCTCACGCCGACGCAGGAATATCCGCACGTCGAGGCGATCGTCATGGATTGGCCGCTCCAGGACACGGTCATGAGCGTGATGGGGTCGCGGGAAGGCGACGGAAGTATTTACACGACCGGAAACTTTGGATTACTGGGAGGAAGCAAGTACGGCAACGTTCGTGACGCGGCCAAGGCCTTCGTGAAGCTTGCCGAAAAGTATTATTCGGACAGCACTCCCACCCAGGATTTCCCGTACCCTAAATCCGGGCACATTCGCTTTTATCTCATCTGTTACGATGGCGTGCGAGTGATCGACTGGGACTCAAGGTCGCCGGCAAGTGCGAAAGGAAAATACGCGGATTTGTTCGCAGAAGGACAGAAAGAGATCAACGCGCTTCGGCAAATTGAACAAACGCAACCCAAAGATACCCACTGAGGGCAGCCTTTCAGTCCGGCCAGATGAGCAAACGCATCATTTGGGTTCCGAAGTCGGTAAGATGCGCGTGTGAAGGCGGGCCGGTTGCAACTCCGTTCGTCAAATACGAGGCATTGAGCGAGCTGGGTTTTACGAAAACGACTTCCGGTTCCTTTATCTTGCGATCGCTGGGTTCGATTCGCAGCGGCAGGCCACTTCGGGCGAACGAAACCTCCCAGGAGTGCGGATCGGCGCCGGCGTTTCCCCCTGCCATCCATGGATAAAGTTTCGGCAACTCGAAATGCCGCGAGCGCGGAAACGCGACTTTGTAGAAGACTTCTTCGTGACTGATGAACTGCGGAATTGTGAGCGCTGAATTCTCATGCAGTTGGAGATAAAGTTTCGCAATATCCAAACCCGCGAGATTGATCCCGTTATAAATTCCGTGGTGGTTGGGATCGTTTGAGTGAGTGGCTGCATACCAGCCTTCGAACTTGTGATTGAGAATCAGATTCAATTCCAGGTGCACGTGGGCCCGTTCGCGATTGATTCCGGCGCCGGTGTAACCCATTACCGCGATGTGTTGGCCGCGCTGCACCGAGTCGCCCATATGGATGTCGATCTTGCTCAGGTGGCCGTACAAGCTGTAATAGGGCGAGCCGTCCCAATCGTGCTCGATTACGATGTACTTTCCGTAGT
>Ga0070732_10001972_pt1 | contig 11215 bp, 15 predicted proteins | sample Coa_R1_5_FD_66449 | JGI IMG/M metagenome (GOLD analysis project Ga0070732, IMG submission 66449) | Surface soil microbial communities from Centralia Pennsylvania, which are recovering from an underground coalmine fire - Coalmine... | ecosystem: Environmental > Terrestrial > Soil > Unclassified ...
CGAGCTGGTCGTGGATTGTCGCCGCCAATGTCCTGTTGGGCATCAATCAGGGCCTGTGCTGGTCCACCACGGTCATCATGAAAATCGACCTGGTCGGCCCCGCACGGCGTGGCCTGGCGATGGGCCTCAACGAGTTCGCCGGTTACGTTGCGGTCTCGCTTGCAGCGCTCGCCTCGGGTTATCTGGCCGCCACATACGCGCTCCGGCCGCAGCCGTTCTATCTCGGCGTGGTCTTTGCTGTGGCAGGTCTGCTGCTATCGGTAGTGTTCGTCCGCGACTCACATGGACATGCGAGGGCGGAGGCACGCCAGATCGCCACGCCGGCGCAACCTCAGCCGTCGTTCGGCCACATCTTGCAGACGGTGAGCTGGCGTGATCCGGCGCTGTCTGCCAGCAGCCAGGCAGGACTCGTCAACAACCTGAATGACGGCATGGCGTGGGGCTTGTTCCCATTGGTCTTTGCGTCACGTGGGCTGAGCGTCGAACAAGTAGGTTTACTGGCGGCCATCTATCCTGGTGTCTGGGGCGTTGCGCAGCTTGGCACCGGTGCGCTCTCCGACCGAGTCGGCCGTAAAGGCCTGATCGTCGGCGGCATGTGGCTCCAGTCCGTGGCAATCCTGGTCGTGGTTCTCGGCAACGACGTTCTCATCTGGGCGTCAGCTATGGTTCTCCTTGGATTGGGCACTGCCCTCGTGTACCCGACGTTACTTGCCGCCATCTCAGACGTTGCGCATCCCGATTGGCGCGCTTCAGCAGTTGGCGTCTATCGACTCTGGCGCGATGGCGGGTATGCGCTTGGGGCACTCCTGGCAGGGGCGCTGGCGGACCTGGCAGGTGTGCCATTTGCCATCGCCGCAATCGCAGTCCTTACGTTTGCCTCAGGTGTTGTGGTGTTGTTCAGAATGTACGAGACGCTGCCTGGACGGCGGCAACCGGAGCTTCGGCAGGTTGCGCCTTTGGCCGCCAACAGACAGGTCCCCCGGAGCGCAGCGGAGCGCGGATGAACGAAACGGTCGACCCGGAGGGCAACGAGACGCGTGTCATTCACGAACTCGTCGACTTCGCCGGCAAACACGTCCTGGAGATCGGTTGTGGCGATGGTCGGCTGATCTGGCGACATGCAGCTTCCGCCGCAAGTGTCCTTGGCTTTGACTCGGTCGAATCCGACATCGATCAGGCGCGCCGAAGCACGCCTCGGCATGTGCGTTCGCGAGTCGACTTTCGCACGGCAGATGCCGTAACCACCGACTTTCCGCCCGAGTCCTTCGACGTCGTCGTTGTGGGTCGATCCATATGATGACTGCCCACCGAGGGCGTCGTGGACGTCCTGAAACGAATCCACCGGTGGCTGCGCCCCGGTGGGCTGGTGCTGGACCTGCAGCCCGAACCGGAGCCCCCGACAATTGAGGTGGTGGAGGTAGGAGTTGGTCGTACACTGCTTGGCCACATTGACACCACGGTGCTCGCTGGAAACATCCACCGCGCGCGAGCGACCGTGACATCACTCGTCGAAGCTGGCTATTTCGAACGAGACGGCTCAGAGATGTTCGATTTCCGCTCGCACTCTACATACGTTGACGAGTGGCTGCGCCATCGGAAGGCAAGGCGCTCGACGAGCGTGGTCGAGCCAGCTATTATCGAGCGCGCGCGGAACCTGCTCTCCGCGTCATAATCGGTGGAGCTCGTTGTCAGTGAGGGTGTGCTTGCGACCCCTCTCAAGCGGCGAGACACGTGCCGCGCCCCGCCGCGCGGCGGCGCATGGCGCTCGCAAAAGGAGCCGTGATGAATCTTCTGCTGCAGGCCTATCAAACGCGGGAGGCGGTCGCGCTGATTGCATCCCGTGGTGAATGTGCCGAGGTTCTGCTGCCGCCTACCAAAACTGTGCATCTGGCTTCGACTCGGCTCCGTGAGCCGCCCACCAGTGGTCGCACTCCGCTCGCAATGGCGCTGAGGCGAGCCGCGGTGTTGTTCGCGCAGCGCGCCGCCGGACGGACAGCCATGCGCACAAAGCGCCTCATCCTCCTCTCGGACGGTCGAGCCAATGTCGCCGCGATGCCTTCGCCGAGGCTGTGGCGGAGGCGCGACTCCTGCGCTCGGCCGGGGGTGGACGCGGTGGTGGTCGATATGGAGGATGGGCCGGTGTGTCTCAAGCGCGCCTCGACCGTCGCGCGCGAACTCGGTGCGACTTACGTTCAGCTGGCGCAGCACCGATCGTGACCACCCAGTCGCCGCGTCCGCCCCGACATGGGCTCACACTGGTTTTCACCGGCAACGGAAAAGGCAAGACGACCGCCGCCGTTGGTCTGACGGTGCGCGCGGCGAGGAATCGCATGCGCGTGTTCTTTCTGCAGTTCATCAAAGGCCAGTGGAAATCTGGTGAGCGAGAGATCCTCCGCGGGTTGCCCGGAGTCGACCTCGAGGTGACTGGACGGGGCTTTACCATCGAGCGGCTGCGCAATCCGAAGATTCCGATGGAAGACCATGCGGCCGCCGCGGCTCATGGCTGGGTGGCGGCGCAGCAGATCGTCCACGAAGGCGAATATGACATGGTTGTGCTGGATGAAGTCCTGGGCGCGATAAAGGCCGGCCTGGTGCCACTACAAGAACCGTTGACACTTGTCCGCACCAAACCCGGCGAGCTCCACCTGCTACTGACAGGGCGTGGCGCTCCCGGAAACCTGGTCGAGCTTGCGGATGTTGTTTCGGAAATTCAACCAGTCAAGCATCCATTCCAACGCGGCATCAAGGCGCAGCGAGGCATCGAGTTCTGAAAGCTTTGGTAGGCGCGCTCGTCCTGGACACGTTGATGGGTGAACCCCCGGAGCGACTGCACCCGGTGGTGTGGATGGGCTGGCTGCTGACTCGCGTCGAGGTGGGCGCACCGCGCAGAGAGTGCGCGCGATTGCTCTATGGCGCCGCCGCGGCGACAGCGTTGCCACTCGCGTGGGGTATCGCTGGACGGCTGATCGAAAAGCACGCACCATGGCCACTCCAGGTTGTGGTTCTGAAATCAGCGTTCGCCGGCAAGTCGCTGCATACCGCCGCTCGGCGCGTCGAAAACAGCCTGGCGGACGGGGATCTTGCGCGGGCGCGCGCGGATTTGCGCTGGCTGGTAAGTCGGCCTACTTCGGAACTGAATGATGATCTTATCGCCGCGGCGGCCATCGAATCGTTGGCTGAAAATTTTGTCGATTCGTGGGTTGCGCCGCTTCTGGCGTACGCGCTGTTCGGGCTGGGCGGCGCACTTGCGTATCGAGCCGCGAATACGGCGGATGCGACGTGGGGCTATCGCACTGATCAGTTCGAGTGGCTCGGCAAAGTTGCGGCGCGGCTGGATGATGTTCTCAATTGGCTGCCGGCCCGCCTGGCTGCTCTGTTGCTCGTGCTGGTCGGTCCGCGACCTGCAACCGCGCTGCGCGTCTGGCGTCGCGATGCACGGCGTACCGCCAGTCCCAACGCCGGTCAATGTATGGCGGCAGCCGCTGGCCACCTGGGCGTCCGTCTGGAAAAGGTGGATCACTACGTGTTGAACCCAGAGGCGCGTGCCGCCTGTGCAGGTGACATTGCCACGGCGCGAGCCATCATTGCGCGTGGGATGGTGCTTGCGGCGATCCTGAGCGTGCTGATTCGCGCAATGGTTGATTGACGGATGACGGCTCACACGAGCGCGTCACTGGTGCGACGCGATGTACTCGCTATTCAGGCGGTCGCGCACGGCTCGGCGACCGCCAGTGAGCTTGCCGTGTTCGGTCTGAACCCGGCGGATGTGCTCGATTTCAGCGTGAACACCAACCCGCTCGGGCCCGCGGATGTCGTAGTTGAAGCCATTCAGCAGACGAATTGGACGCGCTACCCGGGTGACGACGAAGCTCCACTGCGCGCCGGCCTCGCCCGCCAGACCGGAGTAACGCCAGAACAGGTCGCACTCGGTAATGGCTCGGCCGAATTACTGTGGCTGCTCGCGCTTGCCATCCTGGAGCGCAGCGACCGCGCGATTGTGGTGGGACCAACCTTCGGCGAATACGCCCGCGCCGCCCGCGTCGTTGGTGCAGACGTCCTCGATGCACAAACCCTGGTGGACTTGCCGTCGGCGCGCATGGTTTTCATGTGCAATCCCAACAATCCCACCGGCTGGCAGTACGAGCCTGTACAAATCGAGCAGCTTCTCCGCACGTTTCCAGAGACGGTCGTGGTGCTCGACGAAGCCTACGCCGGTTTCGTCCTGGATCGATGGGCCTCGGAGCCACTCCTCGCGGACTATCCGAACTTCGTCATTTTGCGCTCGTTGACCAAGGACCATGGTTTGCCAGGGCTGCGGCTCGGGTACCTGCTCGCGTCGCCCGAAATCGCTCGCGCCACTGAAGCGGTGCGGCCGCCATGGAGCGTCAATGCGGGAGCGTTGCGGGCGGGCCTGGCTACGCTGGAGCCATCCGCGCAAAGCCACCTGGAACGTGCACGAAGCTTGGTCGCGATCTCGCGGACGTTGCTGACAGACGGCTTCAAAGAACTCGGCTATCCCGTTTTGCCGTCGGTGGCGAATTTCGTGCTGGTCGAGGTAGGCAGCGCTCCGGCGTTCCGCAGCGCCCTCCTCCCGTACGGGCTGGTTGTGCGCGACGCGACCTCTTTCGGCCTAGCGGGCCACGTGCGCGTGGCGTGCCGACTGCCCGAGGACTGCTTACGCCTGCTCCAAACGGTGGCTGACCTGCGCCGCGGTAGCGCGCTGCCTCCTCTTGTTGAGGATCCATGAGCGAACTGGTGCCCGTTCTGATGGTGCAGGGCACCGCGTCATGCGTTGGCAAGAGCACGCTCGTCGCGGGGGTTGTGTCGCATGCTGTCCCGCGCAGGGCTTACGTGTCGCGCCTTTCAAAGAGCAGAACATGCCCAACAACGCGGCCGTCTGCAAAGAAGGTGGCGAAATTGGCCGAGCTCAGTTCGCACAGGGGAGTGGCCGACGCTAAGCGATGCGGCCGTCAAAAACGCGCGTCGCGCGGATTCTCCAAGCTTGGGATGCGCGACCGGGTGTGAGCCGTGGTGCGGGCGTACGACTAGCTGGTCGCGCCAGGTCAGAATTGAGGCCGACACATATTTTCTTCAACGCGCGATTGGCACGAGTACGCGCGCATTGAACAGGAGCTGGACCTCGGCGAGCGCTCACGTTCGTCCCGGCGACGACATCTCCGCCGCAGAACGCGCTCATGAACACTGCGACGAATTTTTGCTTGCCTTACTGCGTCGCCTAAAAGGCCTCACCGACCGATTCGCGCCACTGGATCACCAGCGCGGCGTGCGCGACGGGGAAGAAGAGGAAATCGGCTGCTTTGTCCAACCGTGAGGCCGCCCATGCTCGCCGCTTGTTGTCACGCGCAATGGCAGCACCGGAACGCCGAGGATGAGCACCAGAAGGGCGGCAAAGAGCGTGTCGTGAAACGTGCCTGCCAATACTTGTGGTGAGAGCGCGTCACCTCCGAGTCGCGCCATCGGCAGACTTCCGAAATCCACTGAGCCGAGCATAGAGCCGAGTGCTCGAACGGAGGTACCAAGACTCGTCGCCACGCCCATCTGGGCGACCGGAACCGTGTTCTGTGACGCAACGGCGAAGGCGGACAGCGCGCCACCCAGACCGAAGCCGACCACAATCATGTTGCGGGCGACGTGCCCTACCTCAGCTGCTCGATCACCTGGCCGGTTTCCCCAGTCGCGGGCTGCTGGTAAGCCTCCAGCGATATTTCTCGCGAAGCGACTGATGACGCAGCCCGCGCGGCACTTTAGCTGGGAATGGCGCCGATCTGTTGGAGCAGGCCCAGCATGTCCAATTGAGCCCACTGCTCGACGACGCGGCCGTTCTTGACCCGGAACATGTTGATGCCACGTAGCTCGATCGACCGACCGGTTGCGGGAACGCCGGCGAGAGATCCGGAGTGGACGCCGCGCCAGGTAATGCGGTTGACGACGAGATCGTCCTGTGCGATCTGGTCGTGGATCTCGTAGGTATAGCCGGGCATTCCATCGGTCACGCCACTCACGAAGTGCTCGAAAGTGACGCGGTCCATGGGCGGCTGTCCCGGCATGTATGCCACGAAGTCTGGGGCAAAGATTGAGGTGCCTTCATCGGCTACGCCGTGGTTGTAGCCAATTGCGCGGCGCACCAGCGCCTTGTTGGCTTCCGTTGAGCTCGTAACTGCATTGGTCATGATTCCGGTGTCCTTTCTCAGGCAGCGGCCGGCGCAGGAGCGACCCCGAGCTGCTGGAGCAAACCCAGCTGGTCCCAGCAGTTCCAGTCCTCGGTCCATTTACCGGATTCATCGAACCGGGCGATCACCATCACGCCCACATTGACGCTGCGTCCGGTCGGCGGAATGCCGAGCAAGGTTCCCGAATGTGTGCCACGGAGCGAGAAGGCCCCGGCGACGCGATCGCTCTCTGCAACCACGTGCTCAACGGGGCAGTCCAGGTCAGGAATGCCCTCGCGCAGAGCGCGGATGAACGTCTTCAGCCCTTCCCTGGTGGGTGGCAAATCCGGCGGCAGTGAATGGCTGATGTACTCTCGGGAGTACAGCTCGTCTGCAAGGTCCACGTTGCCGTGACTGCATCCCTCGTCGAACCAGCGTCTATACGAAGCCGCGTTGTGTTCGGCCGTCATTGGCTTCCCTCCGACCATCCTGAAGTTGATAGGAAAAGAGTGCGACGATCCGGTGGTCGCGACATGGCCCGTTCGGGCCATTTTTCAGAGCAGGGCGTTTTCGATGGCGAAGAGGGTGGCGCCAGCGCGAGTTGAAAGCCCGATCTTGTCGTAGGTGTGCTGGACGTGGTGTTTGACGGTGTCTTGAGACAGGTAGAGGCGCTCGGCCATGTCACGGTTCGAAAGGCCACGCGCCAGGAGCCGCAGCACCTCCACCTCGCGTTCGCTGAGGCCGGCCGGTCGGTTCCGACGCGCCCGCGGGACGCGATGCCCGGCCTCGGCCAGCACCGCACCGACGGCGTCGCCATCCAGTCGTCCGGCCCGCGCCTCACGGCTCAATTCGACCGCTGCGTGGTCCGCCGAGAGTGCCGGGCGATGCGGTCGCGATTCGGTCATCGCGTGGTACACATCGGCAGCTGCCAGGATGCGCGCAGCAGGTGACAGGCTCACGCCGGCCGCCGCGCGGTGGTAGCCCGAACCGTCCAGCCTCTCGTGATGTCGCGAGGCCAACTCTCCGAGACGCCGTAGTGGCAGGGCTGGCCAGCACCCGATCCGTGTAGTAGGGATGCAACCGGATCTGCTCTCGATCGCGTTCCGATAAGACACTCTCCTTGCCCCAGATGCCGGCCGAAACGCCGACACGACCAATATCGTGCAGCAGTCCGGCCCGGTGGAGCGCTTCAATGTCTGGCGCGGGTAGCTCACACCGCCGGCCTGCACCCGCGGCCAGTTCCGCGACGCCGGGCGAGTGTCCCAGCGTGTACGGCGACTTGATATCCGCAAAGTCGGCCATCGCCTCACAGCAGCGCTCAAACTCCGCATCGCGCAATGGGCGGTGTCCGCCGGGTTCGATCTCCAAGACCGCCTCCCATGTCGCCGCGCGGTCGAGATCAGCGAGAATGGTCGCCGCCTGCTCGCAGAAACGCTCGGCCATCCACGGGTGGTGGGCACCTCCTCTTCGATTGCGGATCGTCGTTGCGGCCGCATCTGGTCCGCCGATGCGGTTCCAGATGACGGCGTCCTGCGCTAACGCGACCAGCAGCACAGCTGGCGCGACGTCCTCACCCATCAGGCCGCGAGGGAGGCCCCGACCGTCCCAGCGTTCGTAGATCTGGCCCAGACAGGCAATAAGCGGCTCTCCGAATCCCATGCGGCCGGCCAGGCGCTGGGCCACTTCACAGTGGCCTGCAAAGCTCTCGTGCATGAAGCCGGGGAGTTCGTCGAGCGCGTTGGCGACGATGGCTGCCACGCGGTCGGACGGCTCGCTGGCGTTCGCCTGGCGCACATAGCGTGCGGCCAGCTCCAGCACTTCGGGGATCTGGCCAGGATCGACGGCAGCGAAGTCGCGGCGCAGCGCCAGCTCGTCTCCGAACAGCGCGGCCATGGCGTAGGTGTGTGCGTTACAGCCTATATGGCGAAGTAAGGCGTAGTAGTACGCGGTGCGGAGGGTAGTTGCATCCAGACCTAGCGCCTCCCCTAGCCGCATGACGACCGCACACGAAGCCAGCGCGGTTTCGACGGGCTGGCCCATGCCCAGATCGGTCGCAAGCGACAGCGCTGCCATGAGTTCCGCCAGACGGACTCCTGAATCGGCCGAAGGCCGGCGCGGAGCGATCACCCGGGCAGCATACCCGCCGGCGGGTGTCTTTCTTGGCTGAACCTCGACAAACTCGGTAACGGCGCCAGTTCCAGAAAAGCGCGCAGATCAGGGTCTCATCGAGCGCGTCGGCTAAACGCGAAGGCGCCAGCGCACATAGCAGCGCACGGCGCGGTTCTCGTGGAATCCCGACGCGTCAAACCAGACCGATCCTTACGACGTGCCTGGAACACGACCTCGCTCGTAAACATCGCCGCTGCCGCCCGGGTCGGAATCCGACGGATCAGACGTGTGCGCGTTGCTGAACTCGGCGCCACCACGCTGGCTGAATGATCTATTGAATGGGTTCCATCCGCGCTGCTGAGCGGCGACGAGGATGTGCTCACCAAAATGGTCGAAAATCGCCCACGCGGCTTAGTCCAGAGGGTGTCGGTCGGCGCACGCCTCACCGTCGACGCACTCGAACAGCTGGGCGCTCTGCTCGCTCCAGGCTTCGACCGGTCGCTTGACGGACTGCTCGTCGCCGCAGCGGACGCACGCGAGACCGTCGAGCTGGGCCTCAGTCAAGTGCTCGGGAAGATCGATCGAGCGACCCATGAATTGGTGTCGGCGCATCTCCTCGCCCAATGACTCCTGCTCTGCGTTAGCGCGCTGGTTTGCGTCGCGCATGCAGGTCCATCTTAGAACACATATTCGCCGATGCGGCATCTTCGCGGCCGGCCGATCGACTACCAGACCCATACGCCGCAGAGAGTTCGTGGCGTGTGGGGGCAAGCGATCGCGACCTGTAGCGCCTCTTTGCAGCAGACGAACGTCGGCTGCGGTTAGAGCCAGGCGTGCGCCTCAAGGCATACAGATCTGATTGACAGCGGTTGTGGAGCAACCGTCGCAGCTCGCGGCTTGAGGTTCACACGGTGGTTATCCCACTCGCGCTGTGGCGACCGCACATTCAGACAGGCAGGCGGTTCCATGGTCTTGCAAATGGTGACGCCTATTTGTCTTCAGCCAACTGCAACAAGTAAAGGTCGCCCTTACCGAGCATGCCGGCGAGGGTCAACGGTCATGCCGTGTCAGCCGACAGTCAGGAGTGGTCAGGGGGACGTTGAGAGGCATCGCGCGGCGGACCGGCGTTCCCTGGTACGGAGCTGCTCGTGGAGCGGACCGGCTGGTTAACACAAAAAGCCGCACGCCTGGGCGTCACTGATCGATCGAAACGGTGCCAGGTGAGTGCGTCCGGAGGAACCGGCGAGGCCAGTCCCTCCATTGCACGAAACGAGATGCTATTGAGCGTCGGTTCAGCGCCTACGATGCTGCGTCGGGCGTACCCTTCCGCCGCAGCTCGACCAGCCGCTTTGGCGGGCGGCCGCGGCGCGGGCGTTGCTCGCGCCAGTCGACCAGCGGTTCGAGCCTGGCGATGCGCGTCTCGATTTCGGCTGCCGCGGTATTGCCGCCGCACGCCGTGCACCGGATGCGCCACCAGGCGCGAACCGGGGAAAGTCTCTTCGCGTCAGCCGGCCGGAAGAGAATTGGGCCGACCGGCGGCCAGCGCTCTGCCACAGCCGTGCCGGTCTGGCGACCGCACCACAGACATACGATTTCTGCGACAAATACCTGACGCCGCGCGGGCTTCACAACCGCCGGTGCCGGTTCGATCATCGCCGAATGCTGAGGAGATGCGGTGACAGTTTCAGCTCGCAACGCCATCACCGCAGCCCGGGTAGTTTTTCGTTCTCAAGTCGAGGTGCTCGGAGTGTGTTAGCAGTGGACACGCCGCGGCTCCGGTTGTTGCGGAGCAACGGTCGATCTTGAGTCGGTGTCCGTCGGCGGAAAGCAGGGCCGCGCACTGCTGGCGCGCAATGCGTGGATTCACCGGTCGAGCGTGGGTTCCTGGTACGTGCTGCCGTCGACCAGCGCGAGGCCGAGCGTCTCGGACGCCGTTCTGATGCGCTCGTACAGCTCGTCGACCCGAGCCTGCACCTCTGCGCGATCGGGAGTCCGGTCGGCGTAGATCCAGCGCTGACCGAGGTAGAGATGAAGCGTCACAATCTGCAATACCTCGGCCGTCAGGCGCAGATAGCTGACGTGACCGAAGACATGCTCTATCGGCAGCGGACCGTGGGTGTGGCTCTCGCCGGCGCGCACCTGTTGGCAGATGCGCACGACGGGTTCCAGGTTGGGGCCGCGAGCGGCCAGTTCCTCGCAGAAGGATTCGAGGTTGCCGAACTGGATTGTCACGGCGTGGGATGAGGCCGTGCTGGACATAGGTGAACCTCCATGAGTTGACTGAGCAGGGGAAGGCAAGGCTTCAGGTCCGGGCGAGTAAGGCAGAGATGACGTGGCGCTGCACGGCAAGCCTCGCGTCGGCCGGTGCTTCGGCCTGGGCGTGCCGCAGCACAGCGTCCGTGGCGGCGTCCATGATGATCGTGGCGTGCGAGCGGTGCCGGGACAGGGCGACGCACAACCGGCCCGGGTCGGTAGCGAACGATGGAGCGTCGCGATAGCCAGCGAGCGGATGCAGAACGACAACGGCTTCGCGCTCCAGCCCCTGGGCTTGATTGGCAGTACCGATCAGAACACCCGGCAGATCGGGCAGGCGAGCGGCGACGGCGCTGGCCTGTTCGACATGCGGGGTGATGACCGCCACGTCGGAAGGTCCGACTGCCAGCTCGGTGGTATCGTTGTGCACCAGCAGCCGGCTCTGTAGCAGCTCGCGAACGCGTGCCGCCGCTGCCGCGGCCAGGACCGGATCGCCCGGTCCAGCCATCGGCGCCACCAGCTGAACGCCGAGCTCCGGCAAGCTGGCACCCTCTAGTTGAAGATGGCGCGGCGGCCGAACCGAGTCGAACGCCAGGTCCGCGTAGAAAGCTGGCTGGATCAGGGCGGTTGTCTGGGGTCCGAGCCGCCAGGTGTGCGACAGCTGCAGCCGCGTGACGGCATCG
>Ga0070732_10001973_pt1 | contig 11207 bp, 6 predicted proteins | sample Coa_R1_5_FD_66449 | JGI IMG/M metagenome (GOLD analysis project Ga0070732, IMG submission 66449) | Surface soil microbial communities from Centralia Pennsylvania, which are recovering from an underground coalmine fire - Coalmine... | ecosystem: Environmental > Terrestrial > Soil > Unclassified ...
GTCATGCGTCGTACTCCCCAGGTCGCTGACGGGGAGTTGAAGACTTATCTCCGCCGGCAACAGCTGCGGCGACTGTTAAGGATGTCTTCGATTTGGAAATGAGGCGCGCATCGGCAGTTTTCGGAGAATTCGTTATCGTGAAGATCCATCTGGAGAAACCGTGACCCCCACTCATGGAGACGTTACCGCTTCGCTCCTCAGGACATCGCTTTCTATCCAATCGTCATTCGCTAACCGGACAATACCTGTTTTGGGCGTGGCGCTTAGCCCCAGCGATACAAAACGTGTGAGCACGCAACAACGGAAACCATTGTGAGCCCAACTGTCCTGATCGTTACCACGTCTCCTACTTTTTCGCCCGCTCGTCTGGCAATGGCTTTGGCAAAGGTGGGCTGTACCATTGAGGCTGTTTGCTCCCCCGGCCATCCCCTCCGCAAAACCCGGGCTGTGCGCAGAACGCATAATTATAATTGCCTGTCACCGCTGCGATCGCTCATGAAGGCGATCACCTCCGCAAAACCAGACCTTGTTGTTCCGGGCGACGACCTTGCCGCCCAGCACTTTCATGAACTGTATCAGCGAGAACAGCGCAACGGGGAAGCAGCCTCCTTGGTTTGTGCTCTGATAGAACGATCTCTTGGTGCGCCAGCGAGTTTCCAGATCGTTTACGCGCGAAGCGCTTTCTTAGCAGCAGCTCGAGACGAAGGTATTCGTACTCCTAAAACCGAAGTTGTCACTGACAGAGAAGAAGTCGAGAAATGCGCCTCAAGAATCGGTTTCCCAATGGTGCTGAAGGCTGACTGTACTTCCGGCGGCGACGGCGTGAAGATCGTAGACACATTGGAGGACGCCGACCGCGCCCTTCGGGCTCTCCAAGCGCCGCCTCCATTGGCAAAGGCGTGCAAGCGAGCGTTGATTGATCAAGACATGGCGCTTCTCTGGCCTTCACTTCTTCGCAGAAGATACGTCGTAAATGCACAAGAGCTTGTAGCTGGGCGAGAGGCCACTAGTGCCGTGGTCTGCTGGAAGGGAAAGGCACTGGCGACGCTGCAGTTTGAAGTACTTAACAGGCAACATGCCGGAGGACCTTCAACGGTGTTGCGCTTGATCGAGAATGAAGAGATAGCGACTGCCGCGGAGAAAATAGCGCGCAGGCTTGAGCTTTGTGGGTTGCATGGTTTAGATTTCATCCTGGAAGCCAAAACTGGAGATCCCTATCTCATCGAGATAAATCCGCGAGCAACCCAGGTTGGTCATTTGGCGCTTGGCGCCAGCCACGACTTGCCTGCAGCTTTGTATGCTGCGATGACCGGCCAGAGTCTCCCGCCAGCCCCTAAATTGACCGAAAACACCATCGCACTTTTCCCCCAAGAGTGGCTGAGAGACCCGGCAAGTGCGTTTATTCGCACCGGTTACCATGATGTTCCTTGGGAGGAGCCAGAGTTTGTGCTATCTTGCGTGCAAAGGTGGCAAAAACAGAAAGCTTGGTATTCACCACGGAAATGGGTTCTCATGCTTTCCAAAGTATTCCAGCGCAACTCGTTTTCCACAAGGCCTCGCAGCAAGAACAAGACATGAGCTAGAAAGATCCTTTGATCAGCTAGGCCTTTGCAAGTGAAGATGCTGCCCATTCAGGCGTAGCTGAACGCCTACTTGGGAAAGGATTGAGTTCTTTTCAGGAGCGGATTCTTCTGCTGATATTCTCATCAGAAAGTCTACGCATTCTAGAGGGGAGTGGTCTTTCGCAGAAGACAAGAACAGCCCAGACCGCGACGCTTTGGGATTCTTAGGGCTTCATCGACACCGCGGGAATCACAGGAACGCATGGGTAGCTCTAAACCACCCTCGGCTGTCAGAGGACTGCTCGGTCATGTCAATTCTCTAGTTTGAGGCCCAGTTGCAAACGGGCTCTCAGTAGAGTGGGGAGGTATCCGCCGCGCCTCGAAAAATCGCTTGAGTTTCAGAAATGGCCTTTCGAGGATGTTCCACGATAGCACCGCCAAAGCGTAGCTAAGGACCAGAATGACAGGCAATAACAGTATGGGATGTCTGTCCAAGTGAACTTTTTCCGCGATGCCAAAAGGGATCTTATGAATCAGATAAAGGCCATAGCTGATCGTCCCCGTGTAGACGACGAAACGGTTGGTCATTGCCGACTGCAGCCACTTTTGTGGCGAGAAAAGCGATAGGTAGATAAAGGATGCAGAGGCCAGAGCGGTTAGGGAAAAGACGATCCATCGCGCACTGAGGGCTTCGGTGATAAATGCGAGCGGAGCCGCAAGGAAGAAAGAAATCCACGCGTGTTTGAGAAACCTAGCGGGTGCAAAACTACTCGAACGGATCAAAAGCGCAAGAATTGCACCGGCCATCAATCCATCTAAACGGCTGAAGACGTTGGTATAAAGATTTACGTGGTGTAACGATAGGTACAACCGTAACGCAGGAGATAGACACATTTCAGCGACGGCGATGCCAAGCAGTTGAGCGGAGGAGCAGAGTCTTACGATCAATGGCCAGACCAGATAGAACTGCTCTTCAATGGCGAGCGACCAAGTGACTGCCAGCGGCCCTGCGGCATTGGTTGAAGTCGCAATCAAGAAATTCTGAAGAAACAAAGGATAGGACCACCAGGGCGAGGCTGTCTCAGCGATCTTGTGCGCCTCGGAAGAACTCAGCAGAGGCACCACGACGAACATGAAGAAGAGAAGGGAATAATATAGCGGCCAAATCCTTAAACAACGTCTGACGTAGAAATTTTTAAAAAACCCCTCTGATTGCTTGGTGTCAACAAGAATTCCGGTAATCAAGAACCCTGATAAGACAAAAAAAAGATCGACTCCCATCCATCCATTGCTAAATAAGCGCTCGAGGTGAAGTGAGGGAAATTTCCCGCTGGCATTGTGCAGTATCACTACCAGAATCGCCAAGCCGCGCACGGCATCGAGTTGGGGAATCTTCTGTTGCATTTTCTACCTGCTCAGCGGAATCGATGGCAACGGCCCTGGCAGCACGAATTCAGGATCTTTCCCACCCCAAGGAGCCGCCTTTTCGCATATACATACCCATGCGGACGGTGACCGAATTCCAGGAGGGACTACCTACAGGATCAAACAAAGGCGCGAACGCAGGCTACTTCTTCTCGCCGCTATGTTCGCCACTGTAGTAATAATCTTCGTACAGATCAGCCTTTTCGACTTGATTCAGCACGACTCCAAGAAGGTTTTTCCCCTGGAATTCCGAGGATGCCTTCACAGCATCGCCATCACTCGTCTCACCAGCCTTCACCACGAAGAGCACCCCGTCGCACAGGTCCGCAAGGAGGCTAGCGTCATGGACTGCCAGTGCCGGCGGAGAGTCCAGAATCACCCAATCGAAGGCCGGGGTCACCAGATCGAGGAGATTCTTCATCCGCCCGCCAAGAATTAATTCGCTCGGGTCAGCCACTGCCTCACCAGCAGGTATGAAACCAAAACCTTTCTGTGCGTCTATCTGAATTACGGAGATTTCATCCGTCTCTCCGCGCAGATAATTTGTCAGACCAGGTATTTTTGGCACACCCAAAGCAACGTGTAGTCGAGAAATCCGCATGTCCGCATCGATAAGCAACACGCGGCAATCGTGACCGCGTGCAAAAGATTGCGCAAGGTTTGCGGCGACGAATGATTTGCCCTCTGCCGGAGCGCTGCTCGTGATCAGAACTCGCCGAAACTGCTTTGTCCTGGCAACCTGGTACAACCTGGACCTGAGAGTTCGAAACCGTTCGGCTCCCGCGTTGCCTGTCTCCCCGCCCTCAAACACACTCATCTGAGGATCGATTCGCCAGCTGGGATGCGCGCATCTTTTCGCGAGAGCTTCGAAGCTGAGAACACCACGAACTTCGGACTCCCGGTTAGGCAGTACTGGCAAATCGGAGTTTCTCTTGTCAACTACATCAGACGGGATGGTATCAGTGATCAATCCGGCCAGCTCCTTCACGTCCGTCCTTGCCGCCTGAGAAGCGCGCTCCAACTCCGCCCTTCGGAGTGCATCATGGATCCGGCTCATCTTTTCCTCAGTGAGTTCATGCTAATGATGCAGATCATCCGGCTCTCTTTTCCAGCACCTGGATGGAGGTCCTTCTGTCTCTTTTTTTGTCGTCTGCTCGGGCGCATCTCTCAATGACCGGAACCATCGCAAGAACCGGAAGCTTGAGACAAATCTCGATGTCGCGTTCTGTGTGCAAGGATCTATCACTGATGGCGATCAGAAAGAGAATTCCAAGCCCAAGTGCTATCCCTGCCCCACCCCCCCCCCCCGCGAAGAGCTTTTTCCTGGGAAACGAAGGCTCGGAAGGCAAGCTGGGGCGATCAAGGACGCGAAACTGTTCGCTCCCCTGCTGTTGTTCAAGATTTGTCGCCATCGCAGAGTTCTCACGCTTTTTTAACAAGTCATTGTAGAAATCGAGGGCAGTTTGGTAATTGCGGGTGATCTCTTTGAGCTGTTGCTCAACAGCTGGGCTCGATTGAATCTGTCCTTGCAGAACTCGAATTTGTTCCTGGATCTTTGACTGCTGCGCAACCAGTCCAGCGATACTGACATCATCCTGATGTATTTTAGCTCGAAGCTGTTCAATCTCCGGAGGTTCGTTAGACGGAGGCTGAGCCTCTCCTGCAGAGGATCCCTGGTTGTGTGAGGCCGAAGCGGCGATCTGTTTCTTCAGATCCTGAATGTGATTCTTGAGCTTAATCACATCCGGATATTCGCCCGTGTATTTTGCCTGCAGGGCCAGCAGGTCATCTTGAAGAGCGGCGAGTTGTTGGTCGAGCGTCGCCGGATTCCGCCCCGCCTGGGACGCACGCCAATTCGAGAGTTCCTGATCGAGCATGGTCTGATTGAATGCCTTATCCTGCTGCGCGCGCCCGAGCGTCTGTGTATTCGCATCCAGTTGGGAGTTCAAACCTGCGAGCAAGCTCAAGTTCGCCTGTTCCTGCTCTGGCAATGCACCGAGATGCTGTGACTTGAATTTTGCAAGCCGGGCGTCCTGCTCGTCTAACTTGGCTTTCGCCTCATCAAGCTGTTCCGTAAGAAACGAGGTCGTACTTACTGCCTGTTGTTCGCGAACTGCAGCGTTTTGTTCCAGGAACATCGAAGTTATTTCTGCACAAACTTGTTGGGCAAGCTGGGGAGTTGCCAAGGTGACTTCTACGTGAAAACCCGGCAAGGTGTTGTCTCGCGTTCCCTGCATGGGCTGTACGGGCGTAACCGAGATTGATTTCCTCAACCGAGCGATGAGGCTATCCAGCGGATAGCGCATTCGATCGGAAGCATATAGGTTGAATTTTTCGACGATTGGTTCCAGCCGCGAGCGACTCAAAATCTGTTCCTGCATGGATGCAAGCCGCTGGTTCAAATCTTCCGTTACCACCGGTTTCACAACGTCCATCGGAACGGTCGGCTGACGAATAAGCACGAGCGTCTCAGAGGTGAACTGCTTCGGAAGGAACTTCACCAGCGCCAGGGCAATGCCGGTGCAGCCCACTAAGCAGATCGGCAATATCCACCAGCGTTTTCGAAGAACACGCTTCGCATCATTCAAGCTAATCTGACCGTCGTGTACCATAACGTGACCTTTACGCTGCCCTTCCCGCAAATCGCGCCACCTACAACCGTGCCATGGAGAATCCGATGAGACGAGCATTTAGGAGCACGCTTCTTGCCACATCTACAGCAGATCCTCACAGTTCATGATCAATGTACCCCACTCATTCTACAAGGGTTAGTGTAGGTCCCCTTTGGTTCTTAAAGCGCGTTTGTTGGCGGGACCAGTAAACGGATAAAGAGTGAGTGGAAGTATTCTGTCCACATTGTCCTGAAAATTCTCCACTTGAACTTGACTGAGCGTTGGTTTCCTCGGTGCGCAACGAAGAGCATTTGTCCAAACAGGCGGGCTCCTAACACATTTATTTTCAGGTTGTTACGACTAGACACGGACTCTTGCTCAGTCGTTCAGTTCGGGCGGCAAACTGCTAAACGTAAGCTTGAAAGGTGTGTCGCATGAGCATGACATCCTATCTCCTCTCCAAAGGCATTGGCATGTCTAGCAAGATAAGACTTGGAAGCAAAGCGATTCTCGCAATTCTGTTTATTACCTGCATTGGCTGCTCTCACAATCCCATCGTAAAAAGGCAAAAAGTTCATCTAAGAAGCGGACAGTTATTTCCATCAGGGAAGGTTCCCTGAAGCTCTTCTTACCTATGGTCATGCTCTTCAACTCGACCCCAGCTTTGGGGCGGCGCATTACAAGAGCGTCCAGTGTCACCTGCGACTGGCCAAATTGGTCTGGTGCGTTTTACGACTTGCAGAAGACTGCTGAGCTGGAGCCAGAAAATTGGCCCGATCGTGTGGATCTTGGCAAACTTTAACTGGCGGGTAGCAAGGCTCTGGAAGCAAGGGGTGAAGCTAAGCTCATCCTGAAGAGCAAACCGAACGATCGTGGCGCCTAGATTCTTCTCTCAGATGCAGACGCGCAAATGGGAAATCTCGGAGACGCACTAAAGGAGGCAGCCGAGGCAGTCGCAATGTCGCCGAGTGACTTGGCTGTCTATCTCAACATTGCCAGGATTCAGCAAAACGCTAAAGCATTCCATGGCGCAGAAACAACCTCAAGCCCCTTCCGCGGAAAAGTCCTCCCGCGCTTTGAGTGTGCTCTCAGGGAGTTAAATCTCAACCCTTCTACAAGGTATAACTACGAAAGTAGACTGGAATTCTGCAGCTACGGAATCGGTGCCGTCGCCTGGTTGGAGTAAGCACTTTCCATGCCGTTGGCCACGGCGGTGGTCACGTAATAGTAGGTCGTGCCGCTGACCACGTTGGAGTCGGTGTAGGCGATGGTCGGCGCGTTCACGGAACCTATTAGGGCGTATCCCGAGCCGTTGGTGGTGCTGCGATACACGTTATAACTGGTCACCGTGGTCGTGGTGCTGGCGACCCAGGACAAAGCCACCGTGTTGGACGAGGCAGTAAAGTTCACCCCGGTTTGGTTTGCCCCATTGATGTTTACTGACTGGTTGACTGGGGTAAAGGTGTAGCCGCTATCGGTTGGCGTTACGGTGAACGTCCCGTTCGCCAGGCCCGAAAAACTGTAGTTGCCAGAGCTGTTGGTAGTGGCATTCGCGGCCGCCGGGCCGCTCAGAGCCACAGAAGCGCCGCTGAGCCCGGAGCCCGACAATGTGATCGTTCCGGAGATGCTGTAGGTATTGGTTTGCGCGGTCGCCGTGAAATTGATGCCTGTGACATTGGCGCCATTGACGGTGGCGTTCTGGCTGGTCGGACTGAAGGTGTAGCCGGGATTGCTGGGCGTTACGGCATAAGAGCCGTTGGCCAGGCCAGAGAAGGAATACGCCCCGGAACTGTTGGCTGTAGTAGAGGCGCTCGCTGCGCCGCTCAACGTTACTGTAGCGCCGCTTCCTCCGGCCGTGGGCGTAATTGTTCCGGAAATACTGTAGGTGTTGTTTACCGCGTTTGCCGTGAAGTTGGTTCCTGACGTGACATTTGCCCCATTGACTGTCACCGTCGCGCTGGCGGGACTGAAAGTATAGCCAGCATGGCTCGGAGTGATCGTGTACGTGCCGTTTGCCAAGCCTGTGAAGGTATAAGCGCCGGAGCTGTTCGCCGTGATTGTGGCCGAAGCTGCTCCGCTTAGAGTGACGGTCGCGCCGTTGCCGCCTGAGGCAGGGCTAATTGTTCCAGAGATAGAGTACGTGGGCGGCGGTGGAGGATTGCTAGAATTCTGGCCTGCGACGAAGCCTGCGCATCCCCAGGAAAAGGCGATCGTAGTGAAAATCACTAACGCGAGAACTGCCCACCCTGCTCGCGGGTAAGGCTTGGAAACCTGCCGGAAATGGATGAAGAGCTCTCTTGTGAAGTCAGGCTTCATCGGTCTAGGCGTGTCCCCCGTGCCTAGACGCAAGCTTACTTTTATCTCCGCCGCGGAGGAACTGCTTAGAAGTCCAGATTCGGTACAGGTATTAACCCTGCCCCATCGGACCCATAGGTGGAGCGGTCCTTTTCCCCGCAACCGAATAACAAGTTGTGGAGCGGGTGGACCCAGCCATTTTTTTAAAACTTTCTCTAAGCGCGCCGCCCGTAACCTCACGGAATCACGGCAGTTGCCTGATTCGAGAACGTGCTTTCGGTCCCGCTCGAATCCACCGCCGTGGTCACGTAGTAGTAGGTCGTTCCGCTGGTTACACTTGCGTCAGTGTAGGCCAGGCCGGCGACCAGGGAAGTGTTTATTTCTACGTAGCCGCTTCCGTTGGTCGTGCTGCGATACACGTTGTAGCCGGTGACGGTCGACGTGCTGGCGATCCAGGTCAGCGATACGGTGTGCTGCACGACGCCCGTTCCGGATAGAGCGACCGTTGCGGTCGATCCCGTGGCGTTGCTGACGATAGAGATTGTTCCAGCGACGCTCCCTGTGGCTGTCGGGCTGAATTGCACACCGAGAACAAGATTCTGAGAGGGAGTAAGAGTAACGGGCGTGCTGCCGCCGGTCACGGAATATCCGCCTCCGGTCGTCGTGATCTGCGAAATCGTCACGTTCGAATTGCCCGTGTTGGTGATGGTAACGTTTTGCGTGGGTGAAGATGTTCCAGTCAAAACGTTGCCGAAGCTGAGGCTTGTTGGGTTGATGCCGAGGGTCAGGGTAGCGGCGATGCCGGTGCCACTGAGTCCAACGGAAGTAGGTGAGGTCGGGGCATTGCTGGCGATGGAGATGTTTCCAGAGACAGTTGTCGCAGCGATCGGCTGAAACGCCACGGTGATGGTGGTCTGCTGGCCGGCGTTTACGTTGATGGGCAACGTATAGCCGCTAGTCGTGAAGGTTGCGCCGGTCATTGTGATTTGCGAGATGCTCAAAATAGCTGTGCCGGTATTGGAGATGATCAAGCTTTGCGACAGGTTTGTGCCAACCACTACGTTTCCAAAGCTGATAGACGTGGGATTGACCTGAATGGCGGGAGCCGGAGCGGGATTGACGGTCAAGGTAGCTGCGTTGCTTGTCGCAGTGCCAGCATTGTTGCTCACGACGACTTTGAAGGTCGAACCGTTGTCGGAAGTAGTTGTTGCCGGCGTGGTGTAGCTGGAAGAAGTGGCACCGGCGATATTCGCGCCGTTCTTCTGCCACTGATAGCTCAAAGGCGCAGTGCCGCTGGCCACAATGCTAAATGTCGCTGTCTGCCCCGCGGTCACCGTCTGGTTCGCGGGCTGCGTGGTGATCGACGGCGCCACCGGTGCCGGATTGACGGTTAGCGTTGCCGCATTACTGGTTGCCGTGCCAGCAGAGTTGGTCACGACCACGACGAACGTTGAGCCGCTGTCGGAAGTCGTGGTCGCCGGCGTGGTGTAACTGGAGGAAGTCGCACCGGTGATATTCGCGCCGTTCTTCTGCCATTGATAGCTCAGCGGAGCGGTGCCGCTGGCGACTACGTTGAAGGTCGCGGTCTGTCCAGCTGTCACCGTCTGATTTCCTGGTTGGGTTGTGATCGACGGGGCTACCGGAGTCGGATTCACGGTTAGCGTGGCTGCGTTGCTCGTTGCCGTGCCAGCGGAGTTGGTCACGACCACAACGAACGTCGAGCCGCTATCGGAGGTCGTGGTTGCTGGAGTCGTGTAGCTGGAAGAAGTTGCCCCAGCGATGTTCGCGCCGTTCTTTTGCCACTGGTAGCTCAGCGGAGCGGTGCCGCTGGCCACAACGCTAAATGTTGCGGTCTGCCCGGCCGTCACGGTCTGATTTGTTGGCTGCGTGGTGATCGACGGCGCCACCGATGCCGGATTGACGGTTAGCGTTGCCACATTACTGGTTGCCGTGCCAGCAGAGTTGCTCACGACCACGACGAACGTCGAGCCGCTGTCAGAGGTCGTGGTCGCAGGAGTCGTATAGCTCGAAGAAGTCGCGCCAGCGATGTTCGCACCGTTCTTTTGCCATTGGTAGCTCAGCGGCGCCGTGCCGCTGGCCACCACGCTGAATGTCGCGGTCTGCCCTGCCGTCACAGTTTGATTTAAAGGTTGCGTCGTGATTGTCGGAGCCACCGCAGCTGCGTTCACTGTCAGCGTCGCTGAATTGCTGGTCGTGCTGCCGGCCGAGTTGGTAACTACGACCTTGAAAGTAGAACCACTATCGGAAGTCGTTGTGGCCGGTGTGGTGTAGTTCGAAGAGGTCGCACCCGCAATATTCGCACCGTTCTTCTGCCACTGATAACTCAGCGGCATAGTGCCGCTGGCTAGCACACTGAACGTCGCGGTTTGTCCCGCGGTTACGGTTTGATTGAAAGGCTGAGTGGTGATCGTGGGCACTACCATGGCCGGATTCACTGTTAGTGTGGCGGCATTGCTGGTGGCGCTTCCAGCGCTGTTGCTGACCATCACAACAAAGGTAGAGCCGCTGTCGGAAGTCGTCGTTGCCGGAGTCGTGTAACTAGAAAACGTTGCCCCTGCAATGTTCGCGCCGTTTTTCTGCCACTGATAGCTCAGCGGCGCAGTGCCGCTGGCCACAACGCTAAATGTCGCAGCTTGGCCCGCCGTCACCGTTTGATTTGTCGGCTGCGTAGTGATTGAGGGGGCGAGGGGAGCCGGATTAACTGTCAGCGTGGCGGAGTTGCTCGTTGCTGTGCCGGCGGAGTTACTCACCACTACATCGAAGGATGAACCGCTGTCGGAAGTCATCGTTGCCGGAGTCGTGTAACTAGAAGACGTTGCGCCGGCGATGTTCGCGCCATTCTTCTGCCACTGATAGCTCAGCGGCGCGGTGCCACTGGCCACGACACCGAAAGTCGCGGTCTGTCCCGCCGTCACCGTTTGATTCGAAGGCTGCGTGGTAATCGTCGGCGCAACTGCCGATGCAGTCGCAGAGAAGTTCACTCCAGTCATGTTTGCTGTACTTACTGTTACGCTTTGACTAGGGGGAGTGAAAGTGTAGCCCTTGTTGCTCGGGGTCAAGGTAAACGATCCAGCCGGCAAACCTCCAAAAGTAAAGGCTCCTGAACCGTTGGCAGCGGTCGTCGCGCTGGAAGCTCCGCTCAATGTCACCGTTGCCCCGCTTCCGCCCGCGGAGGGCGTAATTGTGCCCGAAATGGTGAAGCCAGCAGTGTTGAAATTGTGCCCGCCGCTCTTCCCATGATTGTTTTTCGCGTCGGTCGAATTGACTTGATAGTAGTAGGTGGTGCCGGCGG
>Ga0070732_10001974_pt1 | contig 11206 bp, 10 predicted proteins | sample Coa_R1_5_FD_66449 | JGI IMG/M metagenome (GOLD analysis project Ga0070732, IMG submission 66449) | Surface soil microbial communities from Centralia Pennsylvania, which are recovering from an underground coalmine fire - Coalmine... | ecosystem: Environmental > Terrestrial > Soil > Unclassified ...
TGAACGTCGGGTAGCTGCGCGACGTATTCTCAAACAGCGGCTCGGGAAGCGGCGCGTTCAGGATTTCGCGTAGGCCGGTGGGCTCGAGCGCGGGACCATCCTCGTTGCCCGGCACGTCGAGACCTTCGCCATAGTTGCGGAAGGTGATGTGGTGGCGCGCCAGGTGAGTCCAAAGCGAGCCCGCCTGGGGATAGGTCTCGGGACGCGGCGCGGCGCCGCCGATCTGGAGTCTTCCTGGCGCATCGGGGTCGGCGACGAAAGTGAACTTGTCTCCATACGACGCCGGCCAGGTGGTCTCGAGCAGCTCGTTCGGGTAGTTACCCTGCAGCCAGTGATGGCCGTCGACCGAGACGTCGGAGTCCACGTAGTAGTTGTCACTGATCCCGAAGCGCTCAGCGAGCGCGTGATGATTGGGCGTGACGCGCGCGTGTTCGACGGACTGGCCCGTGTCCTTGTTCTTGACGGTCACGTCGTCGCCGTATTCCACCAGTTCGGGATCAACCTCCGCCTTCTGGCCTCCGACCTCCTTGAGGTCGCCGAAGACTTGGTCGAAGGTGCGATTCTCTTTCACGATGTAAACGATGTGGTGAATCTTCGAGCTCGGCTGGCCGGCCGGAGGAACAGGGAAGTCAGCGCGAGGTGCGGCGCCGGGCGCCAGGATTAAGCCGTTATTGGCTAGGACCTGCCGGGTATCGTCACCCAAAGTTTTCGAACTGACTGTGGTCTTCACCGGGGGTTCCCCTTCCGGGGCGTCAAGCATGAACGCCGCAGGAAGCCTGATGATCGAGACGATGCCTTTAGTGATGTCGCCGATGTACGTCCCCTCCGGTCCGCGATGAAAATTCGGCCCGCCGTTCGGCCCCGCGCCGAATCCCTTGGCGTTCGCGACGTACAGCGTCTCGCCGTCACGGCTTATTTCGACGCGCGCCGGAAACCAGCCGGCGGGAATGTATCCCAGGACCTTGCCGTCCTTCGTATCGAGCACTGCGACGGCGTTGATTCCGGCGCAGGCGACGTACAATCGCTTCTCGTCCGGGCTGAGCGCGAGTCCGAACGGCAGCACGCCGCGCAGACCAGCGACCGCCGGCGCGGGCTCGAGCACAATCGTCTGCTTCACCTGGTTCGAGCGTGCGTCGAGGATAGTGATGCTGTCCTGGCTCGTGTTCGAAACGAAGACTCGCTTGCGTCCTGCGACCACGCCGCCCGGGCTGCTGCCGCCGACGGACTGGTCGCCGACCGGCAGCCCCGTCCTCACCTTTGCGGTGATGCGCGGCGCGCGCGGGTTCGAGACGTCGATCGTCCACACCGAATTCGACTCGGGGACGTTGGGATCGCCGAGACCCGGAATCCGCTTGCCGCCGACCACCGTCCCCTGCACCGCTTCCTTCGATGGAAAGCCGAAGGCCGGAAAGTCGAGTCCCTCTTTGCTCTTCGGCGCTTCGTGATACGGACCCATGGCCGGCCCGCCCGCTGCGGTCACGCCCGGCACCAGCGTGTACTCGAACATGCCGACGTTCGACACGTAGGCGCGCGTGCCGTCGGGACTCAAGGCCAGCGCAAACGGCAGGCGTCCCGTATTCAGGCTTGCAATGATTTCCTTCGACGCCGTGTCGACGACGACCAGGCGGAAGTGCGCCAGGTCGAGGACGTAGAGTGTACGGCCGTCGCGTGAAAGCTTCAGCTCGCCCGTCAGGCTGTGTGCGTACGTCTTGCCTTGAAACTCGCCATCGAAACTTATCGAACCCAGGCGGTCGTGCGTTTTCAGATCGAAGATGCCGACGTTGCCGTTGTCACCCTCGGCGACGTAGAGCGTACGATTGTCGGGCGCGATGGCGACGCCCATGAAGACGCTATCGAGTTCGCCCTCGGCGGGCTTCACGCCGGGCGGAACCTGGACGACCGTTGGCTGAGAACCGTCGAGCCCGGTCACGATCGACACGGAGAACGGCGCGGTGCCGCTGTTGGCCGTGACCAGCGTGTTGCCGTCGGGCGAGAGCGCGAGGCCGTAGGGATGCGGCGCCACCTTCACTTGAATCCCGCGCGGCGTGATGAGGCGGCCGTTGGGCAATACCGTTTCGCCGCCGGGATCGATCGCCGTGGGACGCGTCCCCGCCGGCGCACGCAGTTCCAAGCTATTCGTCGTCGCGGTGACGACGGCGCTTGCGGCCTGGCCGTCACGCGCCGTGAACCTCTTCGGCAGAGCGAATACCAGGGCCGCAGCGATGACGATCGAGAGCAATCGGCGCATTGGATGAGTCCTCTTGAAAAGCGTTGTGAGCGCGACATCCTATCACAAAGCCGGCCCGCGCCCACCCGCGCCCCCGGGATTTAACATTCGCGTAACAATCCGAATCGCGCGAGGAAGCGCTATTTCGCGGATCCGCCCACTGCGGCCAAATACTGCCGCAGCCGCACGAACGTGTAGCCGCGGCGCTTGAGCTCGGGGATCAAGCGCGAAAGCAGCTCGACCGACTCCGGCAGCTCGTGGAACACCAGGATGTGGTCGTCGATGCCGTGGCGCTCGCGTTGCTCGATGGTGCGGACGACGTAATCGTAGTCCGAAGGCTTGGGACACTTCGAGCGGTCGCGTCCCACGCAAAAATAATCCTCGGAGTCGACGTCGCGCAGCGCGGGCGGATAGCTCGAGGACTTCGACATCACGTGGTAGCCCGCCGCCTCGATCCGTTGCTGCATCTCCGGCCAGTTGTCCCAGTCGGGAGGACGCAGGTAGCGCGGCCGCGTGCCGGTAATCGACTGAATGATGCGCGAGCCTTTCTCGATGTCGTCGAGGATCCACGCCTCGCCGTAGCGGCGCTTCATCAGGCGGAAATCGCCGTGCCCGTATGTGTGGTTTTCGATCTCATGGCCGCGGCGATGCTCTTCCGCCGCCGCCTCGCGACAAACGCCGCCGTCGACCTTCCGGCACTGGGCGTCGGCGTTCTTCGAAAGCCGCCAGCCCTGGACGAAGAACGTCGCCTTGACGTGCTGCCGGTCGAGCAGGTCGAGCAGGCTGGGCGAACTGACTCCGGCGCCCGACTTTGTGCCGAGCAGCACGTAGGGCTTGGGGCCATCATCGAACGTCAGCGCAATGAGCTTCGCGTTGGTGGACGCCGGGGACGCGCGCGGCGTTCGCGTGGGCGCGAGCAGCACGGCGAGCAGGCCGACGGTGACCGCGATGCAGTCCTCGGGGCGCTGGGATACGTGAAGCTTCACTTTTTCCTCGGCGGCTGCGACGGCCGCATCTCGATGCGGCTGGCGAGCGAGCTGGGCGGGAACTTGTAGAGATCCACGACCGCCTTCGCAATGTCGGCGCCCGTCAGCTTCCACGCTTCATGACGCGCGCTGCCCGGCGCACCGGCGAAATCCGTCGCGACGCTGCCCGGCATGATGTAGCTCACGCGGATGCCGTCGTAGCGCACGTCCTGCATCATCGCTTCGCTGAAGCCGTTGAGCCCGAACTTGGACGCGTTGTATGCGGTGCCGCCCGCAAAGGGGTTGATGCCCGCGAGACTCGAGATGTTGAAGATGTATCCGCCGCCGCGCTCGCGCAGATGAGGGATCGCTTCGTGACAGCAGTAAAACACGCCCGAGAGATTCGTCCCCAGCGTGCGGTCCCATTCGTCGACGCTCAGTTGGTCGACCGGTTTGAGGACGCCGATGCCGGCGTTGTTCACCAGGATGTCGAGCGAGCCAAAGCGCTTCACCGCGGCTTCGATCAGGCGCCGGCAGTCGTCATAGCGGCTGACGTCCGCGGCGACGCCGTCGACGCGCTCGCGCCGTCCGTCCTTGCCCAGTGCGTCGAGCGCGCGCTGCACACTTCGAGCATCACGGCTGCAGAGGAATACTTTTGCGCCTTCCGCGAGCAACGCGTCGGCGATGCTGTAGCCGATGCCGCGTGTGCCGCCGGTCACCACGGCCACTTTGTCCTGCAATTCACTGCTCATGCGCCTCGCCTCCTTCAAGCATGAAATCTCGGTATTACGCCCCTCGCCCCCTTGGGGGAGAGGGTGGCGCGCCAGCGCCGGGTGAGGGGGTGGATCCGGTTACTTACCGCCGCTCGAGGAGCGGAAGTATGCCTCGACCTTCTGGAAATCCGCCTCCGTGTCAACGCCGATGGTATCGTCTGTCGTTTCAACCACCGTGATCGGGACGCCGTTCTCGAGAAATCTCAACTGCTCCAGCCGCTCCGTGAGTTCGAGTTCAGAGGGCGCGAGCGCATGGAACCGGCGGAGTGCTTCGGCCGTGTAGGCGTAGATCCCGAGGTGCTTGTAATAACGCGCGCGGCCCGCGCCGTCGCGGTCGTAGGGAATGGGCGCGCGGGAGAAATAGAGCGCGCGGCCCGCGAGGTCGGTGACCACTTTCACGTCGCCGGGGATCGCGGCGTCGGCCGCGCTCATCGCCACCTTCAAGGTCGAGACGCGCATGCGCTCCGCGTCCGAAACGCCCGGCGCGCGAAGAAAGGCGCGCAGCGGCTCGAGCAGCAGCTCGATGTGCGCGGGCGTGATCATCGGCTCGTCGCCCTGGATGTTGACGTAGACATCGTTCGGGCCCAATGACATCAGCCCGCGATCCATCACCTCGTAGACGCGGTCGGTGCCCGAGCGGTGCGCGGCGGAAGTCATCTCGACGGGAATCTGGTCCTTCTGGCACACGTCGAAGATTTCGCGCGAGTCGGTCGCGACCAGGAGCGCGTCAAGACTCGGCGCGCGGCGAGCGCGGTCGTACACCCACGCAAGCATCGGACGTCCGGCGAGCGGCCGTAGGAGCTTGCGCGGCAGCCGCTCGGACTCGAGGTGCGCCGGAATGACGCCGAGAATTCTGCCCATGACTCCTGAATTGCGAGCTTACCGCCGGGCGTTCGCGTTTGGCAAGGATGGACAGCGTCGTGTAGCGGTGCAGTTTGACGTAGCGGCGGCTTTATGCCGCCACTTGGCAAGGATGGACGGCGTCGTGTAGCGGTGCAGTTTGATGTAGCGGCGGCTTTATGCCGCCACTTGGCGGGGATAAACCCGCCGCTACAACCGCAAACTGGACCACTACCCAACGTCGAGGCAGCGGCCACGCCGATGTCCGCCGTCGCGGCGCGCGACCTATTGCAGATTCAGTCCCGCGTCTCCGTGACCCCAACCGCGTGTCATTCCGAGCCCGTTCGCTCTTCCGCTTGCGAACGGTCCTGAGCGGAGCGAAGAGCCTGCCCTGAGCGTAGCGAAGGGAGCTCAGGGTAAACTTCGCGAGGAATCTCGCCCTGTACGCATGCACCGCGAACACAGAAATTCGCTCCTGTCCTCGCCCCTTTGGGGAGAGGTCGTAATCTTAGACTGGATCACACTCTCCCCTCCCCCCTTGCGGGGGAGGGGCCGGGGGTGAGGGGTCCGAACTGTCCGACTCTAGACTGAGCAACTGAGTAACTCCGAACTCCGAACTGACCCGCTCCGAGCTGACTCTCACGCGCTGCTCACCGCCTTCTGCGCTTCGTCCATCGCCTCGAGAAACGCGCTCGCTTCCTTCTCCCAGCCCGTCCCGCGCTCCTCCGCCTGGAACTCGTCGATCGTGCCGCTCCGTCCGTAGCGCTTCACCTGCAACTCATCGAGTGCGTGGTTGACGCTGGCGCTCAGCCACCTGACCTGATTGAAGAGCCTCGAATCGTCGTCGAGCCGCGTCAGCAGCTTCGCCGTCCGCGACGAGAGATCGAGCGCCGCATCGCTCAGCGCCTCCTTGAGGAACGCCGTCTCGCAGTCCGCTTCCGCGCCAAAGATGCGCTGGCGCGCCCAGGTGAGCGCTGCAAGCTGGCGCAGTTCGTCGATGGAGTTGGTGGTCGAGTCCGCACCTGTGCGTTTTCTTTTCGGCTCCGGGAAAGCACGGACGATGCGATCGAGGTGCGCTGCAAATTCGCTCGCGGGCGTCGCGTCCGTAGGCGTGGCCGCGGGCGCGTCGCCGGATGCTGGCGAGCCAGGCGACGCCTGGTCGCTCGTGCTGCCACTCATGCCGGACAGCTCGCCATCGGCGCCTGACCCTTCATCTTCCGGCGTCCGCCACGTCCAACCCGTGACGGCGCTTACCGCGGGCTCACGCAATTCAGCGTCAATGCGGCGCTCGAGCGTGCTCGGCTGAAGAAACGGATTCTCGAGCAGCACCTCCAATTGCTCCTCCATCCACGACTCCGAGGCGTGGCGGCGCAGCCAGAACCCGACGTGCGCGCCCGGATCCGCGCGCCGCTCGATGAGCACGCGCGCCAGGCGCTCGAAACGGCGACTCAGCCGGTCGAGCGTCGTCAGCAGCGGCAGTTGCTCGACGAAGACTCCGTACAGCTCGAGCGCCGTGTTCCCATCGCGGTTTTTGCCGGCGAGCCCGAGGTCCGCCAGATACGCCGCGTAGTCGAGCCGCGCCCGCAGCCGGTGGGTCTCCCAGCGCGATTGGAGCCGCAGGGCGCGGAGGCGCCGCCACCACACCTTGGCCATGGCGCGCACCAGTTTCGCCTCCGTCTTGTCAATGGGCGCGAACCCGCGCGCGAAAAGTTCGAGATGCCGTTCGTACTCCGCTTCGCTTTCGCCCGCCGCCGCCAGACTCCGGGGCAGCGACAGGGCGTAGACGCCGAGGCGGAAGTTGGGCGCGTACCGCGCCGACCAGTCGGCGCGGCGCGCCGCGACAGCCAGCGTCAGGTTGGCGCGGCAGGCAAGGAGTCGCGGCACGGTCGAGCGATAGCGAATCGACTTGGGGACGGCGTTGGCTTTGGCGAGATTGGCGAGCACCGCCGCCAGCACGCGCGGCGTCACGGTGTATTTACGCTTGGGCTTGTCGGTCATTGCGGTCACTGTTGCGACGCCGAGGCAATCCGTGCGGTTTGGCGCGGCTTTGCCGCCCTGCTGTGCGGCAAGGCTTCGCCTTGCCGCGACGGACAAAACACCTAAATAAGAAAAATCAAGGTATTGGCGCCCGGCCGGAAAGGCAGAGCCTTTCCGCACAGCGGGGCGGCAAAGCCGCTCGAGACACAGTCGTTTGTCTCACACACAGCAGGTGCAGCGCTCATCGAGGCGGGGCAAGGACGCACGCGGGCGGATCCGCTGCCGAAGATATGAGAATTATAGTTGATGTATTAACCGAGCCATTATATCACGACTTGGAGTTTGTCAAGGGGATTTGTGCGGGTGACAAAATCACCGTCCTCGTCACGACGAAGCACGACGGTGTAAGGCAACCCGAGATAGTAGCGGACGTCTTTCATCGCAGTCCTCATAATCGACACAAAAAGCGGCGTGCTCCCGGCTCACGGCTGGGCGCTCTTGCGATGGGCCTCGACAGCGGCCTGATTGGCGGCGCGGGCCGCTTGGGCGAATTCCTCGTAAGCGTCGTCGCGGATATTGACGAAGCCGTAGTTCGAATTCTCGCCGTCGAAGCGGCCTTCCTTAGGCTCATCCGACCACTCGAACCAATGGTAGCCGACCGCCTCCGGCAAGGTCTCTAGCCGCGTGACGAAGTCGGTGTAAGCGCGCCCGCGCGCCGCCTGGTCGGGGACTTTGGGGCCGGCGCCCTGGGTGTTGGGCAGGCCGGAATTCTCGGCGCGAAAGCCGAACTCGGTAATCAGCACCGGCCTCCCGGTTATCTGATAGACGTGCTCGACGAGCGGGCGGGGATCGAAGCTGTAGATGTTGACGGAGACCACGTCGGCGGCCCGCGCGCCTTCCAGCACCGCGTCGGGGACGCGCCCGGCGAAGCGCGCGCCGAGGTAGAGGTGGGCGGGATCGGCATGGCGGATGGCGTCGGCCGAGACGCGGAAGTAGCGCGCCGCAACGAGCGCGAGAAAGGCGTCAGAGTCCGACTGATGCGCGTCCGTCGACGCAGGTCCGCGCGCCGCGTTGAAGTCCGCAAAGCTCGTTTGCCACGCCTGGTTGAAGCGCGCCAGGCCGTCCGAGTAGCGATGCCGCAGGAAGTTGACGGCGTAAGCGCGGCCCGGCGCGTCCTCGGGCAGCGTCAGATACATGTCGAGGATCGACTCCTTGCCGCGCCAATCGGGGCCCCAGCGCAGCTCGTTGTCACTGAAGTAGCCGAGCAGCAGATGATCGTGGGCGCGCGGCGCGCACTGCTGGGCGGCGATCTCCTGGGCGGCGCGCTCGAAGCGCGGATCGTAGACGTCGACCGGCCGGCCGTACTGCCAGTTGGCGCCCGACTTGGCGGCGATGTTGAGAATCATGGTGTACGGCGTGTCGTGCCGCCAGAGTTCCGGGTCCGACCAGGCGCCGATGGTGTTGAATCCCCAACTGCGCAGCCTGCCGATCGCGCCGGTTTCCCAGGCGTCGCGGCTGAGATACTTCGCCTTCACCGCTTCGAGATAAGGCGCGGCGCCATTGCCGTGGATGCGATCGCCCTCGTAGCGGATGGTGTCGACACCCTGGGAGAGCACCGGCGCGCCCGAGGGATCGATGAACCACCACGCGCCGTCACGCTGCGCGACGCGGAAGTATCCTTGCTGGGCGCGGGCGGCGGGCGCAAGCGCGAGGAGGAGCATGAATAGGATGAGCGCGGAATGAAGTCGTCTCATGATGGAACGTAATGCTGAGCAGACTAATTCTTGAGCGGCTTTGCCGCCCCGCTGTGCGGAGAGGCTCTGCCTTTCCGGGAGGGCGCCCAAGCCTGATTTTCTTTTATTGTTTTAGTCCGTCGTGCGGAAAGGCGAAGCCTTTCCGCACAGCAAAGCGGCGGAGCCGTCAGGTTGCACCCACGCAGTCCCAAGAGCGACGATGGTTGGTCTACCCGTGTCCCGCGACGCTGCAATGTCCGCCTTCGGAATCCACGAAGACCGCCAGCATGCCTCCGAAATCCTGCTTCGTAGGCGGCATGCTGAACGCGACTCCTGCCTGGCTCTTCTCGCGATAGAACGCTTGCAGGTCTTGGACGCTGAATCCCAGCTCGACCGTTCCCGCCGGCTTCTCGGGCGAAGCCGGATGCAGGCCCAGCGTGGTCTCACCGGTCACGAATTCGCTCCATCCCGGCGACTGGAACTTCAGCGGCAGACCGAGCGTGTCGCGATAGAACTTGACGGCGCGGTCCATGTCGCCGACGAACTCGATCACGTAATTCAGCTTGGCGCTCATGGTTCCTCCTTCGACGGTTGCAGGGTTTCAGCGAGGGCTAGAACGCGCCGAGGGCGGACGCCTCGTCGTCGTAAATCTCAAACACCGTGTCGAGCAGGACCATCTTGAGGATCTGGCGCACCTGCTTCGAGGGTCCGAAGAATTTGCACTTGCCGCTGACTTTCTTCATCGCCGTGTAGGTGTACATCATGGCGCCGATGCCCGAGCTGTCGGTGATGGGGACTTCCGTGAGGTTGACGGCGAGGTTCTTCGCGCCGTTGTCGACCAGCTCCTTGACCTTCTCGCGAAAGCCCTGTTCGGCGTCGCCGATCTTGAGCGCTCCGTTCAAGTCAACAATGGTGGCCTTCTCGGTCGTGCGCACGGTGATGTTCATCGTCAACCTCGTTAGTGAGAGCGATCCCGCCGGCGCTCTGCCGGGACGCCGCGGTGTTCGGTGGAGAGTCGAGTTTACTTACCTATCTCAGTCGCGGCATAAAATCAAGAGATACTGAAACCGGTGTCAATCCGAGGAGCCGAAGGCGACGAGGAATCGCAGTGCTCCCCTTTTCCGAGCGAGATTCCTCGCTGCGCTCGGAATGACACGCTCCGCTGAGCATCACCTTCGCAGAATGCGCTGAATGGAGACCGCGCGGCCGGTCGCCGCATCGGCGTCAATCAAGACGGCCGAGAGGCGCGGATCGCCTTTCGCGACTTCGAAGCGCGCCGGCAATTGGCTCAAGAACTTCTGGATCACGGACTCCTTCTCCATGCCGATGACCGAGTCGTAAGGGCCGCTCATGCCGACGTCGGTGATGTACGCGGTGCCGCCGGGCAGCACGGATTCATCGGCGGTCGCGACGTGCGTGTGCGTGCCGATCACCGCGGTCACGCGGCCGTCGAGATACCAGCCCATGGCGAGCTTCTCCGACGTCGCCTCGGCGTGCAAGTCGACGATGCGCAGCTTCACGTCGTGCGGAACCTGCTCGAGCATCGAATCGACGGCGCGAAACGGGCAATCGATGCTGGGCATGAAGACGCGGCCCTGGACGTTCATCACCGCGTAGCCCGTGCCGGCGCGAGTTTTTCCGAGATACAAGCCGTGGCCGGGCGCCTGGCCAGGTCCGCTCGGATAATTGGCGGGCCGGAGCAGCCGTCCGTCCGCGTGCTCGGCGAGGTAAGTCAGAATCTCCTTCTTGTCCCAGATGTGATTGCCGGAGGTCAGCACCGCGATCCCGGTTTCGAGCAGTTCCTCGACGAGCGGCGGCGTGATGCCGAATCCGGCAGCGGCGTTCTCGCCGTTCGCGAGCACCAGCTCGGGCGCGTACTCCTCCAGCAGAGCGGGCAGCGCTTCTTTGACGATGCGGCGGCCCGGGTGACCGAAGATGTCGCCGATGAACAGAATCCTCATCCGCTGATGATATCAGTTAAGGGTGATTCATGGCGGGGTGAAACGCAGCGTCAGCGCGAAAGGGGTTCGCACTTCGAGATCTTGAATTACGGAGTAACCCACTCGGCCGTGTGACCCGCTGTAATTCGAACCTCTGTTACGAGGTGGGTGCCCTCCGCATCCCTTCAGGCCTTGAGCTTCGATGAAGCCCGGGCACACCAGGATTGCGAGTGGGGCTCCCGCTTAGACGGTGTTGGTTCAAATAACCGTCGCGTCATGCACCAACTTCGCAGGCCTACTCCGTAAACTTGTGCCGCGCCGGTCGCGCTACTTCAGCACCTGGTCGAGGAGGCCGTTGCACGCCTCGACTCGCTCCTCCATCTCGCGCGCCGATTCTTCCTGCTGCGCCTTCAACTGATGGAACTCGTCGGCGATGTTGAGCGCCGCGAGCACGGCCACGCGCAGCGAATCCACCGTTTGGGTACGCGCCGCAATCGACCGCATCTTGCCGTCCACGAACTCGCCGAGCTGGCGGATGTAGTCGGGGTCGAGCTTGCCGCGCATGCGATATTCCTGGTCGTAAATCGTCACCCGGATATCGCCTTCGATGCGCGCCACGCGACTCCTCTCCCTCGCGCCCACGTCATTCAACATCGTGAAGACGCGGCCAAACCCAAAGGACAACTTAGCCCTGCCCGTCGGGCTTTGTCAACACGTCAATCTGCTCGATGAGCTTCTCGATGCGGCTGCG
>Ga0070732_10001975_pt1 | contig 11197 bp, 6 predicted proteins | sample Coa_R1_5_FD_66449 | JGI IMG/M metagenome (GOLD analysis project Ga0070732, IMG submission 66449) | Surface soil microbial communities from Centralia Pennsylvania, which are recovering from an underground coalmine fire - Coalmine... | ecosystem: Environmental > Terrestrial > Soil > Unclassified ...
CCGATCGACGGCAAGGGCCCGATCAAGGCCGACAAGCGCATGCGCGTCGACGTCAAGGCGCCCGGCATCATTCCGCGCAAGTCGGTGCACGAACCGATGGCGACCGGCCTCAAGGCGATCGACGCGCTGATCCCGATCGGCCGTGGCCAGCGCGAGTTGATCATCGGCGACCGCCAGACCGGAAAAACCGCCGTCGCTCTCGACACCATCATCAACAGCAAGGGCAACGATCTGATTTGTATTTACAACGCCATCGGCCAGAAGCGCTCGTCGATCGCGCAGGTGGTCAAGATTCTCGAAGACTACGGGGCGATGGAATACACCATCGTCGTCGCCGCTTCGGCATCCGAGCCTGCTCCTATGCAGTACATATCGCCCTATGCCGCCTGCGCCATGGGCGAATACTTCCGCGACACCAAGCGGCACGCGCTCGTGATTTATGACGATCTTTCCAAGCACGCCGCCTCTTACCGCGAGATCTCCCTCCTGCTGCGCCGTCCGCCAGGCCGCGAGGCGTATCCCGGAGACGTTTTCTATCTCCACTCGCGACTGCTGGAGCGTGCGGCAAAACTCAGCGACAAGAATGGCGGCGGCTCGCTTACAGCTCTACCCATCATCGAGACGCAGGCCGGAGACGTTTCCGCATACATTCCGACCAACGTTATTTCCATCACAGATGGCCAGATCTATCTCGAAACCGACCTGTTCAACCAGGGGGTTCGCCCGGCCGTGAACGTCGGTCTCTCCGTGAGCCGTGTCGGCGGCAGCGCCCAGATCAAAGCCATGCGTCAAGTCGCCGGCACATTGAAGCTCGAACTCGCGCAGTACCGTGAACTGGCGGCTTTTGCCCAGTTCGGCAGCGATCTCGACAAGGCGACGCAGGCGCAGTTGAATCGCGGACAGCGGCTGGTCGAACTGCTCAAGCAGAACCAGTTCTCGCCGCTGGCGTTTTCCAAGCAGATTCTGATCATCATGGCCGGAACCGGTGGGTTCCTCGACGATCTGCCGGTCGCACAGGTACGCGAATTTGAGATGGAACTCTACAAATATGTCGAGTCCACCAATCCCGGCGTGCTGCGCGCGATCATGGAAAAGAAGATTCTCGACGATGCGCTCAAAGGCCAGTTGCAGGCCGTGATCAAAGAAGCGAAGCAGCAGTTCGTAGCAGCGCGGGAAGCAGTAGCCAAGTAATCCGTAGAGACGTAGCTAGCTACGTCTCTTTGTGCCAGTGGTGAGAGTGAGACGTAGCAAGTTACGTCTCTCCGATAATGCCTAATATCCTCGACATCCGCCGTCGCATTCGCAGCGTGATCAACACGCGGCAGATCACCAAGGCCATGAAGATGGTCTCCGCGGCCAAGCTGCGCCGCGCTCAAGAGCGCGCCCTGGCTGCCCGCCCATATGCGCACATGCTCACGAGCGTTTTGAAGTCGCTGGTGGCGCGTGCGGAAATTTACGACCCTGAGACCGGGGAGCCAAAGCATCCTCTGCTGGCCCAGCGGGAAGAGAAGAACGTCCTCCTGATCGTGGTGACCGGCGACAAAGGCCTGGCCGGCGCTTTCAACGCGAATATCTTGAAGGCGGCGGCTCGGTTTCTCGAGTCGAAATCCGGCAAGAACATCGACATTGAAGCCGTCGGCCGCAAGGGACGCGACTTCCTGCGCCGCCGTTATCCTGCTGCGAAGGTTCAAACCCGCAGCCTCGCTGAGTTGGAAGAGTCGATTGAGCGGGAAGGCGAGGTCCCCGAACGTGCGGGAACCATCCAGATCACCGGCGAACACATCGGTATTCTCGGTAAAGTGGAATTCGCACAAGCTGCGGCGCTTGCGCGGAACGTCATCCAGCGCTATTGCCACGAAGAAGTCGACGCAGTTTACGTCGTCTTCAATGAATTCAAATCGGTCATCGCGCAGCGCCTCATTGTCGAACAGATTCTTCCCGTTGAACAAATCGGCGAACAGGCGGTGCGCCTCGCCGAGGAATTGACCGAGGAAGAGAAGAAGAAAGCGAAAGAAGCGGCGGTGAGCGCCGGCGTCGGCATGCGCGGCACCGAGAGCGAGCCGGAAAAAGCATCACAATTCGGCACGGCGCAAGTCGACTACATCTACGAGCAACCCCCGGAAGATTTGTTCCGCGCGCTCTTGCCGAAGTACGTGAGCATCCAGATTTTCCGTGCCTTGCTGGAATCAGTGGCGGCCGAGCACGCCGCCCGCATGACTGCGATGGACTCGGCCACCAACAACGCAACCGACATGATCGACTCGCTGACGCTGGCCATGAACCGCGCCCGCCAGGCGAAGATCACCAAAGAGATCATCGAGATCGTCAGCGGCGCCGCCGCCATGTAAGGGAGCTTCTAGCTACTAGCTACTAGCTTCTGGCAAAATCAGGTTTCGTTAAACGAGTGCCTGTGGCACTCAGCAATCAGCACTTGGCATTCAGCCAGTCGAGTTGCTTGAGGTACGAATTCCAATGGCTGAATGCTGATTGCCGAGTGCTCGGGCAAACTAGGAGCTAGCAGCTAGTAGCTAGAAGCTAATTTATGGCTGAAAACGTAGGACACGTAATTCAAGTCGCAGGACCGGCGGTGGACGTCCAGTTCGCCGAGGGGAGCCTGCCTCCGATTTATGAGGCGTTGAAAGTTGTCAGCGATGGCTTCCAGGTGCCCAGCCCGATCAACGTCATCCTCGAAGTGCAACAGCACCTCGGCGAAGGACGGGTTCGCTGCGTGGCCATGGAGCCAACCGACGGCATGGTGCGCGGCATGAAGGCTATCGACCAGGGCGGGCCCATCTCCGTGCCTGTAGGCCGCGGAACGTTGGGCCGCGTCATGAACGTGATCGGCGAGCCAGTCGATAACCTCGGGCCAATTGAGTACAAAGAGCGGCTCCCGATTCATCGTCTGGCGCCGGCCTTCGACGAGCAGGCCACAACCGCCGAGATGTTCGAAACCGGCGTGAAAGTTGTCGACCTGATCCAGCCATTTCTGAAGGGCGGCAAGATCGGACTATTCGGCGGCGCCGGCGTCGGAAAGACCGTCGTCATCATGGAGCTCATCAACAACGTCGCCAAGCAGCACGGCGGCTACTCCGTGTTCGCCGGCGTCGGCGAGCGCACCCGAGAAGGCAACGACCTCTGGCTGGAAATGACGGAGTCCGGCGTGATCAAGCCGGGCAAACCGGGCGAATCAAAAGCAGCTCTCATCTATGGCCAGATGACCGAGCCTCCCGGTGCCCGCCTCCGCGTGGCTCTCACCGGACTAACGGTCGCCGAATATTTCCGTGACGTCGAGGGTGCCGACACGCTCCTCTTCATCGACAACATTTTCCGCTTCACGCAGGCGGGTTCGGAAGTCTCAGCGCTACTGGGCCGCATGCCCAGCGCCGTCGGCTATCAACCCAACCTGGCGACGGAGATGGGCGAACTGCAGGAGCGCATCACCTCCACCAAGAAAGGCTCTGTCACCTCCGTCCAGGCGATTTACGTGCCCGCCGACGATCTCACCGATCCCGCGCCGGCTACGACATTCGCTCACCTCGATGCCACCACCGTGCTTTCGCGCGCTTTGACGGAAATCGGAATCTATCCGGCAGTCGATCCGCTGGCTTCGACCTCGCGCATTCTTGATCCCCGCATCGTCGGCCAGGAGCACTACGATGTGGCGCAGGCGGTGAAAAAGACGCTGCAGACCTACAAAGATTTGCAGGACATCATCGCCATTCTCGGGATCGACGAGTTAAGCGAGGATCAGAAGGTCACGGTTGCCCGTGCCCGCAAGATTCAGCGCTTCCTCTCGCAACCGTTCCACGTGGCCGAGCAGTTCACGGGCGCAGCGGGACGTTACGTAAAAATCGCGGACACGGTGAAAGGTTTCAAAGCGATCGTTGAAGGCAAGTACGACGACATCCCCGAACAGGCCTTCTACATGAAAGGCCCCATCGAGGAAGTTCTCGAGGCCGCGGAGAAGATGAAGGCCGCAGCGTAAGAACAGTCGTTGGTCGATGGTCCTTTGTCGTTGGCGGAATACTGCTGGCGCGGACCAAGGCCAACGACCGACGACCAACGACTAATGCCCGAAACTTTCCAACTCGAAATCGTTACGCCGGAAAAGAAGGTCGTCGAGACCGCCGCCGAGGAAGTTCAGATTCCCGGCAAGAACGGCTATCTGGGCGTCCTGCCGGGCCATGCGCCCTTGATTACGGAGTTGTCAGTGGGTGAGATCACCTTCCGTGAGAATTCCACCGTGCAGCGGCTCGCGGTGGCTTGGGGCTTTGCGGAAGTTCTTCCCGACAAAGTGACTATTCTCGCCGAAACCGCGGAACGTCCCGCCGAGATTGACGTCGAACGCGCCCGCAAATCCAAGGAGCGAGCTGAGCAGCGCCTGAGCAGCGGCGATCCGACCGTCGACGTCGACCGCGCGCTCGACGCCCTCCATCGCGCCGAGGCCCGCTTGGACGTCGCCGCAAAGAAATAAGGGAAACTCGGCCCGCGTCTCTCCGGAAATCTTCTCCACGATCTGCATTACAATGACCCCGCTCACGTTGAGGTAATCAATGAAATCTTACTTCCCCATTCTCGTTTCCGTTCTCCTGACTTGTTCCATTTTCGTGAGCCGACAAGCCAAGCCGGTTGCAACTCCACCTCCACAAGCACTGCCGGCGTTGGTAACGCCGGAGGTCCATCCTGATAAAAGCGTCACCTTCCGCTTTCGCGCTCCGAACGCTCAGGAGGTGAAACTGGCTCGCGAGGGCACGGAACCGGTGACGATGCAGAAGGACGACCAAGACGTGTGGAGTGTCACGACGGCTCCCCTTGCCCCGGATTACTACGGATATTCGATTGTGGCCGATGGCGAGCGTCATATCGACCCCTACAATCCCTCACTGAAACCGAACTTGCTGAACACGGAGAATGTCGTCCACGTGCCCGGGCCCGACACCCTGCCCTGGGAATTGAACGACATTCCCCATGGCGAAATCCACCATCACTTTTATAAGTCTTCGATCGCTGAGGACGAACGCGATTTCTACGTCTACACACCTCCCGGATACGATCCGGCGGCGCGGACGACATATCCCGTGCTGTATCTGTTGCATGGCTATAGCGACGACGCAAGCGGATGGACTGCCGTCGGCCGCGCCAACGTAATCTTCGACAACCTCATCTCGCAAGGCAAAGTGAAGCCGATGATTGTGGTCATGCCGCTCGGTTACGGGACCATGGAAATGATTCGACTCGGTTCGAGTGCATGGAGTCATACCGATGTCCGCGACAAGAATTTCTCAGACTTTCAGAAAGCTCTGCTCATGGAGGTGATGCCCAAGGTCGAGAGCGAGTACCGCATGACCAGAGACCGCAATTCGCGCGCGATTGCGGGACTTTCGATGGGCGGCTCAGAGTCTTTGCTCACCGGCTTGAACAATCTCGACAAGTTCGCGTGGATCGGCGCATTCAGCTCCGGGGGCATTCCCGACGATTTCAAAAGCGACTTCCCCGCGCTCGACGCCAAAGCCAACCAGCAGTTACGGCTCTTGTGGATTGCCTGCGGCACTGAAGATCGCCTCATAGACGGGAACCGGAAATTGCGCGAATGGCTCATCGCGAAAGGAGTCCGGCACACCTTCGTCGAAACTCCAGGCATGCACACGTGGATGGTCTGGCGGCGCAACCTGGCAGATTTTTCCGCATTGCTATTCCGCTAAGCTGTCGTAGAGACGTTGCTTGCAACGTCTCTGCCGCCGCCATGCGGGACGATGGTGAGAGAGACGTAGCAAAGCTACTTCTCTACGAAGAGGGGAACGGAAGATCGACACAAGCCTAGGGCACATTCACCGAATCGTGATTCTCCGCTGGCACATACTTCACGGCCGCCGTGCGCTCGAGTTTGTCCCACGCAAACTTGCGGCCCTCGAGGGCGCGTTTCAGCGTCTTAAACAATACGATCGAGAATAACTGCCGGTAAGCGAAGCGCTGCAGCCATACCTGGCTGAGCAGCCAGCCATCTTCTTTGTCATCCGGACGCCGCCGCTCCAAAGCAAACGCAATTGCCGAAGCGATGAAATCGATCACTAGGAACGCGAAGAAAAATGCCACCAGCTTGTGGAAGCTTGCCGGATCGGTCGAATCCGGATGGAAATGTTTCTGGATGAGATACCAGATCGTGCCTACCGCAAACATGATGTCGATGAGCGGCGATACCAGCGGCAGCAGTATCTGGAAGATCACTATGTTCGGCAGTGCCACCCAGCCGAGCGCCCCCTCGCGCCCGACCACTCCGCGATGTTTGTACACTGCCTGCAGAATGCCGAACGACCAGCGGAATCGCTGCCGCATCAGGCCATTCGCATTGGTGGGCGCCTCGGTATATGCCAGCGCCATGTCTTCGTATTCCACGCGATATCCACGCCGCAGCAAGGCCATGGTCAAGTCCGCGTCTTCTGCCACTGTGTCGGTGTGGTAACCGCCCGCCTCGCGCACCGCAGAGACTCGCCACGCCCCGATCGCCCCCGGAACCACGCTGACCGCGCCCAGAACATCCAACGCCCGGCGCTCGAAGTTCTGGCTCGTGATGTATTCCAGAGCCTGCCAGCGTGTCCATAGATTCACCCGATTGCCCACCTTCGCATTGCCCGCGATGGCTCCGACCTCGGGACGAATGAAGTGCGGCACCAGTCGCGAAATCGCATCAGCCGCGATTACCGTGTCGGCATCGATGCCCACAAACAGCTCGGCGTCGCCGATGTGCTCAATCCCATAGTTGAGGGCATCGGCCTTGCCTGAGTTCGGCTTGGTGAGGATCAGTACTCGACCGGACGTTTCCTCCGCGCGGAAGGCATTCCGCGCCACTTCCAGCGTGCGGTCTTTCGAACCATCATCAATGACGATGACGCGCAGATTCCGATAGCTTGAGTTCAGCGCCGCTCGGACCGTCCGCTCGATGACCTTCTCTTCGTTGTAAGCTGGAATCAGCACCGCGACTCTCGGCTTGTAAGACTGAACTTCCGCCGGTCTGCCGAAAATCTTTTCGTGCAACCTGTCGTAGACCGCCGCCGCTCCGATAAACAGAAGCCGCCCGGTCATCAGGAGATCGCCCACCAGAAAGATCCATGTGATGCCGACAATTCCAGCATCGAACACCCAGAAGCCAAGTCGATTCAGCCGTGCCGCCCAGCGCTCGCTCCGGGGCAGCGGCGCCATCACATCCGCCCTGGTGGTGCCCAGCAATTCATAAACAGGAGCTATCTCGTAACCCTTCGCCCGGATTCCATCGATGATCATGGGTAGGGCGCGAACCGTCTCCTCGCGATTGCCGCCGCCATCATGCAGCAGGACGATGTTGCCGCAGCGCAAATCCTCAATCCGGCAGGGCGGCAGATGCGACAGCACATACTGCGTGATCTGCTCAGCCGACCGGCGCGGATTATTGCTCCAGTCATTGGGATCAATCCGGTTTCCGACCGTGATGTAACCCATCTCCTGTGGAATTTCCAGCGGCCGCACCTGATCCGATGTGTCCGGCTCCTCATCAATCGCGTACGGCGGGCGCATCAGTGTGACCCGCACTCCCAGCAGGCTGGCGAAGAGCCGCTCGGTCAGGTTCAGTTCCACCTTCATATACGCCGTCGAAATGTTACTCACGTCCGGATGCGTGAAGGTGTGGTTTCCAATTGTGTGTTTTTCGTCGTTGATCCGTTTCGCGATGCCCGAGAATTTATCCGTCTGAATGCCAATGAGAAAAAACGTGGCCGTCGCCTGCTTGGCTTTCAGGATGTCGAGAATCTTCGGCGTCCACTCCGGATCAGGCCCGTCATCGAATGTGATTGCCACCCGGTTCGGACTGTAGCCATAGCGGCCCACGCGGTACGGCTCCGGCAGAGTCTGGAAGACTTCATCGGTAATCAATTTCGTGTCGGCGTCAACGGTCAGGTCCCGGTTGCCATGAGCAGGCTTTTGCTCGATACGAAGAATTTCCCCCCGGCCCTCCATGTCGACGTCGGCGCCCGGCGGCACGTCGCGCAACTTGTCCGTAGCCCCGCTGTCCCCCGGCATATCCCAAACCCGCCACAGGGAACGGTCCTCGCCCCCCAGTCGCCACAGGGCGAAGGTCTTGATGCCCAGAGTCTGTGCCGCTCGCATGTGGTTCAACGCGGTGACTGCGTCCAGGAACCAGACGTCATGCTGGAAATTGCGTTCGTCGAGGTAGCTGAAATGCGGATTCAGCGCATCGTCATCGAAGCTGACATCCTGCTCCGAATCGCGCGCCGCCAGCCACGCCTCCTGCACGCTTACGCTGGAGTCATGCACGTCGGCGGGCAGATTTCCTTTCTTCGGCTTCAGCACCCAGTCGTAGCCGTAGTTGGCGATGGCGCAAATGATCTTTTCTTTCGGGATTACGCTACGGGCGAATGTCAGGTTCTGCACAAACCAGTCCTGCGAAGCGACCGGCCCTGATGCCGCGCCCGGATAGTGTTCGTCGTAGTTCATGAGCACGACGCCATCTGCCGCAGCCGCAATCGATGGATAGTCGTACTCGTTGTTGTGCGGCGGAACGGCGACATACAGCTTCATCCCGCGCGAGTGCAAGTCCGCCGACAAATCCTTCAGCAGAGCAACATAACCAGGCTGGCCGCTGCCAGGGAAGGCCTCAAAATCGACCATGAGCCCGCCATAGCGGCCGGAAGACAAAAACAGACCAACCTGTTTGCGGAACGCGGCTCGTGCGTCAGCATCATTCAGAAACTTCTCGACATCTCCGACCCAGTTGGCCCCGTCGAAATTGTTCACCATCGGGAAGACTTCCATGCCCGGGTCTTCTGCATTCAACAAGGGCATGACCCGATCGTCGACTGGGCGAACCGCGTTGCCCTGCACGACGTCGAAAAATTTTCCCACTTGCTCGTCAATGCCCTGCAGTCGCCCGTCGGCGGTAAGGACATGCAGCCAGTCGGGATAGAGAATGTCCAGTTGGCGCGCATAATCGCGCAACGACGAAAAACTGGCCGCATCCCAGGGCACGTAGAAGGCGGCACGAATGCCTTCCTCCTGATTCAGTTTCACTTGTGATGCCGCAACTTTGGACTTCCGATGGGAGCGTGCCGCAGCTTTCTTCTGGCGTTCTCGGGCTTTTTCCTTCTCGTTTTCTTTCAGTGCGTGAAAGGCCCGCTTTTGTGGGGAAAATAGCAGTTCTGGCAACGGCTCATCGCGCAATGCGGTGTAAACGAAGAAGATTACCAGCGCCGAAACGAGCACTGCCACGACGTCAAACAGACGCCGCAGCCGCTTCCAGCGGTTGCGTCGCGGATCATAAAAAACTGGGCCGGCCATGAAAAAAGGTTCATTCGTGCCGCAAGCGGCACAGGATTCTTCTTTTGTAACGGGACAGGGCGAGTCTGTCTACTTTCAATAGGATACACTTTCCCGACTCCCCGGCGCCGCAAACGCGTTATATTCGCTCGGTGCGAGAACTGGTGCGGAAGAAGGCGCGGTTCTTTTTTGCGGTAACCCTGGCGGCCCTTTGCTTGCGCTTCCTCTGGGTCTGGCGATTTCCCGCAGTCGTGGACGATTCCCGGCTGTATGCCGACATCGCTCAAAACTGGCTCCAACACCACATTTATGGCGTAACCAACTCGGGCGTGATCATGCCCACGCTCTCGCGCCTGCCAGGATATCCGGCATTCCTCGCCGCTATCTTCGCGATTTTCGGAATCGGAAATTTCCGCGCCGTGTTGCTTGTCCAGGTGGTGATTGACCTTGGCTCGTGTTTTCTCATCGCCGACCTGGCCCGTCGCCTGCTCTCGCCGCGAGCCGCGCCGCCTGCGTTCCTGCTCGCCGGACTCTGTCCCTTTCTCGCGAACTACGCGGCCACAGCCCTGACGGAAACTCTCGAAGTTTTTTTCACTGCGCTCGCGCTCGATCTCGCCATCGCCGGACTGGGCTCAGGCACACTCTTCGCTGCGGCTCGTGGGCGTCCCTTGACCTGGCTCGCATGCGGCCTCGCCATCGGCGCCGGAATTCTTCTTCGTCCCGACGGCGGAATTCTGCTCGCCGCTGTCGGCGGGTATCTTTTTTGGTTGCTGCTGCGCGGTCTCTTGAGAAGGGAAGCGGTTCCCTTCAAACCGACTGCGATCGTGTCGGCCGCTGTCCTGATCGCAATCGGAGCCTTTGCTCCTCTCGTTCCTTGGACTCTGCGGAATCTGCACACGCTGCATCGCTTTGAGCCCCTCGCTCCGCGTTATGCCAACGATGCCGACGAATTGGTGATGACTGGCTTCAATCGCTGGGTTAAGACTTGGATGGAAGATTACGTTTCGGTGCAGGAAATTTACTGGAACGTCCCTGGGTCGGACATCGATTTCACGCGCCTGCCCAACCGCGCTTTCGATTCTCCTCAGCAGCGAGACGAGACCCGCGAACTCTTTGCCGATTACAACGCCACTCACGACGTCACACCCGAACTCGATGCGCGCTTCGCAGCCCTGGCTGCCGAGAGAATTCGTCGCGCCCCGCTCAAATATTATCTGTGGCTCCCTGTGGTTCGCATCGCTGACATGTGGCTCCGTCCGCGCACGGAACTCTTTCCCTCCGACCCGCGCTGGTGGGAATTCAACGACGACCGCGTGTGGCTGTCGGTGAGCATCGGTTTCGGAATCATCAATCTCCTGTATGTGGTTATGGCAGTCTCCGGCTTAATACGATGCAGGCATGTTCCTTGGATCGGACTGTTTGTTCTCTTTGTTCTGTTGCGCTCAATCTTTCTCGGAACGCTGGAGAATCCCGAGCCCCGGTACACGCTCGAATGCTACCCCGTGATCGTTTTCTTCGCGTCAGCCCTGTTTGGTCGAGTCAAACTCCAGAATCCAGTAGCATCGTATGTGAATTGATATAGATAAACGTCCTAATGACTCCAATGCGTTGAAAATTATGCTCACAGCGTTGGAATCGAAGTTGCACACGCTCCCTTATCTCAGTGCCCTTGGGTCTCCCTGCAAGTCTTTCCCTTAGGGGGCAAAAATCTCAGCTGTTAGCCCTCCATTCGGGCACTAGGAGTGCGCCTATGCGTTCGCTTCGACTCATATTCATCTCACTTCTGTTTTTATTGTTATGCATTGCTACTTCAGTTAGCTCCCTGTGGGCGCAATCGGCCACAGGTTATGTCCTGGGCAGCCGGTATCCCAGCACGTCACATGACCGACAGTCA
>Ga0070732_10001976_pt1 | contig 11194 bp, 3 predicted proteins | sample Coa_R1_5_FD_66449 | JGI IMG/M metagenome (GOLD analysis project Ga0070732, IMG submission 66449) | Surface soil microbial communities from Centralia Pennsylvania, which are recovering from an underground coalmine fire - Coalmine... | ecosystem: Environmental > Terrestrial > Soil > Unclassified ...
GCTGGTAGTAGAAAAGACTCTTTCGGACGCCAAATTTCTTGGGGCCATCCTTGTACTGCAAGCCGCCCCACAGCACCTTGTCCACGAACTCCTGGAACTTCCCGAGTTCCTCTTTGTCCGGCTCGCCGAGTTGCTTCATGATCGTCGCTATCCATGCGCCTCCACCGCCTTCATCCCCAAGTCCCGCAATCCACGCTCGGCTGTCTTGCATCACGATTTCGTTCGCCTCCCGGTCGTAGGTCATGATTGAAGGGGCCCGATGAAAAGGATCGCTGGTGTCGGTAAACCACTGCTTCGTCGTGAGGAAGCGTCCCATGTCCGCCAGCGCCTGCGCCTCCTGCTTCGTCACAAAATAGTGGACTGTCTGAACCAGCCCGTCCGCGTAAGTAACCGTCAGCCTCGCGCGTCCCCACTGCTTTCCTTGCACCGAATAGCTTTTCCACGTTCTGGCCTTGCTCGCTTCTTCTTTGATCATCACGGACCCGGCGGGCTCCACAGTCATCGACTTCACTGCTTTGGGGTACTTCAGAAACAATCGCGCCTCCATGTCCATCGGCAGAACATACCCAGGAATTCCGACCGCTACCGGCCTCGCGTTCTCCGCGAGGGTCTTCTCCATGTTTCGAATCGAATCCGATGTCACAAACTCCACTCCATACGTCCTCGATTCCCCGGGTGCCAGCGTCGCCTGCGTGGGCGGATTCCAAGGCGTGGCCTTCTTCCATTCGTTCTCCGCGTAAGCAGCGGAGTGCACCATCCATTCGTAGAATCCTTCGAACGTAATCCCTCGTGGTGTTGGGTCACGGAAAATTTCGGCGGCAGCAGAGCGGCGCTCATCGAGGATCGGGCTGTATGCCTCAAACGGAGTCTTACCAAGGGGAAGCACCAGCAGGGCCGGCCCGTGCCCGCTCAATCGCGTCACTTGCAAATATCCCGCGTCCTCTCCTATATAAGGATCGTAAAACGAACAAATTGTGTGCGCCTGCTCCAGCGACCGATCGTTCAAGACATTGTTGAAAATCATCGGAATGCCCAGCGCCCCTACCTGCACGGGCTGCGCTGTCTTGTTCTTCAGAGTGAACCGCAAGACCAGATTGTTTCCCTGAAGTCCCCAGGTCCGCACAACTTGTACGGGAATCTCGGAAGGCAGCGTCGGCGCCAGATCAGCTGCGGCGAGAGTCTGCGCGGGTGTCGGAAGCGCGGTTACGGCGGTGCGCTTCAAAGCCGTCGAATAGCTCTTCCACTCGCCTGAATTGCCCGTCCGCAGCCGAAGGTCGATGTCGCCCAAGTGATAGTAGCCATCTTTGGATCGTTCGACGAGCAGATCGCCTGGCGTAAAGTCAAACTCTCCCTCACGCTTCGGCTTGAGCGACGCGATCGTCTGGGAAGACTTCACCAACCGCACCGAAAAAGCCGGCGTCTCCAAGTCGATGTACCCTTGCTCGAGCATTGGTCCGGGCGTCGGCAGCTTCTTTTCTTGCCGTTCCTGAGCCAGTGAGGCCCATACCAAAATCGCTCCGCCGATCGCGAGAACTGCCACCCCCGCCCATCTCCTGACCTTCCACTCAGCCGTGCTCGCGTTTGAGTTCATATTCCTGTTTCTATCCTTAATCTATGAATCCATGCCATCTATGCTCTGAGACTTAACCAGTCCCCAGATTCCGAGGTCATCGATCCTCCGCGAAATCTCGGTCGTGCAGCACCCTTCCCGACGTGCCCGGCGGCCGCACGCAGACCGGGAGTGCCGCCCATTTAGATTGCATAATATATGCACTGTGCTACATTGCAAGCGCTTACTTTCTTCTGGGAGGAACTCCCGTGCGCTTCCCATCCGCCCTCTTCTTCCTGATCCTCTTCTCCGTCCCTCCCTTATCTTCCGCTCAATCCCTTCATAACACTGACTTTCAACTCGACTACTCCTCCGCTGGCATAACCAGCCTCAAACATGTCCACGATAAGTACGACACTGACTACATCGCTCGAGGCCGCACCCTCGGAGACCTGCTCATTCGTTACCGCCCTACGGGCGAGAAGGATTGGAAGAAAGCCTCGGCCGCCTTTCTCGACGCTGAGCCTGCCGAACAGTCCGCCAACTTCAAGATCGGCGAGCTTGTGCCCACTCTCGCTTCCCTCGCGCGCCCTTCCGCCTCGGTCCGATCGCAGGGGCTTTTCGCCCTGAGCGACGACCTATTGCCAGAGAATTCCCATGACTCGGAAGTTCCGCGGTTTGTATGGTTTGGCAAGAAGGGAACCGTCGAGTGGGTCCAATACGATTTTCCCGAGCCAAAACAAGTCCACTCTGTCCAGGTTTATTGGGCCACTCACGACGACGACGCCAACCCCGGCAAGCTCCCCAAGAGTTGGCGCCTCCTTTACCGCGATGGCGAAGACTGGAAGGAAGTGGCTGCTCCCGGCGGCTATCCCGTCGCGGCCGACCAATTCACCAGCATCGACTTCAATCCCATCACCACTGCTGCTCTACGCATCGAGGTCCAGCTGCAGGACGGCGCGACCGTTGGTCTTTTTAAATGGGGCGTCAATGGCGAAGGCCGAAAGGTCAATCCGATCAAGGATTTGCAGGCCGCCGAGAGTTTCCGCCTTCAAGATAACGCGCTTGTCTGGACCATCTCGCTGAAAAATGCTTCCTCGCGTGAGCTTGAGATTGGTGATCTCGCGCTGCCTATCCAGTTCAATACCCAGTATGTTTGGGACAAAACCGAAACCTACACCAAGCGCCTCATTCCGCACACTTTAATAGCAGGTAACGGCTCATTCCTGTTCTGGATGCGCACCAACACCGAGGGGCCCTACCTGGTAATGACGCCGTTATCCGCTAGCGGTCTTGAATACTTTGAGCCGCAGCGTTTTGGACGGGGTGTCGCTTACTATCTTCACTCTGCAGCAGCTGGCGAGGAACTGCGTGCGAAAGGCGGCAGTTGGCGCTTGCCGCAGACTAATTTGCTGCTGAAACCGAGCGGACAATCCGGTGATTCCACAACGTACCAATTTCGCTTCCGCTGGGCCCAGGACTATGCCGCCGTCCGAAATGTTCTTTACGAGGAAGGCGTCTTCGATATCAACGTTGTCCCTGGAATGACGGTCCCCACTGATTTGACCGCTATGTTTTCGCTTCACACCCGCAACAAAATCCAGGGCGTAGCTGCCGAGCACCCGGAAGCCACGCAAATTGAATACGTTGGAGAGCGTCGCAAGGACGTTCACGTGTACAAAGTTCGCTTTTCGCGCTTGGGCGAGAATCTTCTGAAAGTAAACTACGGCGACGCGCAATCTCTCTCGCTCGAATTCTTTGTCACCGAGCCCCTCGAAACACTCTTCAAAAAACGGGCATCGTTCCTCGTCTCCCATGAGCAAATCAAAGATCCCTCAAAGTGGTATAACATCGTGTTTTCTCAATGGGATATGAAGCACGAAATTCTACGCAGCCCCGACGATCTGGACAACTTGCAGTCCTATGCCGTCGCTTCCGACGATCCTGCTCTGGGCAAGGCTCCCTATATTGCCGGGAAGAACATTTTCTATCCGTCGCAGCCTGAGATTGATGCAGTCGAGAGCTATCTCAAAAACTTCGTCTGGGGCGGTCTGCAAGAAACCGACAAAGAACCTTATCCCTATGCGATCTATGGCATTCCAAACTGGAAAGTAAATCGCGACAGCCCCAAAGACGACCCGAGCGGAAAGAAGCATCTCTGGAGAATCTACGATTACCCCCATATCGTCCTTCTTTACTACAACATGTACCAGGTCGCGAAGCGCTACCCGGCGATGACCAAATACCTCGACAAAGACGCTTATCTCGAGCGCGCGTTTGGCACCGCGAAAGCCTTCTTCACCGTTCCGCTCGAGATTGTGCAGTGGTCTGCCTACGAGACGGGCACGTACAACGAGGTCGTGATTCCCGACCTGATCGACGCTCTCTACGAAAACGGCCACAAAGACCAGGGAGACTGGCTCAAAGCCGCCTGGGAGAAAAAGGTCAAGCATTTCATTAATGACCATCCTTATCTCTTTGGATCGGAGTATCCCTTTGATTCCACAGGGTTTGAGTCAACACACGCCTTCGCAAAGTATGCAATGGGCCACGTTCTCCATCCGGGAGAAAGTGCGAATTCGGGTGTTGAAAACGTATTCAACCAAACGGTTAAATACGACGACGCTGCCTCCTTCCTCGAAGAGCAGATGAAACTCAACCTCGCGTGCCGGGGTTGGCTGGAAACCGCATACTACTTCCTTGGGAGCGACTACCGGGGAGGCGGGCCCACAAGCTACACCCTGAGTTACATGGCGCAGATGGGCGGCTGGGCTGTTTCCGACTACGCACTGTACTTTGCTCGCGATCCCCTTACTTATCTGCGACTTGGCTACGCGTCATATCTAAGTTCCTGGGCGTTGCTGAATTCCGGGACTGCGGAGTCCAACTACGGCTACTGGTACCCGGGCAAGAACAATGACGGCGGCGCAGGCGGCGGCTTTGAGCCGAGGCCCTGGGGACGCGCTTGGCTCGGCAATAAAGAGATGGGGCGGGGGTCGTGGTGGTATTCCGGCGAAATTGATCTGGGTTACAGCGGAGCGTTGCGCTCTGCGGCTACAGTCGTCGTCGATGATCCGATTTTCGGACTATTTGCTTATGGAGGAGACGTTTCCCGCGAGAAGAACTTCACGCACGTGATTCCCAAGGATGGTTTGCGCGCGCGCTTTCACATCGTGCGCGGAACACAACGCGTACATTTGCTGCTGGATCGTGACGGTTTCGCAAAGGACAAACCGGTTTCTTTCGACGACGCGCTGACGACGATTCGATTCACGCTGGAGAATCGCGCCTCTGGGAAGCATGATGCGATTGTTCGCGTTGCGGGCTTGCCCGCAGGCGAGTACAAGGCGACGGTTCAGAATCATCCCACACAAAAGCTTGCCGTGAGCGGCGAAGGCGAACACCAGATTCGGATACCTGTGGATGCCTCTGGCGCCAGCGTTGCAATAATCCGCGTGAATGCCGCAACTCACCGCTAGAACCGAAAGACAACTTCGGCGCCGTGCCATCTGCCGCCAGTTGCCGGCGTTTCGCGAACGAGCGACCGGGGAGTCAGACGGTCGTTTTTGTGGGGAAAAAGCAAAATGCAAGCGATTGCAGAAAACGCTTGACACTGCCTATTGTATATATTATATCCGACGTCAGTTTGGGGTGGTCTGTATCCGCGTTGCCGATTCGGTGTCCGCTTCAGGGCAAGGGAGGGGTTATGTCACTCGATGGAATCCGGTCTATTCGCAGGAGTTGCGTTCTCGCAGTGTGCCTGCTGCTATTTTTCGCCGGAGCGATTCCGGCTCGTGGGCAGATGACTTCTCAGGGGACAGTAAACGTAGTTGTTCTGGACGAGACCGGGGCGATCGTCCAGGGAGCGAAGCTCTCAATCCAAGACCTCGCTACTAACGAGATCCGAAATGGAGAGACACAGCAGGAGGGAAGCTATAGTTTTGCCGGATTGCCCATAGGACTCTACCGACTTACGGCGTTGAAGGACGGTTTTAAGAGCGAGATTCTTGAATCGGTCGCCGTCCAGGGCGGACGCGTCACGGATGTCAAAGTTACGCTCAAGGTGGGGGCGGCCGTGGAAAAAGTTGTGGTTAACTCCAGTTCCGTTCCCCTCGTAGAGCTTACTTCCAGCGCCATTGCCACTACAATCGATATTAAACAAATTGAGGATCTTCCGTTGCAGGGCCGAGATATCAGCGCTCTCGCGCAACTGTCGCCCGGGTATAGCGGAACTGGGGGTTTCGGTACATGGAACGGCCTTCCTGTCATTGCTCAGGCGAACACCATCGATGGCGTGGTTTCCTCGACCAGCCGCATGAAGTTCGGCGGCAACGTGCAACCCGGACTGGAAGCGCGCCTCGAAGACATTCAGGAAATGACTGTTCAAACCAGCGAAGTGGACTTGAGCCAGGGCATGGGAATGGCGTCAATGCAAGTGAATTTCGTAACGCGCCGCGGCTCGAATGATTATCACGGGCGGGTTTACGAGGATTTTCGAAACACGGTGCTGAACGCCAACAGCTGGAGCAACAATGCGATCGGCCTACCCAGAAATCCAATTATCCTCAATGATTTCGGTGGGAGCGCGGGTGGGCACATCATCAAGGACAAGCTTTTCTTTTTTGGCTCGTTCTCAATGTCGAAGCAGCCAGGAGGCTTCGTCGCCAGCCAGTCCGTTCTAGCGCCACTGGCACAGCAAGGGATTTTCACTTACACACAACCGGGACCAAACGGTGCTGCGGCCGGGCAGACCGTTAACCTGTTCACACAGGTTGCGCAACCGAACGGACAACCTGTCTGTGGAGCGACACCAGACCCGTGCGCCGCTTTCCTAGCTGAGCAGGCGCTTATTAACAAAGCGATTGCTTCCGCTGGAGCGGTGGTGGCAACGACCGCAGATCCGAACCTCGATTCAGTGAATTGGCTCGTTCGATCCCCCATAACGAAGTATTACCCCGCTCTCCGCGTTGACTATGACATCTCCCAGAAGTTCCGAGTCGACTTTTCCTTCGAGGAAACGAAGATAAATCAGCCGAACCAGGCAGCCCCCCTGTTCCCGGGATCGGATTTTGCAAACCAAGCGGCTTCCTTCCGGTCCAACAACTATATTGGGTCGATTGGGCTGAATTGGACGGTCACACCGACATTGATCAATCAGTTCCGTGGCGGCTATTATTACAATGCGTATTGGGCCGCAACTGGGTCGGCCCCAAACTGGACGAAGCTGCCTCAGGTGAACTGGGGCCTCGGTACCTCGGGTCAATCATTTAACCTGCCACAACCCGCATTTTATCCGGTTGTGAATGTGTCCGATAGCGCAAGCTGGCAGCACCGCGCTCACACGATCAATTTTGGTTTTGACTTTTACCGGGAGCAGGACCACTACTGGAATCCGCCAGACGGAATTCCCCAAGTCAGCTTAGGCTTGGTAAACGGTGATCCAGCATTCAATGCGTTTGAGAATTATTTCGGCACGGCCGGTGATAAAGGTGAAGCGGAAAACCTCTACGCGGAGATCATCGGAAGAATCAATAATATCGGCCCCGTCGGCAGTGGATTTGCTTACGATCCGAAGTCGGGCAAATATCTTACCGGCCAGCACGGGCCGACCTACAACCTGGATGAACTGCAGAAAGGCTGGGGGATTTATGGAAAGGATTCTTTCCGGATCACTCCCCGCTTTACTTTCAATTTTGGCCTCCGCTGGGACTTTACGGGAGACGATCACGATTTGACGGCGGCCTATCATGGCGCTGGTCCTACCGAAATATTTGGACCCTCCGGTGTCGGAAATGTATTCAAACCTGGAACTCTGACGGGCAATCCGAATCCCGTTTACGTTGCCAGCGGCCACCAATATGCTCCTTGGAATGTAACTCCTCAACCGATGGTTGGGCTCGCCTGGAATCCGAATTACTCACAGGGAATACTAGAAAAACTGTTTGGCGGTAGCAGCACGGTGATTCGCGCTGGATTCGACATCAAGCGGTTCACCGAACCCTACCAATATTTCTGGAATAGCGCTACAAATCATGCCTTGGCATATTTTCAGGGGTTCACGCTTAATCCAGGTGCGGGAACTGGCGCGGGGATTTTCAAGCCGGGCAGCCTTAATCTCCCCACCGGAGCCAACGATGCAGGTCTGGACGCAGAGCTGGCTAATGCAGGTCTTGCTTATGCGCTGACGCCGTCGACCTATGCTGTCAACCTGCCGGAATCGGACTTTACGTTTGTTCGGCCTTTCTGGGGCGCGTCAGGTTTCGATCCGCACATCCAGCAGCCATACGTTCAGGAATGGAACCTCGGAGTTCAGAGGCAACTGGGCGCGAGCAACGTCCTGGAAGTGCGGTACCTCGGTCACCGTAGCGTGCATCAGTGGATCGTTACTGATCCCAACGAGGTGAACATCTTCGAAAACGGGTTCCTAAAGCAGTTTCAGGCTGCCCAGACCAATCTAAAAGCTTGCATGGCAAACGCAGCTTGCGCTGCAAATCCAAGTTTTGCCAATCAAGGGTTGCCCGGCCAGACGGCACTTCCCATTTTCGATACAGCCTTTGGCTGTCCTCCTATTTCCTCAGGATGCACGCCCGGCGCGGACTACACCAACGGCGGATTCATCAACGATCTGAATCAGGGGGCCGCCGGCGCACTGGCAACGCAACTCGCCTATCCATTCGGCACCGTGCCTTACATTTGCAACATGGCTGGATCATCGCTCTCGCCATGCCAAACATCGCAGTTTGGCGGATTTACGACCCCCGGCGCGTATCCGCTCAATTTTTTCCAGGTGAATCCCTACGCTGACGGAACGGCCCCGGGGAGCTCGCTGGCGAACACCGGCTACATGGGTGCGGCAGGATACGGGAATTATCACGCTCTTCAAGTGGACTTCCGCCAGAAGCAGTGGCACGGCATGCAATTCGACGTGAATTACACCTGGAGCCATACCTTAGGCTTGCAGCCAGATGGTCAATGGACCGGGTCGGTTAATATCTTCTCGATTCGTAACTTGAGACAGAGTTACGGGCCCACGACCTTCGACCTGCGACATGTGCTACACGCCAGCGGAACGTTCGATCTTCCGTTCGGGAAGGGTAAAGCGCTTCTCAATCGCACGGGAGTCATCGACAAGGTCGTCGGTGGGTGGACTTTGGGAACCATCTTTACGTACGAGAGCGGATTCCCATTCCAGCTGTTGGGAGGTTACAACACATTCAACGACTACGGGGATGGGGGGCTAACCTTCAGCGGCGTGACGGTCTCTCAGTTGCAGAACGCTATCGGTGTGTTCAAAGCACCTGGTCCTTTCGCATATACCATCAATCCCTCTGTTTTGGGAACCAGCACAAACAGCAATTGCAACACGCACCTGGCTGGCGTTTGCCAAAACACAACGCCGGGAACGTTCGGCTTCAATCCGTGGCTATACGGCCCTCACTTGTGGAACGATGATATGTCGCTGTCAAAGGTGGTGCCCTTCGGAGAACGATTCCGCTTTGCACTTCAAGCCGAATTCCTGAATGTCTTCAACCACCCTAACTGGGCGAATCCAAATCTTAATATCTCGCAATCCAACTTCGGAACCGCGGGCTTGAGTAACTTTAACGGTCCGCGCGTGGTCGAACTGCGGGCCAATATCACGTTTTAACCCAGTCGAGGCTACGCACCCTGACTGGTGGAGGCGTTCACCTAGCAAGCTTCTCCCCCCACACCCCGGGGGATTGCGGTGAATGCCTCCTTTTTCTTTTGCGCCGCGGTTTTTGTTTCTGACCGCGCGCGTGAACCCTCAGCGGTTGGCGACGAATATCTTTCGATAGCGGTATACTGCATGCGACTAGTCCTCTTCAGGTCTTCAGTTTATGGTTATGGCTAGACTCCTTCGTTCTGTTCGCATGATTCCTGCTGGAATCCTGGCCGCGGCGGCAACTGTCGCGGGCCAGTCGCGGCCGACCCCTCCGCAGGCCCCCGCTACGACGGTGGAGCAAGCCATTGAGTTGGCCGCAAAGGGGCGCTGCCAAGAAGCTTTGCCGGTTTTGAAGAAGGCCGCGGCGCATCTTTCCGACAAAGACTTGAAATACCGGGCGGCGATGGCGACGGCTCGCTGCGCCATGAGCCTTGGGCAGCCGGAGACCGCGGTCACGGCACTTTTTCTTCTGAATCGCGAGTTTCCCCACGATCCGGAAGTTCTCTACATCACTACACACTACTATGGGGAGCTTGCTGCACGGGCTTCGCAAGAGCTGGCCGCGACAGCGCCCTCCTCTTATCAGGCTCTCGAACTGGACGCGGAGGCGATGGAGTCGCAGAACCGATGGGACGACGCCGCGGCTGAGTACAAGAAGATTCTGGCGCAAAACCCGAACGTTCCAGGAATCCATTTTCGTCTCGGGCGCGTGGTGCTTTCCAAATCGGATTCTCCGGCCAACGCGGAAGAGGCCAAGAAAGAATTTGAGGAAGAGCTGAAGATCGATCCAAATAGCGCGGCCGCCGAGTTTTCCCTGGGCGAGATAGCGCGGCGCGGCGGGCAGTGGAGCGAAGCCGTTCCGCACTTCACGCATGCGAGCAAATTGGACCCGGGATTTGCCGAGGCTTTTCTGGCTCTGGGCATGTCGCTGAATGCTGCCGAGCGTTATGACGAAGCCGTTGGCTCGCTCGAGCACTACGTGAGAATGCTGCCTGACGATCCGGCCGGACATTACCAGCTTTCCATCGCGTACGCGCGCACGGGGCGGAAAGAGGAAGCTGCCCGTCAAATGGAAATGCAGCGGCAGGCTGCAGAGAAGACACCGGGCGGAAGCCGGCCGTAAAGGGTTGGGAGAGGGCGCTGCGGATCGATGTGGAAGTCGCGGCCGCGTGAGAGCCTGAATGACTTGAGCAAAGTTGATGGAATCGAATGATCTCTCGACGGCGCATTCTCCAGATTTTGGGTTGGTGCGGCATTGGTCCGGCTTTCGGACAAATGGACCTTGCCGTAGCAGGGTCTGCGGCGAACGACGGCGTGCCTGCGTTTGCAGAAATTCCTGCGGCGGCGAGCGGGATTTCCTGGGTTCATGTCGCTGGTCAATCGCCTGAAATGTATATGCCGGAGACTGTGGGCCCCGGCTGCGCGTTTCTCGACTACGACAACGACGGCTGGATGGACATTTACCTGGTAAACAGCGGGCCATGCGATTTCTACCAGCCTGCTGCGCCACTGCGCAATGCGCTTTACCGCAACAATCGCGACGGGACATTTACGGACGTAACGCTGAAAGCCGGAGTCGCAGGCAACGCGTATGGGATGGGCGCGGCGGTCGGCGATTACGATCGCGACGGTCTGCCAGACATTTATGTGACGCAGTATCCGCATAGCATTCTGTACCACAACAATGGCGATGGGACGTTCACCGATGTGACGAAAGGGTCCGGGCTGGACAAGGATCTGGGCTACGCGATGGGCGTCGCCGTGGGCGACTACGACAACGACGGCTACGATGATCTGTTCATCAACAGCTATGGGCATAACTGGCTATTCCACAATGAAGGAGGGAAAAGGGGAAAGGGGAAAGGGGAAAGGGAAGAGATGGAAGGGAAGAGGGAAGAGGGAAGAGAAGGGAATCAATCCAAAATCGACACCCAACACCCAACACCCAACACCCAACACCC
>Ga0070732_10001977_pt1 | contig 11191 bp, 7 predicted proteins | sample Coa_R1_5_FD_66449 | JGI IMG/M metagenome (GOLD analysis project Ga0070732, IMG submission 66449) | Surface soil microbial communities from Centralia Pennsylvania, which are recovering from an underground coalmine fire - Coalmine... | ecosystem: Environmental > Terrestrial > Soil > Unclassified ...
CCTGGCCTGTGCTCCACTCATATTTCCAGGTGGTCTGTCCCAAGCGGTGATCGTAGGCGTGCCCATGTGTGAACTCCGGTCGGATCTCCAACGTGAGGCAGTCGTCAATCCAGTCTGCCATCTCCCTTCGCCCGTCGAACGCGCCGAACGCGATGCTGTACAGGCCCGGCGCTAACGGATTGGGATCGACGACAACGCGTATTCGCCTTGGGCGGCCATCCAGGACGACCGGCGGGTGGTTGTCGTACATGAATGCGCTGAGCACCTGCGTGCCGGCGGAGGATCGGACTGCAAACCACAAGGATGCGCGCGCCCTCTCATGCGTTGCATGCAGTGTGACCTCGAGGGCGAAGCGCTCCCAAACTGCGAGCGAACCAGTGCAGGTTCCGTCCAGAGAATACGCGGCGACTTCTGTAATCCGGCTAGAGCCGTTGCCGCCCGTTCTCGGCCAGTCGCTTACATCTTTCGGCGCGCCAAGCTCGTGTGGTGCGCCGAGCCGCATGTAGGCATCGACCACTTCAGTTGGCGACCCACGTTTGCTGATGCGACCTCCGGAGAGAAGCAGTGCATCCGTACACAGGGTTTGGACGGCAGCCATATTGTGAGAAACAAAAAACACAGTCCGCCCGACTCGCGCGACATCATTCATCTTGCCCAGGCATTTGCGCTGGAACTGCGCGTCTCCCACCGCGAGCACTTCGTCGACAACCAGGATGTCTGGCTCCAGGTGAGCCGCAACAGCGAAGGCCAGGCGCATGTACATGCCACTCGAGTAGCGCTTTACTGGAGTATCAATAAAGCGCTGCATTTCAGCGAACTCCACGATCTCATCGAACTGCTTGTCGATCTCGGCGCGCCGCATGCCGAGAATTGCGCCGTTCAAGTAGATGTTCTCGCGGCCAGTCAATTCGGGATGGAAACCGGTCCCAACCTCTAACAGCGACCCGACACGTCCCCAGATATCAACACACCCTTCGGTTGGCTCAGTGATGCGGGACAAAACCTTCAACAGCGTGCTCTTACCAGCGCCGTTTCGGCCGATGATTCCCAACACTTCGCCGCATCGAACCTCGAACGACACGTCTCGCAATGCCCACAAGACCGAGCTCGCGACGTCGGTAGCATGGCGCTCGCGCGGCACACGAAAGAGGCCGCGCAATACCCCGGCAATGTTGTCCCTGAGAGCTTTGTACCGCTGCTGCTCGCCGATGCGATACTGCTTGCCCAGATTCTCGACGCGGACCGCGAGGTCGCTCACACGCTAAACCACATCCGCGAAGGTGCGTTCCATGCGTCTGAAATACAACGCGCCGGAAATAAGAAGCAGGATCGACACGACCGCTGACACGTAAACGGACGGACCCGGAGCGGACGTGCCAAGCAGCACCCATCTGAATCCATCGACGACGCCAACCATCGGGTTGAGGCCGTAGAACGTCCGCCACGGCTCGCTCAACAGACTGCTCGGGTAGACGACCGGGGTGGCGAACAGCCAGAACTGGGTGAGGAATGGAACGGCGTAGCGCACATCCCGGTACTCCACGTTCAACGCTGAGAGCCAGAGCCCAACCCCCAATGCAGTGGTGAGTGCGAGGGCGAGAAAGAAGGGGAGGAGCACCACTGCGAGAGTCGGCCATATGTGGTAGTAGGCCATCAGAGCCAGCATGACCACGAACGCAATTGCGAAATCGAGCACACCAGAAGCGACGCTTGAAATCGGCACGAGCAGACGAGGGAAATAGACCTTACTCAAGAGTTGCGAATTGCCGACGAGGCTGTTTGATGCCTGACCGAGCGCGTTCGCGAAGAAGCCCCAGGGAAGAAGGGCGGCGAACGTGAACACTGGATAGGGGACACCATCCGAAGGTATCCGTCCAAGTTGCCCGAAAAAGACGGTGAAGACCAGCATCGTCATCACGGGTTGGATAACGGCCCAAGCAGCGCCGACAAGCGTCTGTTTGTAGCGAACCTTGACATCGCGCCAGGTCAGGAAGTACAGCAGCTCGCGATACACCCAGAGCTCGCCGAGTCTGAGCGCGATCCAACCGTGTGATGGTTCGATGTGCGTATGTACGCGGCTTGGCGCCTGCCCCTCGTCTGCATCGGGCACGTCGACGACGCGTCGATAGTCAGCCGCGTACGGCCTATCCATGGGTGGCACCAGTCTAAGTGTTGGCCGAGGCAACCGACTACTTCGAGGGTTCTGGTATTCTGTCCACCCGCATTGTCGGGAACAGTTGAGAACTGTCCTTCCTGCGGCGGACGCGGTTCATATGTCGGAACATCCCTCGGCGAAGCCGTTTTCGCGTGTGAGTCATGCGATCTCTGGTTTCTGAGCGCCGCGGTGCGTCCGAACGCATCCCGAGACAATGGTTGGTATGAGGGCATGCTGTCGATGACCCCCGCGGAGCTCGACAACCTCACACGCCAGATGGCCATTCCGTATCGACTTCAATCGCAGTACCTGCGTCATTTGACCCGCGGCCGCGATCTGGTTGACATCGGCTGCGGGGTCGGTATGTTCCTGAACGAAGCGCGCCGTGATTGGAATGCCTACGGTCTCGAAGAAAGCCTGCATGGACGCGAATTCGCCCAGAAACGCCTCGGCTTGTGTGTCGCCGAAACACTCAACGAGCTGCCCGTTCAGCGCTTCGACATTGTGCGACTCTCGCACGTTATTGAGCACATTCCTGAGCCGCGGGACTTCTTGTCATGGGTCTTCGAGATCCTCAACCCAGGTGGGGTTCTGGCAATTATTACTCCCAATCGAGAGCCGCTCGTTTACTGGACGTGGAATCTTATGATGCGCCTGAAGTCAGCACGGCCATCGTTGAAGACGGCTATCTATCCTGACATGCACGTGCTCGGTTTTTCCCCCTGCGCGCTCGCCGACATGGTCATTAGAGCAGGCTTGGAACCGTTGTCGGTCAGCACGATAAGCATGGGCAACAGCATGTACTACCCGCTCTTTTATGACGGTTTGCTTGCTATCAAACCGTTGGCGCAAATTCAGCGCCGCACGCTCGTCAAATACTACCTACCTCTCGTCTTGGCAAATCTTGGCAATCGCTTCGGTCTCGGCGAGTGGATCATTGGCTATTTCAGAAAGCCTCGAGGTCCAGCCGGCAGCTGATGCGTCAGTTCCCCGAAACAAGTCCACTCAGGAGCCGTTAAGCAGGTCGGGCTCGTGCTTGACACTGCGTGCGCGACGGCGTGAAATGCTGTTTGAGCCCCAAGTATTGAGGTGTTACCGAACTCAGGTCTAGTCGTCGAACCCGAACGCGGCACGGTGAGTGGGTCCCCGCTCGCCACTGCGTTTCCTCTTACCTCGGGCATTGGTCTGCGCCGACAGCCGCTGCTCCTGGGAGTGCTGGACATTGTGGTCCTGCTCGCGGCGTACCTTGCGACGGCCATGCGCGTCGAGTCGTACACGTTCGATCTGCGCATCCCTGATCCGGCGCGGATGCTGGTCTGGTGCACCGTGCTCATCAGCATCTGGCTGCCCATTGCGATCAATCTGGGCGCATACGACCGATCCGTAACTGCTAGCCGTCTGACGAGCGCGTACGTTGTGGGCAAGACCACGCTGATCGCTGGCGCACTGTTCCATATCGTGCCGCTCGTTGGCGGACCCGTGTACTCGCGTGTTGCCAGTATGACCGTGGTTCTGACGCTGCTCGCGAGCATGGTGCTGTGGCGGCTGCTGGTATCGAGAGCTATCTGTGGCAGTAGCTCACCGATCGATCTCATCGTGCTTGGGGCCGGTTGGGCGGGCCAATCGCTCGCCGATGCCGTAGCGCAGTGCCCGCAGGCTGGTTTCCGTATCGTCGCCTTTGCCGAGACAGATCCCGACCGTGTGGGCACTCGAGAGAGGTCATTGCCAATCTTCGGTTTGTCTGATCTGGCGGGGCTGGTTCGCCGACCTCAAGGCACCGCGCGTGTCGTACTGGCCATCTCGGACGAAGCGCACGCGACCGTCTACGATCAGCTAACTGCGCTGGCGCAGGGCGGTATCAAGCTGCTGTCGATGGCCAGCGTCTATGAACAGGTCACGGGACGGGTGCCCGTGCACCATCTCGGGAACTTCTGGTGGGCCATGCTGCCAAGTCCCTCAGAAGACCTCGGTTTTCTCGGCATGAAACGCCTGGTCGATATTGTCCTGGCGTTACTCGGGCTCCTGGTGCTCGGGATCGTACTGCTGCCGGTCGCCATCCTGCTCAGGCTTGAGTCGCCAGGTCCTGTCTTCTATGTCCAGGAACGAGTTGGCAGGTTCGGCAGGCCGCTGAAGATCGTCAAGCTTCGTACGTTGCGTGCCTCCACAACGACGTTTTCCAACTACTGGGAACGCAAACGTGCCAACAGTCCGTCCCGCATTGGTGCGCTTCTGAGGGCCACGGGCATCGACGAATTGCCGCAGTGCTGGAAGGTACTGATGGGCGAGATGAGCATCGTGGGTCCGCGACCCTACGTTGCTGAGGAAGTGGCGGACTTCCAGAGTCATATTCCGTTTTTCCGCTGTCGTTCGCTTGTCAAGCCAGGGCTGACAGGATGGGCGCAAGTCAACTGGGGCTACGGACTTTCGCTCGAGGATGAAGTCGAAAAGTTGCAGTACGACCTGTACTACGTTGGCCACCAGAGCTTCTATCTCGATCTGCTGATCATCGTGCGAACCATCGGCCTGGCGATACGGCGCCGTCGACCGGCTGGCGCACTGGCCCCCGTCGAAAGCTGAGCGGTCCGTTCCCGTCAGCCCGCGGTCGTGTGCGATTGCGCGTACCCGGTGGGTCGCGTCGGCATCAGGCGGGTCCCCGCGAAGCGCAGCGCCAACGCCAGGCCCAGCGCGAGTATCGCGCCAAGAATGGCTCCAACCGCACGCGGAACAGCCACCGATTGGGGCACGAGCGTTGCCGCGTTGGCGCGACTGGCGAGGGTTACTTCTCGGCCCAGGTCCGCCTGTTGGATGTCTTGCTCCTCAACTTTTTTCGCGAGCGCCGTATACGTGGACAGGGCGAGGTCTCGCCTGGCGGTCAAATTCGTCCGCTCACTGTTGGCGAGTTCGACCTCGGCCCTGAGTTGTCGCAGCTCCGCGTCCAGCGCTTGCGCGCGCTGGGCTGCGGCTGCTTCGTACGCCGCGCGCTGCGTGGCCAGTGCCTGCGCCACTTGATCGTGCAGTACTGTCAGCTCAGCACTCAGCGACGCGATGTCCTCACCGCCGGATGGCGGGGTGCTGACCGGAACGTTGAGCTGCATACCAGGCGGCAAGCCATTCAGAATGACGACCAGTTGGGCTTTGAGAAGCGACAGAGCGGCCTGCGTCGTTGAGTCGGTCGTTTCTGAGGCGTCGCGGGTCACCTTGATGGCTTTGAGCGATTGCTGCGCCAGCTCCACCCGCCGCAAGGTGTCTGCGAGGCTATTCAAGGTCTGCAACTGGATGGACCGATAACCACCCTGTGAACTCTGTTGCGCGTCAGTTGGCGCCTCTAATGTCTTGAGCTCATCCTGGTCACGTGCGATGGCGTCATTGAGTTGCTCGACGCGACTGCCGCGGAGTGAGTCCTCCAGCGCGCCTTGCGCCTTATCGAGCTGTTGACCGGCCTGGTCGCGGTCGGCGGTCAACTGGTCAAGCTGTGTCGCCTGACTCAGATACAATTGGTTCACAAAGGCGACATAGCTGTCTGCCCAGGCGTTGACGATCGCGACGGCTTCAACCTGTGTGCCCGCGGTCGCGCGGACAGTGATGACATCGCTCACCGTCGAGGGGTCGGCCTGAATATCTCCAATAAGCTCGCCCGGTCCGTAGCGCGAAGACGGTAGCGACGTAGCCAGCCGTCTGATCGCGTCCTGCTCGATCGCTGAGTTCACGATCAGATCGGCAATCGCCTGGCGATGCGCAGGGCCAGACACCGACGTCTGCGGTGCAGTTGTCGTGATACTCGGCTCAAACGAGGCAACCGTCTGCTCCTGAGCGACCGCGACGAGTGCTTGCGCGGTATACCGCGGGGGTGCCGTCCCGATCACCCCGGCCAGCAAACTTCCCGCGATTGCGCCAACCACGAGGACCGGCCACTGGCGCGCAACAATCCGCGCCAGTGGGAGCAAATACGATCCGATCGGCAGGGCTCGATCTGTGGGAGCCAGATGGGGCGAGTTCAGGAGCGTGGCAGAGTCGCCGGCGACTGCCTCCGATGTGCCGTCCATCACCTCAACTCACACCTATCCACGTGCGATCCTCGCCAGGTCCGGCGTCCAGTTCAATGACGCCAGGCGCAGGATAGCGGATCGGCGGCGGCCTGCGTGAGGGGCACGCTAAAGAAAACTCAAGAACTCAGCTGTCCAGTTCCCGTCAGACGGGAGTCGTGGTCCGCGTTCGCGCACGCACATTCGGCAGATACCGCGACACACGCAGCGAGTCTCGCCGCCTGATCAGGTACCACCGCGCGAGGGCGATTACCCCGGCGACGAGCAAACCAACCAGTCCAGCTTGCGCAACGCCCGCCGTGCTTCGACGCGGTAGCTGGTCAGCGTAGGTTGCCTCACTTGCGAGCTCAACTTCTCTGCCCGAGGCGCTGTCCGCGACACGGCGCTCCTCTGCCTTCTTGGCTAGCGCTGTGTAGGTGTCCGACGCCATGTCCCGCTGGTCGGTCAGACGCTTGCGCTCAGCATCGGCTGCTTCGCGTTGTGCTCGCAGCTGCTGCAATTCTTGTTCGATCTGGCCGATCTGCTGTGCGTTCTGCTGTTCGTATTCGGTGCGTCGCGCATCGAAAGTGGTCGCAACCTGTTGGCGTACGGTATCGAGGTTGTCCGAAAGCGCCTGGAGCTCCTCGACGGAACCGCCTGTGTTGGCCGGCAACTGCACCTGCACCTGCGCGGGCAGGCCATCCGAAATCGTCACAAGCTGGGTCTTGAGAATCGCCAGCGCCGCGGCATCGCTCGCACTCAAAGAGCCAGTTGTCTGAGCTTCCCCGAGCAGCGCTTGCACGGTCTGCCGCGTGACGTCGATCCGTCGCAGAGTCTGCGCCAGATCATCCAGTGTTCTTCGAGCCGCTACACGATAGTCGTTGGTTCCCGCAACACTGGTGTTCTGCGGATTCGAACTGTTGGAGGCTTGCGGGCCTGACCCGTTTGCGGAGCTGCTCTGCGTCGTGCTGGTTTGTGCGGTCGGCGATTCGAGCAGCGTAAGGAGTGCCTGATCGTCCGCAATGCGCCTGTCGAGCGACTCTAATGGGCTGGTCTTGATTGACTCGCTGAGAGCTGCTTCAGCGTCGCTCAGCGTCTGTTGAGCCTGGTCGCGCAATTGGATGACGCTGTTGTCGTCTCCGCTCGTCGAGTAAATCCGGTTGACCTGGTCCACGTAGTTGTTGGCCCACGAATTCGCAATTGCGATGGCATCAGTGCTCGACGGTGCAGTCGCCTGAATGGACAGAATCTCGCTGCGTGGACGAATTGCTCCCGAAATGTGCTGGACAATTTCTCCGCGTTGCAGCTCGGGGGCAGGCAACTTTCCCGTGAGGTCCGAGATGACCTGGTCTTCCACACTACTGCTGCGCACCAGGTCCACCAGGGCCTGACGACGTTCGGGCGTCAGGCCGGTTTGGGTTTGTGTCGTGGAATCGTCGACAGTCTTGATCTGCGGTACGAACTGAACTTCAGTACGAGTGCGGTTGGGAGCAACCAGTGCTTCAGCCGTGTACACAATTGGAGCAGTTGATTGTTGCCATGCTGCGACTGCGCCACCAACCAGGAGCCCGAGCACAAGCACGGGCCAACTGGCGAGAAACGGTCGCGCGATGGCCACAAGCGCCGCGCCGTACAGCGGCGGGGGCTGGACGGTCTTGGGCGATATCGCTCGCAGCGGTTCCTCGACTTCCTCGCTATTCGTCTCGTAGCGCGAACTCGTGGGCCCGTGCGACACAGAAGAAACCTCCAGCGGTTCAGCCATTGTGGTGATGCGTGCTCGTGCGACAACAATAACAGCTTTCGCGGACCGTCCAGGATCTCAACGCGATCGAAGCGTGGTAGGTTCATCGACTGTGACGGCCGCGCGCACACCATAAATTGCGATTGTTCCGAACTGCTCGATGGCCTCGAGCCGATCGGCGACGTCGACACGCTCGGGCGTTGCGTAGGTCCGATCAAACACGATGTAGTCGATGGCGTACTGTTGCATGAATGTCTGCAGTCGCTTGCGGATGACGGGAAAGAACTCCTCCAGTTGCGTGAGGTCGCCACTGTGGCCGCCCCACAGAACTGCTTTGCGCGAGGCGTAGGCCACGTAGTCCGCATACATCGTCGGCAGCACCAGGACGTTCGTGCCTGGTAAATCCCGCAAATAGGCCGCCGCCTGGGCAAGATCGGGTGGCGTGCTCGCAGTATGTTCGCTGCGGCGAGTAGCCATGTACCGATAGAAGTACGCCAGCGCCGCGAAGCTCGCGATCAGGCTGATGAGCACTGCCAGGCCAACAAACGAGACGGCGCCTTCCTGAATGTTGACGGCCACAGCCAGGGCGTACGCCGTCGGGAACACCGAAGCCTTCATGTAGTGGATGCCCGGTCCCAGAATGCGCAGTGGGCCGCCGAAGGTCGTCAGGACGCACCATGCCAGGATCGCCACGGCCCACCAGTACATCGCCGTAGCCCACGGCCCTTCTGGGATCGGGGTCACCAGCATCGCCACGATGAATGGGTTTTCGCCGAGCAGGCGAGCAACGAGGGCGAGGCGTCCGCGTACGGTGGAGCGATACAGGCCCGCCGACGGCAAGCCCGAACGGACGCGCGACGCTGAGGTGCTGCCGTTGCGCTTGCCGTAGATCGGCGAGTCGTCAATCTGGTGCGCGCGCGTCAGGTGCACGTTGCGCATCCAGAAGCGCGCGGCGTGGACGTGATTCATGATCACGCGCAGGTAGTAGCCGCCAGAGAGCACGATGGCCATCGGCAGGCCGAGCACGCCTGCCAGGAGGAAGCGCGGTTCGTCCAGGGCGACGGTGAGTACGGCGGTGCTCACCAGGAAGGCGATCGTGGTGCTGGTGTGGGTGTTGAAGAGCACCGCGAGTAGAACCACCGCGACCGCGAACAGGCGATAGTCGTTTGGGCCGACGAAGGCCGAAGTGGGGCCTGTGCTCGGGATGATGCTGCGCAGCAGCACGATCATGCAGACCGTTTGCAGCAGCGAGGCGAAGGCTCTGCCGTTCAGGTTGCGCGTCTCGGATATCAGCTGGGGGGTGACCGCGTAGATCAGGCCGGCGGTACCCGCGGCCAGGACACTGTCGGTCAGACGAAAGGACAGGAGGTACAGCAGCAGCAGGTGCAAGCAGTCGATCAGCGGCGAGATCAGCCAGAAATATCTCTTCAGCCAGCCCGGGGGAAGTGCGGCGAGGAACAGCGGGAAGACTGGCGGGTAGGACTCGTACTTATCGTGGAGCAGGTACTGCGGCAGGCTGATCGGCAGCCGCTTCTGGCGACGGATCGCCTCGGCGCTGGCCAGGTAGTACCAGGTGTCGACGCCACCCGGACGCGTGCCGATGAATACACGCACGCGCAGATAGAGTGCCAGCCCCGCGAGCAACACGCCGACGCAAACAAAGCTCAAGACGTCCAGTGAGCGCGCCAGAATCAGGTCGGTCACGGTTTCCCTAGCGCAAGCGTATGGGCGGGCGCGTGCGCTCGGCCACGCAACCTGCTCGGACGGCGGGCATCGGCTGATACGTCGCCCGTGCTCTGCGTGACAAAGTCCTCCTCGGCGGCGTTACGCGATTGTTGCTTTCGCCTGTTGCTAGAGTCGCCCCAGTGGCTCGGGATCTGCCTGCGATGGCAAAGGGGTTGAGCTCGCCAAGGGGAGTGTTCCTGGTTGCGATCGTGGCTGGGCTGATCACGGTGCTGGCGATGGACGTCGCTTATCGGCAGCACCTGGTGGCCGCCGACTCGGTGGAGTACGTCGAGCTGGCCAATAACCTGATCGGCGGACACGGCTACACCTTCGACAACGGCACGCCGGGGACGCGGGTACCACCTGCCTATCCCGCGGTGCTCGCCGGGTTGAGCTACTTGCCGTTCGACCTTGTGGTCGAGAGCGGCGTCGCGAATGCCCTGTTCGGCGCGGGTACGTGCGTGCTGCTGTACTGGATTTGCCGACGCACGTTCGCGGATACGCGCGTCGCGGCCGTGGCGGCGCTTGCGCTGGCCGTGTTCCCGTTCCACCTATTCAACACGGGTTATGTGCTGAAAGAGAATTTCGCGATTGCCTCCCTGGTACTCGCGGTGGCGGTATGGATCGAAGCGTTGCATCGCCGGAGTTTTTTCTGGGCCGTATTGGCTGGTGTGGCGACGGGCCTGGCGACGCTCGCGCGCTACTACCCGACAGCCGGGCTACCAATCGCGCTGCTGGCGGGTCTGGCGTACGAGCGCTGGCGCCGCACGGGCTTTCCCTGGGTCCGCCTGGCGGCCGGGCTGGTTGGCGTGCTCGTTTTGTGCATCTCGCCGTGGATGATCCGCAACTGGATGCACACGGGCACGCTGTCGATCAGCACGTACGGGATTGGCTACTACCTGTACACCAGCAACGGCCCGGGCGTCGTCCCAGACACGAGCGGCTACTTCGAAGCCAAAGGTCTCGCCAACGACGTCACCTACTCCGTTTCGGCGGACCAGTGGAACGAGGGCGAGGCTTTTTCAAAGGCAGTCGACGCGATTGCTGCCGACCCCGGCCGTGACGCGGTGTTGCTCGGCGCCAAGCTCATCAGCTTCTGGCGGCCGGTGTGGGATGGCTCATCGCTTGGAACCGGGCTGGTGCTGGGTGGCAGCTATGTGCTGATGATGCTGCTGGCGTTTATCGGGGCACGCTCGCCAGGCGAGGGCCGCTTCCGAGCCGTGCTCTGGGCCACCGTCGGCTTTTACGCGCTGGTGCACCTGATCTTCTGGGGCATGATCCGCGAACGCAATTACATCGAGCCGTTCTTCATGCCCTTCGCCGCACGCGGCTTGTTGCTCGTCTACGACCGCTTGCCAGTCCGTCTGCGGTGGACGTCCGCTCGGCCGTGGCAAGTTGGCACGTCATCATAATGATCGGCTGGCTGACGTTATGATGCGTTTTCAAAATGCGAACGACGGTTACGCTCGATCCTGGCGTCCAGTCTCTGCTTGAGGCCGACATGCGCGAACATGGCGTCGGCTTCAAGGAGGCGATCAATGCCGCCGT